>Ga0129306_1001331_pt1 | contig 28754 bp, 32 predicted proteins | sample P827metagenome_FD_94438 | JGI IMG/M metagenome (GOLD analysis project Ga0129306, IMG submission 94438) | Capybara group fecal microbial communities from Wisconsin, USA - P827 metagenome | ecosystem: Host-associated > Mammals > Digestive system > Large intestine > Fecal | place: USA: Wisconsin...
CCTATGATTTTTGGTCAATAGTCGATAGTCGATAGTCTATAGCTTTTTACGCCCCTTTTGGGGCGTGGCGGCCAGAGGCCGCGAAAAGCGATTGACCATAGACTATGGACCATAGACCCCAATAACCTTAAACGTTAAACATTAAACGAAAATTCCTAATTTCTAATTCCTAATTCCTAATTTTAAAAATGCAATTCCACAGAATCCTCCTCAAGCTCAGCGGCGAAAGCCTGATGGGCGAACAACGTTACGGCATCGACGAAAAGCGCTTGGCCGAATACGCCCGGCAAATCAAGGAAATCCACGACCTCGGTGTGCAAATAGGCATCGTCATAGGCGGCGGCAACATCTTTCGCGGCCTCACGGGTGCAGGGAAAGGCTTCGATCGCGTCAAGGGCGACCAGATGGGCATGCTGGCTACAGTCATCAACAGCCTTGCTCTCAGCAGCGCCCTCACAGCTGTAGGCGTTCCCACGCGCGTTCTCACCGCTATCCGCATGGAACCTATCGGTGAATTCTACACGAAGTGGAAGGCTATTGATGCTCTCGAACGTGGCGAAGTGGCCATCTTCAGCGCTGGTACGGGCAATCCTTATTTCACCACCGACACAGGCTCCTCGCTACGCGCTATCGAAATTGAGGCTGACGTCATGTTCAAGGGCACTCGCGTCGATGGCGTCTATACCGCCGACCCCGAAAAAGACCCCACAGCCACGAAATTTGCGGATATATCCTATAAGGAAGTGCTTTCACGCGGGCTGAAGGTGATGGACCTTTCGGCCATTTGCATGTGTCAGGACAACAACATGCCCATCTACGTCTTCAACATGGATGTTGTAGGCAACCTCCGCAAGGTCATCGACGGCGAGCCTATCGGTACCCTCGTACATAATTAATGCTTTAACGTTTAAGGTTTAACGTTTAACGACATGCGGCAGGAAGTGAATCAGAGGACGTGTTCGTTAAACCTTAAACGTTAAACGATAATTATTAATTATCAATTATCAATTGCGCCGAAGGCGCCATAAGCCTTACCTCGTAAATCTCTCCTATCTGCTTGCGGGGCTTGGCGACGAACTTTACGCGCACTTGCGTCTTCCCTTTAAGCAGCTCGGCGGGGATGGGATAGGTTTCGTATTTGAACTCCGAGATGCGGTATTTACCTGTATTGTTGACGGACTGTATGAGCGTGTCGTCAACGAAGATGTCAAACTCATGCGTCTTCCATTCGCCCACGCCCCAGTACTTGAGCCGCAAGCTGAGTGCTGTCAGGCCTTTCGTCTGCATCAGGTAGCTGAAGTAATGTCCGTCGCTGGCATCCCGGAAAAGCACGTCGTTCGAACTGCCCGTGTTTGAACGGTCTGTTTCCATCTGATGGTCCGTCTCGGGCTGCTGCTCACCCGGCTGCACTTTATCGACGGTCCGTGCCTCTACGGCCAGCCTCTCCTGCTCAGCCTTCGCCAGACCATCCAGATACTCCTGATAGTTCGATTCCGAGAGCGCCAGCCAGTACATCATGTAGCGCGAATCGTGAATCTCGAAGAAGGGCTGCAGCTCGTTCCGTATGGCGTTCTCCATCTTGGTGGTAAGGGTGAAATGGAGCGGTTTGCCGGGCACGGGCTGCAACTGGTCTGCAATAGACTCGATGTCGTCGTTGATGAGAATAGGAGCCTCGTTGACAGGCAGTTTTCGGCCGCTGGCATATTGTCCGAAGCGGCTGTCGTCAGCAATCAGATGTGCCAGATCCTCCGTGCCGGTTTTCATACCGAGAAGGATGGGGCCATGCATGAGGGCGATGTATCGGGGCACGTTGGGTAGGTATTTGATGCTGTTGTGCATGGGGAAGCTGATGTCCACTACATCCCCTTTCTTCCACTTGCGGTTAATGGAGACGTATGATGACGGTCCCGTAGCCAGGCTGACGGGCACTCCGTTGACTTTTACGCAGAAATCGCCTGGCTTCACCCATCCCGGGTATCGTACAAGCAGCTCGAACTGTCCCTTACCCTGCGCAATCCTGATTCGGCTTGTTTCGCCGTAGGGGAACTCCGTTTCCTGCACAAGGCGTATGCCCTTCTCTTTCCAGTTCAGTTCCGAAGCGACAAAGAGGTTCACGAACAGGCTCTCAGCCCGCTTCGTATAGATGAATTGTCCGTATTTGCCGTGATTCTCCATACCTGTGCCTACACAACACCACATCGCCTCGCCCGGGGCGGAGTAGTTGCGGTAGTGACGCGGACGGGCAGGGGTGAAATAGACATAGCCCCCGTGTTCGGGATGCTGGGTGGAGAGGATATGGTTGAACATAGCCAGTTCATAGAAGTCGGCAAAGCGTGCTTCCGGGTTACGGCGATGCAGGAACTCTGTCAGCTTCAGCATGTTGTTGGTGTTGCAGCTCTCCGGTCCGTCGATATCGTTGATGAAGTCTATGCAGGCCTCCTTGCTGGGGAAATGCTCGCGCCGGCTGTTGCCTCCGAACGCCAGCGAACGGTCGCCCGTCACCACATCCCAGAAATAAGCACTTGCCCGGTGGTATGCCTCGTCGCCGCTCAGCTCAGCGATACGCTCGAAGCCTACGACCTTCGGCACCTGCGTGTTGGCGTGCATGTTGTCGAGGCAGTCCTGACGTTGCAGCATAGGGACGAGCAGCCTGCGGTGTGAGAAACGCCGCGCCACGTCCAGATACTTCCTGTCCCCCGTGATGGCGTATGCGTCCGCCAGCACCTCGTTCATGCCTCCGTGCTCATTACCGAGCATGCGCTCCATCTGCTCGTCGGACAGACCTGCCGTCAGGCTGATTGCCCAGTCGCAGAAGCCGAGGAAAAGGCGCTTCGCCTGCTCGTTACCACAATAGACCCATGCGTCGCGCAGTCCGGCATACATCTTATGAAGGTTATAGAAAGGTGCCCACGAACCGAAGTAAGTCCCGAAGTCGCCTTTCTTGAACGTCGTCCATATCCCCTCGCTATTAGGCATGCCTCCCACGTAGCCCTTGCCCCATTCGGGATGATTCCTGGCGTTCGCCTCGGCACACTCCTGCAGCTCGCTGATGATGTACTCCATACGCCGGCGGCACTCCTCGTCGCCAGTAGCCGCATTCATCGCCATAGCCGTCAGGTAGTGTCCCCCCACATGCCCGTCGAGCCCGTCCCAGTTGGGATAGGCCTTGGCCTTGGGCATCAGCCCGGCCTCTTTCCGATAGGGGGCAAGCAGACGGTCGCAGTCATACTGGAGCAGCGTCCTGACGTTCAACTCCTGCGCCCTTTTGAGCGGTCCGTCAAGAAGCGTTACATCACCCAAGGGAAACTCATCGGCATAGAGCCGGTCCTGCGCTCCAGCAGTCACAGCCAGGAGCATGAGGATGGTAAGGGAAAAGATCTTTTTCATGTTAGGGGGGGGTAGAGGGCTGAAGTCTGAAGTCTGAAGTCTGAAGTCTGAAGTAAGAAGTAAAAAGTAAGAAATAAGAAGTAAGAGGTATTTTTCTTCACTCTTAACTCTTAATTCTTAACAAAACAAAGCTCTTAACTTTGGAAGTGATCCCGCAGGGATTCAAACCCTGGACCTTCAGAACCGGAATCTGACGCTCTATTCAGCTAAGCTACGGGACCTGTTATTCGCTTTCGCGGCTGCGAAGGTACAGCTTTTTCTGGGGATGACCAAATAAATTTGTGGAAAAACAACAGCAAACCTAATAAAATGGAGCAACAAAGCAATATGCTATCTGATGAGCTGTTTTGTTGTTTCAATCCTGCCGTTTTCGTATTCGGTCAGGACAACGGTTACTCCTCTATGGTATGAAGGACTTTCTATGCCGTTTGCATCGAAGAATCGTTGGCGAACAATTTTGTTCTTAGCATGCTGCATTCCTGTTCCAACCACATATTCAGCCTTGATGTCGCTACGAATAACAGCTATTGCCATAACTGCGCCGCTGTTTTCCATTTCGAATGGGCCTGTGTAAAGGCGAGTGTTTGCGCTTTCTAATGGTGCAGTTCCATCTGTAGTGTAGAATATCTCAACGTTTTCTTGATCGCATGTAATGGAAACTATGCCATTTTCGGCAATAATCTTGGGATCACTTACTTCTGCGAAAAGTGTGTCTCGCTTTTCCACAATTATTGTATCCCTTTTTTCTACAAATACCGTATCGCTTTTGGTAACATTCATGCCAAGCTTAACGATAGTCGAAGCCATTTCGGACTGAGTGTACCCTTCGGCAACAGCATAAGCCGAAACCATAACAGACATCTCGCGTGAACAGTCAGCAGATTGTTCAAATTTTGTAAAATCGGTAGAGGGGAGAATGGCTGTGCCCATGGAGTAATAGCACACAGCCCCCTCTGTTTCGCAGTTAACTTCCAATTTCCCGTCCACAAATGAAATGGTCGGTGTTGCGCATCGGCCAACTTCTTCGCCTGAGAATGTTTTAATTGTACCAAATTTCGACCAAATATCATCTTTTGAATAGGCTTCGATAGAGCCATCAGGCACAAACAACGTTACATTCCCCAAATTAGTTCCTGAAAAGGCATTCGGATAAACAGCAGGTGGGACTGTTGCTTTGCAACACAGTTCAGTCAGAGCTTGGCAGTTCTTAAACGCGAAGCTGCGAATCTGCTTTATCTCTTCGTTTAGTGTGACCTTTTCCAACTTGGAAAAATCAGCGAACAGGCATCTTGGTACATATTTCATGATTCCTGCCAGTTCCACCTCTTTCGCAAGGTTTGTCAAGGCTATCAGGCCGCTATACTCTTCAACAGGATCGGTCATCTCTCCATACAGGATAATCGGATTCTGTACTTCAAGTTTGGGGCAGCCGTCGAAAGCAAAATGGTAGGCATTTACCGTCCATTTGGGGATGTTGATAAAGGAAAGATTCTCGCAAGTCTTATAATGGATTTTATATCTATCTGATATTCATTTTATTAAGATTGATTTTGTATTATTGAGAAACAAAACAGAAACAAAAGTAGCGAGAAACACGTTTTTGTTCCTTTACCTGTTTCCCTTGCTTTCTTTCCTGTCAGATACCTTCATTTTTGTATTTGGATGAAAAAACGACAGTTCGTTTTGTGGGCTTGATATGTTTCTTGCAGACTACTTGACTCGGTGTTTCTTTTCCCTATGATCAATCTGGTTGTCGAAATCCAAGTGTGAAATTGGCGATAGCCTTATCACTGGTGCGAAGATTTTTTGCAGTCAAAGGAAGAAAGACTTCCTGCACCTCTTCTACGGTTCTTTGCTTCTGTTCCTGACGTAAGCGACTCATGCGGTTTTCGAGTTTTAGACGTACATATATTCAGTTTACTTTAGGTTAGCATATATATAAGAGCTAACCAAGGTAAACTAAAGTGTTTTCCGACCTCTTGTTTCACCTCTTTTTCGATATGGTAAGCAGACGTTGTTTCTGCCTACCTATTTATAGTTTACTTTAGGTTAGCATATATATAAGAGCTAACCAGGGTAAACTAAAGTGTTTTCTGCCCTGTCGATACTTCACTTCGGGGACTCTTTTCTCTTTTGACTGCAAAAACCTCTTATAGCCTTATCTCCACCTGTAACGTCACATCAGGCTGCTGTACCATGCAGGCTGCTATGTACCACCCCATCGGGCTTTGACAAGAATTGTGTTGCAAAGGTACCTGTCATGGCATTCATCCTGCAAGGTCGGTGCCTGTGGTTTGTCCGTGAAATCTCCACGCTCTGATTGCTTCAGAGGTAGTATTTGACGGCAAAACCTTGCATTGATGAGCCATAACACCTTTTGGGGCAACATAATTCTTTAATCAATCCCGATGGTAGTTGGTTCTACATAAGGGAAGAAAATTAAATTTTATCTTATGGCTAACATTTGCGACACTCAGTACAAGGTGACAGGCTCACGCAAAGCCGTGGCTGACCTTTGGAACACACTCCAAGAGTTGGAGGTGAACAGTAAGAATGTGTTTCTGTATCTCTTGGCAGAACACTATGGCATTGACTACGAGAAGAAAGGCATCTCGGTAAGAGGACACATCTATTGGGCAGAGTATGAGGTGAACGTGGAAGATGATTATGCCCTCTTGTCCTTTGACACCGAAAGTGCTTGGTCTTCCTGCGACTTGTTCTTTGAGGAGGTGAACAAAGCACTTGAAAACGAACTTTCAATAAGTTGGCGAGAGGTTGAGCCAGGTTGCGACATCTTCTATACGCACGATGAAAACGGCTTCTTTCCCGAAGAGTGCTACGTCACTGCCTACGGAGAACTCTTTGAGGATTGTGAGGGTGCTTTTTCCACATTTAGCGATGCTATCAAGTTGTGGTGTGAGAAGACAGGTATCTCACAGGACGGAAGAAGCGAACAGAAGATGATTGACTTCATCAATGAATACGAGTATGAGGCAGAGGACACGAACTTCTGCATCAATCCAATCACATTCGGCTAACAAGGAGGAACGGATATGGCAACGATAGACATGGAGCAGTTGGACGGAGTTGTAGGGTGTTTCTGCACCTTGCTTTATCCCCGAAGAGGTCAGACAGAGGGAACGATTGTCGAGGACTTGGGTTGTGAGGTCATTGTCCAGCTCATCAACGGCAAGGAGGTGACAGAGTACAAGGATGACGTTGTCATCTGTGAATAATCAGGAGAGAGTCTGTTGGCTATGTGGCTTGCAGACTCTTTCTTCCTTTGATTGCAAAAAACTCTTTTAGGATAATCCTCCAATGAGGTTATGGCTGTTGTATCAAAAATACCGTCGGAGCAAGTTGTGCAGTTTGCTCACTTGCTCCAGTCCTCTTATAGAAGCGATGCTTCGACACCTAAGCGCGACACATCGCCAGAGTCCCTTCGCCGTTTTAAGCGACTCTTTACCTTGTTATGGAATGGTCATTTCGCCTCTTGGTTTTACTCGTCTGTCTTTTGCAACTCTTCCTTGTCGGACACAGAACTTGGCTTTGGCATGATGACAGTGCTATCGGCAATCCTCTGATGTCTGTCCTCCTTTGGTTTGATGCCACTGTTGGTAAGCTGCACCTTTGTGGTTTGTCGTTCGTCTTGCATCAATGTTCATGCTCCTCTATCTTCTGCTGATACAGCTGTAAGGTTGGATTTCCCGCTTCGTTTCTCCAGGCATACCGCCATGGCAGGGCCTATGTCAGTTGCATACGGATTGCCTCCTTGCTTACAACCTATGTTCCATTGTTTTGCCCCGTCTTTTTCTGAATTGAGTTATTTGAAAGCGACTTATTTTTACCATGCAAAGGTAGCGTGATGCTGCGAAGGACTTCCTCCTTCTTGTGTGGCCGCTATCGCTGTGACCAATAAAATAGTGCGTAATCTTCCTTTTTCTTCCTCTCTGTCGTTCATCGCCAACAAGAAAAAGAGTATTGCGGACGATTTTCATGGTGCTTCCCACATGGTGCCACATCCCTGCTTTTGAATGCATGTAAAAATTAAGTTTCACTTTTAAATTCAATTCAAAATGAAAAAGATCGAGAACAACTTCACAGTTTCAGGTTTCGTAGGTAAGGATGCAGAAATCCGTCAGTTCGCAAACGCCAGCGTAGCACGCTTCTCATTGGCAGTAGGCCGTCAGGAGAAGAACGGCGAGGAAACCAACCGCGTATCGGCTTTCATGAATATGGAGGCATGGCGCAAGAACGAGCACACCGAATCATTCGACAAGCTCACCAAAGGCACATTGCTCACCGTCGAGGGCTTCTTCAAGCCAGAGGAATGGACAGACAAGGATGGCGTGAAGCACTCCAGAATCATCATGGTTGCAACCAAGTTCTACGAGTGTCCCGACAAGGAGGAGACTCCTGCGGAAGAGCCGGCCAAGCCAGCAACCAAGAAAGGCAAGAAATAGCCTTTCCTCTCCATAACAAGGCGACCTTCGGGTCGCTTTTGTTTTGCTCAGGGACATCAATCTGCTGTTATAGCCTGTGATATCTAATAACAACCATGTTCATTTATTGACCATAACGGCGATGCCGTCTTCCTTTATTCTAACCACTTCGTCCCTCACCATTTGCGAAACGTCACCAAGATGGTTGGCATGCAGACATTCCTGGCTGATGGCAACAAAGTCGCTATTAGCCAAGAAAGACAGTATGCCAAGGTCTGAACGCGAGAGGACTGCCATCTATGACACAAGATGTCGAAGCCGGGGCTTCTAAGAATTGTGTCCTTTGCTGGCAATCCACTCGCCTTGATGTTCAGACCGTCAATCTTGCGACAGCTTCACTACCCACCCACACCTGCTTTACTATTCTTCTTCTCTTTGACCGCAAAATATCTTCTACAATAGGCGGTGATTCCGTCCATGTGAGTTATAACGCTTCGCCCCACACCTTCAGAACGGCATTTCAGTACGGACACCGCACGAATGCCCATGTGACAGGCAGCCTACAATGGCACTATCAGAAACTGCCACTTCTGATAACTGCCTTTATTGCTGTTTGGCTGTCCCAAATCGGGCTTCGGCTATGACCGTGTAATGCCATTCTGCCCACCCATACCACTTTTACCACTAATCAACTGTTTTACCTCCTTTCTCCTGCTATACAAGAGGCAGTTCTTGTCCACTCAGGCATATTGCATGTGGCAGACAAGTCTGCTACGTCCAATATGCCTCAGTGTCCTGCGGCAAGGACAAGGCACATTTGTCATGCTGACAAGAGTGCCCTGTTTGTCCGTTGCGCAACTGTCTCTTCTTGCCTTTAATAAGTTTTCATCCACCTTGTTTGTTATACCGCTTCGCCCCACACCTTAGCGAAGCGTTTCAAGGTCTGTCGTCATACAGACACCCTTGGCTGATGGCAACACGTTGCTATTAGCCAAAACTGACAGTATGCCGAAGTACCGACACGAGAGAATTGTCTGTCCGTGCTACAAGCTATCAAGGCTGAAGCTTTGATGACTTGCATCCCGGTCAGCCAACACACTCGCTTTATGCCGGTACAGCAGACCTGCAAACGCTTCACTGCCCACCCTGTTCCTGTTTCACCCATTCTTCTTACCTCTTTATATATTATACATCATTCCTCTTGCAGACAATATCAATGATCTTCTTCCAATCAGCGCAGTGGTAGGCATATTTCCTGCAAAGTTAGCCGCCTCTGAGACAAGCGTCAAATTCTGCTTACGGTCTTAGGACTGTGAACAATCTTCCTTTTCCTCGGAAAAGAGTATTCTTCACACATAATTTGTCTTTATGTCTTGTCTTGCGGCTTGTGGGAGCAGAAAATATCCCTCCACAGGCTGAAAGGTCTCGAAAGGAGGGAAGAGAAACAAGTCCAGCGACATGGGCGACAACAAAAATGATTGTATCACTATAATTTGAAAGACATGAAGATTATCATCCTGCATGATGCTGACGCACGCATCGAGTATCTTGACGTAGCCGACCACCTTATCGGCTCAGACATCGAGGAGTTCCTCACCAGACAGGGCTTCTCAGTGAACAACATCACATGGCTTGTCACAACGGCAGACCATATCCCAGTGGTTTATCACAAGTATGACATCGACCGCAAGACCGGCGAGGCGACCCACACACAACGAGAGGCGGAACTTAAAGACCTCACCATCCACGGACAACTCCAGGCATTGCAGCACCGGGAGCAGGACGAACTGAAAGTAGCTCTTCGCAAGTACGGCACGGAAGTGGACGGAGGCTTTGAGGTGCATTTCGAGGGAGAGCAGCCCATCGTGGCAGGTTATCTCTTTGACGAGCCTCGTGACATCGTCATAGATGCAGCACGTTTGGATGCTGACGGAAACTTGTCGCTTCTCGGACAGGACAAGGAAGTGAGGGATGGACAATACGACATAGAGCCAAACGACATATTTGGCGGTCAGTTAGATTATCTAAAGAGTTATATTATCAAAACATTGGGATAAGTTGGACTATGTCACGTCGAGTATATGTGCATGGATGAAGGAGGAGCATGTATGACCCAGTGCATCGTATATGACGAGACTACCAAGGAGAGCGAGACCTTTTGCTCATTGACCGCAGCCAAGAAGTGGATGCGAGAGCGCATCAAACAGAAGCATGAGGTAAGCGGACAGAAGTACAGGGTATATTCCGACGGAGAGTTTGTTAATTGCGGCTCTATCAGTCTCACAGGCAGCAACAAGTCTTTTGTCGCCAATACAAGGCAGACGAAGAAAGGATATTAAAATAACAAGGTAACGGCAAGCCCCACCAACTTGCCACTATAACATTTTCACATTATGATTTACACTCACACTATCGGACGCATCGGAGCAAAGGATTGCCGCGTCATCACAGGTACACACGGAACATTCATGGCTGTTGACATCGCAGTGGACGACTACAGTAAGGGCAAGCAAATCACCACTTGGGTAAGGGTGAAGAGCAGCAAGGAGAACCATATCCGCTTGGCTGAATACCTCACCAAGGGTCGTATGGTGCTTGTGGAAGGCACACTGACTTCTTCCATTTGGACAGACCGCAACGGAGAGAACCACATACAGCATAGCATCATAGCTGACTCCATCGCCTTTGTCAATGCAGGCAAAAAGGATGCCGCCGACACCCCTGCAACAAAGGCACGTAAGGCTGCCAAGGCAGAGGGCGAGGCACCCGTACCACCAGCCGATGCACCGCAGGACAAGAGCGAAGACCTGCCCTTCTGAGGGTTGTATTGACTAAGAGTAGTACGTACTAATCGTAGTAAATCTGCTTTTACTATGGTTAGTATGTACTATCAGTAGCAAAGTAGTAAAGTAGTATTCACTAATAGTAGTATCATGTTATGACACAGATAATTGCAGTATTAAATCACAAAGGTGGCGTAGGTAAAAGTACGACCGCAGTAAGCCTTGCGGCAGCTCTGCAACTGAGTAAGAAGAACGTCTTGGCTATTGACATGGATGGACAAGCCAACCTCACGGAGTCCTTGGGATTGTCCATCGAGGAAGAACAGACAGTCTATGGCGCAATGTGTGGACAGTACACCTTGCCGTTGGTCAAGTTGCACAACGGCATCACCGTCTCACCCTCATGCCTTGACCTGTCTGCGGCTGAGTCAGAGCTTATCAGCGAGCCGGGACGGGAGCTTATCTTGAAGGAACTTATCACCAAAGCCATCTCCAAAGAGCATTTCGACTACATCATCATCGACTGCCCACCATCATTGGGCTTGCTGACCTTGAATGCCCTCACCGCAGCAGACTACATCATCATCCCTGTTCAAGCACAATACCTTGCCATGAGAGGTATGGCAAAGTTGATAGATATTATCCGCATCGTTCAGGAGCGGCTTAATCCCAACCTCAAAGTGGGCGGCATTGTCATCACGCAGTTCGACCGCCGCAAGACGTTGAACCGAAGCGTGAGGGAAATCGTCAATGACAGTTTTCACGAGAAAGTTTTCAAGACCGTCATCCGTGATAATGTGGCTTTGGCAGAAGCCCCTATCAACGGCAAGACAATATTCGAGTATAATCCCAAGTCCAATGGTGCCAGTGATTACATGTCTTTGGCAAAAGAAGTGTTGAACCTAAAATAGCATAGCCATGAGCAAGAGCAGTATGTTGAAAGAGGGAATGAAAGGCGGTCTCAACGGACTCCTTTCTTCCACAAAGAAGCCGAGTAAGGAGCAGATAGTCACAGAAACTACACCAGCACCACCTGTGTCTGTTTCTGAGACTACCGAAGTGCCGGTGCATTGCAATTTCCTTATCAACAAGAGCATCCATACCAGGATGAAGTACCTCGCCATCAAGAAAGGGATGTCCTTGCGTGATATTGTCAATGAGGCAATGACCGAATACCTAAAGCAGCATGACACATGAGTGTCGCGCGGTATCATCGCCGGACAGACGATGATACCGCTATCTCTTCTATAAACAGACTTTACTATCCGTAGTATGGTAGTAAATACTATTCGACTATTATACTATTCGTAGTCGATACTACTTTTAGGAAATACTATCCAACTCATTTTTAGGGCAATAGTTGTCTCAATTTGCAGGACTGCCTCCATGCTGATAAAAGGCAATGTCGTTCCCTATTACAAGATTTTCTCTTTTTCCCTCATATCAACTATCGTCCTTCCACATATACGGCATCGCCCCACGCCATCCCGCCCTGGCCTCTCTTTTATGTAACAGATTTCTTTTCGCCTGCCTTGCCGCTGCGGATATTGTTTTGCAAAGGTAATGCTGGCGATTGTTCAAACACCAAATCGTCCATTGCATTTGACCGAAAAATCTTCCTCTGCTCACAGAGCGTATTTCCCGCTCCCGATTTGGCTTATTGACCGCCATCACTCTTGAAAAGCAAAAAATATCCCTTGGGCAGGCAGGAAAAGCCTCCGAAATAAGGGAAGAAAAAACATAAGAGCAATGGCACACAAGAATGACTATCAAATCCAAAAGCAGTTAGACAAGCCTCAGACTTGGTTCTGCAAATACTATCCCGCACGCATCCGCAACGTGGGTGAGAAAGAAATTGCCGACAGACAATTAGTGTTTGACTTCAAGGACGGAAGAGCCTACGAGGAAGTGGCGCAGCGCACCGCAGAGAATATGCTGACACTCTACGGCAAGGGTTGCGTGAACATCGTCTTTGCCCCCGTTCCGGCATCCACAAGCGAAAGCAACGAACTCCGCTACAAGGCTTTCTGCCATAGGGTTTGCGAACTGACAGGAGCGGAAAACGGCTACGAGCACGTGAGGGTATGCGGAGAGCGAAAGACCATCCACGACAACCGCAAGAACGAGGAGGAAGTCCGCAAGGCGAATATCGTTGAGTTTGATGAGCCGTTCTTCGACAACAAAATGGTGTTGGTCTTTGACGATGTGATAACCAAGGGTCTCAGCTATGCCAAGTATGCGAACCAACTTGAAAGTCTCGGTGCATGTGTCATTGGCGGCATGTTCCTCGCACGCACACATTATAAAGTAAGGTAAAGTATGACAAAGTACGACAAGGCAGTGTCCGTATGCTTCAGCGGACACCGCAGCGTACCCTCCGACAAGCGGAGGGATTTGAAGCAATGTCTGAAATCGGAGATAGCCAAGGCGTATGCCGAAGGCTACCGGTGTTTCTATTGTGGCATGGCAATGGGATTTGACCTGCTGGCGGCAGAAGCCGCCCTTTCATTGCAAAGCGAGTTGAAGGACTTGCAGGTGATAGCCGTTGTGCCGTTCCGTGGTCAGTCTGACAGGTGGAGCAAGGAAGAGCAAGCCAAGTATGATGCCATCCTACGCATCGTGGATGAAGTGGTCGTATTGAGCGAGCGATACTACAATGGCTGCCTTCTGAGGCGCAATGACTACATGGTCAACCACAGTTCAAGACTCATAGTCTACTTCGATGGCAATCCCAAGGGCGGTACATTCTACACCGTCAGAGAAGCCAAGCGGCAGGGATTGGACATAGTGAATCTTCATAATAGTGTATAACCCATAAAACAGAAAATGCTTATGGACGATATTGTTGCAATCATCGTTTGCTACTTCGTGTTCGGAGCTTTGGGCAATGTGCTCAGAGCTTTGTTCGGCGGAGAGAGACGAAACGACTTCCGCAGAGACAGATGAGCAACTCTGCATATATTTCATAGAGTGTACTACGACTTGCCTTTGTCGCCGTATTGTACTCTCTCTTCCGCTGCCATCTGAATTTCCTCAGTAGGCAGTGCGTATTGCTGTGCGCTGTTTGGTGCAGTGGCGGCGGAATCAGTGGCGGTGGGAGCAAGGCGTTCCTTCAGACGGGTGTTGCGCTTCAGCACCTTCATGTTGTGAATGGCGTAGGCAAGGGCTTTGGTCTGACCCACCAATACGCAAATCTTCTTGGCACGGGTGATACCTGTATAGATAAGGTTGCGCTGAAGCATCACATAGTGAGTCATCAGCACCGGCATCACCACAATGGGATATTCCGACCCTTGCGACTTGTGGATAGTGGTGGCGTATGCAAGGGTCAGCTCGTCCAGTTCCGACGCTTCATAGTTGACCGTCTGACCGTCGAAGTCCACCGTCAGCGTGCGTTCCTCCATATCCACGGAGCGTACATAGCCGAGGTCGCCGTTATATACATCCTTATCGTAGTTGTTGCGCAGCTGCATCACACGGTCGCCCTCCTTGTAGGTGTAGCCACCACGGGCGAGTGCCGACGTGTTGTGGTTCAATGCCTGTTGCAGAGCCATGTTCAGGTTGGCAGCCCCCACCACGCCACGCTGCGTGGGAGTGAGCACCTGTATGTTCGCTGTCAGCTGGCGGTAAGCCTTGGGCAGTCGGTCGCGCACCAACGAGACGATGGTCTCCGCCACCTTCTCCGGCTCTTCCTGCTTCATGAAGAAGAAGTCGGTGTGCTGACCGTTGCTGATGTCGGGGAAGCAGCCCCGGTTGATGGCATGTGCACTCATCACGATGCGGCTCGACTGTGCCTGTCGGAAGATGCGTGTAAGCCTTACCACTGGTATGACTCCCGAATCGATGATGTCGCGCAGCACATTGCCAGCCCCCACACTGGGCAACTGGTCGATGTCGCCCACAAGCACCAAGCGCATCGTCGTAGGCAGTGCCTTCGTGAGGTTGTTCATCAGGATGATGTCTATCATAGAGCACTCATCCACTATCAGTGCATCCCCCTCCAAGGGGTTCTCGTCATTACGCTTGTAGCCGTCCTGCGTATTGTATTCCAGCAGTCTGTGAATGGTCTTCGCCTCCATGCCCGTCGCCTCGCTCATCCGCTTGGCGGCACGCCCTGTGGGAGCTGCAAGCAATATGCGCATACCTGCCGACTGCAGGGCGGCGATGATGGCTTTGGTCGTGGTGGTCTTGCCTGTGCCAGGACCTCCCGTGAGCACCATCACCTTCGAGGCGATGGCTTGTCGAATGGCTTCCACCTGCACCTCGTCATATTCAATGCCAGTTTCCCTTTGCAACTTGGCGAGGTCGAAGCGAGCAGTGAATATGGAACCCGCTTCTTTCGTATGAACCAAGGTGCTCAGACGGTTTGCCGTGCCGCACTCGGCATAGTAGAACGGCGGCAGGTAGATAGCAGTGCCGTCGAGCATCAAGTCCTCCGTCTCGATGGCGTGGGTCATGGCGTTGCGGATGCACTCCTCGTCGGCTTCGAGCAACTGCTTTGCCGTGGCTATCAGCTGCTCCTCCTCCGCATAGCAATGCCCCTCGTCAGCCAGTTGGTTGAGCGTGTAGATGAGTCCGCTGCGCAACCGCCTCTCGTCGTTCATCTCATATCCCATCTTGCGTGCAATGCCATCGGCGGTCTTGAAACCGATGCCCCAGATGTCGTCAGCCAGTCGGTAGGGATTCTCTTTCACCTTGTCGATGCTTTCCTTGCCATACTGACGGTAGATTTTTGCCGCGTATGCCGTACTCACTCCGAAGCCTTGCAGGAAGAGCATCACGTTCTTGATGTCCTTCTGCTTCTCCCAGCTCTCGCGTATCTTCTCCACTCGCTTCTTGCCGATGCCCGGCACCTCGTAGAGCCGCTCAATGTCCGTCTCGATCACCTCGATGGTGTCCGTTCCGAAATGCCCCACGATGAGTTTGGCGAACTTCGGACCGATGCCTTTCACCAGTCCGCTGCCCAAGTATTTCTCAATGCCGTAAGCCGTGGCAGGCATCACCTCCTCCCACGTCTCGCACTGGAACTGCTGTCCGTACCGCTTATCCACCCTCCATTCGCCTTCGCACAGCAATACCGACCCTGCCGGCACTTCCAGCAGGTTGCCCACCAAGGTGACGAGGTCATCGTACCCCTTCACCTTGACTTTCATTACCGAATAGCCGTTTTCGGCATTTTGGTATGTGATGCGCTCTACGACGCAACGGAGTTTGGTCATGTATTTCAATCCTTATTTCAACTGCTTGCCGTCTGCAAAAGCATTGCCCACACGCTGCCCCAAGGCGATATAGCCGTGATGAACAGGGTCGTAGGTGATGAGCCGCATCTTCTCCACATCAGGCTTGCCATCCTCGGCAAGATACTTTTCATCCACAAGGATGTTCACTATCTCCGCCACGATGTAATAGCCTTCCGCTGACTCGTCGATTTTCTCTTTTATACGACACTCCAAGATCATGGGGAAGTCGGTGAAGACGGGAGCGTTGACATTCTCTGCCTTCTCGACGTTCCAACCTGTCTTCGCCATCTTATCCGCATCGTTCTTGGCTGATACGATGCCAACGAAATCGGCTGCCACCATGGTCTGCTTTGTAGCAAATGCCACGGTGAAGTCAGGGCAGTTGTTCAGGTTCTCCGTAGTGGCATGTGCGCCCATGGCAATCATAATCTCCTTGGCATCCCATTGACCACCCCAAGCAGCGTTCATAGCATTGGGTATGCCATTCTTGTCGTAAGTGCCGATAATCAGCACTGGCTGTGGAAGCATCCACGATTTTTGTCCAAATGATTTCATTATTCTTTCTATTATCTTGTTATTAACTCTTGTATTTTGTCTTCCCTTATAATCTTCGGTTGTGCTTTACCTGCCAAAACGAGAATCTTCTTCCCATTCCTGTATATGTGCAGCTGTCTGCTTCGCACCACAGCCGTCAAGGTCTCATCATCCTGCATGGCTTGCCATATCGGATAATACACACCTTCAGGTTCAAACAACTTCTTTTGAAGGTGTGAGCACATGTTGGTTGTATCTATTGTCATAAACTTATCTGTTACTCCTGATTTCCAATGTTATATCCATATACGACCGCTTGCCATCAATATAGTCGGCATAAAGTTGCTCTTCGTTTCTGCCTTTCAGAACATGGCACTTGCCGCACAGCTCACAGTTGTGCAGACATTTCCATTCGTTCAGAACATAATCCAAACGCTCCTCTCGTGTAGATGATTCAATAGAGGGTGTGCTCATAATCAGTGTCTCCCACAGCGTGGTCAATCAGTGCCTGAAATTCTTCTTCCGTATAGTCGTCTTCCCAACCATACGTTACGTCCTTTATGCCCAAGGTAAACCCTAATGCCTCAGAATAGGATATGCCAATTTCAGCTGCAAGGTCTCTTGCCGCTTGAAAAATCTGCTCTTCTTTGCTAAAGAGTAGTTGTTTTGCCTTCTTATGTTTTTTCTTCGGTTTCCCCATTTGAGTATATTCGTTTGTTAATCAGCGTTGATGGGCATCTTGAAATTCCTGTATTTCTTTCGGAGTTCCTCATTATGCGCCTTCATTTCCTCATACATATCATTCAGTGCGTCAGGAAATCCCCATCCACAAGGGCTTGCCCAACGACGGCATTGCTTTATTCGGGAATCATACTTGTCCCAAAGGTCATAAAGCACGATGTGGCGCAATGTCTTGTCGAAATTACTCTCAACAGAATCATAGAATTGCTCCCACATGTCTCCATAGTCGTAAGTGAACTGACAGGCGTTCTCCATATAGAACACCATCAATTCTGCGACAGAATCTTCCGAAGGCTTCAGTTTCTTGAAGTCGGACAATGCCTTGCGGCACACTGAGAAGCGTGTCTTTGGCTCTCTGTTTCTGCTCGGATAGAACTCTTCCCGTATGATGTGCTTGTACTCTTCCAGCTTCTGCCCCTCATTCGGCTCTGCATAGAAGTCAAGATATTCCTTTGCCTCTTTCCGTGCAGAATAAAGTTCCAATACCATTTTTATTATCTCACTCTTGTCCATGGACATGAGGACAGACTTTAATTTAGATTTTGACATTTCTGCTCTTTTATCTTAAAAATGGGTCAACCGTCGCCAACAACTCCGATTTCTGCACCACACCGCTTGTTCTCCACAGCACTTCGCCGTGTCTGAACAGCATCAATGTGGGCACAGACTGTATGCCGTATTGGCTTGCAGTCACCCCATACTTGTCCACGTCCACCTTGATGATGCGGATTCTGTCACCCAACACTTCCTTCACCTGCTCCAAGATGGGGTGCATCATCTTGCATGGCTGGCACCAGGTGGCGAAGAAATCGACCAAGACCAGTTGGTCACCTGATATAACGTCTTTGAATGTTTCCATTGTCCTTTATATATGCAGTTCTACGTCCTTTCCGAATGGCGCGAGCGACAGTCCTGCCATCTTGAAGTGCTGTTTGGCAAAGGGAATGCCAATGATGGTGATGAACAGCAGCGCCCCGAAAAAGACGTGCATCAGCCATGCCCACAGACCGCCAAAGACAATCCATAGGATGTTCAGCGGTATGCGGATGCAGCCGGTGGGACTCTTTGTGTCTTTCACCTCTGCTCCGAAAGGCCACAGGCACAACAAGCCAATCTTGAATGTCTGCAAAGCCACTGGGATGCCAATGATGGTGATGGCCATTGCCAGGCTTCCCGTAAAATAACCGATGGCGGCTTCCAGTCCACCGAAAAGCCACCACAAAAGATTTCCTATTATACGCATATTCTTATCCCTCTCTTTTATTCCTTTTCTTCAGCGGTCCACTATGAGGTCCACGGTTCAGCGTCACACCATGCTTGTTGAGTATGCGGAACACGGAACTTCGGCTTGTGAAGCCGCTGATGGCGAATATGTCATCTATGCTGTGCCCCTCGTTGTACATGTTCACTATGTTCTTCTCACGCTCCAGTTTCGACAGTGCCCTTTCCGACTTTTTGGGCGGACGGATATTCTGTTGCAGATGGATGATGTGTGCCGATGCCTTGCGCAGCACGGCACACTCCTCGGACAGTGACCCAAACATACGGATGACCTGAGAAGGCTTGGTGTCGGGAAATAGTTCGTCAAACGTGTCGATGCGGTCTTGGATGGAGATGATGCGAACCACCTTCACACGGCAGTATTCTATGAGTGTAGCCAGTTCACGGGTGCCACGCAGTGCGTTGCTGAATCTCGACACCACCAGCTCATCGCCGCGCTCCAGACTCGATATTAGCTGCTTCCACATCGGGCGCAGCCTTTCATGTTCGGACAGTTCTTCTATCACCTGTACACAGCCGTATTGCTGCATCCAAGCCTTGTCTTCTGCATACTCTTCGCCATTGGTGGCGATGAAGATGTAACCTACTTTTGCCATACTGTTGTACGCTATTAAATGAAATCAAGTGCAAAGGTACACTATTTTTCCGAGAAACAATCATACTTGGACGAAAAATCATACTTAAACACGATAATTTGCCATTTTCTTTTCACTTGATTTCATTGAAAATCATACTCGCAAGTATGATGCACAAATAAGATTAAACTTACTGTCATTCTTGCAAATATATCGCTGAAACGCATTAACTTTGCACCGTCAATTTTAAAATCAGACTCAAAATAATGACAACAATGAAATATGAAACCCAACTTTTCGGAGGACAAGCCAACCTCCATTGCATGAAGCAAATATTGCATAATGCAAAATCAAACTCGCATAGCTGTATCAGACTTGCCATTTGTATTGCCACTGCGTTTGCCGTAGTCATGCTGACAGCATGTTCAGACGGAAACGGCACGAAGTCGTTCCATTCGAGCGATGAAGCCATCAGAGAGTATCATGGCTTTCTGACCACTCTTCGACAGAACGACAAGGTCTCAATTCAGACATTAGTTAAGATTGTCAACGAATGGCGCGTGTTGGACGATTCCGTGACATCGTGCATCTCACGTGACACTGTCAGGAAAGCCCACTCATACCCGTTCACGGTATATCATGAGTTGAACGACTCCATCCACATCGAGCTGTGCCGTATGGCGATGTCTAAGCAACGCACCTTTCACGACCTGCTCTATCTCAGAGAACAGACCTCTTCCCATGTTGGTGATGAGGAACTACAGCAAGCCGTGAAGGAAGCACAGCCGTTCTTCGCTTCCTTGGACAGCCTGCCTATATATAATAAAGGTGGTAAACAGGCGGTACTGAAGCGTTACCTGCTGTTCCTGCAAAAAACCGCCAAGCAAGGCATTCACGGCAAGGAAGACCTGCTCGCTTTCATCAAGGAAGAGCATTTGTATTTCAAATCCTTCCTGCAATACCTGCCGGATTTTGCTGACGAAGACATCGGTGACATCAGGCGGAATACCGAACAATGCTGTCGGGAGATACTCCGTGCCGCTGACCGCAAGGATTTGTCCCACAAGGATGCGATGATATACCTCTCCATGCGTACCAATCTGCGTCTGCTGCGCAACGCACAAGCGGCTATCGGAGACTTGAAAAGTGGCAGGGTAAAGGACGAGCACACCATGCACGCCTACCTCCTGATGATGATGCAGCCGTTCATGACGATGGATGACCTTTCCGTGAGCGTGCTCTCCGACAAGGACAAGGCAGACCTCTACAAGATAGCCGATGCGCTTCCTAAGGAGATGGACAACCTGGCCAAGAAGCTGCACCTCGACAAGCAACGCCTGTCAGATATGCCCATTCTCATGATGAAGATTTATGTCACAAGATTATAAACACCCCAAACAGAGAATACGATTATGTTAGAACAGTTTTGCGATGATTTCCTTGCCGTCGTGCCTTTGCAGTTGCCAGAACTGCTGGACAAGCGCAAGATGGAGAAGCCTGTCAAGTATGACGATTATGCGCTTCTTACTTTCCAGTTAACCCACCCTTTCACGATAGAGGAAGTGATGGATATGCTCGAAGACGAGATGGAAATGATAATCCTCTATCACCACATTCCAAGCCGTCATACGGAGTTCGGGCACAGCTGCTGTGCCTATTCCAACCCCTCTTTCGGACGGATGTTCAAGGTCAACGGCTCCACCGATGAGCGTGGCATGGTCAGCCAGATAAAAGTGACCATCTATGACTCGCTGGAGCACATGTCGGCTGATGTATGCCTCGACCTCAGCCTGCACTGCAAGAACGGATTCTTCAAATACATGAAGCCCAAGGAGGAAGTCCTGCTCGACTTCATCTGAAAGTTACATTTGCCAGATGACAGTCCTGTTCTATCGCAACAACGCACCATTCTGTTGTCCACAACCAAAGCTAAAGTCATGCCGCAAACTCCCGACCATCTGATGAAGGAAACGCTTTACATGAAGATTATCCATCTTCTCGACCGTCACCGCACATGGCTGGAGATTGAGAGCATCGCCACCGTCCGCAACCACACGATAGTCAGGAACGGCAGAATGACCGACATCCTCAGCCGTGTGCTTGTGGTCAAGGCCATCCACCATCATTTCCCCTACACGAGAGGGCAAGTGTGGCAGATAGCCGAGTACGACATGGAACAGGCTATCAAGAGCCTTCGGACAACCGACGGAGCTTTCCGTCAGAGAATAATCAAGGGAGAACTGACACTGGAGGATGTGGAGCGTATCATATCCACTGCCACACACGGTGTCGTCCAGCCCGACCTGAGTCCACTTCCATTATTCACATGCTATACATATTATGACAAGTAAGATACTGTTTCTCATCCTGATGTCGGCGTTCTTCTTTGTGCCGATGATTCTGCACAGAAGCCGCAGACAGTTTATGACACGGTTCTATCTGCGCATGACCGCGCTTGTGACAGCAAGGAAGCTCTACCGGTTGATGCTGCTCATCCTGCTGTACGTGTTCCACTTCCTCTACCTCTGTGTACACTATAACGACATAGGCGTAGTGGCTTCTACCATAGCGTTTGCCATATTCTTTGTCTTTATGGATGTAGAGAGGTGGCTGCAGCGTCTGCACGAGGAGCGGACACCATTCCGCATCGCCGCGTTGGCGGCAGTGGTGTTTGTCTTCACTCCTCATCTGTTCACGCTTGCTGTCACCATCTCCTTTGTCCTTCTGGCATCACTGTTCTATCCCTCGCGCATAGTCATATCGTTGTGGAAGAACAAGGCTGACCGCAAGATGCTCCTCGAAGACACAGAAATGCTCATCATATACTACTATTAAGTATCACCTGTATCATGCCGTTCCTTTTGTATAATGGAGCTGGCGACAAACAACAGTATTCACCAAACAGATTATTGAAATGAAGAAACAGAAACATAGAACGAGTTCCGGCAAGATGTCTGAACGGATGTCCCTGTTGGAGTTCTTGAAAGAGAGGTCCGGGATAAGGCTGTCGAAACTCGAAGCCTACCTTGACCTTGTGGACAAGGCTTCTGTACAGTACATCCCCAAGGATCTGTGCAAGCAGGAGTTCAGCCTGTCCAACGGGCAGTTTGTAATCACCATTACCGAACTGGCAGGATGCTGGCATTGGCACCGCGCCACTGTCCGCACCTTCATCGAGCAGTTGGAGAAGATGAACCAGATTTCCGTCACCCGTCTCACGAAGAGCCAAATCATCACCTTCCCATTGTTGGCTGAGACACCTGCCGTTTCTCCGATTGACGCAGCCTTGGATGTGTTCCGCCAGAAGATGTGTACCGCATTGGACGAATGGCGAAGCGGCAAGATGTCCGCATCGGCTTGCGCCTCGGAATGTGAACAACTCTACGAAGATGCTACAGAGGAAGTAGCCATTATCTTGCAGAAAGCCGACAATGGCAATTCAATTGGCAAGGTGCCATGCGGAAGCAACATTCCCGAATCTGTAGGACACGCCTTTTGTATGACTGCACTCACAGCTGTCTGCGAAGCCACCTTCCATCAGGTGCTTTCGCAGGAAACAGATAACGCCCTCGCCACCTCCCTTCTTCCCTTCTTTTACAAAGACCTGGGAGGAGACTGGCTCTCATTCATCGAGGCGGCAAAGGCAATATCAGAATTGGCATTGGATGGCAGCTCACCAGCCTTGCAGCAGGAAAGCGCAGCCATCAAGTCGCAGTTCCAGTCTCTCTGCCGACCTTTCCTTGCCATTATAGCCAACCAAGAGGTTTCCTGTCCTACTATAGGCTCTAATGACCTCTAATAATCATCGTATAACGCTTCTTCTTTTCTACTGGCACCGTGCTTCACACGTCTGCCATTGCTGTAAAATAATCGGGCTTGCCCGTTGGTCGGAAATGAGGGAATTTGGGTAGCCTAATACCCCTCTTGGTCTCCGACCATCGGGAGGCTGTCCTTACAAGCAGCAAGCTGAGGACAGGAGAGTTGTACACACATAAAAGGAATAAGGTTATGGCAACACAAAAACAGGTTATGGATTTCCGACCATCGAAGGGAATCACCACCGCACAGAGCAACGAGCACCAACGCCGTTGGTCAGACAAGGGTTGGAGTTCTGCTGAATCAACAGGCAACTACGACCGCAGCCGTGAGCGGCTCAACTTTGAGATACGGGGCGGCAAGGTCTGTCCCATAGACAAGAGCCGAAGCATTCCGGAGCGCATGGCAGACATCCTGCGGAGCCGTGGAATCAAAGACCCCAACGAGGGACTGGCAGAGCCACGCTTCCGTACCGTGGTCAATTTCATCTTCGGAGGCTCTCGCGACCGTATGACAGAACTGGCATTCGGTGACCAGAAGGTGGATTTGACTCACGGAGCGGACAATTCACACCTTCACCGGTGCAAGGACATTGAGGAATGGGCAAAGGATGTTTACCGCTTTGTTGCGGACAAATACGGTGAGGAGAACATTGTCGCCTTCATCGTACACTTGGATGAAACCAATCCGCACGTACATTGCACCCTCTTGCCAATCAAGGACGGCAGGTTTGCGTACAAGCAAATCTTCGCCGGAAAGGACAAGTACGAGTTTTCTGCCAGGATGAAAGCCCTGCACAGCGAGTTCGCCGAGGTCAACAAGCGTTGGGGTATGGAGCGCGGAACATCCGTTTCAGAAACGGGAGCACGCCACCGCACCACCGAAGAATACCGCCGACAGCTGTCAGAACAATGCACCACCATTGAGCAGTCCGTCGCCGCACATCAGCGGACACTCGCCTCGCTCCAGTCGGACATCCGTCTGGCAGAGCGGAGAGTAAAGGGACTCACCTCAATGGTCAACAACCTCTTGCAGGAGAAGGCGGAGAAGGAGGCGGCACTTGCTGAACTGCATCGGCAGATTCTTGCAGGTCACGACAATCCTGATGCTCTCCGTCAGCAAGTCCAAGAGCTGGAGCAGGAACTGTCCGCTATCCAGTCGAGACTGGACGACAAGCAGGAGAAGCTCTCAGAGGCTGACCGCAAGCTCGATGCCCTGCGTGAGGAGATGACCGCCATGAAGGAGCGCACGGAGGAGTTGCGGCAGGAGGCACACAGATATTCCGATACTATCCGACAAGGTGCGGACACCGTTCTCAGAAATGCCCTTCTCGAAAACATGGTCAGCGAGTTCTCCGAACGTGTAGCACGGCTTTCCAATGAGGGCAAGGACATGTTTGACGGTTCCCTGCTTCAGGCCTTTGCCGAGAATGGAACGGAGGTGATGTACTGTGCCACGCTTCTATTCCTCGGCTACGTCGATGATGCCACCACCTTTGCCGAAGGTCATGGCGGTGGCGGCAGTTCGTCCGACCTCAAATGGGGACGTGACGATGACGAGGATGAACGCGCTTGGGCACGCCGATGCATGATGAAGGCTGCACGCATGATGCGCCCCTCTTCCGGCAAAAAGAAGAAACGATAAGCGGCACTGTCACGTATCACCTATTATAGTATTCACCAGATTAAATTGAACAACATGAGAAAAATACTTATTCTATCCCTTGGCTTAGCCCTGTCATTGGGCGTACAAGCCAAAGACTATCACCGCACGGCGGACACCACCACCGTTGTACGCAGACTTTCGGCAGACGGTATGCTTCGTCCGCTTAAACCTTCCTACATGAAAGGGGCATTGGTCGCTTCGCCATGGACGGACAACTGGTTTGTCCAAGCGGCAGGAGGAACTACGGTCTTCCTCGGCAAACCGCTCGGATGCAACGACCTATTCGGTCGCATGAAACCGGCATTCTCCGTGTCACTCGGCAAATGGTTCACACCCTCCGTAGGCGGTCGCCTGAACTATGGTGGTATGCAGTTCAACGACTGCAACAACTCCTCGCAGGACTACCAGTACCTGCGTGCTGATTTCATGTGGAATGTCCTCGGCAACCTCTACAAGGACGATGTCCACACCTTTGCCCGATGGAGCGTCATTCCATACGTGGGCGTGGGTATGCTGCACAACAAGGAGAATGCCCACAAGCCCTTTGCCATTTCCTACGGCATGCAGGGGCAGTATTATTTATCCCGACGCATCGCCGTCACAGCAGAGATAGGCAACATGACTACCATGCAGGATTTTGACGGCTATGGCAAGGCACACCGCCTTGGCGACCATCTGCTGTCCGCATCCCTCGGCCTCTCTGTCCGCATCGGCAAGTCTGGCTGGAAGCGAGTGATAGACGCTCGCCCATACATCGCACAGAACGAATGGCTGTCGGCCTACGCCGCATCCATTTCTGACAGCAACAGCCGCTATCACGCCCAGCACGATCGAGACAGTCAGACTATGGAGCAGCTGCGTAAGATTCTTGCCATCGAGGGACTTCTGGACAAGTACGGCAACCTCTTCTCTGACGATGCCACTTCCTCCGTTACAAATGGTTATCCTCGGAACGACTACAGCGGACTCAATTCGCTGCGTGCAAGAATGAAGGACAAGTATGGTAATGGTCAAAAAGCAAAGGTAGTGGAGTCCGCCTCTTGTACAGAAGAATATGGCAATGCTGAAGGTGGGCCGGAAGACGATTACCTTTCGCTCATCCAGGCAGGAAAGGCTTGCATAGGTGCGCCCATCTATTTCTTCTTTGAACTTGCCACCGACAGACTGCTCAACAAGTCGCAGCTCGTCAACCTCGATGAAGTGGCACGCATTGCCAAGAAATATGGCTTGAAGGTGAAGGTCATCGGTGCTGCCGACAGTGCCACGGGCAGTGAAGCCATCAATGACAACCTCAGCCGTTCTCGTGCCAGATTCATTGCAGAGGAACTGATGAAACGTGGCATGGAAAGTGGCACCATCTCTCAGATTTTCGACGGCGGCATTGACGATTACTCTCCCAATGAGGCGAACCGCCATACCAGAATCATGCTGTATCTATAGCCAGACATACAGCTCCGAACAAGAGCACTAAAACTTTTTTTTCATTGATAAATTTTAAGCGAGGGGGCTTGTCCGTGACGGATAAGCTCTCTTCCTTTTATATACATTTCTTCTATTCGCTTTATCAGGTCCACTTGCCGATGCCCATTTTTCTTTGCAAAGTTACTGCCCGGGCGAATGGTCAAGTACCGCCATGCTAACAGGCAGAGGACTGAACGACAGCTTTCCGCAAATCAAAGATTTGGGTATTTCATTAACTCCTCCGTCTGTTTCCTTGCCTTATCGCCCTCATTCCGCAGTCTTTTAATGCACGAAAAATCAGTTCCCGGCAAGCGGAGCCGAAAGGCTTCAAAAGGAGGGAAGAAAGAAACGGTTAAGCGAACGCAGAGGGAATTTATTCACTATGCTGAGTGTGAGTTTCTTCAACGAAGTTAAAAACAAGTTGAACATTCAAACATTAAACGATATGAGGACAAGAAGATTGAGCAAAGAACAAGGAAAGCAGTGCAATATCAGCCGTTTCCCCAACTTCCACAAGAGCGGAAGCATCAGAGGCATGAAGCGCATCTATTATGGCATGGATGCCTTGTTGGTGAGTTGCGGAGATTATATCTACAACGTCAGCAGTGAGCCAAATATCTATTATCAGGCAAGTTTTTAACTCTTAATTCAAAGGATATGAACAACAGATTATCAGAAAACGAGCAGGCATTTGTCGAGTGCTTCTCACGGTTCGTAAACGGTCAGATGGGGTCTGCCGCCAAGGTAGGCAATGCCCTTGCAGATGACCATCGCTATCTCATCAACGAAAAGGGTAAGGTGGTGTTTGCCTTCTTGGAACGTCTTGCTAACGACTATCAAAAAGGTCGTTATGACCAGCGTGACGAGTGGGTGTGCCGATTGGCAGCAGAGACTATCGAACACCTTATAGAGAACGGAATGTATTACAGAACACTTAACAACGATTGACTATGGCAAGCAGATTGATTACACCCGCATTGGAGGAGAGACTGAAATCCTATCCTCTGTATTCACAGGACGGCAAAGGCAAGGATGCCGTTTGTGTGGCAATATTTTTCATCGGACACGTCCGTTGGTTCGTACTTGAAGGACAACAGGAAGGTAACGACACCACGTTGTTCACCATCGTATGTGGTCTGCATGAAACGGAGTATGGCTATACATCCGTCAAAGAAATGGAGAGCGTAAAGGTGGATGGCTCCAAATATGGAGTGGACGAGATATTTCAAGTGGAGCAGTTGGATGGCTTTAAGCCGGTGAAACTGAAGAGCATTCCAGACGAGGATTTACAGGCATTCCTTCATAAGATGGAATGACCCAAAATTAAATCAGCCGCAGGGACATTGGCTTCGCCTTCGGATGTCACGACTCGGGATAGTCCAAGCGGGCTTGGTCTCTCCTCTCGCTGCTCAATCCGTTGCCTCCTTGCGGCTGACTATTGTTAGTACTTACTGTGAGTAGTAAAGCCTACGATTAGTATATACTACGACACTACTCTCATCTACGGAAAGTGGACTTGGCAACGTGCTCCTCTTGTACCTCTTCCTTCTGGTACTCCTCCATGTCGAGCAGTTGCTCATACGCGGAGCTGATGTTTGCGTCCATAGAATGGTCGTGGCTGAAAGGGAAGGAGTGCTTCACTGAGAGTCCTGCATTGGTCACAGTCCCCACATCCAGACTATCCTTATCCTTGTTATATTGCAGGTTCAGCAAACCACCATTCGGCATCTGGAATATCGGCATTTTTCGCTGCGCCAATTCCGAAAACTCTTCGGCGGTCATCTCCCTCGCCACTGCCTTCACGTCCTCACTGGCACGTCCTATGCCATAGCGAGTGATATGGTCACGCACCTCCTGTTCCGTATGCTTTAGGAACACCTCATATGTACCGCCGACACTCCCGTTATAAACCACTGCAAAGTCCTTGTCCTCTATCAGCAGGTCGTCGCCTCTGTTCTGGCACGGCTTCCTGTAGGTCTGCTCCTCGTCCATGCCGTTCCCGTCATAGTATTCCTTGGCAAGCGTCAGCAGTCCTTGATAGTCACCTTTCTCCTTCAGCTTATCCAATTCCGAGGTATCATCCGTCGATTGGAGATAGGCGACGGAGGCATAATAGACGTTTTCTTTCGATTGTGAAGGCTCTGTCAGGCTTTTGTACTGGGCAAAAGCCTCCTGATAATTGGTGTCAAGGTCTTTGCCGTGGTCGTAAGGAACAGAGAGTTTCACTTCCAGACCGTTACTCGTCGGCACAGCAATCTTTACAGAGTCCTCCTTCTCATGATGCTGGATATATACAGCTGAACCATTATATGCCAAGACTGCATGGTCGCCGTCATCTATGGATAGATAACTTTTCCCTTGCCCGTTTTCCTGCTCAGCCTTTTTTTCCTGGTCTATCTCCATAGCAATCTTGTCGATATGCTGCGTGAGCATCGAGGTGGCTTTCTTCACATCGAGTAGCGTGGTCTTGATGAACTGCGGCGACTCTTTCAGCGAATCCAGCCAAGACTTCAAATAGGCAGCCGAATCTCCTTTCAGATGCTTCGTCATGCCATACCGCTGAGCGGTCAGCGCCGCCGTCAGTTCTGCCACCAGTTCCTCGCGTGCATACTCAGCCGAGCCGAAGGTAGCGGGCTTGATGCGGTCCAACTGTCCCTCCGCACCCGTGGAGTGTCCCATCTTATCCTAACTTTCGGATAAGATGGGTTATCCTAACTTAAATATTATCCTAACTTTTTAGGCAAATACTTGAGGGGCAATAGTATTGACATTCAAAAGTTAGGATAATCTCAAGATGTTGTGTCGTTACTTTAAACCAAGAATTTCTGC
>Ga0129306_1001336_pt1 | contig 28631 bp, 43 predicted proteins | sample P827metagenome_FD_94438 | JGI IMG/M metagenome (GOLD analysis project Ga0129306, IMG submission 94438) | Capybara group fecal microbial communities from Wisconsin, USA - P827 metagenome | ecosystem: Host-associated > Mammals > Digestive system > Large intestine > Fecal | place: USA: Wisconsin...
CAATCAGGGCAACAGCGTTTACTTTTAAATAAATAATAAAAAACCGCCGAAGGCGGCATTCCGGGGTCAAGGGGGATGTTATCTCCCTTGCAGGGGGTGAATGAGGGGGACAGCGTCCCCCTGTCAAAGTAGTAAAGCAAGAGTAGCGATGCTTTACGGATGGTTTGCAAGAATTATGAATCGCCCCAAAAAGTAAATGCTGTTGCCCTGATACCGCAATAAAAAATCCTTGCCTTTTCTGCGAAAGTATATTATAATAGAAATGATAGTGTAATATCGTCGACAATCATAGTGACGAATTTAAAGGAGAATTATAATGATATACAACAACATACTCGAAGCAATCGGCCACACTCCGCTTATCCGACTTAACCATATGGTAAAAAAAGGCAGCGCTGATATCCTCGTTAAGTTCGAGGGCCTCAACGTCGGAGGCTCAATAAAGACAAGAACTGCTTACAACATGATAAAACACGCCGAGCGTGAGGGCAAGATAACCAAGGATACCATAATCGTTGAGCCTACCAGCGGCAATCAGGGCATCGGTCTCGCTCTCGTAGGAGCTGTAAAGGGCTACCGCACCATTATCATCATGCCCGATTCCGTCAGCGAAGAGCGCAGGAAACTGGTAAGACACTACGGCGCAGAGGTAATGCTCATCCACGATGACGGCGATATCGGAAAGTGTATCCAGGAATGTCTTGACACCGCTCTCAGAATGGCTGAGGAGGACAAGAACGTTTTCGTTCCTCAGCAATTCTCCAACGTGAACAATATAGGCGCTCATAAGTACCACACCGCTCTTGAGATACTGGAGCAGACAGCTGTAAAGATCGACGGATTCTGCTCGGGAATCGGCACAGGCGGTACTATCACAGGTATCGGTGAAGCTCTCAAGGCTCAGTATCCCGATATGGTCATATGGGCTGTCGAGCCCGAAAATGCCGCTATCCTCGCAGGCGGAAACATCGGTACTCACCTCCAGATGGGCATCGGCGACGGTATAATCCCCGATATCCTCAACCAGAATATCTACGACGATATCTATATAGTTACCGACGACGAGGCTATCCAGACCGCCAAGGACTTAGCATCAAAGGAAGGCATCATGTGCGGTATCTCCAGCGGTACAAACGTGGCCGCCGCTATAAAGCTGGCCGAAAAACTGGGCGAGGGCAAAACAGTCGTTACTATCCTCCCCGATACCGCCGAAAGATACTTCTCAACTCCGCTTTTCGAGGACTGATGTAATTTCTGTAATAATAAAACCAAAGGGCGCTCGGAAAGCGCCCCTACAAATCGTATATTTCCCGTTTGCTTATGTAGGGGCGAGTTCCGCTCGCCCTCCCCTGATTGAAAATGTAGGTAATAACTTATGAAAACCTCAATTGATATTTTAATTGAAAGAATTAAATCAGGTGAAAAAATCATCTGCAAAAAGTGCCAAAAAGGTACAGTGGTCTACGAGCATAAAGAGGGGCACAAATTTCCAGACATTTATTGCAACAATCCCGACTGCAATGCAAAAGTTATATTTAATTAAACCGCACTGCAATGAGCGTTTTTCCTATACTCATTTGAAAGTATATACCAAAAAGACTTCGCAGAACCAACTGCGAAGTCTTTTTTACTTATTCGATCCCTGCCTGCTGTTTAGCAGCTGTGAGGGTATTTTTCATGAGCATTGCGATATAACAAAGCGATATTTCAGCTATATATCGCTATTCTGCAATTTTACTGACACCTTCCTGACACCCATTGTTCAGGTATTCGTCCAGTTTATTCATGCTTTTCTGTTTGTACCGGCTGTCGAGATGAGTATAGATCGACATCGTTGTTCTTATGTCGTTATGGCCTGCCTGCTCCTTAGCAGTCAGTACATCTATTCCGGCAAGATAGAGCATTGTTATAAATGTATGGCGACACCAGTGAGGCGTGAAGCGAGGGATAACAAACGGTGGATCCTCCCCTTCTTTAACTATGAAGCTTGAAAAGTCACCGTACTTTCTGTTCAGCTTATTCAGATAGCTGTCCCACTTCCTGTTCCATGTCTTGGTGTAAAAATGGCCGCCCTCAGGAGCAGGGCATACATATAAAGAATTGCTTCGCTTAACACTGCGGAGATAATCCGCAAGTAAAGAAGGAATGTATACAATTCTCATTCCTGCTTCTGTTTTAGTCATAGGCTTGACAGTAAACCTTCCGCTTATAACCTCAGCAGCTTTGCTGACAGTGATAGTCTGTTTATCCAGGTCAATATCGGTCCAAAGCAGAGCAACTAACTCTCCCCTTCTCAGTCCTGCAAATGTCATTATCATTGCCGCAGTCTGCATGAAGTCAGGGGTATCGATTATCCACTGCCTTTCTTCCTCAGTCAGAGCACGGCGGTCAGATAGTTCTGTCTTCTTTGGTATCTTGACATTTACAGCAGGGTTATAGTCCATTATCCTGTTGTCGATCGCAAGCTGTATGATCTGCTTTGCCGCACTTTTCAGCATCGAAAGCGATGTCGGTGAGAGATCCGAGTTATCAAATATGACATTCTGGATATCAGACACGGTGAGCCTTGTGATAGTTGACTCATCCAAAGCTGAAAGCCTCTTTGATATACTGCTGTATGAATTGTATCTCTGAACTGATACGGTATTCTTTTTCAGCTTCAGCCACTGGCTTCTCCAGAACCCGAACTTATCATTGTTAGCGGTAACATCAAGGCCTTTTCCGAGAGCGATCTTCACATCCCTGACCTTGGCTTCAAGTTCCTTCTGAGTACCCGCATAAACATATTTGTACTTTGCCTTGCCGTCAATGACTCCAAGATATACCTTTGCCTGCAATCTTCCGTCAGCTCGTTTCTTGTTCCTCAGTCTCGGCATAAGATCAACTCCCTTCTTATATGTATGATATTATTCAACAGAATTTATAAGTCCGTCTATATGTTCATGTAAATCCGGCTTAATAGTAGCGCCCATAGATGCCAGAATGATATCAAGCCCTTCACGTCTGCCTTGCTTAGCAGCAGGCACGAAGTCACTATCTCCTGAAACAAGAATAATCTGATCAACTTGCTTTTTAAGAGCCATAGATATGATATCAACTCCGATTCTCATATCCACACCCTTCTGCTCGACACGGAACTGAAAATCATTCTCTCCAAGGGCATCTACGGTTATGGATTTGTTTAAAAGCTTTTTGGCAGATTCGGGTTTTAATATGTACTGTGCTGTACTTTCTGAGAGAGTACCAAGTCTTACTGCAAATTTTCTTTTACACCTCAGCTCATTAAAAAAATCGGTTGTCCACCTGAATTCATCGGATTTACCGAGATCTATAGTTCTATTAAGTAATGGGTGGTATACTTTTTTATTTATAGGTGGGCAGTCATAATAGAATATTCGATACAGCTGCCTGTTTTCACGCTTATTTCTTAACAAACGCATACAGAATTCAAAAAGCTCATTAGCCCTATCCTCAGGAGTTTTTTCTCCCCAATAATGAAAAGCTCGTTTTTTATAAAAACCGCCATCGATAAGTATAGCCGTTTTAACTTCAAATTTGGGACGATGGAAATCTCCTCTTACATCATCACTCAAGTGATCGCCTCCTTGAAATATGAAAAACCCCCGGGTTCGTCACTTCCCTTATGGTGGGAGGATTACTGCCGAGGGTTTACTATCTTCATTAAGCAATAATTTATTGCTTAATATATTATATGATAATTTCGGCAGTTTGTCAACTAAAATCACATTAACAAAATGTGAATTTTTTGTAACATATCACACCTTCTTTTCTCCATAAATATCTATCCAGATTATCCTATTGTATTATCCCCTGCGGTGTTCTGAACACTGTGGGGGATTTTTTTATGAAACTTTCTCTATATCACCGTTATCGATGTAAACACAGAATTCTGATATCTTTTCGCCCGTAAAGAGCAAATCAGCGTCATGTTCTTCCTTATCGACATAGTTATATGTTGTCACAAAAAGCATATCTCCGAAACAGCTCAGATTAGTTGTGGTATTATTTGTGAAGTTGACAACAGCGTGTATCTCATCGTCGCTTTCAAAATAATTCTTATAGTAATCAAGGGCATATTCTTCAATATTGATATTATCAGCAATTCTCGCTAAACGCCACTTCCCCGTACTGTCATTGCGGACGCTGTTTTCAAAATCAATATTTATTCCGTCATCCGACAAGCTCTTATCGCTTACACCGACTATTTCCTCACCTGACCTGGAAGTGGTATCTTCTGTCAATGCTTCTGTCTCGGCTTCGATCACCTTCTCAGAAATCTCCTCAGTTGCTGTCGTCTCGTCAGTAGTGGCAGTTTCTGTTGTAGTTTCAGCTTCTGTAGGAGTTGTTACGCTTATTTCGCTGCTCACCGAATCTTCATTTGTTTCTGTAGTGTTTTTGGGGGATATTCCAACACCTATAACAAGCAAAACGAATGCTCCAACGAACTGTAAAGCGAGCCGTGCTTTATCAGATTTGGCAAGTATTGGCGTTTTACCTATGATCGGCGAGACCCATATTGCAGATAAAAGCACTATGATCCCTCCGATAATCCCTGCCCCACCGGATGAAAAACAAGATATCGCTATGAGAAGGCCGAGAACTGCGAGTATCCATTGAAATATAGTAACAACTTTACCTTTCATATTCATTCCCCCTTTTATTATTGTATAACTTCATTCCATTCCAATGGCCTGAACAAAAATTGGATCATTATTGATTCAATAAGATTGACGTAATTCGTGGTTACTATACCACATCTTTTTTGCTGTGTATATGAAAGAAAGCTCATATTTTGCAAAGGTATTCCTCGGCTAAATTGATCTATCTCATATGATAAACTTGAAATCCGATTTTTGATAACCATATCACTAACTCCATATCTTGAAGATAGCACTGTAAGTATATCTTTATCGCCGTATTTATATTTACACATTCCATTTCCATTTCTAAAATCAGCATATACACTACAGAAAAAAGGTATAAAGTCCGCATAAGGCACAAGGAGTTCAGCAGCTCCTTCATTGGCTATCCATTCTTTATATGGGTCCTGAAATGGCATTGTCTTTTCATAGCACTGAAATATTTGCCCTGATTGATCCCCTTCAAATGTAATATGCATAAGCTCATGCATTCCATGAAAATTTTGCTCAGATGCTGAAATATTAGAATTAACAAGAATGCAATTGATGTCATTCCGAGCTTTGGCAAGCACCGCCATTCCACGCAATCCTTTTGTTTTGAACGGAATTGAGCTGATTGCAAGGTTATCATATTTGCTACAAATATCAAAAATGTTCAAAGGATATGTAAAGCCATTAGCGATCAAATGATTTCTTATTTCGTTAATGCTGTAGTAAAGTTGCTCTTTATTCATCAACAGACTCCTTTTTCTGCCTTTTCATAGCCTTGATTGTCTCAATAGCGAGACGAATATCATCAGGATCTATTCCCTCATCCTGTGCGGATTTGGCAAGACTAAGGTAAACATCTTCAAGCTGATTATCTGAATTAACTGTTGGAACCTCACTTTTTCCAAGCAGATAATCGACAGTTACATTAAAGAACTCAGCAATTTTGATAAGCATCGAAGTATCAGGTATTCTTTTATTAGTCTCCCACATTGCAATTGTGCCGGACGAAATATTAAAGATCTCTGCAAATTGTACTTGAGTTAATCCTCTACTTTTGCGAAGCGTTTTCAAATTTTCTGCAAACATACAAACACCTCCCTACAAAATAAGAATATCACATTTCGTGAGTAATGTCAATAAATAATCTCACAAACTGTATAATATAACGAAATGTTAGAAAACCTCTTGACATCTAACAGATAGTGAGATATAATTCTAACATACCGTTAGAAAAGAGGTGATAGAAAATGGTTGCAATATACAAATACCGCACTGCGCTGCATATGACGCAGACTCAGCTTGCGGCACTTGTAGGAGTAACGCCTAACGCAATTACACAGTATGAGAGCGGGGCGAGGAAGCCCAACATCCTGATGCTCAAAAAGCTTGCAAAAGCGCTGAATACAACAGCTGATGCGCTTTTAGAGCCAATTGACGTAGAGGAGAAAAATAACTGAATAATGAAAGGAGCATGACTATGAAAATGACCAAGCAGTTCACAAGCTGGAATCAGCTGCCGATAATACTTGATGTCCCGCAGGTCGCCTGTCTGCTGTGTCTCCATCCGAACACAGTGACAAGACTCTGCCGCAACGGGAAGCTGACAGGACAGAAAATAGGCCGTGAATGGCGCATAAACAAATCTTCTGTCATGCAGTTCATGAACTACGAGGAGGCAGTATGATCCAGGCAATAATCGGATTCTACCTGGGTGTCGCAGTGTGCCTGCTGAAAGGCGGCATAGAGGACCTGTCAGAGGGCCTGCGGTACCTCAGGAGAAAGAAAGCGCTGGAAGCTGATATCAGCGACCACAGTGAGAACATAAGGCTCTACGGCGCATTTATGAGCGTCGAGGATGCCGAAAAGGAAAAGGCCGAGCTCGCAATGCTCAAGGCCGAATTAGAGGAACTTGAAAAGGAGTAATTAATATGGATATGACACCCGATGAGATCGTAGTACGCTACAGGCAGGCGAAGCATAAGGGAGAGCAGCTGAACATCTTCGCAGATCTGAACGCCTGCTCCGTAGATGATATCGTGAAAGTACTTGTGGAGCACGGCGGATATCAGCTCGAACGAATGAGCCGCTCACGTGGTAAGGCCAAGCTCTTGAGAGAGGCGGCGCCGAAGGAGCCGGTTCCACCGGCAGTGAAGAAGCCGTACAAGAAACCGGAGATAATTCCAGAGCCGGTGCCCGAAGCTCCGCAGGAAGAAGAAACAACAGAATATGTTATCCCTGCGAAATCTGTACCCGAAATGCTTGTGGATTCTGCGCTTAATGTTATCCGTGCCGAACTTAGCGAAATAAACCGTCAGCAGTATCAGCTCGATATGCGTAAAGCCGAATTATACAAGCAGCTGTGGGATATGCTTGGGGAGGTGCAGTGATGCTGAATATCAAAATAGAAGATCAGAAGATCGAAGCTACAGCCAAAGGCCGCAGTGATGATATCCTTGCTGAAACTATTCTCACAGTTATCGGTGCAGCAAGAACGTTCTCGGAGATAACACATATCCCTGTCGAAGATGCCATAGGGCTAATCTGTTCATCTGCAAGGGAGAACTGTGCTTCAGAGAATTATGAGGGCACTGTTGTGCGTATGAAGGTTCCGAGAAAAGGCGGTGAGAAGAAATGAAAGCACTGAAAGTTGAAGGCAGAAGCATTACCGAGACAGACATCCCCAACACACTGGAAGCGTTGCAAGCAGCAGTTGACGGATACATCGAGACCTTACAGCTTGTTCCCGATCAGGCTGTGATGATAGTCAATGAGGAGGGACTGCTGAAGGACCTTGAAGTTAATACGTTTGCTTCTGCGATCGCAGGCACAATGATAGTGGGCCCTGCTCTGATCGTCGGTGTGGACGGAGACGAGTTCACGGATATCCCTGGGGACGTAGTGAAGTGTATCAATGCGCTGTTCGCATAAAGAAAAACGCTCCTGCAAGAGGAGCAAGAAAACGATATAGATAATTTAACACAAGTACATAATATCACAAAAGGAGTGAAATGTCAAATGGAAAAATATGAAAAGGCGGCGGCAATAGCGGACAAGCTTCGCAATATTACAAACTTCTTTGTCGTAGTCACCGCCGAAGATGTAAGACTGAAAGTCAGAAGTGACGAAGAACTTGACTTCTACTACAGAAAGCTGTGCTGTAATGGCATATGAACACGACATCATATCATGCCCGTATTGCGGCAGCATAGAAAACGACGGAGCCACCTGTAAATGGTGCTCAAATAAAATCAATATTACGGAGGAAAAGCATTATGAACACTATCAAGATCACTATCGAGGTATCACCCGAAACCGCAACGAAGGTCATAAGCCTTGTTGCCAACGAGAACGGAGGGGCTACAGCTAAAGTCATAAGCCCCATTGCCAATGCGGCAGTTTGTGCCCCCCAGACACCACCGGCGCAGACGTTCAGCGCTCCTGCGCAGCCTGCTCCGCAGACTTTTACACCTGCACCTGTACAGCAGTTCACAGCACCCGTTCAGACAGTTCCCGCTCCACAGCAAATTCAGACAGCGCCGACGTCAGTGCCTGCTTACTCTATCGCTCAGTTACAGGCCGCTTGCGGACCGCTTGCCGACTCAGGTAAACTCGCTGATCTCCAGAAGCTCATTGCATCCTTTGGCGTCAGCTCCCTCGCAGAGCTCCCTCAGGCAAGATACGGGGAGTTTGCCAATGGCCTGCGCTCTCTCGGAGGTGTATTGTAATGCCGGGAAATCACGCATTTCTCCCTGCAAGCTCGTCTGAAAGGTGGCTTAATTGTCCACCTTCTGCCAAGCTTAATGCAGAAGCAGATGACAAGGAGAGCAGCTATGCAGCCGAAGGGACCCTCGCTCATGCAATATGTGAGGTAAAGCTCAGGGGTTACATATCTGCGATCCCTAAACGCTCAACAACCGCTAAGCTCAAGAAGCTGAAGAACGATCCGATGTACCAGCCGGAAATGGACGGCTATACTGAGGAATACCTCGATTACATAAAAAAGATAGCCACCGGCTTTGATGGCCCTCCGACCATCAGAGCTGAGGAGCAGGTCGATTACAGTATGTTTGCACCTGAGGGCTTTGGCACGGCCGACTGCCTGATCCTGTTTGGCGATGAGCTGCACGTCATTGATTTCAAGTACGGCAAGGGCATCCTTGTATCACCTGAGAACAACTCTCAGCTCAAGCTTTACGCTCTGGGCGCTATCAACAAGTTCGGTCTCATATACAGCTTCCGGAAAGTTGTGCTGCACATTGTACAGCCGAGGCTCAGCAATATTGACGAATGGGGCATAAGCACCGCTGACCTTCTCGCCTGGGGGCTCTCTATACAGCCGATAGCTCAACAGGCTTTCAACGGTGAGGGAGAGTTCAAAAGCGGAGCGCACTGCAGGTTCTGCAAGGCGGCTGCCTCTTGTAAGAAGCGTGCGGAGGATAATCTTGCGCTTGCAAAGTATGAGTTCAGAAAGCCCGACAACGATCCTGCCGCTACTGATCCGATGCTCAGCGATGCAGAACTCGCAGAAGCTCTCACAAAGGGTGCTCAACTCGTAGCATGGTACGAAGACCTTAAGGAATATGCTCTCACCAAGATCTTAGATGGCGGTGAGCTGAACGGATGGAAGGCCGTCGAGGGTAGAGGTGTAAGAGCCTTTATCAATCCTGACGACGTCCCGAAGCGCCTTGAGTCTATCGGCCAGAGCAGTGACCTTGCCTATGAGCGTAAGGTACTCTCCCCTGCTGCACTTGAGAAAGTGCTCGGCAAAAAGGTATTCACGGATAACTTCTCAGATCTCGTGGAGAAATCCAAGGGCAAGCCTGCGCTTGCACCATTATCAGACAAAAGAGCTGCTTACGTCCAGGAAACGACAGCAGCTGAAGACTTTAAGTAATCAAGGAGGACTATTATTATGTCAAACACTATCGTAACCGGAGAAGTACGCCTCTCCTATGTAAACGTATTCGAGCCCAGAGCTAACCAGAACGGCGGAGATCCTAAGTATCAGGTAACTATCCTGCTCCCTAAGAGCGACATTGCTACAAAGGCAAACATCGACCGTGAGATACAGGCGGAGCTTCAGAACGGCGTTGCAACAAAGTTCGGCGGCCAGATGCCTGCAATGCCTGCGATCCCTATCCATGACGGAGACGGTGTTCGCCCAAACGGTGAGCCATTCGGAGAAGAATGCCGTGGCTGCTGGGTATTCACAGCAAGCTCTAAGCAGCGCCCGGAAGTAGTTGATGAAAACTGCCAGCCTATTCTTTCTGCTACCTCTGTATACAGTGGCTGTTATGGCAGAGTATCTATCAGGTTCTTCGCCTATAATCAGGCAGGAAAGAAGGGCATCGGCTGCGGCCTTGGAAACGTGCAGAAGCTGCGTGACGGTGAGCCTCTCGGCGGTGGCACAACAGCAAGTCAGGATTTCGGCGCCCCCTATCAGCAGCCGACAACTCAGCAGTATCAGCAGCAGTACACCGCCCCCCAGTATCAGCAGTACAGCGCACAGCCTGTACAGCAGCAGGGTACACCTGCACAGATGAGCGCTTTCAATGCTTTCCTCGGTGTATGATATGACGACGCTTTCAATTGATATCGAGACATATTCCGACATCGACCTTAAAAGATCGGGACTGTACAAATATGTGCAGTCCCCTCAGTTTCAAATACTGCTTTTTGCCTATCGTGTTGACGATGATCCGGTACAGATAGTTGACCTTACCGCAGGTGAGAGGATACCCTTTGAGATACAACTTGCAATGATGGACCCGAAAATAATCAAGCGTGCTTACAATGCCGCTTTTGAGTGGTACTGCCTTGCAAAGCACCTAAAACTCCCCGACGAGACAAGGACTGCGTGGCTCAGTCAGTGGCGTTGTACCATGCTTCACGGGCTTTACCTCGGCTACCCCGGTGGACTTGCTGCTATAGGTGAGGCGTTGAAGCTTCCTCAGGACAAGAAGAAAATGGGTGTGGGGCAATCGCTCATCCGCTACTTCTGCAAACCATGTAAACCTACAAAGGCCAACGGTGGTCGCACTCGTAACCTGCCTCAGCATGAGCCGGAGAAGTGGAAGATCTTCAAGGACTACTGTATGCAGGATGTCTATTCAGAAAACAGTATATGGCGCCTCCTTTCTGCTTTCCCCGTCAGCGATGACGTACAAAGGCAATGGGAGCTCGATATGAGAATTAACGCTAACGGCGTAAATCTGGATACGGATCTCATCAAAGGCGCTCTGCACTGCAACGCTTGTATTACTGATGAGCTTATGGCCGAAGCTACCAGGCTCACAGGTCTCAGAAATCCAAAGTCTGTCTCTCAGCTTAAAAAGTGGCTGAGTGGCGCAATGAACGAAGATATAAGGTCTCTGGACAAGGAAACTGTCGGCTCTCTCCTGTGCGGAACGGCAGACGGAGATGTAAAGCGTGTTCTGGAGATACGTCAGGAGCTTGGCAAGTCCTCGGTAAGCAAGTATGAAGCTATGGAAACCTGCATTTGCAGCGACGGAAGGGCGCGGGGACTCCTTCAGTTCTACGGCGGTAACCGCACGGGGCGCTGGGCAGGACGGCTCATACAGGTGCAGAACCTTCCAAGGAACTATATAGAGACCTTAGATACGGCCAGAGACCTTGTAAAAAATAAGAATACGGCCGCAATAAAACTCATTTATGGTAATGTGCCTGATACGCTTTCACAGCTGATCAGAACAGCATTCATCCCGTCTGAGGGCAACAAGTTCGTCGTGGCGGACTTCTCAGCCATTGAAGCAAGAGTTATAGCATGGCTCGCAGGAGAGCAGTGGAGGCTTGAGGTCTTTAACACTCACGGTAAGATCTATGAGGCTTCCGCATCAAGTATGTTCGGAGTACCTATCGAGAAGATCAGGAAAGGAAACCCCGAGTATTCGCTCCGTGCTAAGGGTAAAGTGGCCGAGCTTGCTCTCGGTTATCAGGGCAGCGCAGGAGCACTCATAAACATGGGGGCGCTCGATATGGGGCTCTCTGAGGATGAGCTTCCCAACATCGTACAGCGCTGGCGAAAGGCTAATCCGAGGATAAGAGACCTGTGGTACACCTGTGAGAACGCAGCACTTGAGGTAATGACAACAGGTCAGAGAGTCGGTATAAATCAGAACATCATATTTGCAAGAGAATACGACTGCGGAGCAGGGCTTGATTTCTTTACAGTGCAGCTACCAAGCGGCCGCAAGCTCTTTTATCCGCATCCCTTCCTTGCCGAGAATGACCTCGGTAAACAGGCGCTGCACTACTACGGCGTAAATCAGAAGACAGGCAAATGGGGCGTTATTGCTACCTATGGCGGTAAGCTCACGGAGAATATCGTGCAGGCTGTAGCCCGGGACTGTCTTGCTGTTACCCTTGAGAGACTCGATGCCGCAGGACTGCAAGTAGTTATGCACATACACGACGAGGCAGTCATAGACTGCGGACGGGACAAGATAAGCGTCGACGCTGCGTGTGACCTTATGGGCACTCCGATACCGTGGGCACCCGGGCTCCCACTCAAAGCGGCAGGTTTTGAGAGCAGCTACTACATGAAAGATTGATGAAAACTCAGCATTATTCAACGGCTTCAGTTTGATAACGGGGCTTTTTCATTCTATTATTGGAGGCGATAATTTTGCAGTATGACAGAAGAATAACCATCACTACAGGGGCGAGCCGTAAGGCAACGGTGTGGAAGGCGCAATCACTTTTATGGTCCGAGCTGATAACAAAGCTTGCATCGCCCGTAAGAGGCACTGAAACGCTGAAGCAGTACCTGCAGTTTCCAAAGTCGAAGCAGGACGAGCTTAAAGATGTCGGAGGCTTCGTGGGCGGTACATTCAACGGCGAGAAAAGGAAGTCCGACAAAGTTACAGGCAGAGATCTGATAACACTTGATATGGACAGTATACCTGCTGAGCAGACTAACATTGTTCTGCAGAGGATCTCATCGCTAAACTGTGGATACTGTGTGTACTCCACACGAAAGCATGAGCCTGCACGTCCGAGGCTCAGGGGTGTTTTCCCTCTTGACAGGTGCTGTACACCTGATGAATATGAGCCTATCGCAAGGAAGCTCGCCGAGCTGATCGGGATAGAACTGTGCGACCCTACTACCTTTCAGGCTTCACGCCTGATGTACTGGCCGTCGGCTTCGTCTGATAGTCAGTATGTATACGCATGGGAGGATAAGCCGTTTCTGTCAGCTGACGGTATGCTGGCGCTATACGGAGACTGGCATGATATATCACAGTGGCCGGATGTGCCTGATGCACCTCAGCTGAGGAAAAAGCTTGCGGCGAAACAGGGAGATCCTACCGAGAAAGCAGGCATAGTCGGTGCATTCTGCCGCATTTATGACATCTATGCAGTTATGGACAAGTTCCTTCCAGGGACCTATACTGAGACTGCTCAGAGTGACCGATACACCTATGCCGGAGGCTCTACCACTGGCGGTGCCGTTATCTATGACGACGGCAAGTTCTTATACAGTAACCACGCTACAGATCCGGCAGGCGGTAAGCTTTGCAACGCATTTGACCTTGTAAGGCTTCACAAGTTTTCCGAAAAGGATGAGGAGGCAAAGGACGGCACACCTACGGTAAAGCTGCCGAGTTATGCAGCTATGTGTGAGCTTGCAGCGGCAGACAATGCAGTAACAACGCTTCTGACAAAGGAACGCAGGGACAAGGCGGCAGCTGAGTTCTCTATGCCTCTGCCTGAGTCCGCAGCTCAGACTGTGGCTGGCACTAATGCCGGCGACAACTGGGAGTCAAAGCTCGCAGTCACATCAACGGGCTTGCTGCAGAAGACTATTGACAATGTACTTATTATACTCGAAAATGATCCGCTTCTGAAGAATAAGTTTGCGTTCGATGAATTTTCTAACCGTGTTCTTATCAAGGGTTCGGTTCCGTGGGACCTCAGGCAGAAGCAGCGTGACTGGTCAGACAATGATGATGCAGGGATAAGACACTATCTCGAAAGGGCATACGGTATAACGGGCATCAACAAAATAACAGATGCCTGCACTCTCTGCTTCCGCAGACACAGCTTTAATGCTGTACAGGACTGGCTCAGATCTCTCCCCCCATGGGACAGCGTACCAAGACTCGATACCATTTTTATTGACTACCTTGGCGCCGCAGATACCCCATACGTCAGGGCTGTAGCAAGGAAATCCTTTACCGCTGCCGTGGCCAGAGCTATGTCCCCCGGCATCAAATATGACACCATGCCTATCTTATCGGGACCTCAGGGCATAGGTAAATCGACACTGCTCAAGATAATGGCAGGCAGCTGGTTCAACGACAGCCTCGACAGCTTCGACGGTAAGGAAGCCTGTGAGATGATACAGGGCAGCTGGATCATAGAGCTCGGCGAGCTCAACGGTCTCAGTAAGTCCGAGAGTGGCCAGGTCAAGCAGTTCCTCAGCAAGGCGGATGACATTTACAGAGAACCATACGGCAGGCGCACAGGACGCTACCCGAGGTGCTGCGTGTTCTTCGGTACTTCTAACGAAAAAGAGTACCTCAAGGACAGCACCGGAGGCCGCCGCTTCTGGCCGATAGACTGTATGGCCAAAGCTCCTACAAAATCTGTGTTCACAGAGCTTGAGCTCGAAGCACCTCAGATCTGGGCGGAAGCCTATGTCAGATGGCAGGTCGGGGAAAAGCTTTACCTTGAGGGATCAGCTGCGGCCGCTGCCTTATCAGAGCAGGAGTCCCACAGGGAGCAGAATGTGAAGGAAGGCATCGTCCGTGAGTTTCTTGAAAGGAAGGTACCTGCGGATTGGAGTAAACGCAGTATATCAGAACGAAAAGTATACTGGTCAAATGAGTTTGGCCGCAAAGATGACAAAAACCTTATTGAGCGTACAAGAGTATGTGCGCTTGAGATATGGATCGAGTGCTTCGGCGGTGATGCCAAGTATATGAAGAAATCGGACTCACGAGAGATAAACGACATATTATCAAGAATGGAAGGCTGGAAGAGAGCTGCGAAAACCGAACGCTTTAGCGCAGGATACGGAGTACAAAGAGGCTTCTATAAGGTGTAACATTCTCTGCGAAAAGCTGTAACATTCTGAGCTTTTTGGAAAAAAATGTTACAATAGTTAATGTAACAAACAAAAAGAATGTTACAAGAATGTTATGATAATGTTTCAATAGCAAACAACGATAAATAGGCATTTACCTTAAATTGTAACATTTGTAACATTCTTTTATATATAAGTATTAAAAGATAGATATTATAGGGGTATAATGCCCGTATACACGCTATGTGCGAATAAATATATACGCGTGCGCGCGCGAGGAGGCTGAAAAAATGGAAAGTGAAAAAGTCACTGAGGCTTACCTCAGGGATGAAATAAAGAAGCTGGGAGGAAAGGCTTATAAGTTTGTCTCGCCCGGCGAGACAGGAGTGCCGGACAGGCTTTGCATTCTTCCAGGAGGGAAAGTGTTCTTCGTCGAGACGAAATCTGAAGGAAAGGAAAGTACACCTAAACAGAAGCAGCAGCAGAAGCGCATGAGAGATCTCGGCTGCTGCGTCTATGCAGATGTGGACACAAAAGCAAAGGTCAGGGAGGTGATAAGAGATGCAATTCACGCCACATAACTATCAGACCTACTGCATCAACAGGATCATCACGGATCCTGCGGTAGGTCTGCTGCTGGACATGGGCTTAGGCAAAACAGTTATAACGCTAACGGCCATTAACGACCTGAAGTATAACCGCTTCATGATAAACCGGGCTTTAGTCATCGCACCTAAGAAGGTCGCAGAAGCTACATGGAGCAGTGAGGCCCAGAAGTGGGAACATCTCAAGCACCTGAGAATCTCAAAGGTCCTCGGCACAGCCGCCCAGAGGATCAGAGCCGTGAATACACCTGCGGACATCTACGTTATCAACCGTGAAAATGTTCAGTGGCTTGTAGATCACTACAGAAACGACTGGAAGTTTGATATGGTCGTCGCCGATGAGCTGAGCAGTTTCAAGAACCCGCAGGCTAAGAGGTTCAAGTGCCTCACCTGGGTAAGACCTCACATCAGCAAGTTTGTCGGGCTCACCGGCACGCCTGCTCCTAACGGCCTAATGGATCTTTGGGCGCAGATCTATCTGCTTGACAGCGGAGAACGTCTCGGCAAGAGTATCACGGCATACCGCAGAGCTTACTTCAACGAGAATACCCACGGCGGCAACTTCTCCACCTTCGATGAGCGCCCGGGAGCCGAGCAGCTGATAAAGCAGAAGATCTCAGATATATGCGTGAGCATGAAGGCCGAAGACTATATTGAGCTTCCTGAGAGGCAGGACATAGTTGTTCCTGTTGAGCTGGATCCGAAGGCGAGGAAGCTGTATGACCGGTTTGAGCATGATATGTTTCTTGAGGTCGATGAGGAAACTCTCGATGCGAGCACCGCAGCTGTCCTGACAAATAAGCTGCTGCAGATGGCAGGCGGAGCAGCATACTCGCCCGACGGAAAGGTCGTAGACGTGCATACCTGCAAGACAGAAGCTTTCATGGAGCTCATCGAAGCGGCGCAGGGGCAGCCTGTACTGGTTTTCTACAACTTCAGGCATGAGTTGCAGCGTATATCGCAGCTGCTGCAGAAGGCAAAGATAAACTTCGGTGAACTTAAAACCCCTGATGACATAAGCCGCTGGGACCGTGGAGAACTGAGCGTACTGCTTGCGCATCCAGCGTCGGCCGCATACGGACTTAATCTCCAGGCAGGCGGCAGCCATATTATCTGGTTCGGCCTTAACTGGTCCCTGGAGCTTTATCAGCAGGCAAATGCGAGGCTGTACAGGCAGGGGCAGCAGAACAGGGTCATCATACATCACCTTATCGTCAAGGACAGTGCGGACGAGATGGTAATGGCTTCCCTGCAGAGCAAGGATGCTACACAGGAACAACTTTTACAGGCGCTGAAAGCAAGGATAAAGGAGGCTAAAAGCAAATGAGCGAATATGCGGTCGAAATGATAATGGGAGAAGAAAGGACTATTACTATCGAGCCTGATAGATTTTTCGGCAGCCGTAACAATACAGTCGGAAGATTCCGCATGATAGCAAAACTGTCAGCTACGTCTGATCTGTTATTCGGGACAGACTGCCTCTCAAAATGGGCTGAAGAGGTCAGATTCCGCCTGAAGCTGAGCATTGCAGGAATGGAGCAGCAGAAGCAGAATTGTTCAGAAGCACTTGCGCAGAATAACAAGCGTGCATATAAGACAGCAGCGGCCGAACTTAAAAAGGCTGAAACTCAGCATCGCAAATATACAAAATACATGGAGATCATCGAGGAGGTAAAACCATGACTTGCAAAGAATGTATTCACTACATACCCGAGAAGGAGAAATACATAGGCAGGTGTGACATTACGGACAGGCCGATGATGCAGGGCGACACCTGCGGATCTGCGGAGGAGGATAAGAATGAAGAACCGTGACCGCTATATACTGAATCAGAGCCCCTATGATCTGATGCTGGCTATCGAGAGAAACACAGGAACGTGTCCGATTCGTGCTGTTGCCGGGATATCACACGACGAGAAGATCAGGCTCTGCTGCATCTACGCTGAGAGCGGATGCGAGCTGTGCGTTATGGAGTGGCTCAATAAGGAGGAGAATAATGAACATAAACAACAAAGAACTGAGCGAGCCTGAGGTAAAGGCATACATCCACAAGCTGGAGGATATCCTTCGAGAGTTGAGGCCTGTGCTGCGTGATGCACTCTATGCACACTATGAGCCTCGGAAAAAGGCTGACGAGCTGTATGACAGGATAATTAATCTTGTCGGGAAGGAGTGATAACTATGACAGATACAGACATACTCTACATGGCAGCTCAGGAGAAGCGCATAACAGATCTTGAGAACGAGAACAGGGAGCTGAAAAGGCTGCTGAAAATCGCTATGAGTGACATATGCAAAAAGTGTTCTTGTGACAATTCCGACTGCGATATATGCGAAAAGGAAGCTTGTGAGGTAGCCTGTGATTACGATGACAGGTTCATATGGAATCAGACTGACGAAGCTTTGAAGCTGATAGGAGATAATGACAATGGATGAGTATATAAGCAGAGAAGCAATGCTGAATCTTATAGCACATAACGATAAGGTATGCCATTATGCAGATGAACGATATGAAAACGTTGTATACGCAACAACTCAGACAATCTGCAAAGTCGTTGCTGAAATGCCAGCCGCCGACGTACAGCCTGTGAAGCGAGGAAAGTGGGAAGAACTAACCGATTACGGCGGATGGGGCGATACACATTACCGTTGCTCAGTGTGCGGTGAAGAATGGCACTTAGAGGCTGGAACACCACAACAGAATAATATGAACTTCTGTCCGAGGTGTGGTTCGAGAATGGATGGTGATTACTGATGCCAGAAGTTATAACCGCTCCCTGCAAGGACTGCCAGAAGCGTCAGCTCCACTGCCACAGCAGCTGCGAGGCATACAGAGGATACAGGCAGTACCGGGAACAGGTATATGCCGAGAAGATGAAACGGGCTGAGGAGTCGGACTTCATGAGGGCGGTCAAGCGCAAGGCCGCACTCATAAACATCAAAGCGCAGATGAGCGATAAGCGCAGGAGGAGGTGAACAGCATGGAATTTATACTTGGAGCATTTGTCGGCGCACTTGCTATGGCTGCCGCAGTTGCTGTCTCGATCACCTACGCTCCCGACGGCAAGATCACAGAGTACAGGCTTATGCTTGGATTGGAGGATGAAGATGAGGGACTATCAGAGACAGAAGAATAATCCGTACAAGCTTCCACATCACCTTTACATGAGGATGCTGTATCTTGTACGTGACTATGAGCGAATCAGATCAGAGCGTGAAGATATCCTCAACGCTTCTCCACCCACCGACGGTGTACCGCATACAGGTATAGGAAATCCCACCGAGCAGAAAGCTATCAGACTTTGCGAACTCGGTAACAAATGCGCTGCTATTGAAAAGGCATACGAATCGATCCCTCCTGAATACAGAAAAGCAATCTGGAACAATATCTGCTATCAGTCACCTTATCCGATTATAGCGGGCGAAGCTACATACAAGCGCTGGCGTTGCAGATTCATTTACGAGGTAGCAAAAAATCTTCACGAAATATAAAAAGTGATACCCACGGGAAAAAATCAAGTGCTATTATAATATCATAGAAAGCAGGCGGAACAGACAAGGCAGACTTTCGGGAGCACGTGATCCCTGTGCCTCCGCCTACTTCTATGTATGTCCTTTCTTTTGTTCTACAGGACTGCCTCTGACCGTAACCAACAGCGGCAGTCCCATATCTGGCAGAGTAGAGCATCGGCGGCTCGCAAGGCTCATAACCTTGAGATAACAGGTTCGACTCCTGTCTCTGCAACCAATGGCTGAATTGACATATTAAACTCCTTGCGGAAGTACCTCGGCAATAGTCGGGGTATTTCTGTTATATGGAAAGGTGGTGAGCCCTTATGACAGAAAAACAGAAGATCTTTGCGGACGAATACCTCATCGACCTTAATGCCACAAGGGCTTACAAGGTCGCTTATCCGAATGTGAAGAAGGATGAGACGGCTCGTGCCAATGCTTCACGATTGCTAACTTATGCTAACGTTAGAGCGTATATCGAAGATCAGCTCCAGAAGCTCCATGACGAGCGCTCGGCGACTGCGAATGAAGTCATTGAGTATCTGACATCTGTTATGCGAGGCGAAAGCAATGCGGAGGAGATCGTGACCGTCGGCATCGGTGACGGCTGCTCCGAGGCACAGAATGTGCAGAAGCGCCCCTCTGAGCGTGAACGGCTGAAAGCGGCTGAACTTCTTGGCAAGCGTTTCGGACTGTTCTCAGAACAGAATTCTCCTCAGGGTGAGAAAGAACTCCCTGCTCTTTTTGAGGCTCTGGAAGCCGATGGGGGTGGTGACTGAGAGTGGTATTCAACAAACTTTCACCTAAGCAGAAAAAAGTGTTCCGCTGGTGCTATGCTCCTGACAGCTACGCCCTGATCTGTGACGGCTCTGTCCGTTCCGGCAAGACTGCTGCTATGTCATGCAGCTTCATACTCTGGGCTATGAAGTGCTTCAACGGTGAGAACTTCGGTATCTGCGGCAATACCGTACAGGCGGTGGAACGAAATATCATTGCTCCTCTCACGCAGATGACCGATATCACCTACTACTTCAGGCTGAAGTACGTCGGCGGTGGTAGGCACAGGCTCACGGTCACCGGTGCAGGCAGGGAGAATTATTTCTATGTCTTCGGCGGTAAGGATGAAGCGTCCTACAAGCTGGTACAGGGCATAACGCTCGCAGGAGTTCTCTTTGACGAGGTTGCGCTCATGCCCGAGAGTTTCGTCAATCAGGCTATTGCAAGAACTCTGTCAGTCAGCGGAGCTAAGCTGTGGTTCTCCTGCAACCCCGACTCCCCTGCTCATTGGTTCTATACTAACTGGATCCTGAAAGCGCAGGAGAAAAATGCTCTCCGAATACATTTTCGCATGGAAGATAATCCAGTGATGACTCCCGAGAAGATCAGACGAACTGAGTCAACTTTTTCGGGAGTTTTCTATCAGCGGTATGTCCTCGGCGACTGGGTAGTTGCTGAAGGCCTTGTCTACACAATGTTCGATCGTGCGGAACATATCTTCCATGCCGGCGATCTGACAGTCGATCCTGTTGCAGGCGATATGTTCATCAGCATCGACTACGGTACAAAAAACCCGACTTCAATGGGGTTATGGTACGTGGATATCAGCGGACACGCATGGCGGATCCGTGAAAGCTACTACGACGGCAGGAAGGGCGGCTCTCCCCGTACCGATGAGGAGCATTACGCTGAACTTGAACGGCTTGCCGGAGAATATACAGACTTCATTGGAAGCGTTATCGTTGACCCGTCCGCTGCCAGCTTCATCGAATGTATCCGCAGACACGGAACATTCAGAGTCCGCAAGGCGGACAATGATGTTATCGACGGCATACGTGATACTCAGACGCTTCTACAATTAGGGTATCTCCATTTCGCCGAGACCTGCTCCGACAGTATCCGTGAATTCGGACTGTACAGCTGGGACAGCAAAAAAACAGATGATGTTGTTATAAAGGAAAACGATCATGCTATGGACGATATCCGCTATTTTGTCCACACAGGCATGAGGCGTATCCTCAGAGAAATACGAGAGGAGGATGCTCTATAAATATATTTCAGTTCATAGCCAACCTTTTCAGCCGCAAGGAAGAAGCTGAAAAGCCTGTTTCACCCGAAATGCAGTCGGCTATCGACACATGGCTTGAAATGTACCGCTATCACGGCAGTACAGCCAACAAAAACTACAGTCTCGATCTTCCTGCGGCGATCGCCTCGGAGTTTGTACGCCTTGTTACAGCAGAATCTGAACTTACCATAAGTGGAAGTCAGCGTGCGGACTATCTCAATAAACAGTTTATTAAAGCCTTTTTCTATTTTGTGATATTCCGTGCCGAAGCTGCTCTGGCTCTGGGCAGTATGGCGTTCAAGCCCTATGTATCAGGCGATAAGATACTTGTGGATATGGTCAGGGCTGACCGATATGTCCCGACCGCCTTTGACGATTCGGGAGAAGCTTCATCTGCGGTATTCATGGCTCGCAAGGTCATAGGAAAGAAATACTACACCAGGCTGGAAACTCACACTTTCGACAGCGAGGCCAAGACCTACACTGTTGAGAACAAAGCCTACATCTCATATGACAGCGGGGTTCTCGGCAGAGAGACAGATCTCACTTCCGTCCCCGGCTGGGAGCAGCTCCAGGCTGTACAGACGATAGCCAATGTTCAACGACCGCTGTTTTCAGTGTTCAGAGTTCCGCAGAGCAACACTGTAGACCTTGACTCTCCTCTCGGTATTTCTGTATATGCTCATGCAACCGACCTCATCCCCGAAGCTAACGAACAGTGGGCCCGTATCAACTGGGAGTTCAAAGGCTCGGAACTTGCTGTCGATGCGTCGGAAGACCTTTTCCGAAAGGATAAGAAAACAGGAAAGCTGATCGACCTTCCTGTCGGCAGCAAAAGGCTTTTCCGAAAACATTATGCTTCCGATAAGAAAGTTTCGGATGATATGCAGGTATTCTCCCCTGCTATCCGTGACAGTTCACTGTTCAACGGCCTCAATCACATATTGCAGCGCATAGAATTCAACTGTGGGCTTGCTTACGGTACGATCTCCGAGCCTGCGGACATCGAGAAAACTGCTGAGGAGATACGCTCCTCAAAGCAGCGCTCCTACACCTATGTCAGCAACATCCAGAAAAGCCTTGAGGGCGCTCTGGAACAGCTTGTGTATGCAATGGACGTATATGCAGATCTTTACGAGCTTGCCCCATCTGGTGAATATGAGCTGAACTGCACATGGGGCGACAGCGTCCTCGAAGATACTGACAAGGAATTCAGCAGACGCTTACAGCTTGTCACGGCAGGAAAGCTGAAGCCTGAAAAACTGCTTGCATGGTATTTCGGTGTGGATGAGGATACCGCCCGAAATGAATATATGCCGACGGAAACGGAGCTTTTCAATGCTGACTCCATCAGAATATGAACACCTCTGCGATCAGCTCATAGCTCTTTACGATGAGCTTGACAGAGCGGTGATCGATGATATGGTCAGGCGGATGATGCGGATGGGAAAAGTCTCGGATGCAACATCATGGCAGGCTAAACAGTTGCAGGAAGCAGGATTGCTGTATGAGGATATCATCTCAGAGATAGCACAGCATTCCGATGCTTCCGCCGCTCAGGTGCGAACGCTGTTCGAGGATGCAGGTGTGCAGTCAGTCCGTAACGATAACCACTACTACACCGACGCAGGGCTTGAAGGCATCATACGGCTGTCAGATGCAGCATTGCAGACGCTCAATGCAGGTTATGTCAAGTGCAGAGGCGAACTCCGCAACCTGACGCTCACTACTGCGAACACGGCTCAGACAGCCTATCTCAATGCCTGTGACCTTGCTTACATGGAAGTGTCAAGCGGAACTATGGACTACGGCACTGCCATCCGCAGAGCTGTACAGTCTGCCGCCGATGAAGGCTCAAAGGTGCTTTATCCGTCAGGCCACAGCGACAGGCTCGATGTTGCTGTCCGCCGAAGTGTTCTCACGGGTGTCGGTCAGACTGTCAGGCAGTTGTCTGCGATAAACGCTGGCGATATGGGCTGTGATATCATGGAGATAACTGCTCACTCAGGCGCTCGCCCCTCTCATGCGGAATGGCAGGGGAAGCTGGTCAGTTTGTCGGGGGCAAATGCAGGGCGGATCATCGACGGTGTGAAGGTACTGACCACAAATGATATCGGCTATGGCACAGGCGACGGCTTTGGGGGCTGGAACTGCCGTCACGACTGGTTTCCGTTCATTGAAGGTATCAGCTCCCGTGTCTATTCCGATGAACGTCTTGCCGAACTGAACTCCCGTAACATCGAATACAATGGCAAAATGTACACCGAGTACGAGATAGATCAGATGCAGAGAGCGCTGGAACGTGATATCCGTGCCCGCAAAAGAGCAGTCTCCGCTGCCGATACCGCTGTGAAAAACGCTCCCGATGAAGCAACAGAAAAACAGATGCAGGAGCTGTTCACCGCAGAATCCGTAAAGCTGAAAAAGGCGGAAAAGGAACTCAGCACCTTCCTCGATCAGACAGGCAACCTCCCCGACAGTACCCGTGTATGGGTCAACGGCTTCGGAAGAAGTACGGCGCAGAGAGCGGTGTGGGCGAGTAAAAAAGGTCCTATCCGCTTGACAACTTTGCTGAATGATGATACAATTGTAGACAAGGTAGCTGAACTTAAAAAAGCGCTTAAACTCGGCAGGCTCAATGTAAAAATTGACGAATCACAACAGCCAAAGCACGCTTATGGCAAGCCATGGAAAAATCAGGTAAAGCAGGCAATTCAAAGCAGAAGTAATCCTGATCCAAATAAACACAAAACTCCTAAATCTGTTTTAGATCCCACCCTCGACCCTAAGAAATTAGTTGATCAGTACGGCGGTACAGGAATAATAGTTATAAGCGGCGACAAGAAAACTGCCAATGAATTTATCAGACTTCCATATGTTGTAGGAAGAACATTTGACGAAGCAAGCGGCGGGTACATAAGTACACATACTATCCAAATAAAATACACTAATAACGGAACTCACGTATTCCCGACAAAGGATGTGAAAATAAATGGAAAATAAAAGAAAGATCGTTATGCTCGAAGGCAGAAAAGCGACCGTTTACTGTAAAAACGGAAAAGTATATGAGGGATTTGGAAATATTCCCTGCATCGCAAATGAAAATGATGAAGATGTTGACGGAATACTATTCACGCTCAACAACGGTGTAAATGTTATTCTTACTGAAGCCGATATTGAAAAAATAGAGTTTTCAAACTAAACCGCCCAGCAATGAGCGGTTTTCTTATACCCATTTGAAGGAGGTGAGGAGAATGGAAGACTGGAAGGACAGACTGAAAGCTGAGTACGCTCAGACTAAGGAGCGCTACGAGAAGCTGAAAGCCTACAACAACAAGAAGGAAGTTGAGTCCAATCTTATTGAAGTTACAATGAAGCAGGAAGACTACTACAACGGTCGGCTGATGAAAGAACAGCAGAGCGTCATGGGCGAATACCTCCACATACTGGAGCTTCGTGCAGAGCTGGCTAACATCGAACTTTAATACCGCTTACAAGCATTTGCGACCGACAACAATGTCGGCGGCAAGTGCTATTTTTATACCCTGATATAAGGAGGAACACACAATGGCAGAAGATACAAACAACACTGCAAATGGGCCTGCTCCTGCGCCCTCTGACGGCGGTGGCGCACCTACTCCGAAAACCTACACCGAAGCAGAGTACAACGCTTTACAGAGCAGTCTCGACGCTGTGAACAAACAGCTTGCAGAAGCGAACAACACTATCAAGTCCTACACCGACATGGATATCGATGGTATCAAGAAATCGGCGGAGGACTGGAAGCAGAAGGCTGAAAAGCTGGAAGCTGATCAGAAGGCACAGGACTACAGCAATAAGCTGGACAAGTTCGTGCAGGCTCAGGGGATGCGCAATGACATCTACGCTGCGCACCTTAAATCACAGCTTGCTGCTGCGGAGCTGAAATTTGACAAGGACGGTACTCTCATCGGCGGTGAGGACATCGTGAAGAAGCTGAAGGAAAGCTGCCCCGATGCTTTTGCCGATACTAAGCCCAAGCCCGAATTTGTCGGAAGCACTCCCGGCAGTACACCCAAATCACCCGATGACGACTATATCAGAAAAGTCATGGGACTTAAATGACAGGAGGAATAACTAATGCCTAACAATTTTGCACTCATAAGCAAGTACGTTGCCCTGCTCGATGAGGTTTACAAGAAGTATTCCCTCACAGGTGACCTTGAAGCAGACGCTTCAACTGTTCGCCAGGGCAATAACGCAAACGAGATCCTCGTACCCAAGATGGATATGGACGGTCTTGCTGATTACGACCGCACAACAGGCTATGCCGATGGCAGTGCAAGTCTCGAATGGGAAACCAAGGTATACAACTACGATCGTGGCAGACGCTTTACTGTTGACGCTATGGACGACGAGGAGACCGCAGGTCTGGCTTTCGGCAAACTGTCTTCGGAATTCATCCGCACTAAGGCAGTTCCCGAACTTGATGCATGGAGATTTGCAACATATGCTGGCAAGGCGGGCACTTCCAAGTCTGAGGCACTCAGCACAGGTGAAAATGTATGTGCTGCTATCACAACTGCAAACAACGCACTTGACGAAGCAGAGGTTGACGGTGAAGGAAGAATTCTCTATATCACTCCTACTCTTCATAATGCTATCACATCCCTTGATACATACAAGAGCAAGGAGATGCTCAAGGGCTTCAGTAAGATCATAAAGGTGCCTCAGACACGTTTCTACAGTGCAATCTCGCTTCTCTCCGGCAGGGTCATCACAGAAGGCGGCACCAGCACTGATGAAACTATTGGTGGCTACACCAAGGCGGCCACAGGCAAAAACCTTAACTTCATGATAATTCAGCCTCGTGCTGTTCTCCAGTACACTAAGCACGCTGTAAACAAGATCATCACTCCCGAAGCTAACCAGAGTTCGGATGCATGGATGTTCTTCTACCGTGCTTATGGTATCTCAGAGGCATACGACAACAAGGTCAAGGGCATCTATGCTTCTGTAAGCACCACATAAGGAGGTATCGGCGATGAAAACGATAGGACTGGAATTTCCTGTTGCTAAGCCCGAAAAGGCTGAAAAAGCAGATAAGAAGTCAGAGAAGCCCGAGGAAAAGAAAGCCGAAGGCAAGTCATGACATACGCTGACTACGGATACTACACCGGCGAATACGGCGGAAAAATGATTTCGGAGGCTGACTTTCCTGTTTACAGCGGTAAGGCCTCCGACCGTATCGCCGCTATGACATTCGGACGGCTCGATGATAGTGTTCCCGAAGAATACTCCGATAAAGTAAAGCGCTGCTGCTGCGAGCTTGCGGAATGTATATTTATATATGCAGGCATTTCCGACGGCAGTGCTTTTGCGGGAGCAGGCAGTATAGCGTCAGAAACTAACGGCAAATACAGTGTCACCTTCAGGAGCGGTACCGAGCAGCTGTCTGCTGTTGCAGCTCAGCTTCACGGCAGCACTTCGGGACTTGAAGATATTTATGCTGATATCGTCCGCAGGCATCTTGGAAGAACAGGCCTGCTCTATCGGGGAGTTGATGATTAATGTTTACCAACAGAAACGGCTGCACGATCTATGAAAGGATCGTGCAGAACCGCACACCTGCTTACATACGGCATACAACCGGAGCAGTGTACTGGGAAGATACCAACTGTCAGGAAATAAGCAGCAGCCGTAGTCAGAATTCAGGAAACGACCGTGCCCCTGATAATAAAGCTTTTATTTCTATTCCTGCTGCTTCCATCGACTTCGTTCCGAAAACAGGTGACAGGATAGTGGGCGAGATAATCAGTGACGCTCAGCCACCGCCAACAGCAATGACGATCATGGCGGTTGATAACTTCTGCTACGGCTCCCCTGCTGTTCAGCACTGGGAGGTAAATGCAAAATGATGAGATTCACAGGAATTACCTTTGACCCGAATTTTCAGCAGAATACCGAAAAACAATTTACGATGGCGCAGAAATGCATAGACAGTGAAGTGCTCAGGCATTCTGATCCATACATTCCGTTCCGTACAGGAACGATGAAGAAAAGCGGTATCTCAGGAACGGTCATCGGATCAGGTGTGGTAGAATATACCGCACCTTATGCAAAGCCTCAGTATTATCTGAACCGAGGTCTCGGAAAAGAAGGCATGAACCGCAAAAACGGAACAAAAGGTCTGAGGGGACCTTACTTTTTTGAGCGCATGAAGGCCGACCACAAAAAAGAGATCGAAAAGAAAGTAATGGAGAAATTCACATGAGAACAGTTACTGAAAGTATCAGGGACTACATCCTGCACTTCCCCGAGCTGAAAGGCGGATGTCTCCTTGTTGACTTCCTGGGCGATAAGGCGGTGGAATACACGATAGAGCCTGTCCCCTGCGATCCTGTTGTAAAAAAGTATACCGACGGGAGCTGTATAAAGCAGTTCCTTTTCCTTTTTGCAAGCCGTGAATATTACAGCGAGGATGTAAACCTCTGTCTTGATAATCTCGGCTTTTACGAAAAGTTCGAGGAATGGATCGAGCATCAGAACGACGATGAATGTCTTCCCGAACTTGACGGAGAGCGTGAGCCGATCAGCATTGAAGTGCTGACAAAAGGCTATGCTTTTTCCGCAGAAGCAGATACCGCAAGGTATCAGATACAATTACGTTTATTATACGAGGAGGAATAACCTATGGCTAATAAGATAGTTGAAAGACACAAGATTCTCGCTTTCTACGGTGTTCCGGGTACAAATGATGCCGTTACCTACCACCGTATGAAGAAGTTCACGCAGTTCTCCCACAGCAAGAACCCCATCGAGTACAGCAGACAGTACGTTGACGAGCCTTTCCAGCAGACCGATGTTGTAGGCTTTGCGCCGTCATACTCATATGCTTTCGATAAGCATACAGACCTGCCTGTTCAGACCGATATGGTCAATATCACTAACGAGGAGAAGCTGGGCGACGATGCTGTACGTACCATCATCCTTGTGGATACTACCACAGCTACAGGCACAACAAGTGTTACCGCTACTGCCTATAAGCGTGACTACTCTGTTATCCCCGGCACTGAGGGCGACAATATCAATATCTACACCTACTCAGGTGACCTCAAGGCAAGGGGCGAGCAGTCTCAGGTGACTGTATCCACTTCCGATGACTGGCAGACAATAACTATCAGTGGATAGATGAACGGAGCTGAGCCGGAGATGCTGAATCTGAACAAGGTTCAGCTATCCGACGTCACTCCAACAACAAATGATCTGACGGACGATGAGGAGTCCGAATCCGAGGAGGAATGAGCCTATGAGCCTTAAATGGGAAATAAACGGTCTGAGTCTTGAGCTTGATCTTGACAATGCAGATAACATGGAACGCTATGAAAATGCCTTTGAACTTATGGCAAAGGAAGAAAACGAGATACCAAAGGATGGAAGACAGTCCGAGCGGATAAGAGCTTACTGTCAGCTTTTCCACCGCCTTTATGACCGCATTTTCGGTGATGGTACGTCCGATCAGATATTCAGCGGCATCCCCGACAGCGTAAAGGCCTGCGACGAGATATACCTTAGCTTCCTTAACTTCGTACAGGAGCAAAGAGTATCTGCCGCCCAGGAGCGGGCAGAGTGGCGTGCTAAGTATTTCCCCAGACCTGCAATAAAAAGTCAATAGTCAAACCGAATGTTTCACAAAACTTTCACAATAGAAAAAATAGGTACGACAATAAGACCGCCGAAGCAGTCTGAAAAATAAAATTCAATTGAAA
>Ga0129306_1001337_pt1 | contig 28610 bp, 15 predicted proteins | sample P827metagenome_FD_94438 | JGI IMG/M metagenome (GOLD analysis project Ga0129306, IMG submission 94438) | Capybara group fecal microbial communities from Wisconsin, USA - P827 metagenome | ecosystem: Host-associated > Mammals > Digestive system > Large intestine > Fecal | place: USA: Wisconsin...
GCAACACCGCACAAAACTTGTGCTGAATATGCGCCGACAGATTTTTCGTCAGATTGTATAGAAATTCCGCAGGCATACTATCGTATGTCAAGGGATTTCTGTGCAAGATGACGGAAAATATGTAAGCAGATTCAGTGCAAAGCCGTCAGGCGGGCTTTGTGCGGTGTTGCCTTTATGTTATAATGATTAGTTTTATCCATAGTTAGTATAATACGGGATTATAAAATTATTATCAACTTTTTCAAAAAATAAAAGCAAGACAGAGAGGGACAAACCTTTCCTCAGAAAGATTTGTCCCCGATAAATTCATATAAACAGCACCGCCGTTAAAGAATGACTTTTAGTTGCTGTACTTAGGCTCGCAGGTAAGATTTATGCCGAGGCGCTTGAAGATGCGCTCGTCTACCTGTGAGAGTATAACTGTTGAATGCACCTCACAGCCCCAGAGTTTGGATATCTGAGCCATGGCCTTCTTTGCATTCTCGTCGGTATTTGCACATATAGAAAGAGCAAGGAGAGTTTCGTCTGTATGAATGTGCGGATTGTTGTTGCCGAGATGATTTACCTTCAGGTCCATGATAGGCTCGATAACATGAGGCGACATAAGCAGTATATCATCATCGATACCTGCGAAATACTTCAGCGCATTGAGCAGAAGTGCTGATACAGCGCCGAGGAGGTCCGAAGTCTTTCCTGTGAGGATAGTGCCGTCAGGAAGCTCCATAGCAGCAGCAGGGCCGCCTGTTTCCTCTTCCTTTTTCAGTGCAGCAGCTACAACTTTTCTGTCCTCAGTTGTAACATTTGCCTGCTTCATGAGGATCTCCAGCTTCAATACCTCATCCTCGGAGATAAGGCCTTTCTTGTTATCGCACATTGCAACATAGTAGCGGCGGATTATCTCGTCTCTTGCAGCTTTGCAGGTAACTTCGTCGTCGATGATGCAGTTTCCTGCCATATTTACGCCCATATCAGTGGGCGACTTGTAAGGAGATTCGCCCAGTATCTTCTCAAACATAGTGTTGAGTACAGGGAATATCTCAACGTCACGGTTGTAGTTTACAGTGGTCTGTCCGTAAGCTTCAAGGTGGAAAGGATCGATCATATTTACGTCATTCAGATCGGAAGTCGCTGCCTCATATGCAATATTAACAGGGTGTCTCAGCGGCAGGTTCCAGATCGGGAATGTTTCAAATTTAGCATAGCCTGCATTGATGCCACGCTTATGCTCATGGTAGAGCTGAGAGAGGCAGGTAGCCATTTTTCCGCTTCCGGGTCCGGGAGCAGTAACTACTACCAGCTTGCGTGAAGTCTCGATGTAGTCGTTCTTTCCGTAGCCTTCATCGCTGATTATGTACTTCAGGTCTGACGGATAGCCCTTGATGCTGTAGTGGTGGTAGACCTTGATGCCCAGTGCTTCAAGACGGTTCTGGAAAGCGTCAGCGCTTGGCTGGTTGTCATAACGTGTGAGGACTACGCTGCTTACGTAGAGCCCTATCTTTGTAAATACGTTGACAAGGCGGATAACGTCAATATCATAAGTGATACCTAAGTCGCCTCTTACCTTGTTCTTTTCGATATCGCCTGAATTGATAACGATAACGATCTCAGCCTCGTCCTTGAGCTGGAGAAGCATCTGGAGCTTGCTGTCAGGCTTGAATCCGGGAAGTACACGGGAAGCGTGGAAATCGTCATAGAGCTTTCCGCCGAATTCAAGGTAAAGCTTGTCGCCGAACTGAGCGATACGCTGTCTGATATGCTCTGACTGCATTTTCAGATATTTTTCGTTATCGAAACCGATCTTCATTTCATTATTCATAAAACACCCTCCTGCTGTTATACATCAATAACTATTATATAACAATTTCGCTGTAATTGCAAGAGAAAAATCATAAAACAGACGTAAAATCTGATAGGCAATTGCAATTGACTTTTGTTTATGAATATGGTAAAATGATTATACATCAATAATCAGGAGAGAAATGAGTGGGTGGACGATATCCGCCCCTACAGCGGAAATGTTTTTGTGGAACGCCGAGGGCGGCGTTCCCTACAAATGTAAGCGGCAACAAATTCCCATAAGCAAGCCGGCGAGCGACCTGAAACTCATCGTTTTGCAAGAAGTTAGGCTCTTCAGAGCCGACTCGTGACTGCGCCACCGCTCGCTCAGCGGTCGCTGCCGTTCGCTCAACGGCCGCTGCCGCTCGCTCAGTGGCAACGGCCTAAAGGTTATTTTAAGGTAGATGGGGTATTATTATAATGAAGAATTATAGACTGGCAGGTGATATTTATGTTCGGATCAAAAAAAGCAGCCGCTTTACTGGCTGCGGCTCTTACTATGTTCTCGGCTTCATCATGCGCTGATAAAAGCGTTCCCCTCGATGTGGGTGAACTGGAAGTCACTTTCTTCGACGTGGGAAAGGCCGACAGTATCATCCTACGTGCCGATGATTCTACCGTCATCATCGACTGCGGTGAAAAAGGCGACGGCAAGGAAATGGTCAGCTATCTGGAAGAAAACGACGTTGATACCGTTGACTATCTCATCATCACTCACTACGACAAGGACCACGTTGGCGGTGCGGCTAAGGTCATAAACAAGCTTGATGTAAAAAACGTTCTCGCTCCCGATTATGAGGAGAAAAGCGAGGAAATGGACAAATACAATAAGGCTCTTGCTGCAAAGAATATCACGCCTCAGCTCCTTACCTCCGACCTCAGCTTCACCCTCGGCGATATCTCCTATGAGGTCTATGCGCCGAAGCAGACTTTCTACGGCGAGGACAACGACAACGACTTCTCCCTTGTCACTAAAGTAAAGCACGGCAATAACGTCCTCCTTTTCACAGGTGACGCTATGGAAGAGCGCCTTGACGAGATTATGAATATCGGTGAGTGTACACTTCTGAAAGTGCCTTACCACGGCCGAAAGCTGACTAATATCGAGGACTTCATAAGCGCTGTCAAACCAAAGTGTGCAGTGGTATGCACCTCCCAGGCAGAGTTCTCATCTCAGGTGCACAATCTCCTCCTTGACAGAAAGATCCCTACATATTCCACCTGCTTCAACGGCAGGATAACAGCTGTCAGCGACGGCAGCGAAATAAAAATGTCAACCGAAAAATGAGCATAAAAGAGCGGCGTTAACCGTGGTACTCGTATAGCAGCTTTATATGTATTTATCGGGGAAAACCTTTCTGAGGAAAGGTTCTTCCCCGAACCCCTTTCCAAAGACTTTTAATAGAATTTTGCCCCCATATAGGGCGCACCTGATAGAAATGATAAATTCAAACTTTTCTGGTGTGCGCCCTATATGGGGGCAAAATTAATAGTCTTGGGAAACAGATTCAAGAAGAGGCTTCTTCAGAATGTCTACCTCAATAATACGTATAAACTGCTATATGAGTACCACAGATAAAGCCGCTCTTTTATGTAAAAAAACTGCCCCGTAGGGCAGTTTCTTTTTATATCTGTGAGTTGATAGGAGCAGCCTGATGCTCGGTGTAGCCTTCATTCTTAACGACTTCAACGTTTCTGTAGCACTCCATACCTGTACCGGCTGGGATGAGCTTACCGATGATAACGTTTTCTTTAAGTCCGAGGAGTCTGTCGCTCTTACCGCTGATAGCAGCGTCTGTGAGAGCCTTAGTTGTTTCCTGGAATGAAGCAGCTGACATAAAGCTGTCTGAATTTGATGAAGCCTTTGTGATACCCTGAAGAACAGGACTGATCTGTACAAGCTGTACATCGTACTCGCCTGCATCGATACGAGCCTGAAGCTCTTCATTGATCTCGTCGATCTTCTTGCTGTCAACAAGTGTACCGGGGAGGAGATAGCTGCTGCCTGACTCCTCAACCTTGACCTTGCGGAGCATCTGACGAACGATAACTTCGATGTGCTTATCGTTGATATCAACACCCTGTAAGCGGTAAACCTTCTGAACTTCGTTGATGATATAGTTCTGAACGGCCTTTGTACCCAGAATATTGAGGATATCGGCAGGATAGATGTTACCTTCGGTAAGTCTTGTACCCTTTTCGATCTCTTCGCCTTCCTGAACACGGATCTTCAGGTTGTATGGTATCATGTAGTTCTCAGACTCGCCTGTCTCATCGTTTGTTACAATGATATTAGTTGTAGTCTTGATCTCTTCAATGTGGATCTTACCTGAGATTCTTGAGAGAATTGCAGCACTCTTAGGACGTCTGCTCTCGAAGAGTTCTTCAACTCGGGGAAGACCCTGTGTGATATCTTCAGCATCGGCAGAAGCAACACCGCCGGTATGGAAGGTTCTCATGGTAAGCTGTGTACCAGGCTCACCGATGGACTGAGCAGCGATTACGCCGACAGCTTCACCGACTGAAACGATATTGTTGAATGCAAGGTTTGCACCGTAGCACTTAGCGCATACGCCTGTCTTGGCACGGCAGGTAAGAACGGAGCGGATCTTGATCTCCTCAACGCCTGCATCGAGGATCTTCTTGGCGTCTGCATCGGTAATGAGCTTGTTTCTTGACATGATAAGCTCGCCTGTTGCCTCGTCACGGAGGTCCTCAGCAAGGAATCTGCCAACGAGACGCTCATCGAACGGCTCAACGACTTCGTTGCCGTTTCTGATCTCGAATACTTCGATACCGTCTGTAGTACCGCAGTCTTCCTCACGGATGATAACGTCCTGAGATACATCAACAAGTCGACGTGTAAGGTAACCTGAGTCAGCGGTACGGAGAGCCGTATCGGCCAGACCCTTACGGGCGCCTCGTGAAGCGATGAAGTACTCGAGGATGTTAAGACCTTCTCGGTAGTTAGCTCTGATCGGGATCTCGATAACGGTACCTGAGGTATTGGCGATAAGTCCACGCATACCTGCAAGCTGACGGATCTGTGAGATAGAACCACGGGCACCGGAGTCTGCCATCATCCAGATAGGATTGTATCTGTCAAAGTTTTCCTTCAGTTTCTTTGTAACCTCGTCTGTAGTATTTGTCCACAGAGCGATGATCTTCTTTGTCTTCTCCTGAGCGGAGATATATCCGTACTCGAACTCGTTTGTGATCTGCTCAACCTCAGCGTCGGCCTCAGCGAGGATAGCCTTCTTCTGAGGAGGAATTGTAGCATCGCAGACAGCAACTGTAAGAGCTGCTCTTGTTGAGTACTTGTAACCGAGAGCCTTGATACGGTCAAGAACTTCGGAAGTTGTTGTTGTACCGTGGATCTTGATGCAACGCTCGATGATGTCGGAAAGCTGCTTCTTGCCTACGAGGAATGCAACCTCCAGGTCGAACTGCTTGTCGGAGTTTGTTCTGTCAACGTAGCCCAGATTCTGTGGGATATTCTCGTTGAAGATAAGACGGCCGACTGTAGCGTCGATGATCTTTGATACCTTCTTGTCGCCGATATCCTTGGTGATCTTCACCTTGATATTAGCGTGGAGAGATACGTCGTGCTCGTTGTAAGCCATGAGGACTTCGTTAACGTCACGGAATACCTTTCCTTCGCCGGGCTCGCCGGGCTTAGCCATTGTCAGATAGTATGAACCGAGTACCATATCCTGTGAAGGAACAGCAACAGGCTTACCGTCTGAAGGCTTCAGCAGGTTGTTTGCAGCCAGCATGAGGAAACGTGCCTCAGCCTGAGCTTCTGCTGAAAGAGGAAGATGTACAGCCATCTGGTCGCCGTCGAAGTCAGCGTTGAACGCAGAGCAAACCAGTGGGTGGAGCTTGATAGCACGGCCTTCTACGAGGATAGGCTCGAATGCCTGGATACCGAGTCTGTGAAGCGTGGGGGCACGGTTCAGCATAACAGGGTGATCCTTGATAACGTCCTCGAGAGCATCCCATACCTTATTGTCGGCACGGTCGATAAGCTTTCTTGCGGACTTGATATTTGCGATAGCCTTCTTGTCAACAAGTCTCTTTAATACGAAAGGCTTGAACAGTTCGAGAGCCATTTCCTTAGGAAGACCGCACTGGTACATTTTCAGTTCAGGTCCAACGACGATAACTGAACGTCCTGAGTAGTCAACACGCTTACCGAGAAGGTTCTGACGGAAACGTCCCTGCTTACCTTTAAGCATATCGGAAAGTGACTTGAGAGCACGGTTGCTTGGGCCTGTAACAGGTCTGCCGTGTCTGCCGTTGTCTATGAGAGCGTCAACTGCTTCCTGGAGCATACGCTTTTCGTTTCTTACGATGATGTCAGGAGCATCGAGTTCCAGCATTCTCTTGAGACGGTTGTTTCTGTTGATAACACGTCTGTACAGGTCGTTAAGGTCTGATGTAGCGTAACGGCCGCCGTCCAGCATGATCATAGGACGGATATCAGGCGGGATAACAGGTACAACACTGAGTATCATCCACTCAGGCTTGTTGCCTGAAAGGCGGAATGCCTCGATGATCTGGAGTCTCTTGAGGAGCTTTACCTTCTTCTGGCCGGCAGGGAGTCCCTCCAGTTCAGCCTTCAGGTCGTCGGAAACGATCTCAAGGTTGTTTCTCCAGTCGATGCCTTCCAGTTCAGCGAACTTCCGGCACTCTTCACAATCGCATTCTGTAGGCTTGTTGAAGCAGGTGATCTTCTTGCCGCCAAGAGAAACCTTGCCCATTTCGATAAGTCTCTGCTTGTGTGTGTCGTATCTTGCAGGGTCATACTCGTTGAGAAGCTTTCTGATAGCCTCAGCGCCCATCTCAGCCTTGAAGTCGTCGCCGTACTTTTCGAGGTATGAGAGGTACTCCTTTTCGGAGAGGAGCTGCTTCTTGAGAAGCTCGGTATTACCCGGGTCTGTTACGATATATTTAGTGAAGTAGAGAACTTCCTCCAGTCTCTTCTGAGAAACTTCCAGCACCTGTCCGATACGGGAAGGTGTACCCTTGAAGTACCAGATATGAGAAACAGGAGCAGCCAGCTCGATGTGGCCCATTCTCTCACGTCTTACTCTTGCTCTTGTAACTTCAACGCCGCAGCGGTCGCAGACCTTGCCCTTGAAGCGTATCTTCTTGAACTTACCGCAGTGACACTCCCAGTCCTTGGTAGGTCCGAATATCCTTTCACAGAAGAGGCCGTCTCTTTCGGGCTTCTGTGTTCTGTAGTTTATGGTTTCAGGTCTTTCAACAACGCCGTATGACCAGCTTCTGATCTGTTCGGGTGAAGCAAGACCGATCTTTATTGATTCAAAAGTTGTAAATTCCAAACTGCTACCTCCTGAATTTAATTCATGATGCATATAACTGCGGATGCCGCAGAAGGCGGTACATCCACAATTATTTAATATGCACGGTTAATTTCGGATCGTTTATTAGTCCTCGTCGGAGGAGTCGTCGATGTCGAGGCTGTCGTAGAAATCGCCTTCATCGTCATCGCCGAGAGCAAGATCGTCTTCATCCTCATCATCATCGAAGCTGAAAACATCGTCGCCGTCATCGAGGCCGAGGTCGCTTTCGCCGTCCTCATCGCCGTCCATGCTGAATCCGGCGTCGCCGATCTCACCGTCGGAGTAGCTTGTTGTATCTGCGGTATCCTCATCTGCAAAGGAATCATGTGAAGGCATAGGATCTTCGTCATCGAAGTTCTGCTTGAGGTCGATCTCTTCCTGATTGATATCAAGAACCTTGACATCCAGACAGAGTGACTGCATTTCCTTGATAAGTACCTTGAATGATTCAGGGATACCCGGAGTAGGAACGTTCTGTCCCTTGACGATAGCTTCGTAAGTATTGACACGTCCGATAGTATCGTCTGACTTGACTGTAAGGATCTCCTGGAGGGTGTAAGCAGCACCGTAAGCCTCGAGGGCCCAAACTTCCATCTCACCGAAACGCTGTCCGCCGAACTGAGCCTTACCGCCCAGAGGCTGCTGAGTAACGAGAGCGTAAGGACCGACTGAACGAGCGTGGATCTTATCGTCAACGAGGTGGTGGAGCTTGAGGTAGTACATATAGCCCACGGTTACACGGTTGTCGAACTTTTCACCTGTACGTCCGTCGTAGAGTGTGAACTTACAATCTTCTGTGAATTCCAGAGCATTAGGATTGATTACCTTATCCATAGCCTTCAGCTCGAACATATCGTCCTTGTGTTCCTGAGCGTGTTCATTAGCCTGCTTGAAGCATTCACGGATATCATCTTCGTGAGCGCCGTCGAATACAGGGGTCATGATGTGCCAGCCAAGCGCCTTACAAGCCATACCGAGGTGGACTTCAAGTACCTGACCGATGTTCATTCGTGAAGGAACGCCGAGAGGATTAAGAACGATGTCGAGAGGTGTACCGTCGGGGAGGAATGGCATATCTTCCTCAGGAATGATACGTGAAACGACACCCTTGTTACCGTGACGGCCGGCCATCTTATCGCCGACAGTGATCTTACGCTTCTGAGCGATGTAGCAGATTACACGCATATTTACGCCTGCTGACAGCTCATCGCAGTTCTCACGGGTAAATACCTTAACGTCAACGATAACACCTGATTCACCGTGAGGCACCTTCAGTGAGTTATCACGGACTTCTCTTGCCTTTTCACCGAAAATAGCACGGAGGAGTCTTTCCTCGGCGGTAAGCTCTGTTTCACCCTTAGGTGTTACCTTACCAACGAGGATATCGCCTGAGTTTACTTCGGAACCGATGCGGATGATACCGTTCTCGTCCAGATTTGCAAGAGCGTCATCACCAACGTTAGGGATATCTCTTGTGATCTCTTCAGGTCCGAGCTTAGTATCACGGCACTCGATCTCGTATTCTTCTATATGAACTGATGTAAATACATCTTCACGGACCAGTCTCTCGTTAAGGAGAACAGCGTCCTCGTAGTTGTAACCTTCCCATGTCATGAAGCCGATGAGAGCATTCTTACCGAGTGAGATCTCGCCGTCAGCGGTAGCAGGACCGTCAGCGAGCACCTGACCCTTCTTGATCTCTTCGCCTACAGCAACGATAGGTCTCTGGTTTACGCAGGTACCCTGGTTGGAACGCTTGAACTTGATAAGCTCATACTTGTGCTCGATACCTGTAGTATCAACAACATGGATCTTGTCAGCATCAACGTAAGTTACCTTTCCGTCGCAGTCAGCAACTACGCATACACCTGAGTCAACAGCTGCCTTGTATTCCATACCTGTACCAACGAAAGGACGCTCTGTCTTGAGGAGCGGAACTGCCTGACGCTGCATATTGGCACCCATGAGGGCACGGTTAGCGTCGTCGTTTTCGAGGAACGGGATCATTGCTGTAGCTACAGATACGACCATCTTAGGAGATACATCCATGTAGTCTACCTTTTCACGCTCACACTCGAGGATCTGGTCACGGTAACGTGCGTTAACTCTCGGACGTGCCAGCTTGCTGTCTTCGGTAAGAGGTTCGTTAGCCTGAGCAACGATGAAGTTATCCTCAACGTCGGCAGTCATGTAAACTACCTCATTGGTAACAACGCCTGTTGCCTTGTCCACCTTACGGTAAGGAGCCTCGATGAAGCCGTATTCGTTGATCCTTGCGAAAGTAGCCAGGTAGGAGATAAGTCCGATGTTAGGACCTTCAGGGGTCTCGATAGGACACATTCTTCCGTAGTGGCTGTAGTGAACGTCACGTACCTCGAATCCGGCACGGTCTCTTGAAAGACCACCGGGGCCGAGGGCTGAAAGACGTCTCTTATGAGTAAGCTCTGCAAGAGGGTTGTTCTGATCCATGAACTGTGACAGCGGTGAGGAGCAGAAGAATTCCTTCATTGCTGAGGATATTGGTCTGATGTTGATGAGCATCTGAGGTGTGAGTGTGTTGACATCCTGAGTCTGGATGTTCATTCTCTCACGGATGCTTCTTTCCATACGAGCATAACCGATGCGGAACTGGTTCTGGAGAAGTTCGCCGACGCTGCGGATACGTCTGTTTCCGAGGTGGTCGATATCGTCAACAGTACCTACGCCCTCGCAGAGGTTGATGAAGTAGCTGATGGTAGCGATGATATCGTCGAGGATGATGTGCTTCGGAACGAGGTCGTCAGCCATCTTCTTTACCATTTCTTCAAGTTCGTCAGCATCTGCTGCTGTCTCAAGGATGTTCTTGAGGACCTTGAAGGAAACCTTCTCGTTGATGCCGTACTTTTCTGCATCGAAATCAACATAGCCCTTGATATCGACCATGCCGTTACCGATGATCTTTACTGTCTTCTCGACCATGCGGATAGATGTCTCGCCACGGTCGTCAGTGTAGTACTCCTTAGCCTCAACTGTTACGAAAGCCTCGTATACACCTGCCTGCTCGATCTCGCAGGCCTTTTCGTAGGTGATGGTCTCGCCTGCATCAGCAAGGATCTCGCCTGTCATCTCATTGATAACGGGCTGAGCGAGAACATGGCCTGAAAGACGTGAAGCGATACCCAGCTTCTTGTTGTACTTGTAGCGTCCGAAGCGGCAGAGATCATATCTCTTTGCATCGAAGAAGAGGTTGTTGAGGTGAGTCAGTGAACTCTCGACCGTAGGAGGCTCACCCGGACGGAGCTTCTTGTAAACGTCGATGAGAGCGTCAGACTTGTTCTTTGTCTGATCCTTCTGGAGGATAGTCTGCTTGAGGCGGTCATCCTCGCCGAAAGTAGCGTAGATCTCCTCATCTGTACCTTCTTCGCCGAGGGCTCTGATGAAGGTAGTGATCGGGATCTTACGGTTTTTATCTATGCGGACATAGACAACGTCGTTGGAATCCATTTCGTATTCCAGCCATGCACCACGGTTAGGGATGACTGTGGTATTGAAAAGGTCCTTACCTGTCTTGTCCTTCTCGAAAGCGTAGTAAACGCCCGGTGAACGAACCAGCTGTGAAACGATAACACGCTCTGCGCCGTTGATAACGAAGGTACCGCTGTCTGTCATGAGCGGGAAGTCGCCCATATAGATCTCGCTTTCGCTGACAGCGCCTGTTTCCTTGTTTGCGAGTGTAGCAGTAGCACGCATAGCTACCTGATACGTAGCGCCTCTCGACTTACATTCTGCGAGAGTATACTTAGGTGTATCGTCGAAGCGATAGTCCTTGAAGTTGAGAACGAGGTTGCCGTTATAATCGGTGATAGCGGTCATATCACGGAAGACTTCACGGAGTCCTTCTTCTCTGAACCACTGATACGAGTTCTTCTGTACCTCGATAAGGTTCGGCATTTCAAGGGGCTCGGTGATCTTGCCGAAACTCATTCTGACATTTTTTCCAAGCTGCTTAGGTGTAACATTCACCATAGGCGGATCCTCCTTACTGATTCGGTGTTTTGGCGGACATATCATAAAAGCGCCGCAAAAGTTTTTTCAGAAAACTATTGACAAGTGCGATTTTGTATGATATAATTACATGATAATAGGGACATTATTCCATATTGATACATTATATTATTATAATATATAAAAGCGGAGAAGTCAAGGTTTCTCCGCTTTTTTCATCGTTTTGAACTGTTTTATTTTGTTTTATGAGGTGATTTTGGGAATAATTTCAAGACTGTCAATTCACCTTATATTCAGCATACTTTCTCATAATTTCATCTTCCGAATAAACTTCATTCAGCGCTCTGATTTCTGTTACCCTCCATTCACCGTCAAATTTCTGTACACTATACCAATGTCCCGAACTTTCATAACTTCCCCTCAACTCAATCAATTCAAAGGAATCGCTGTTGCAGTTCTGTACATACCATTTGCGATTTAAAGCCTGATTCAGCATCTCCTGATCATCTGCTCCGAACTGCGTTTGACCGTCATCATATACGCATCTGTATATTTTTCCGTTATATTCAGTAAACTTTGGGTAGTAGTCATATTTATTGTACCAGTTATCTTCAATGACCTGTCCGGGTTCTACTTTCATGCTATAATATCTGTCAAGCATCCATGAATTCATGTTCTGACCATTTTCATCATAATCATTGAAAACATATTTCACCTGGTCTGCTTTGATATCTTCAACACTGCTGAACTTCGGATTTACATAATGAACAAATGTCATGGTATGGTTTTCACGAGGCTGATCTTCCTCGGTTGCCCCATAATCCAAGTAAATAACAAGTCGCTGTGCTTCAAATGTATCACTCATATCCAGATAGTCATAGTTCAGAAGAAGAATATCCTTTGCATCAAAGTAGTTTCGTGACCATTCCTCAGCCTCTGCCCTGTAAGCAGGATTTTCGGTAACAGCAGGTTCTTCGGCTGTATTTCCGGCATTTGTCGCAGCTGCCTGAGTCTGTGCCTGCGCCTGAGAAGATACGGGAGCAGTTGTGCCTGCCTGTGCGGAGGAAACTGCGGAAGTATCCACGGCTGTACCGCTGACCTCAGCTGTAACATCAGCCGTAACTGTTGTAACTGCGGCATTTTCGCTGCCGGTAGCTGCATTTGTGGTAGTAACCGTTACTGCGGCAACATTGGGCACGATGTCGGGCTCAACAGTATTTGAACGCTTCAGCAGGTTGTGTCCGAGTGCAAGTCCGCCGCCGAGAAGAATAAGTGAAGCCGCTGTAGCTGCTATCTTTAAAATTGTGGGACGCTTGTATTCCTCAACGCCTGTCACTTCGTCCTCTGCATATCCGGATGCGGACATATTTATATTATTTCTTTCTTTTGATGCTCTGATTATATTTCTCTTTCTTTTACTCATTTCGAGTATTCTTTCAAACTGCTCTTCACTGAGCTCGGGAGTAAGGCGGTCTATCATAGCAAGCTCCCCCTCATCCGAATCTTCAAGAAGATCAAACATATTTCTCTTTTCCATAGCTGCCTCCTATCGTGTGATACCCACTGCTGTAAGTGATACTTTCAGGCGTTCCATCGCTCTTGTACAGCGTGAACGCACCGACGAAGCGGTCATTCTTACAGTTTTGGCTATTTCGGCTGACGTTTTGTTGTAGTAGAATTTCTGTATCAGTATCGTTGAATCAGGCTCACCGAGAGAATTGATCTCTCTCAGCAGTATGCGCCTTACCTCGTTACTGTCAGATATTCCCTCCACGTCAAAGGCATCTGCCATTTCCGGAAATTCCTCATCATCGACGGATACGGTGTCTCTGCCTTTTGCAGAAAGTCTGCGGAAGTGATCGACAGCTCTGCGCTGGGCGATAGCTGATGCCATTCTCCTCACATCATTGACTTTGCCGTCCTCGACAGCTATAAACAGTTCAGCGAATACGTCGCTGACACATTCTTCAATATCTTCATTAGTTCCGCAGCTTCTCAGCTTGTTGAACACTATGACATAGACATATCGTCCCAGTTCTTTCAGAAGAGCCCGATACATCTCATCAGGGGATCTTCGCATAAGATCATTCAATTCCATTGCGGTCATTATTTTACCTCCCGAAGTCTGATCCCACAAATACTTATGCGCACTCAGTAATGTTGATCGTTTTTCGCTTTACATAAACCATAGTCGTATGAAGCTGTGAAAGTGCTGCATGAATTTTATTCTTTTGTACGGTTGCACAATCAGCAAGTTGTCAGTTATCAGAGATTAGTGCATAGTGAATAAAGCTCCAACGTGTAGGGACTGTCATTGGCCGCACTAAGCCTGTCGTAAGCCAATTGAGGGGGACGTCGAGGACGCCGTCCCCTACAAAATCATTCACGAAGAATATCCAAATGAGCAACAATGAATATGGGATTTCAATGTGTAGGGGAGCCCGCCCTCGGGCTCCCGACGGCGGTAACATTGTAACCAACGAAGGGCGAGGGCGCTCGGAAAGCGCCCCTACGATGTTCCGCATTCATTCAATGACCGCAAAAGGCGGCCCCTACATTCTCCATTCTCAACTCATCGGACTGCATTAAAAAGGACGGCCAATGGCCGTCCCTACTTTTTGTTAAGGCAACACCGCACAAAGCTTGTGCTGAAGATGCGCCGACAGATTTTTTCGTCAGATTGTATAGAAATTCCGCAGGCATACTATCGTATGTCAAGGAATTTCTGTGCAAGATGACGGAAAATATGTCCGCAGATTCAGTGCAAAGCCGTCAGGCGGGCTTTGTGCGGTGTTGCATTTACTCAGCATCTCCGTACATACGCATAGCTTTCAGCATGATAGCACACTCAAGGCGCTTCTTCTCAAGCTCGCATGAGATCTTGTGAGCCTTGCGGATATCGCCTTCGTACTGGTAATTGTTGGCATTGCATCCGCCGCTGCAATAGAACTTAGCCCAGCACTCACGGCAGTCGGGCTTTGAGTATACATGAGCAGCTGCGAAGTCCTTCTTCATTTCCTGATCGAATGTGCCCTCGTCGATGTTGCCCATCTTGTACTCGTCGATACCTACAAACTGATGGCATGGGAAGATATCGCCGTCGGGAGTTACAGCCACATAGTCGTTGCCGCAGCCGCAGCCTCTCAGACGCTTGATAGCGCAGGGGCCCTGATCCAGATCTATCATGAAGTGGAAGAAATTGAACTTCCTGCCGTTTTTCTCGTTTTCGATGATACGGTCGGCAAGTCTTTCGTATTCCTTGAAGATCTCGGGAAGATCGTCCATAACAAGTGCGTACTCGTCGGAATCGCCTACAACGGGCTCAACTGATATCTGGTCAAATCCTGCTTCATACAGAGCAAAAACGTCGTTGCTGAAGTCCTTGTTGCGGTTGGTGAAAGTACCTCTTACGTAGTACTCCTTGTCACCTCTGCCCTCAACAAGCTTCTTGTACTTTGGGAGTATCATATCATAGCATCCCTGACCGTTAGGGAGTACACGGAAATAGTCGTTGACTTCCTTTCTGCCGTCGATAGAGAGAACAACGTTTGACATTTCCTTATTGATAAAGTCGATCTTGTCATCGTCAAGAAGGAGTCCGTTTGTTGTGATAGTGAATCGGAACTTCTTGTTATATTCCTTTTCACGGCTTCTTGCGTACTCGACTATCTGCTTTACCACGTTGAAATTCATCAGCGGTTCGCCGCCGAAGAAATCCAGTTCGAGGTTAGGTCTGTCGCCCGAATTCTCAAGCAGGAAGTCGATAGCGTGCTTGCCTGTTTCGAGGGACATGAGCTTGCGTCCCTTACCGAAATCGCCTGTGGAAGCGAAGCAGTACTTGCATCTGAGCTGACAGTCATGAGCGATATTCAGGCACATAGCCTTTACAGGAGAAGCAACGGAATACTTTGCGTACTTCTCGTAATCATCCTCGGAAAAGAGGATCTTGTCGTTGTAAAGCTCCACGATCTCATCATAGCAGGTGCTAATTTCGTCAGCGGGATATTTGTCAGTGAGCTTATCCAGCACCTGCTGAGGACATTCATCCCCGAATGGCGGCTGTATAAGATCGAGCAGATCGTATGTCATATCGTCCACAAGATGAACGCCGCCGCTGTTGACATCCAGAACTATATTGAAGCCGTTGAGCTTGTACTTATGTATCATTAAATTAACCTCCGTTTAATATATATATCAAGATTTTAACAATTCAAATTCCTCATCAGATGAAATTGTTGTAATTTTTTTATTTTCAAACATTACATCAAAAACAATGAACGAATCTGTAAAAAAACAAATTTTATCAACAAATCCTTTTCCGTACACAGAATGTTTAATATGATCTCCAACTTTTATAGGAAGTATATTTAAACATTTATTTCGCAAAGCACGTAAAACTCTCAAATTAGTTGTTCCATCCCATTTTAATGCAGAACCATTTATCTCGGCCAGCAATTTTTCAGGGTGATATTTTGAATATAATGTTAGAGAATACACCAATTCCATTATATAATCATCAAAATTATTTCTAATAACTCTTGCCATATCTTCATGTCAATTTGCAAAAGACTTTTTAGAAAAATAATCATTTATTCTAAAAGACAGAAAAATCTCTCCTATATTTGTATAGCTTGCTTGTTGTCCTTTTATTATTCGTCTCTCATTCTCTTCTTCGCATATTTTAATATGCAAAAGCAAATGCTCCAACACATTGACATATACCAATCGTTCAGCTTTCTGACATTCAAAAGGCGCTTTCAAAGCATAAGCTTTACTACTTAAATTATGGTATTTGTCTTCATCAATATGATGAATTTCTAACCCTTCTTTTGTACGAGAATTTTTCTTTTGAACAGAAACGCACGTGGGCGTATGAAAAAAGTCATACTTAACTTTGCCATACTTTTTCAAATAATAATTAACAAGTTGATCGTATGACATTTCCAGTAATTCAGAAGTAATCATTTTCACAGCAATCACTCCTCGGCATTTTCAGCAATGAAGAAAGACTTTTTTACTAAAAAATAGAGGCAGCATTTTCATACTGCCTCAGTGTCTTACCATAATATGGACTTATCTCTCGCACTTCTGGTTAGCAACTGTGCATGAAGTCTTGCAAGCTGACTGACATGAAGCCTGGCACTTGCCGCAGCCGCCCTTCTTAGCAGATTCCTTGAGATTAGCCTTATTGATAGTCTTGATATGTTTCATTTTATTATCCTCCGTAGGTATTTGCGGAACGTCTCCGCATAGTCATTGAATACATTATACCACATTTCCCGATACAATGCAAGACCTTTACAGAAAATTTTTCTGTGAAAAATTTTCAATTGAGAATGCAGAATTGAGAATGCAGAATTTTTGTGTTCGCTGACGCTCACGGATCCGAATACAACAAACACACACGATTTGTTTTTCATGTGTGTTCGGGCGGATGATATCCGTCCCTACATTGTGGAACGCCGAGGGCGGCGTTCCCTACTCTCTGCTTTCTGCTTTCTTAGATCAGCCTTCCATTTCAATGAGAAGCTCGAAGTTTTCGTCCATTTTCTGCTTCAGAGCGTCTATCTCGGCGCATTTGCTGTTCATCAGTTCATAGTCGCTGTAGACTTCTTCCTTGGTTATCTCCTCGGAAAGAGCGTCTATCTTTGCCTGTAATTCGTCGATCTCCTTTTCAAGACGGCGCATCTCGTTCTTACGTGCGGCATCGGCACTTCTCTGCTGCTTGCTGCGGTAGGTCTTGACCTGCTTATCCTTTGCAGCTTCGGCAGCCTTTGCGAATTTCTCGGCATCTGCGATACGCTTCTGCTCTGCCTGCTCATCACGGAGAACATCCAGATATTTCTCGAAACCGTAGTTATGCTCACGGTAGCCGCCGTCAGTGAGTTCAATGAGTCTGTCAGCTATCTTGCTCAGCAGATAGCGGTCATGGGATACGAAAATAATAGTTCCCGTGTACTCCTGAAGCGCTTCTTCAATGGCTTCCTTTGAGCTGAGGTCAAGATGGTTTGTCGGCTCATCGAGAATAAGGACATTGCCGTGCTCCTGCATCATGATAGCAAAACAAAGCTTTGCCCTCTCGCCGCCGCTGATAACTCCCGTTTCCTTGAAAACGTTCTCGCCGATAAGTCTTACCTGTGCAAGGAGACTTCTTACCTCCAGTTCCGACATTGACGGATAGCGACTGTGGAGTTCCTCCATAACGGTAAGTTCCTTGTTGAGGTTAGTGCTTTCCTGCTCAAAATAGCTTATCTTGATATTGCTGTTCCAGCGCACCAGTCCCTTATGGGGAAGCTGCTCCTGTATGATTCGCAGCAGAGTTGACTTTCCTATGCCGTTATCTCCGATGATACCGACTTTTTCCCCTCTGCGGACTTCAAAATCAATGTTGTCAACGAGAGTTTTTCTCGCTGCGCCGTCACCAACGGAGATATCCACGCCCTTGACTTTCAGCACATCCAGCGGAGGTTCAACTCCGTATGTAAAGCGTATCTTCGCAGACTTTGTATCATGGAAAGGCTTCTCGATACGCTCCATCTTTTCAAGCTGTTTTCTGCGGCTCTGCGCCATTTTCGTAGTGGACGCACGTACAAGGTTCCTCGCAACATAGTCCTCCATCTGGGCTATCTGCTTCTGCTGCATCTCGTATTCCTTTTCACGGCGGGCATCGTTCTCCTCACGCTGACGCACAAAAGCGGTGTAATTGCCCTTGTAGCGTGTAAGAGTTCCACGCTCTATCTCGCAGATGGACGTACAAAGGCGGTCGAGAAAGTAACGGTCATGTGATACTATCAGCACTGCACCCTTGTAGCTGCGGAGGTAGTCCTCCAGCCACATGATAGTCTTGAAGTCAAGGTGGTTGGTAGGCTCGTCGAGGATTAGGAGATTTGGCTCTTCAAGGAGAAGACGGGAAATACAGAGCCTTGTCTTTTCGCCGCCGCTGAATCCCGAAACTGTGCGGTTCAGCTCATCGCCTGTGAATCCCATTCCGTTGAGGATGGTTCGTATCTTCACATCGGTGTTGTAGCCGTCGTTGGCCTCCACCCACGAAGAAAGCTGCTGATACTCGTCAGCGGCGGAGTTATCGCCCATTTCGATTTCTATCTCGATCTCACGGAGACGGTCGATAGCACGGTGGATAGGCGCAAAAACGCTTCTCATCTCCTCTATGACGGTGTTCTCGGAGTTAAGACCTCCCATCTGTTCGAGGTAGCCGATAGTGGTCTTGGACGCAAGTGAAACTATGCCGTCCTTTTCGGTGGTGCGGTCGGGATCAACAGAACCTGTGAGAATTTTCAGCAGTGTGGATTTTCCGCAGCCGTTGTTGCCCACCAGACCAATCTTGTCGCTCTCGTCGATGGTCAGCGAAACATTGTTCAGCACCTGATTGCCGTTGTAATACTTATTTATATTTATAAGGCTTGCAAGCATTTTTATCTTCCTTTATCAAAATAATACACATTATTATAGCACATTTTTCGCTGTATGGCAAGACGCAAATTTTGTAGGGGAGCCCGCCCTCGGGCTCCCGTCGGTTCGTACAAAACTTTCGGGAGGGCGAGGGCAACTCCCTGTAGTAGAGGGAGATGTCAGTGAAGCTGACCGAACTCTTAAATTTGTAGGGGAGCCCGCCCCCGGGCTCCCGTCGGTTCGCACAAAGCTTTCGGGAGGGCGAGGGCGCCCTCCCCTACAAATGTCAAGGCAAAACGCATGACGGTTCCTTCCACAAAAAAGGACGCCCCGAAGGACGTCCCTTAGCTTTGAACTTACTGAACTGTAGTCACATCGCTGCCGAACCACTTTGTTGATATCTCGCCAAGTGCGCCGTCAGCCTTCATTTCGCTGAGTGTCTTCTGTACCTCGTCACGGAGTGCCTGATCTTCCTTGCGGAATCCTACTGCGTACTCCTCTGCTTCAAGGTTGCCGTCAAGAACTACGTAGTCCTTGTTGTTGGATGTGATGAAGTAGTTTGCAACTACAGAATCAAGGAATACAGCGTCAGAGAAGCCAAGCTCCATCTGGCTGAGTGCTGTAACGTTCTCCTCAAGCGGTGACTCTGTGATAGTGTCGAACTTGTCCCAAGCCTCAAGAATTTCCTGAGCTGTTGAGCCTGTCTGTACACCTACAGTCTTGCCCTCAAGATCGTCCATTGACTTTATTTCGCTGTCAGCAGGAACAACGAAGATCATCTCGTTCTTCATATATGGATCGGAGAGATTCATAGCCTCTGCTCTTGCAGGATTGATAGACATACCGTTCCAGATACAGTCGATCTTGCCCACCTTGAGATCCTCTTCCTTTGTATCCCAGTTGATAGGCTGCTTTACCAGTTCAACGCCCATTCTGTTGCATACTTCCTGAGCCACGTCGATATCGAAACCAATGATCTCGTTGTTCTCGTCAGTGAATCCCATAGGAGGGAAGCTTGCGTCAAGACCGAGTACCAGCTCGCCCTTGTCGAGTATATTCTGAAGTGACTGATCGCCCTCAGCAGCAGGAGTTTCGCTCTCCTCTGATGATGACTCCTCAGCAGCTGTAGTCTCCTCTTCTTCAGTTGCAGCTGTTGTTTCCTCAGCAGCTGAAGATGATGAGCTGTCTGTTGAGCTTTCAGTGTTGTTGTTTGAGCAAGCGCATGATACTGTCATCATTGATGCAGCCATAAGGCCTGCCAGAAACTTTCTTAATGCTGTAGATCTCATAATATCCCATTTCCTTTCCTGTCGTCATATAATTACGTTTTATCGGCTCTGCACCGACAATGACAATGATATCACAAAATACACGGCTTGTAAAGTAGATGGAGGGCTTTTTTGTGATATCCCATAAATAAAGTCATTTTCAGAGGGTGAAATTCGTGTGATACACAGTCTATCAGTTAAAAGAAGAAAATATGTTCGATTTTCTGCAAAAGGGGTTTATTTTATTAAATATATGTGTTATAATAGTTGTTAGCTATGAGTGGTCTGTTATTGAAACAGCCGCTTCCGCTTAACAACAAACCACGGAAAACTGATAGGAGTTTTTATGGATAGATTCGTTTTACACTCAGACTACGCTCCTGCCGGCGACCAGCCGCAGGCTATAGATAAACTTGTACAGGGACTTGAATCAGGCAAGAAGGAGCAGATTCTCCTCGGCGTTACAGGTTCGGGAAAGACTTTCACTATGGCTAATGTCATAGCAAGAGTCAACAAGCCTACCCTCGTCCTCGCTCATAATAAGATACTCGCCGCACAGCTCTGCTCGGAATTCCGTGAGTTTTTCCCCGACAATGCTGTTGAGTATTTCGTTTCATATTACGACTACTATCAGCCCGAGGCGTATGTCCCCAGTACTGACAGCTACATCGAGAAGGACTCGTCCATCAACGACGAGATAGATAAACTGAGACATTCGGCTACTACCGCCCTTGCCGAGCGCCGGGACGTTATAATAGTTGCATCGGTATCATGCATCTACTCCCTCGGAAGCCCAGAGGAATACCGCTCAATGTGCGTTTCCATCCGTCAGGGCGCAGAAAAGCCCCGTGACCAGCTTATCGATGAACTTGTGAAGATACGCTACGAGAGAAACGATATAGCATTTGAGAGAAACCGTTTCCGTGTTCACGGAGATGTGGTTGAGATATTCCCTGCCATGTCAAGCGATACGGCTGTCCGTGTGGAATATTTCGGTGACGAGATAGACCGTATCTCCGAGATAAACGTTGTAACAGGCGAAGTCAAGGCCGTTGTGTCCCATGCGGCTATATTCCCTGCTTCACATTATGTTGTCGGCGACGATAAGCTTGAAGCCGCCCTCACCGAGATAGACCGTGAACTTGCGGAAAGAATCGACTATTTCCAGAAGAACAATAAACTCATCGAGGCTCAGCGTATCGAACAGCGCACCCACTACGACATGGAAATGCTCCGTGAAGTGGGCTATTGTTCGGGCGTTGAGAATTACTCCCGTGTCCTTGCAGGCAGACCTGCGGGAAGCACTCCCCAGACCCTTATGGACCATTTCCCCGAGGACTTTCTCCTCATCGTTGACGAGAGCCATGTAACTCTGCCGCAGGTACGTGCAATGTATGCAGGCGACCGTGCGAGAAAGACTACTCTTGTGGACTACGGTTTCCGTCTGCCCAGCGCTATGGACAACCGTCCGCTGAATTTCGATGAATTCAATGACCACATCCATCAGGCTATCTACGTCAGCGCTACTCCGGGACAGATAGAGCGTGAAAAGACCGATACTATAGTTGAACAGGTTATACGTCCTACGGGACTTGTTGACCCTGAGATAATCGTCAAGCCCACAACAGGACAGGTGGACGACCTCCTCTCGGAGATAAACGAGAGAACCGCAAGAAATGAGCGTGTACTGGTAACAACTCTTACAAAGAAAATGGCGGAGGACCTTACCTCCTACTATGAGAATCTGGGAGTAAAAGTCCGCTACCTGCACCACGACATAGACACCATCGAGCGTATGGAGATAATCAAGGACCTGCGAAACGGCGTATTCGACGTCCTTGTGGGAATCAACCTCCTCCGTGAAGGTCTGGACATCCCCGAAGTCAGCCTCATCGCCATTCTGGACGCTGACAAGGAAGGCTTCCTGAGAAGTGAGACCTCCCTGATACAGACCATCGGCCGTGCCGCACGTAATGCGAAAGGTCAGGTAATAATGTACGCCGACAGCGTTACAGGCTCAATGGAAAGAGCCATCACCGAGACCGAGCGACGCAGAGGCTTGCAGATGGCATACAACGAGGAACACGGGATCGTACCGAAAACCATCATCAAGGATGTCCGTGACGTACTGGAGATAACCTCAAAGGCAAAGGTGGAGAAGTCCACAGCGAAGAAGAAGCTGTCCGCTGCCGACAAGCAGGCACTTATAGAAAAGCTTACGGCAGAAATGAAGAATGCCGCAAAGATGCTTGAATTTGAACACGCCGCATATCTGCGTGACAAAATACGTGAACTGTCACAGTAATTCGGAATGCGGAATGAGGAATTCGGAATTGCGGTGTCCACTTCGTGGACAAATCAAAAAAGTATAATTATTAATTATTTAAATCCGTCAGCGAAAGCTGACACATTAATTCCGAATTACGAATTCCGAATTCCGAATTTCAAAAATTCCTGATTAAAAAAGAAAGGTCAAGTATGAAAGATAAAATTGTTATAAAGGGCGCAAGAGCCAATAATCTCAAAAATATCGATCTTGAACTGCCTAGAGACCAGCTCATCGTTATGACAGGTCTTTCGGGTTCGGGCAAGTCATCGCTGGCTTTCGATACCATCTATGCCGACGGTCAGCGCCGCTATGTGGAGAGCCTTTCATCCTATGCCCGTATGTTCCTCGGACAGATGGAAAAGCCCGATGTTGACAGCATCGAAGGTCTCTCCCCTGCCATTTCCATAGACCAGAAGACTACCTCAAAAAATCCACGTTCAACTGTTGGTACCGTTACCGAGATATACGACTACCTCCGTCTGCTTTACGCACGTATCGGAGTTCCCCACTGCCCTGTCTGCGGCAGAGAGATATCCCAGCAGAGCATCGACCAGATGGTGGATACTATCATGGAGCTCCCCGAGGGCACACGTTTGCAGCTTCTCGCCCCTATTGTCAGAGGCCGAAAGGGTCAGTACGCCAAGGAACTGGAATCCGCAAGGAAATCGGGATTCGTCCGTGTCCGTGTTGACGGCAGTATGTACGAACTCACCGAGGAGATAAAGCTGGACAAGAACAAGAAGCACAACATTGAGATAGTCGTTGACCGTATCATCGTAAAAGAGGGTATCGAGTCACGTATCACCGATTCGCTTGAGACTGTTTTCCGTCTCACCGACGGACTGGCAATGGTAGACGTTATAGGCGGCGAGGAAATGCTTTTCTCCCAGAATTACGCCTGCCCCGAACATAATATCAGTATTGGCGAGCTGGAGCCCGTAATGTTCTCCTTCAACAATCCTATGGGAGCCTGCCCCAAGTGTACCGGCCTTGGTATGTTCAGAAGGATAGACCCCGACCTCATCGTGCCCAACAAGGACCTCTCCATCAACGAAGGTGCTATCAATGCCAGCGGATGGAACAGCCTTGACGAAACCTCCGTAGCTACAATGTACTACAACGCCATTGCTAAAAAGTACGGAATCGACCTTGACAAGCCTGTTAAGAAGCTGAAAAAATCGGAGCTTGACCTTTTCCTTTACGGTACAGGCACCGAGCCCCTTGACCTGAAGCGTCCGGCTTCACTGGGCGGCGGCAGTTACCAGTCCCCTTTCGAGGGTGTTGTAAACAATCTGGAAAGGCGCTACCGTGAGACCAACAGCGAATGGTCAAAGGCTGAAATAGACGAGTACATGAGCGAAGTTGAGTGTCCCCAGTGTCACGGCAAAAGGCTTCGTGACGAGTACCTTGCCGTTACTGTCGGCGATAAGAATATCAGCAGTCTCACTGACCTTTCCGTAAGGGACAGCCTCAGCTTCTTCAACGGACTGAAGCTTTCAAAGCATGACAGCTTCGTCGGTGAGCGCATAATCAAGGAGATAAAGGAGCGTCTCGGATTTCTGGCAAGCGTTGGTCTGGAATACCTGACACTTTCCCGTTCGTCAGGCACTCTCTCAGGCGGTGAAAGCCAGCGTATACGCCTTGCGACCCAGATAGGCTCATCCCTTGTGGGAGTTCTCTATATCCTTGACGAGCCCAGCATAGGTCTGCATCAGCGTGACAACGACAAGCTTATTGCTACGCTTAAACGTCTCCGTGATCTTGGCAACACTTTAATAGTAGTAGAGCATGACGACGACACTATGCTTGCCGCTGATTATATCGTGGACATCGGCCCCGGCGCAGGTGTCAACGGCGGACAGGTAGTATTCGCAGGCACTGTTGACAAGCTGCTCAAATGCAAGGACTCCGTGACAGGCGCTTATCTCAGCGGCAGGAAAAAGATACCTGTACCGAAAAAGCGCAGAGAGGGCAACGGAAAGTTCCTGACAGTACACGGTGCCTCCGAGCACAATCTCCGTAATATCGATGTATCAATACCTCTCGGCAAGCTTATCTGCGTTACGGGAGTTTCAGGCTCCGGCAAGTCTTCGCTGGTCAACGAGATAATCTACAAGCACCTCGCTGCCAAACTTAACCGTGCAAAGACAAAGTGCGGCAAGTTCACCGATATGGAAGGTGTGGACCAGCTTGACAAGGTCATCTGCATCGACCAGTCCCCTATCGGACGCACTCCACGCTCCAATCCTGCAACTTATACAGGCGTGTTCAGCGATATACGTGACCTTTTTGCAAAGACTGCCGATGCCCGTGCCCACGGCTACACCAGCGGAAGATTCTCCTTCAATGTCAAGGGCGGACGCTGTGAGGCTTGTCAGGGCGACGGTATCATCAAGATAGAGATGCACTTCCTCCCCGATATTTACGTTCCATGTGAAGTCTGCAAGGGCAAGCGCTATAACCGTGAGACTCTCGAAGTCCACTACAAGGGCAAGAGCATTTACGATGTGCTGGAAATGACAGTTGACGAGGGAGTTGAATTCTTCGAGCATCTCCCCAAGATAGCACGAAAGCTGAAAACTTTGCAGGAAGTCGGACTGGGCTACATTAAAATAGGTCAGCCCGCAACTACTCTGTCAGGCGGTGAGGCTCAGCGTGTGAAGCTTTCCACAGAGCTTTCAAAGCGCTCCACAGGCAAGACTATCTACATCCTTGACGAGCCTACAACAGGTCTTCACACCGCTGATGTACACAAGCTTATCGAGGTACTGCAAAGACTGACCGATCAGGGAAACACCGTTCTCGTCATCGAGCATAATCTCAACGTCATCAAGGTGGCCGATCATATCATTGATCTGGGCCCCGAAGGCGGCGACGGCGGCGGCACAGTAGTCGCACAGGGAACTCCCGAGGAAGTGGCACAGTGTCCGCAGTCCTACACTGGTCAGTATCTGAAACCGTACCTTTCATAGTTCAATTCGTAATGCGTAATGCGTAATTTATGTGTTCGCTTCGCTCACGAATTATAAATTGGTTTATTCATAATTATTATTTCAATTCGTGAGCGAAGCGAACACAATAATTCCGAATTCCGCATTCCGAATTAAAGAGAATAATATTCCCTGCGGTGCATATAATAGTCTCGGCTCATATGAGCAATATCTTTTTAAGGAGACTACTACAATGGACTGCAAAAAGAAAAACGAAAACATCAGATGTACAGTTTCACAGTGCCGGCACAATCTGGTAACAGAGGATTTCTGCTCGCTGGACTGCATTTCCGTGGGTACTCATGAGGATAATCCTACCGTTCCGGAATGTACCGACTGCAACAGCTTTATGAAGCGCACGGGCATGGACTGCTGACCACGGAACAGGCGGCATTTTACCGCCTGTACATATTCACCAAAAGTTAACCGCCTATTCTGTCAGATAAGCTAAAATCCTTTGATTTACTTGCATTGAAACTGATTTTGAGTTATAATAAATAGAGGCATTCCTGCCTTAGCTTCTTGTATGATTCCTATTTTGTTTCACTTGAAGTACTGCTTTGATCTGTGTCCACCCAAAGCCACGGCTCAGAGCTGCATATATATACCACATCGGGAGGCTGATAATATGTTTGACAAGACAATGACATTCACTGTCAACGAGGACAAAGAAGCAGAGCTGAAGAAGAATCTTACGACTATCTACGACGCTCTCACCCAGAAAGGGTACAATCCGATAAATCAGATAGTCGGCTATATACTTTCAGAAGATCCGACATACATAACAACTTATAATAACGCAAGAAATCTTATCCGTCATATTGACCGTGACGAACTCTTACAGGTGCTTGTAAGATCATATCTCAATTCATAACATCAGTTTCTGCCTCTGGACATAGAGGAACAGAATTAAATAAGACCTACAGAACTGCACAGGACCTGTGCAGTTCTTTTTTATGAAGCAGCAGCGTTCGGCAGATTTTTGAATAAGGTTTTATGAACGTTTTTGAAGTTCCTATGTTCATTTTATACAATACAGCGACCAAACAAAAGGTTTGATACTACATATTCTCCAAACTTTATTCTACATTATTGACTTTTGCAGATCGTTGTGATAATATATGCATATCGGGAATACAAAACGATTATTTCCCATGGTCACATCATTAATCATTATCTGGAGGGATTATTATGTTTGAAAATCAGAATAATAACAACGTACAGTTCGAGAATCAGCAGTTGGGAAATGGATTCTACGGTGACTCGGGTGTTGAGACTATCACTCCTAAGAAAAAGGGCAAGAAGATAGCTGTTATCAGCGGTATCACCGCCGCAGCTCTTGCAGGCGGATGTGCAACAGCTTATGCAGTATCCGACACTGTCAAGAATCAGGTAAAGCTCCGCACCATGAAGCCGGAAAAATACTACGCATGGGTGTATGAGAACAACACTTCCGAGATCTCAAAGAATATCAGCAGCAGATACGCTCAGCAGCTTGACAGATACAAGGACGGCATCGGCGTAAACTACAGCATCAACTATGAGATGCCCGATTCCGTAAAGTCTCAGCTCAAGGAAGCCGCAGGCGATGAGGAACTCAACAGCATCATCGACAATATAAAGAAAATTTCACTGGATATGAGCGGCTCCATGAAGGATGGTACAGCAGGCTACAATATCGGTGCTTCACTCAACGGCGACAAGCTCGCTTCTATCGATTACGATATCGATCTTGATACATTCGACATTTTTGTACGCTGTCCTGAGCTGACCGAAAAGTGGGCTGCTATTGATATGGGCGATCAGATCGCTTACAATGAAGACGCAGAGAAAATGCTGGATTTCTACAAGGAATTTCTCAGCGATCCTGAAAGCGTCCTCAGTGCTTCTGATCTGGAAACAGAGATCAACAAGTATGTCAGCATCTGGAGCGATAACACTAAGGATGTAAAGATCGAGAAGAAGGAGACTTTAAATATCGGCGACATCACTGTTGACTATACAGTTGCCGAAGTCAAGGTAACTCCCGAGATGGCAAAGGATATGGCTGAAAAGTATTCCGAAGCTGTCAAGAACGACGAGATCATCAAGAATATCTGGGTAAACAAGCTTGGCATGGACGAGTCAGAGCTCACTTCACAGCTTGATGACGTGATCTCAGAGATCAACGCAAGTGAATCCGAAGGCGATGTTACTTTCAAGACATACATCGATCCTACAGGTACTATCAGAGGTATCAGCATAATCAATTCCGACGGCGAAGAAGCTAAGGCTATCATCGGCAAGGAAGACACAAAGATCAGAGGCGAATTCTCAATTGTCAACGACTGCAAGGCTACACTTACTGCTGACGAAACAGCAGACAAGACATACTCAGGTACACTCGATGTTGACGCTGACGGCGAAACTGTAAAGATCGACTTCGATGGTCTCAAGGTCGTTAACGAGACAAACGGCTACACAGAGGGTACTGTGAAGATCACAGCTGAAGAGTCAGACGTTATCGTGCTCAATCTTTCTTCTGACGGCAAGTCACAGGACATCGACTATGATATCAACATTGACGGCACAAACTACGGCAAGCTCAACATCAATATTGCAGAAACCAAGGGCGAAGCTGCTTCTCTCCCAAGCAAGAGCGATGCTTTCGTTATCAGCCAGGACAATATGCAGGATCTGAAACTTGAAGACTATGTAGCACAGAGCGAGGTTGAATCCTTCCTCAACGATATCTTCACTAAGGTAGGCATCAAGGATGCAGGCGAGGCTTCTAAGTCAATTGCAGATTCAATCTACAACGGCGGCTTAGCAGGCAGCACAGACTACGAATCATACGATGACAGCGACTACGAGTGGGACGAAGAAGACTACGACTGGGATGACGCCGACTTTGACTGGGAAGGCGAAGATTACGACTGGGATGATTACGACTTCAGCGAAGAAGATTTCAACATCGAGATCCCTGACACCACAATGCCCGAAATAAAAATCAGCTGACTTCTAAAATGAATATAAATGGTAAAGTGTGTTCTCAAAGGGGACCCTCATTGTGAGGGTCCCCTTTGGGGTTTATTATAATTATCTGGGCAACAGCGTTTACTTTTAAAAAATAATAAAAAACCGCCGAAGGCGGCATTCCGGGGTCAAGGGGGATGTTATCTCCCTTGCAGGGGGGTGAATGAGGGGGACAGCGTCCCCCTGACAAAGTAGTAAAGCAAGAGTAGCGATGCTTTACGGATGGTTTGCAAGAATTATGAATCGCCCCAAAAAGTAAATGCTTTTGCCCTGTTATAATTATAATAATGTTATGTTACAATAGATCATAGACACTAAAAATAGAAAAACAACTCTCAATATGATATAATGTTAAGTGCTAACAAAAACAAAAATATCATGAAAAGAGAGTTGTTCCATGAATAGTATA
>Ga0129306_1001339_pt1 | contig 28476 bp, 19 predicted proteins | sample P827metagenome_FD_94438 | JGI IMG/M metagenome (GOLD analysis project Ga0129306, IMG submission 94438) | Capybara group fecal microbial communities from Wisconsin, USA - P827 metagenome | ecosystem: Host-associated > Mammals > Digestive system > Large intestine > Fecal | place: USA: Wisconsin...
AGGAGTTGTCATACCCGTTCCCATTCCGAACACGGAAGTCAAGGGCTCCATCGCCGAGGGTAGTGTGGGACCCGCCCATGCGAGAGTAGGACGCCGCCGGCTTTTTTCATGCCCTGCGGGCATGAAAAAACCCGTCGGCGTCCTACGTCCGCACCCCCGCTAGCGCGCCCTTCGGGCTCGGCTTCGCCGAGGGGGATATGCCGGCTTTTTTCATGCCCTCCGGGCATTCAAAAACCCGTCGGCGTCCTACGTCCGCAGCCCTCTAGCGACTTTTGCTGCGCAAAAGCTCGCGCTGCGCGCTCGGGGCATACGCCGGCTTTTTTATTTCTCTGGCATACGCCGGCTTTTTTTCACTTCCGCGCGTTGCGGGGGCGAAAATTTGGTATACTATATGGCCATGAAAATTTCAGGCACTATCACGGCGCTTGTGACGCCGTTTTCAAAAGATGGTTCCGTTGACTACGGCGCTCTCAAGGCGCTTGTCGAGGAACAGACTGCCGCAGGAGTGGAGGGAATCTGCTCAGTGGGAACAAGCGGAGAGTCTCCAACTCTCTCCCACGAAGAGCACCACAAGGTCATCGAGAAGACGATTGAGTTTTCCGCAGGAAAGTGCAAGATCATCGCCGGAACGGGTGCGAACTCGACGAGCGAGGCCGTTTCGCTTACCAAGGCGGCCATCGGCTACGGCGGAGCGGATGCCTGTCTGCAGGTGACGCCCTACTACAACAAGCCGAATCCCGAAGGGCTCTACCGCCATTTCATGACTGTCGCCGATCTCGGGCTTCCCGTTGTCCTCTACAATGTGCCGGGACGCTCCGGACGCGAGATTCCGCTCGATGTTGTCGTGCGCCTCGCGAAGCACCCCAACGTCATCGCGATCAAGGAGGCTGCCGGTTCTGTCGATCGCGTCAGCGCGATTAAATACCGCCTCCCCGACTTCACCGTCCTTTCCGGCGACGACTCCCTCGCGCTGCCGATGATTTCCGTCGGTGCGGACGGCGTTATCTCCGTCGCGTCGAATGTCATCCCCAAGGAAATGGGCGACATGGTGCGCCTTGCACGCGCAGGCGACTTCGCTGCCGCAAGGAATCTCCACGCGAAGTACTATCCGCTCTTCCACGACCTCTTCATCGACGTTAACCCCGTCATGGTCAAGGAGGCTCTCTGGCTGATGAACAAGATCGAGAGGGTTTTCCGCCTTCCGCTCTGCGAGACGGACGACGCGAAGCTCGCGCAGATGAAGAAGACGCTGGCTTCGCTCGGGTTGATTAGTCGTTAGTCGCTAGTCGCTAGTCGTTAGTCGCTAGTTGTTAGTCGCTAGTCGTTAGTCTTCAACTTTAAACTGTTATTCCATGCGCATTGGATTCGGATATGACTCGCATGTCTTCGAGGACGGGAAGCCTCTCGTTCTCGGCGGTGTGTTTATTCCCGACTGCGCCGGACTCAAGGCGCACTCCGACGGCGATGTCCTGATTCATGCGATAATCGACGCGCTTTTCGGCGCGGCGGCGCTGGGCGACATCGGTTCGCACTTTCCGGACACGGACGAGAAGTGGCGCGGCGCGGACTCCGGCGAGCTTCTGCGCGCGGCGGTCTACGAGGTCCGAGGCGCTGGCTATGCAATTGAGAATGTTGACGCGACTGTGATCTGCGAGCGTCCGAAGCTGCGTCCGTTCGTCGATCTCATGCGCTCCACTCTCGCCGGATTCATGGGCGTCGGCATCGGACGCGTCTCCGTGAAGGGGAAGACGAACGAGAAGATGGACGACGTCGGTGCAGGGAAGGGCATTGTAGTCCATGCCGTAGCGCTTTTGCGCGAGTCGAAGGCAGAGTAGCATGAAGCGTCCGGAGATACTTGCGCCGGCTGGCGACTTCACGTGCCTGCAGGCGGCGATAGACGCGGGTGCGGACGCGGTGTATTTCGGACTCGGCACGTTCAACATGCGTGCGAGGAGCGGCGTCAATTTCAAGGCGGAGGACTTGCCTGAGATCGCGCGCCGGTGCGGAAAGGTCAGGCGCTACCTTGCGCTCAACGCCATCATGTTCGAGGGCGAAATTGAGGAGGTTGAGCGCACGATCGTCGCCGCGAAGCCGTACGTCGACGCGTTCATCGTGTCCGACTGGGGCGTCATATCGCTCTGCCGCAGGCACGGTGTGACATTCCACGTCTCCACGCAGATGTCGACGTCGAATTCGCTTGCCGTCAGGTTCCTTGCGGACCAGGGTGCGACGCGCGTGGTGCTTGCGCGCGAATGCACGCTGGCGGAGGTGGGGCAAATCCACGCCGAACTCGGCGATTTGCCCGAAATCGAATGCTTCGTGCACGGCGCGCAGTGCGTCGCGGAGTCCGGGCGCTGCTTCATGAGCCAGGACGTCTTCGGAAAGAGCGCCTGCCGCGGAGAGTGCGTGCAGCCGTGCAGGAGGCGCTTCAAGGTGCAGGCGGTCGATCTCTACGTCGACAAGGACGGCAATCCCGTCCACGAGGCGAAGACCGCGTTCGAGGTCGAGCCGCACACCGTGCTCTCGGCGAAGGATCTCTGCTCCATTGGATTCGTCGACAAGCTGATGGCCGCAGGCATCGCGTCCTTTAAGATCGAGGGACGCGCCCGCAACGCGAACTACGTGAAGACGTGTGTCGAGGCCTATCGCGAGGCCGTGGACGCGGTGATGGCCGGCACATACGGACCAGACCTCGTCGCGCGCCTGAGGGCGAAGCTCGAGACGGTCTTCCACCGGGAGTTCGCGGACGGCATGTATTTCGGCAGACCCGGGGCGGACCAGTTTGCGGACAGCGAGGATTCGCTCGCGACTACGGTGAAGCGGCATGTCGGCATCGTGGTGGATTACTTCCTCAAGGCTGGGATAGTGCAGGTTAAGATACAGGACCACGAGATACGGCCTGGCGACGAGATCCAGGTGCACGGTCCGACGACCGGCGTCCTCGAGCTAACGCTCGGCGAGCTCAGGCGGGATGACGAGACCCCTGCCGTGGGCGAGAAGGGCACGTGGGTGACGTTTCGGTGTCCGCGCTGCCGCGTCGGAGACAAGGTGTTCTTTGTCGAGCATCGTCCAACATCGCTTTGACGGAATTTGATATAATATCCGTTAACACACTGTCGGGTGGGCGCAATGTTCGCTTCTTCGGTGGATACATGAAAAAAGGGAGATGTGATGGCAGGATACAAGAAGGCTGACACTCGTCGCAGGGACTGGATCTTCGCGCTCGCGCTTGGAGGCGCGGCGGCGGTCCTGTACTTTATCTCTATGGCGACATATGCGTTCCCTGGCGAAGGAGCGCACCTGATGGCGCTGTGGAAGGGACTTGACTCGGCGGCGGTGAATCCACATCCGCTAATGGCGATCTTCGCGCGTCTTTGCGGATGCTCCAACGTGCTTGGTCCGGTCTGCGGCGCGATATCCGTCGCGTGCATCTTCCACTTCACCGCGTTTTTCGTGCGCGAGCGCATAAACGGCGAGATGCTGGCGGAGTATGCGGACAGGATGAGCGCGCTCGCGGGCGTGGTGGCGTCCGTCATGTTCATGATTTCCCCTGCCGCTCGCGAGGCCTTCACGCATCTGAGCGCCTTCGGCTTCGACGCAATGTGGGCGCTACTTGCCGCTGTTGCGTTCATACCGTACGCGCGCTCCGGCAAGTCCCTTGGCTGGCTGTGGGTGCTGCTTGTCGGCGTCCTTGTCGGGCTTGGCCTCGCCGATTCTCCCGTCTTCGCGCTCCTTGCCCCGCTCTACATCGCAGGCGTGTGGTGCGTGTCGTCAAAGCGCGGAGGCAAGCCCTACGGCGCGGCGTTCGGCTTCATCCTCGTTGCCATCGCAGCGTTCTTCATCTACGCGCCGAGCGCGGCGGGCGATTTCACCGAGTCCATGCGCGAGTCGGCGAAGGAGGCGGCAGGATGGCTCAAGGTCGAGGGGTGGATCCTCGTCGCGTCCTTCTCGATTCTGCCGTTCATCGTGTCGCTGTTCTCGAGCAAGTCGGCGTACAACAAGGAGAGCGGACTTTCCTCGTGGATTTTCCACGTGATGCTCAGCTTTGTGTCCATCCTCGCCATCGCGACGCCGCTTGCGCCATCGGAGCTGCTGCGTCCGTACGGACTTCTCCCCGTGATCCCCTGCGCGTTCGTCGCGTTCACGGCGGCCTACCTCGTCGCGTACTGGTGGCTTCTTTTCGTCGCAAAGGTGCGCAAGAACGAGTCCGTCGACGCTGCGCCGACCGCGCTCAAGGGGCGTCCGCTCGCGGCTGCTGTGCTGCCGGTGCTTGCGCTTGTCTTCGGCATCTCCGCGCTTCTCGCGCTCTTCTCCTTCGACGGCTCGCGCGGCGCATTTGCCGACAAGACGGCGGAGAGGCTCATCGCCGACCTCGGGGAGCGCACGTGGTTCATCACGGACGGACTTCTCGACGACCACCTCAGGCTCGCCGCGGCTCGCGCGGGCAGGGAGCTCAACCTCGTCTGCCTCCAGCGCGACATTGAAGACCGCTATCTCGACGAACTCGCGGCGCTCGTCGAGCAGAAGGGCATCGGCGGCGAGAAGAACCGCGAGCTCGCGCTGTCGCTGAAGCTCGGCGTCCTCGCGTTCGTGCAGGACTGGTTCGCCGCCGAGAAGGATTCCGTGGCCTCGAAGGTCGCGATCTTCGGCGCGCCGGACCTCTGGTATGCGGCCGGCATAAAGGCCGTGCCTGAATTTCTCTTCTTCGGCGCGGATCCCTCGGCGAAGGTCGACTGGGGCGCGTGGGAGGAGTTCGACACCGTCCTCGCGAAGCCGAAGGGCGTGGCCTCCTGGGGCAGCTACAGGCTGTGGAAGGAGAACGACCCCGTCGAGCTCATGCGCCTGAGGCTGCGCCAGCACGCGGGTCTCGTCGCGAACGACCGCGGCGTCTACCTTCAGGACGAAGGCAAGGACGACGAGGCGTTCGCGCTCTACGAACTCGTTCTCGGAAACATTGACAAGGACAACGTCTGCGCGCTCTTCAACGAGTTCGAGATGGCGCGCGCTGGCCACGCAAAGGCGGCCCAGAAGAAGGGCGATCTCGAAAAGGCGCTCAAGGCGATCGTCGAGGACAAGGATCGCCGCTATGTGCTCTGGAAGCTCGCGAACGTCTACGGATACATCAGGAGCCCCGAGATATTCGTGCGCCTTGGCTATGCGTGGGCGAAGTCGGGACGTCCGGGCGAGGCGCTCAACCAGATCCGCCGCGCGATCGACTTCGTTCCGTCCGAGAACCGCTCGAACCTCCTCAACATGATGGCGTCGCTCTACGCTAGCGACAGCGACTCCAAGAGGTCGCGCGCCACGTACCAGCAGGTGCTCGATTCGGATTCCGACAACCACGACGCCCTCATCGGCCTTATGCGGCTCGAGCTTCTAGAGGGCAACAGCCAACGCGCCATCGAGTACCTCGAGCGCGCCACGAAGGCTGCGGCGGATGATCCGCGCATCGCTGGCGAGCTTGCGATGCTCCACCTCATGAAGGGAGAGCTCCCCGAGGCGCGCGCCGCCGCGCGCCAGGCCGTCGACCGCGAGCCGTCCGACATGCGCGCGTGGTCGCTTCTTGTGTCCATCGCCCTCCAGCAGGCGGACGCGGCGAAGGACCGTGCGGAGAAGGCGAAGCTCCTCAAAGAGGTCGAGGACTCGCTTATTCCGGAGATGGAGAAGCACGCGGCGGACAAGAACGACTACTACATCCAGTCCGCGCGCGCGTTCCTCCTCGTCCGCAAGGGCAGCGAGAACCGCAAGGACGCGCGCGACGCCTTCGCGAAGGCCGCGAAGGCGCGCCCCGACGTCCAGGCGACGCAGGATCTCGTCCTCGGACTCGACATCCAGCTCAACGACACCGTAGACGCCGAGTTCCATGCCCGCGAGGTGCTGCGCCGCAACCGCAAGGCGCCGCTCGCGAACTACGTCATGGGCTCGCTCGCGCTCCAGAAGGGCGACAACGAGGAGGCGGAGACGTATCTGAGGCGCGCGGCGGATGCGCCGCAGCCCGTCGTCCTCGCGCAGAACGACCTCGCCGAGGTGCTGAGGCGCACGAAGCGCTACGAGGAGGCGGAGCGCTATGCGCGCCTCGCGGTCAAGACCTCGCCGGAGCTCTATGTCGCGTGGGAGACGCTCGGCTCGATCCTCATGGACGCGAACGGAGACCTCAACGAGGCGGAGCAGTGCATCAACAAGGCGTGCGAGCTTTCGAAGTCCGCCGACGGCAAGGAGGAGGACGTGCGCATGCTCGTGTCGCTTGCCCGCGTCCAGGTCGCGAAGGGCGACAAGCAGCGCGCGAACATGACGATCCGCAAGGTCCAGGGCCGCATCAAGGAACTCTCCGACTTCGAGAAGGGCGAGTTCGAGGAGCTGAAGAAGAGTGCTAAGTAGCCTTCTGCTTGCGGTCGCGTTCCAGGTCGGGCCGTTCTACGAACAGCGGCCCGCCGACGACTTTCTCGCAGTAAGGCCGTTCTACGCGCACGAGGGGGAGACGGACGACGTTCTCTGGCCCGTCTTCACCTCGCACCGCGACTGGTGGCGCTTCCTCCTCTTCATGCACTACCAGGAGCAGGACGACGGCGGATGGCAGTTCGACATGCTGCCGCTGTGGTTCAACGGACACGTCCCGGCGCGTGCAAAGGAAGGCGCTGAGGACTACTGGGGGCTTTTCCCGATCTACGGACACCATCCGCACATCGCCCTGATGTACGACATCGACTTCGTGCTCTGGCCCGTGTGGACGCGCTACAGGATGCCGCGTCCGTCGGAGAGGAAGTGGATGACGACGAACACGGTGCTGTTTCCGTTCTTCAGCTGGCGCGACGACGGCTCGTGGAGCTTCTGGCCGCTGTACGGAATCAACCACCAGAGGGAGAGCGACCACCAGTATGCGCTGTGGCCGATCGTGACGTGGGCGGACTACGGGGCGGATCGCGACACCGGGGGAGAAGGGTACTCGTGGATGTTCTGGCCGCTGTACGGGCAGGTCCGCCGCGAGCGCGAGAGCCAGGACCTGTTTCTTCCGCCGTTCTTCTCCGTCGCGCGGACGCATTCGCGCACGCCTGCCGCCGAGGCGCGCGAGGAGAAGCGCATACGCTGCCCGTGGCCTATCTTCGAGTGGGAGCGCAACACGAAGCGCGAGCGTCTCTCAATATGGCCGCTCTACGAGCGCGTTGACTGGCTTTCGTATTCCGAGGGCGAGGACGCGGGGTCGGTCACGCGCTTCGGATGGAAGCTCGTGGAGCTTTACGAAGACGAGACGCGGGTGTTTCCGTTCTGGACTAGCAGGAAGGACGACACGTACTTCCGCCTGTGGCCTTTCTGGGAGTCGGACACGAAGGACGGCGTGAAGACGTCGCGCCTTCTTGCGCTTTTCCCGATCCGCTGGGTTCCTGCGATAGACCGCAGCTGGTCGAAGTTCTGGACGTTCTACGAGCGCGAGGAGCGGCCGACGTGCGTGCACCATTCGCTCCTCTGGGGCATAATCAGATGGGGGACGCCGAAGTGAGTGCGCGCATCGGCACATGGCTGCGGGCGATCCGTGTGAACCAGTGGACGAAGAACGGGATCGTCTTTCTTGCATGGTTCTTTGCGGTGGCGGATCCATCCCAGGCCGCCATGGCGCGCGGGTGGCGTCCGTTCGTCCTCGTCTCCGCGATGGCCGCCGCGTTCTGCCTTGTGTCGAGTGCGTTCTATCTTCTCAACGACGTGGCGGACTTCAACGCGGACAGGCGGCATCCGGTGAAGCGGCTCAGGCCGATCGCCGCGCGTCTCGTCTCCCGCATCGACGCGGTGAGGGTCGCGCTGTCGCTCTTCGCGGTCGGACTGATGTTTCCGTGCGTCCTCGTCTTCCGTCATCCGGACCGCACGCTCGGCTTTGCGGTGCTGCTCATCTATTCGGTGATGCAGTGCGCGTACTCTGGCTTTCTCAAGCGCATTCCGTACGTCGACGTCGCGGTGATAGCGGCGGGTTTCGTGCTGCGCGCGGTCGCGGGCGCGGCCGCGACGGACGTTCGAATCTCGCCGTGGCTCCTCGGCTGCGCGTTTGCGCTGTCGCTCTTCCTCGCCTTCGCGAAGCGCCGCCACGAGCTGCAGGTTGCGGTCGAGTCGCGCGAGGCGCTTAAGCGCTACCATCCCGTCGCGCTGGGGGTGCTGATGTTCGCCTCCGCCTTCGCGACGCTCGCCGTGTACACATGGTACACCGTATCGCCCGAGACGACGGCGCGCTTCGGGACGAAGTATCTTCCGTTGACCGCGGTGTTTGTGGCGCTCGGCATCGCGCGCTACCTGAAGCTCGTGTACTCGAAGGCGGACGTGGGGCGTCCGGAGCGGATACTCCTCACCGACTGGCCGATGTGGGTGATTCTCGCGGGCTACGCGGCGTCCGCCGTCTTTGCCGTCCTTGCCCGACATCTGGTGACAATCGGAGGGCTGTAGATTTTTCCAACTCCGCATTGCGCTTTCGGCGCATTTTTGGTAAACTATACACGATTTACGGTTAATAAGGAACTGCTGAATGGCGAAAGAAGAAGATCAGGCTATCGAGGTCACCGGGACGGTGACCAAGGTTCTGCCTGCCACGATGTACAAGGTCAAGCTCGAGAACGGGCACGAGGTGCTCGCGCACATTTCAGGAAAGATGCGCAAGTTCTTCATCAAGATCGCGATCGGCGACAAGGTCACCGTCGAGATCTCCCCCTACGACCTCGGCAAGGGCCGCATCACCTACCGCCACAAGGCATGACGGCGCGGCGCCGTCTCCGGAACATTCTCTACTAAAGAACAACAAACAAACAAGGATCAACCATGTCAGGTCACAGCCACTGGGCGACAATTAAGCGCGCGAAAGGCGCGGCGGACGCGAAGAAGGGCAAGATCTTCTCGAAACTCGGCAAGGAAATCACGATAGTCGTGAAGGCTAAGGGCGGGAACCCCGACAACAACCCGACCCTCCGCACGCTCATCGCCAAGGCGAAGGCGGCGCAGATGCCGAACGACAACATCGAGCGCGCGATCAAGAAGGGCACCGGCGAACTCGAGTCCGCCGAAATGGTGGACGCCCAGTACGAGGGCATCAAGGGCGGCACGGCCGTCGTGGTGCGCGTGCTCACCGACAACAAGAACCGCGCGGCCGCCGAGGTCTCGAACGTCTTCAAGAAGAACGGCCTCGAGCTCGCGAAGCCGGGCAGCGCGTCGCGTCTCTTCGACCGCATGGGTCAGATCATGATTCCCGCGGCGGACGGAATCGACGAGGACAAGGTCACCGAGGTGGCTCTTGAGGTCGGTGCGGAGGACGTCATCTCCGAGGACGGCGGCTTCACCGTGAAGTGCCAGCCGAACGATTTCGTCTCCGTCGTCGAGGGCATCAAGGCGGCGGGCATCACGATCGACGAGGAGAACTCCAACGTCGGTCTCGTGCCGAACATGACGAATCCCGTCTCCGACGTCAACGTCGCAAAGGCGATCAACAAGTTCGTCGACATGCTCGAGGATCTCGAGGACGTCCAGGACGTCTACACGAACATGGAGACGACGGACGAGGTCGACGCAGCTCTCGAAGCCGAGGGCTAAGCGCTCTCGACGCGCAAAGAACCTCGCCACGGCGGCAGCGGTGGCGAGGTTTTTTTGTGCGCGCTTTCTTTTCGGAAAGTGCGGGGGGTGGGTTGACTGGAATCGCAAAAGAATATATAATGTTCAGTACAAATGACAAGTAACGACGAGTACGTGCTGCAGATTCTGGTCGAACGCGGCTTCCTCAGCCAGGAACAGGTTGAGGCGGCCTCCAAGTCTATGCGCGCTGAAAACGAGACGACGCTTGACGTTCTCGTTTCCGGCGGCACGATCGGAGAGGACGAGGTCCTCGGCACTGTGGCCGACCAGTTCGGCCTGAAATACTGCCATGTCAACGCCGACGCGATCAGCCAGGACGTGACGAAGGAGATCACGTCCGACATCGCCAAGAAGTACGGTGTCGTGCCGGTCGTCGCAGACGACGAGTCGATCACCGTCGCTTTGTCGGATCCGATGGGCTACGACGCCATCGACTCACTGCGCTACGTCCTTCACGGGCGCGACGTGCAGGCGGTCATCGCGCCGCGCTCGGAGGTGCAGGCTGCCATGGCGAAGCTGTACGCCGCGGACGAGTCCGCCGACGTGCAGACGCGCGGTGAGGACGACGGGAGCGCGGGTGACGAGGCGGGCGACGATTCGGCCGTCATCAAGCTCGCCAACCTCATCATCACGACCGCGATCAAGATGAAGGCCTCCGATATCCACATCGAGCCGATGGAGAAGGAGTTCCGCGTCAGGTACCGCATCGACGGCGCGCTGAGGAAGATGGACTCGCCGCCGAAGCGTCTGCAGGGAGCGATCATCTCGCGCATCAAGATCATGTCGAAGATGAAGATCTCCGAGAAGCGCATCCCGCAGGACGGGCGCATCCAGATCACCGTCGGCGGCAAGGACCTCGACCTGCGCGTGTCTTCCGTGCCGACGAACCACGGCGAGTCGATCGTCATGCGAATCCTCGACAAGTCGAACCTCTCGCTCGGCCTGCCGCAGCTCGGCTTCCTTACCGATGACCAGGCGACGTTCGAGAGGCTCATCAAGCTTCCTGACGGCGTGGTGCTCGTGACGGGTCCGACGGGCTCGGGAAAGACGACGACGCTTTACGCCTGCCTTGGGCAGATCAACACGCCCGACAAGAAGCTCATCACGGTCGAGGACCCTGTCGAATACCAGATGTCCGGCATCAACCAGGTTCAGGTGAACAAGGACGTCGGACTCGACTTCTCCGCCGCGCTGCGCTCGATTCTGCGTCAGGCGCCGAACATCGTCATGATCGGCGAGATCCGCGACGCGGAGACGGCCGACATCGCGATGGAGGCGGCGCTTACGGGCCACCTCGTGTTCTCGACGCTGCACACTAACGACGCGCCTTCGGCCGTCACCCGACTTCTCGACATCGGCGTCAAGCCGTTCCTCGTCGCGTCGGCGCTTAGGGCCGCGATGGCGCAGCGACTGGTGCGCGCGATCTGCGAGAAGTGCAAGGAGGCCTACACTCCGACGGAGCGCGAGCTCAAGATGCTCGGCACGCTGTCGAAGACGGTTCCCGAGCGCATGTACCACGGCGCGGGCTGCGACAAGTGCGGGCGCTCTGGGTACAAGGGCCGAAAGGGCATCTTCGAGATCTTCAAGGTCGACGACACGATCCAGCGACTCATCTTCGACCATGCTCCGGCCACGCTGCTCCGCCAGCGCGCCCGCGAGATGGGCATGCGCACGCTGCGCGAGGACGGGATGCTCAAGGTCGCGAGCGGCATGACGAGCCTCCAGGAGGTCCTGCGCGTCACCATGGGCGACGCGGACTGATGGGGTCGAAGGGTTTAAAAGTAGAAAAGTTGAAACGTTGAGGAGTTGAAAGGAGATTTATGGACGTACACATGAGCGAGCTGCTGCAGGCGACGATCGACGAGGGAGGTTCCGACCTCCACATCCGCGCGTACATGCCGCCTGAGCTTCGCGTGCACGGCGAACTTTGCCCGCTTTCCGAGGAGTCGCTCACGGAGGAGGACGCGTACAACCTCGTGCGCGAGATCTCCACCGACGAGCAGATGGAGGAGGTCGAGAAGAACGGCGGCGCGGACTTCGCGCTTGCGCATCCTGACGGAACCCGTTTCCGTGTCTCGATCTTCAAGGAGCGCAAGCGCTACGGCGCGGTTCTCCGCCAGATTCCCTCGACGCTCCTTACGCTCGAGCAGATCGGCATTCCGCCCACCGTCAAGGAACTCCTCTTCAAGCCGCGCGGGCTCATCCTCGTGACCGGCCCGACGGGCTCCGGTAAGTCGACGACGCTCGCCTCGATGCTCAACGTCATCAACCACGAGCGCGGCGTACACATCATCACCATCGAGGACCCGATCGAATTCTACCACACGTCCGCCAAGTCGCTCATCACCCAGCGCGAGGTTGGAGACGACGTCCCGAGCTTCGCCGAGGCGATCCGCCGCGCGCTGCGTCAGGACCCGGACGTGATCCTCGTCGGCGAAATGCGCGACCTCGAGACGATCGCGGCCGCGATCACCGCGGCGGAAACAGGCCACCTCGTCTTCGGAACCCTCCACACGACCGGCGCGGCGGAGACGATCGACCGTATCGTCGACGCGTTCCCGACCAACCAGCAGGAGCAGGTGAGGACGCAGCTCGCGGCCGGACTCCAGGCCGTCATCTCGCAGATCCTCCTGCCGAAGCTCGACGAGAACGGCGAGGTGCACGGACGCGTCGCGGCGTTCGAGATCATGACGTCTACGGACGCCATCCGCTCGCGAATCCGCGACAACAAGACGAACATGATCAAGTCCGATCTCCAGACCGGCGCGAAGTTCGGCATGATGACGCTCGACGCTTCGCTCACCAACCTGTACAAGGAAGGGCTCATCTCCTACGAGGAGCTCATCACCAAGTCGCAGGATCCAGACAGCGTCGTCGCCAAGCTCAAGGAGGAGATGGCGTAGAAATGAACGATCCTATTCTCCAGATACTGGTCCAGAACGGATACCTCGACGAGGTGTCCGCCCAGGAGCTCGCCGACACCGCGAAGACCGAGGGCAAGACCATTCGGCAGGCGGTCCTCGACCAGGAGATACTCTCCGAGGACGACCTTCTCGGCGTCATAGCCGCGTACCAGGACACCGAGGCGATCGACCTCGGCGCGATGACCATCGACACCGATGTCACCGAGGCGATCCCCGCCTCCACGGCGCGCATGTACAACGTCTTCCCCGTTGCCGCGGACGAGAGTTCCGTCACGCTCGCGACCTTCGACATCATCGACCCGAGGATCTCCGATGAGCTGCTCTTCACGCTCTCGAAGGAAGTCCGGTTCGTGATGGCGCGCGAGAAGGACGTGATGGACCGCATCTCGCAGTACTATGGCGACTCGAACGACTCGGTTGCGGACATGATCAAGTCCCTCGGCGAGGGAATGTCCGACGACGAGGGGCTCGCCGGCGCGAATGTGAACGACATCGCGTCGATGGAGAACGCCGCGAACTCCTCGGCCATCATCCGCTTTGTAAACCTCATCCTCTACCAGGGTGTCGTCGACCATGCGTCCGACATCCACATCGAGCCGTTCGAGAACGACTTCAAGATCCGCTACCGCGTCGACGGCGCTCTCTACGAGATGAAGGCGCCGGACGTCAAGATGGCGCCCGCGATCATCTCGCGCGTTAAGATTCTCTCGAACCTCAACATCGCCGAGCGCCGCATCCCGCAGGACGGACGCATCGCGCTCACGGTCGCGGGACGTCCCGTCGACCTCCGCGTGAGCTGCCTGCCGACGGCGCACGGAGAGTCCGTCGTTATGCGAATCCTCGACCAGTCCACGACGTCCCTCGACCTCGAGAACGTCGGCTTCGCCGAGGATATCTACGAGCAGATCACGATGGACATCGAAAAGCCGAACGGCATCTTCATCGTGACTGGACCTACCGGATCCGGAAAGACCACGACGCTCTACTCCGTCCTCCGCCGCATCAACACGATCGACACGAAGCTCCTCACGGCCGAGGAGCCGGTCGAATACAATGTGGACGGCATCGTCCAGGTTCCGATTGATGCGCACGCCGGCAACACGTTCGGAAAGGTGCTGCGCGCGTTCCTTCGTCAGGACCCCGACGTGATGATGATCGGCGAGATCCGAGACCTCGAGACGGCCGAAATCGCCGTGCAGGCCGCGCTTACCGGACACTTCGTCTTCTCGACTCTGCACACGAACGACGCCGCAGGCGCCGTGATGCGTCTTGTCGACATGAACGTCGCGCCGTACCTCCTCGCGTCCACGCTCGAGGCCGTCCTCGGACAGCGTCTCGTGAGAACGTGCTGCCGCGAGTGCCGCGAGGCGTATGAGCCGGATGACGAGACGCTGGAGCGCATCGAGATGACGCGCGACCAGATCGGCGGCAGGCCGTTCTACTTCGGCCGCGGATGCAAGACGTGCAACGGCACGGGCTACAAGGGACGAAAGGGCGTCTTCGAGTACCTCAGGATGTCGCCTCCGCTCCGCGAGCTCGTCAACAACAAGGCGCCGACGCTGATCATCCGCGAGAAGGCGCGCGAACTCGGCATGCGCACCATGCGCGAGGACGGCATCCGCTCGATCCTCGACGGCTACACCACAGTCGACGAAGTCCTGCGCTATACGTAAGTCGTTAGTCGCTAGTCGTTAGCAATGACTGGGGGAAGCGGCGTCTCGCCGCTTCTTTCTTTTTTTGTCCCATTTTCCGTCAATTTTTCAATCTATTGTGTTTGCTATTGCATTCAAACACAATATTTGGTATCATACGCACCCATGAAACGATTTATCAGAGCTGTGTTGCCGGCGTTCCTGCTGGCGGTTTCCGTGGGACAGATCTATGCGTTCACCAATTTCTCATCGGAAATTGCCGAATACATTGGTGAAACGCAGAAGAACGTGCAGTTTGCCTTCTCTTTGGGCATCTTTTTCCTCGGCATGGGCGCCGCTTTCTTCGGCAAGATCGTCGAGAAGAACATTCGACTCTCCACGATAATCGGCACCACTCTGTTCCTTTCTGGACTCATAGTGACCGAGGTCGGAATCCATATGAAGTCGCTGATGACGATTTACCTCGGCTACGGCTTCCTCATCGGACTTGGCACAGGCGTCATCTATATCTCGCCGGTGAAGACGATGATGCTGTGGTTCCCCGAGCACAAGGCGATTGCGGCGGCGTTGCCGATCATTTCGTTCGGACTCGGCTCGACGCTTTCGACGATCCTCTTCAGCGGCATCCACTGGGGCACGCCAGGCGTTTCCGTCGCGGTGTTCCAGCTCAAGGGCTTTATGGAGTACGGCATCACCAATGTCTTCCACGCGTACGCGATCTTCTACGCCGTTCCAATGATCGCCGCGTGCTTCCTCCTCAAGAAACCGAAGATCCAGGTGCAGAGCTTCGGACACGGTATCCCGTCCCTCGAGTTCAGCTACCTCCAGCTTTTCCGGAACCGCTTCTTCTGGCAGGCGTGGTTCTTCATGTTCCTCAACATCTCCGCCGGACTCTGCCTCATTCCGCTCGCAAAGCAGATGATGAGCTCGCCCGACGTCTACGGCGACAATGCAAAGCTCATCACGTGGATCGTTGCGCTTTCGGGTCTTATGAACGGAGGCGGCAGGTTCCTCTTCGCGTGGTGGTCCGACAGGCTCGCGAAGCGCATCAACATCCTTCTCTTCATCCTGTCGATCTCCGCTGGCGTAATGACGCTCAGCTTCTGGCCGCCCGTCATCGGCATTGCGCTTCTCGTCATCAACGCCTGCTACGGCGCGGGCTTCTCGGTGATTCCGGCGATTCTCGCGGACCACTACGGCATGACCAACATCTCGAAGATACACGGCGCGGTGCTTTCCGCCTGGGGCTTCGCGGGTCTTGCCGGAAACCAGATGGCGATGGCCGTCTCGAAGGCGTTTGGCGGATACGGCGAGGGCGGACACGGCTATGCCGCGGTCGTCGCGATGCTCGTGATCGTCTACTCGCTCAACTTCGTGAACGCCTGGACCCTCCGCGGCCTCTCGCTCAAAAAGCCCACCGAGCGCTGATTCCCAAACTTTCACCTCGCGAGGTACCATGCGGGTACCTCCCGAGGTAGATGCCATGTACCTCGCGAGGTAGCTACCATGCACCTCGCGAGGTTCGCTTTATGCACCAAGCGAGGAGATTTTGCCCATAAGCGCTCATGGTTTCCTGCGTGCGCAAAAGGGCACATTTTTTGAACAAAATCAGGTATCTGTTTTGCAGATAAAAATGATATAATATTTGCATAAACGAACGGAGGACTAACAGCCTATGAAATCAATCAAGCTAACGACTCTCCTCGCCGCCTTTGCCGCGGCATTCATTATCACATCGCACGCAGGCACCTACACCTGGACCGGCGCGGGCAATGATGGACTGTGGACTACAGTCGCAAACTGGAATTATAATGGAGAAGCTGCGACTTCGCATCCGGGAAGTTCGCCTTCTGACGATGTTGTGATCAATGGAAATTATAATGTGACCTATGATGTCGGAGTTGACTTCGCTCCGCAGGCAAATGTTGTTATAACGGTTTCTGGAGGTGCAAAACTTACCCAGTCAGGCGGCAATTGGCAGAATTTTGGTACTGGAGCTGAATTGATACTTGACAATGGCTCGTATGATGGCGGTACGTCTGGTAAGTTCCGACTGAACAATGGAATTCTTACAATCAGGAATGGCGGAAGTTTCACTTGCTCCAACGGTGAACTCAGCCGTGATGACAATTCCGTAGTCACTGTGGAATCTGGTGACATTGTGTTGAAAGGAAATTTCAAATTACTAGCTTCTGATCAGTTCGTCAAAGGATCAATTACAACGGAAGGTGAATTGGTGCCGACAGCGAACATCACACTTGATGGTTTTAGTCTGTCTTGCTCTACGATGACACCGGCGAATAATCCGGTGATCACGCTAAAGGCTGGTTCAATTTCTACACGGCGCACGGCAGATGCTTCGGACGGAGGTTTTTGGGGTGCATGTACCGTTGATATTATTATTGGAAAGGTTGCTTCGTTTTCTGCGCTTGTCCATAATGACAAGACTGCTTATGCGGATACTTACGGCACAACAAGATTTAAGTATAACGGTTCTGCGCTTTCGGCTGAAGAGTTTGCGCAAATATTCACGACAGAGATTACCTCTGATGGAGACTACTCTCGCTACACGATCTCCACGTCGGAAGTCTCTGGGGCTCCTGCTATCGCAAGCTATTCAGCTGTCTACTCGGATTCTGCCATTGCATTCGAGGTTTCACTTGAAGATTCGTCGGCACCGGACACCGTTCTCACACTGTACTATGACACCGCAGATCATGAGCATAACACGTCTTTTGGTTGGCCGAACAGCGTTCTGCTTGTTCTTGATGAGACAGACGGTAAATACAAAGCCGTTGTCAATACAACCGTTAACGCTGTTTATTATTACTTGATTTCTGCCTCAAGCGAATCAGCAGCCCAGACAATCTGGACAAGTGGCACCATTATTGCTGCTGACATGCCGACAGATTCAAACGTGTGGCTTGGCAACACATCAGACATTACACTTCCTTCCAATTGGTCGAAACAGGCGGTGCCCGATGCTGACGACATCGTAGAAATTAGCCAGTTTTTCTCCAAGGGAGAGCGGATCAATTGGGATGTGGCGGCTGTGCCAGAGGTTGCAGGATGGAGACAAAGCAATGCAATGGTTGTTTCTTTCAACACGACGGCGTCATCCGCATTTCTAATCAGTGGAGATGCAAGTCTCACAGCTGGTACTTGGACGCATGGTGGCCCTGCGGACGAACCGACGGAAATGATTAATGTTACTGTCGGGGGGTCAATGACCGTCGGTTCGAATGCACGTATTGTTGCCGGCACAGGTGCTAATACTGACGACAATGATGGTGCTCCGCGTGGCTACACGCGTGGGCATGGTCCAGGTTATCTGCGCACTGCTGGCGGCTCATATGCAGGAGAGGGCGGACACATCACCAACACGACAGGTTTCGTCACCTATGGTTCGATCCTAAACCCGGCTTCGTATGGCTCCGGCGGTTGGGGTGATAACGTTCGCTATGGCGGCGGCGGAATTGTGAAGCTTGATGTCGGCGGAGCTCTTACAATGAATGGCGTAATTCGTTCGCGTGGATTCGGATACGCACTTAATGGAGTTGACCAGGCGACTGGTGAGCCTACAACTGGCGGTGCAGGTTCTGGCGGTTCGATTAACATAACGGCTGCATCGATTTCTGGAACTGGATCGATTGACGCCAATGGAGGCAACAACGGTCTCTACGGCCCAGGCTCCGGCGGTCGCGTAAAGGTGGCTCTTACGGGAAACAGCGCAACGTTCGATTCCTTCACGGGCACAATCGAGGCTGTCGGCGGTTGGATGGAAAGCGATGCATCTCCGACGATTTTCGATGTGTCTCCTGCTGCTGGCGGCACTGTGTGCCTGCAGACAGGTAACAGCAATCCCGTTGTGAAGGTATACAATGTCTTCCGTATCGGCGGTAACGACTCTACTTGGCGTGTCGCGACGGGTGAGGCGATTCCTTCCGCAACCCATCTTCCGGCGATGCAGAACGGCGATACCGCCGCGTCCCTCAAGACGACGAAGTGGGAGCTTTCCGGCCGCGGTTCAATCAGGCTTACAGCGGATGTCCTCGTTGAGTCGCTTGAACTCGCCGCCGCCGAAGGAGATCAGTGCGTCTATGCGGAAGGGCACACTCTTACCGTCCGTCAGTTGTTTATCAATGGCGTGAAGCTTCCTAGCGGAACATACACTGCATCCAACACGAGCTGGGTGAAGGGCGAAGGCTCCGTTATCGCCTCCGGAAAGGGACTTGCCATCGTCATCCGGTAATGCCCATCGCGTGCGGCGGGTGATTGCCGCCTCGCGAGATTGACGAAAGGGCGCGGGTTACGGCCGAATAAGGCTGTCCCGCGCCCTTGCTGTGCCGTGTCCTCAATTTGATTGCGATTTTTGGTATAATCTCCGCAATGAAAGGAATACGCCATGTCATCGGTTTTTGACAAGAGAGTTTGCGCGCAACGCATACGCGCCATGATGACGCTCGCTCCTCTGCTGCTCGCGGCGTCCGCGTTGCTTCCAACGGCATCCTTCGCCCATGAGCCGGATAACATCCAGCCCGCGGAGTATCATCCGAAGCGCGCCTGGATGTGGCGCCGCAGCGGAGCGAACGGCGACGCGCCGTTCAGGGACGGCGTCGTGGAGCTGCGGCACAACGACGCGCAGGACTGGTCGCTCAACTGCTTTCCGCGTATGGACGCAAAGCCGGGCGATCACTTCGTCTTCGAGTTCGACTCAGCGAAAATCGACGGACCGGACGGCACGATCCGTCCCTGCGTCGTGACGCGCCGCGCGGACGGTGAAGTCGCGAACTGGGCATTCGCGTCCGTCGCCGTGAAGCCGGGCGAACACGGGCGCACCGAATTCGTCGTGCCGTATGGCGTCGCGTCCGTAGAGCCGCGCTTCATCGGCGAGGGACCTGTTGCGGCGAAACTCTCTGGCATCGTGGTGCGCAGGCTCGGCAACGTCATCGGCAAGGGCGTTGGAAGCGACTCGCCGTTCTTGACGTTTTCGGACGGATCGCTCGAGGCGTCCGTCTCGCCGCGCGACGCGTCGCTCACGGTGAAAGACCTCCGCACGGGGCGCGTCTGGACGCCTGCGGCGTCCGACGGCGGGTTCATCGTGACGGAGACGAAACCGCGCGTCGGCGGACCCGGCGTCACCGTATGGTGCCTCAACACGGCGTCGATGCGCCGCTACCAGATGGGCTTCGGCTTCAAGGACGACGAGCTCGAGGTGACAATCGCGGCGGAATCGAACGACGCGGCGATGATGCGTCCGCTCAACTTCCCCGCGGCGTTTGCGACGCGGAAGGGCGACAGGCTCGTCATCCCGATGAACGAGGGAATAGGGCTTCCGGTCGACGAGCAGCATCCGGGACTCTGGCGCGAGCCGATGTATTCCGGACACGGACTGTGCATGCCGTTCTTCGGCGTCGTCGAGGATGCGACGGGCGCGGGATGGATGGCGCTTGTGGAGACGCCGGACGACGCGGCGATGCAGACGCGGCGCACTGCGGACGGACTTCTCGTCGCGGGTCCCTCATGGGATCCGCAGCGCAGGCGATTCGGCTACGCGCGGAAGATGCGCTACGTGTTCTTCGAGAAGGGCGGACATGTCGCGATGGCGAAGCGCTACCGCGCGTACGCGAAGGAGAAGGGGCTTCTCGTCACGTTTGCGGAGAAGGCGAAGGCACGTCCGCGCGTCCTTGATCTCGTCGGCGCGCCGAACGTCTGGTGCTGGGGCAGCAACGAGAGGCTGAACGAGGAGATCCTCGGCGAGATTCGCGGTGCCGGCGCGGAGAAGGTGCTGTGGAGCGCAGGCGGCTCGCCCGCGTTCGTGAAGAAGCTCGCCGGGATGGATGGCGTGCTTGTCGGACGATACGACATCTATCAGGACATCATGGACCCGAAGCACCGCGAGGAGTTGCCCCACTGGCACGGCGACTGGGTGACCGAGGCGTTTCCGCAGGACATCATGTGGTCCGGCCCCTCGCCCGAGCAGTGGACGCACGGCTGGCCCGTGGACGCGAAGAAGGGCCCGCGCATCGACTGCGCAGTGATGTGCGACAGGCAGGCGCTCCCGTACGCGCGGCGGCGCATCGGCGCGGAGCTGAAGGAGAAGCCGTTCAACGCGCGCTTCATCGACACGACCACCGCCTCGCCGTGGCGCGAGTGCTGGAATCCGGCGCATCCGATGACGCGCACGGAAAGCCGCGAGTGGAAGATGAAGCTGCTCGGGGTGGTGTCGGACGAGTTCGGGCTCGTGTGCGGAAGCGAGACGGGGCACGACGCTGCCGTTCCGTACTGCGACTACTTCGAGGGGATGCTGTCGCTCGGCCCGTACCGCATCGACGAGGCGGGGCGCGACATGTGGCGCACAGTCGACGAGGTGCCGGAGCGGGTTGCGAAGTACCAGGTGGGCGAGCGATACAGGCTGCCGCTCTGGGAGCTCGTGTACCACGACTGCTGCGTGGCGCAGTGGTACTGGGGGGACTACAACAACAAGCTTCCCGCTACGTGGAGGAAGCGCGACCTCTTCAACGCGCTCTACGCTACGCCTCCGATGTACCTCTTCCACGCGCACGATTGGAAGAAGTGGCGCGATCGCGTCCTTGCGAGCGTCCCTGCGGCGCTTGCGGGCGCGAAGGCCGCGGCAGGGTCGGAGATGGTCGACCACAGGTTCCTCTCGGCGGACAGGTCGGTGCAGCAGACTCTCTTCGCCAACGGCGCGACGGTCACGGTGGACTTCGCTGCGGGCACGGCGAAGGTCGCTGCGCCGCAAAGGCCATAATGCCGAAATAGAATGGTTCGGCGAATTCTTGCTTTCGTTAACACACCGTTAACATACTTTTCCTATAATGGTGTCGTTCAATCGGGGAAGACCCGAAGAAAGGAATGACACCATGAATAAGACAGGAAAAGCACTGACGGTTGCGTCGCTCGCGGCGACGCTTGCGCTCATCGGCTTCGCCGCCGCCTCGCGCGACGAGAAGAAGGACGTCTCGCAGAAGTCGTCCGAGGCCTCGATCGTGACGAACGACAACGGCAGCGTCGCGCGCACATACACCGAGTCGACGGTGACGACAAACGGCAACATGGTCACGGAGCGCCGCCGCGAGACGCGCACGACGCTTGACGCGGACGGCAACATGCTCGAGAGCTCCACGAGCGAGTATGCGCAGAGCTACCCGGTCGGCGAGGAGGGCATGAGCGGCTTCGCGACGCGCGTCGGGGAGAAGGATGAGGAGAACACCGCAGAGGCGAAGAAGGAGGAAGGCTTCCTCGGGCTCAAGTTCGGCGAAGTGTTCGAGTCCACTAACTTCGTCGCCGACGCTGACGAGCCGACGCTCCTCAGGGCGGAGTTCACGCCGAAGAAGGCGCTAGCCGGATTCGACGACTACTACGTCTACGTGACGCCGACGACGCACAAGGTCGTCAAGGTCTACGCCTGCGCGAAGGAGGCGATCGACCCCAACACCAACTGGAGGCGCCACTACCTCATCGAGGCGCTCGAGAAGCGCTACAACACCTGGGCGCGTCCCAGGAGCTGGTGCCGTCCGATCTACACGTTCGCAATCGGCTCGGGGCGCTTCGTGACGGCCTGCCTCTACGGCGCGTCGCGCGACTACGAGACGGTGCTCGTCGCATGGGATGACGCGCTCCTCACGACGGCTGCGGACGAGACGGAGGCGATACGCCTCGAGGCGCGCAAGAACGCCGTCGAGAAGCGCAAGGCCCGCATCGACGACGCGGCGTCCGCGTTTTGACGCGCCTTCACGCACTGTAGTCGTACTACGCCGCGCTAGGTTTAGCGCGGCGTTTTCGCTGTTGGCGAGAAAGCGGAGGCGAAAGGCGTGGGGTGGCGCCGCCGAGACGGCGGCTTTCCCAGTTAGGGCGGAGCAACCAGTTAGAGCGGAGCTCCTAGTCGGGGCGGTTCTTCAAGCCGGGGCGGCGGTGACTGGGATAGCCGCCATCTTGGCGGCTGCCCTCGCATTCTTCCGTATATACGCCAGGCATCGTTCATAATGCTCGGCATTTCTGACGATGCGATCATAATAATCGCGCATCCATACTTCGCCAGATGTTCCACGGACTTTGTTCAGTGCCTTTGCCGTAAAACTTTTCCAGCTGTGGAGAATTCGCGGAAGCTCGTCACGTTTCGAGAGTTCAAACAACACATGAACGTGGTTGGGCATGATGACATAGGAATGCAACCTATATCGCTCACCGTTGAAATGCTCAATCGCAGAGGCGACTATGTTTCTGCAGCTTTCGTTGGCGAGGATGCAATTGCCGTGTCCACGATCCAGCCACTTTTCCATGCGATTTGGAAAAAGACTCAGGTATTCTTGTTTGGCTTCATCCGACAACGGTTCGGTGTGTCGTGCAGCCCATTCGCGCAGTTCTTCCCTCCACTGCGAGAGTACGGATTCCGGAACAGAATCCGCAAGGCGGAATGTCACAAACACAATGGTACTATCGAGGCCCCAGTGCGGGAGGTTGTGCTTGCCGGCAGCAACCGAAACAAAGCATGTGGCGAAGTGGGAAGAGGCAGCAGAAATGGCATCGGAGAACTCGATGGCTCTTGCGGTTGGCGCCGCCGGGACGGCGGCTTTCCCAGTTAGGGCGGCGCTTTCAGTTAGGGCGGCTTTCCCAGTTAGAGCGGCGCTTCCAGTCGGGGCGGCGCTTGCAGTCGGGGCGGGGGTGACTGGGATAGCCGCCATCTTGGCGGCGGAACTCTTCTTTTGGTATATCATGCGCAGAATTATATCACATCTCGCTTTTATGTGGCAAAAGTTCCTTTCGTTAACAAGCCGTTAACATTCGTTTTGTATAATTATCCCGAAAACGGGGCAGAGTATGCCTGTGTTTTTGGTATAATATTCGGACTTCAAAATGAAAGACAGGAAAGAATATGCTTGAAGTAAAGAACCTGAAGAAGAGCTTCGGCGACTTCCTGGCGGTGAAGGGCGTTTCCTTCTCCGTCAAGGAAGGCGAAGTCCTCGGCTTCCTCGGCCCGAACGGCGCCGGAAAGTCCACCACCATGAGAATGATCACCGGCTTCCTCCCTCCGACTGAAGGGACGGCCGTAATCGACGGACACGACATCACGTCCGACCCGATCGCCGCCAAGCGCGCCCTTGGGTACCTGCCGGAGTCCGCGCCGAGCTACCGCGCGATGACCGTTCGCGACTACCTCGCGTTCGTCGCGTCCGTTAGGAGCGACGCGTGCCCGGACGTGAAGAAGGCCGTAGACGAGGTTATCGTGAAGGCGAAGCTCGAGAAGGTCGCCGGACAGACGATCGAGACGCTTTCCAAGGGCTACCGCCAGCGCACGGCGTTCGCCGCGGCGATCATCCACGACCCGAAGGTGCTCATCATGGACGAGCCGACCGACGGACTCGACCCGAACCAGAAGTTCACCGTTCGCGAGATGATCAAGTCGATGGCGAAGGAAGGCAAGGCCATCATCATCTCGACGCACATCCTCGAGGAGGTCGACGCGGTCTGCACGAAGGTCGTCGTCATCGCCGACGGAGAGAAGAAGTTCGACGGAACTCCCGCCGAGCTGAAGGCGAAGGATCCGAGCGGAAAGCTCGACGTCGTGTTCCGCAACCTCACGATGAAGGCATGAGAAAGGGAGGCGGAAAGATGAAAAACATAAAGGCTGTGTTCAAGCGCGAGTTCAAGGCGTACTTCGATTCGCCCGTCGCGTACGTGTTCCTTACGGCGTTCCTCGTGCTCGCCGGATTCCTCACCTTCGGCGTCGCAATGTTCTTCGAGCGCCGCCAGGCGGATTTGACTCCGTTCTTCTTCTGGCATCCGTGGGTGTACCTGCTGCTCGTTCCCGCCGCCACGATGGGCGTGTGGGCAGACGAACGCCGCAACGGCACCGCCGAGCTGCTGCTCACGCTGCCTGTTACGATCACCGAAGTCCTCGTCGGCAAATTCCTCGCCGCGTGGAGCTTCGTCGGCATCGGCCTCGCGCTGACGTTCCCCGTCGCTCTCACGGCAGGCTACCTCGGCTCGCCCGACTGGGGCGCCGTGTTCTGCGGCTACCTCGGCTCGCTGCTCCTCTCCGGCGCGGCAGTCGCGATCGGCGTGTTTGCGTCCACTCTCTCGCGTTCGTCCGTCGTCGGATTCGTCGTGTCGCTCGCGCTCGTGTTCCTGCTCCTGATCATCGGCTTCGACCCGGTGATCGGCGCGGTCGCCGCGTGGGGCGTCCCCACGGCGATAACCGATTCCGTCGCGTCCTGCTCGCTCCTCTCGCACTTCGAGGCGATGCGCAAGGGCGTCGTAGACTTCGCGGACATCGGCTACTACTTCGCGATGATGGTGTTCATGCTCGCGGCGGCGAAGACCGTCACCGACGGACGCCGCGGCGCCTCGAAGGGCGTCGTCGGACTCGTTCTCGTCGGCGCGATCGCCGCGTCGTCCGTCGTGATCCTCGCGAACCTTCCGCTCCGCTGCGACATGACGGCAGAGAGCCTCTACACGCTCTCGAAGGGCTCCAAGGCCGTGCTCGGACAGCTCACTGAGGATGTGACGCTCAAGTACTACGTCAGCTCCTCGTCCGCCGAGATGCCGATGGCGCTCAAGACATACGCGCAGCAGGTGGGCAACCTCCTCAAGGAGTACGAGCGCGCTGGCGGCGGAAGGCTCGTCGTCGAGGAGTATGACCCGAAGCCCGACTCCGATGCGGAGGAATGGGCGCAGCGCTACGGCGTCGAGCCGCAGACGGGCGGGAATCCCTTCGGACAGGGCATCTACTTCGGCGTCGTCGCGGTATGCGGCGACCGCGAGGAGACATTGGGTGTCCTCTCGCCCCGCACCGAGTCTACGCTCGAGTACGACCTGACGCGCCTCGTCACCCGCGTCGCGTGGCCGGAGAGGCCGGTCGTCGGCGTTATGACTTCGCTCCCCGACGTCCTCGGCGGACAGATGAACCCGATGATGATGCAGATGGGGCAGCGTCCGCCGCAGGGCTGGGCCGCGTTCAGCGAGCTCGCGAAGGACTACGACGTGCGCGCGGTCGAGCCGGACTCCGAGAAGATCGACGACGACATCAAGACACTCGTCGTCGTGCACGCGAAGAACCTCTCCGACAAGGCGCTCTACGCGATCGACCAGTTCGTCCTCCGCGGCGGAAAGCTCGTCGCGTGCGTAGACCCGTTCTCGATCAAGGACATGCAGAGCTCGCGCTCGCAGCAGAATCCGATGATGGGGCAGGCGGGCGGCGACGGACCTTCCACGCTCGGCAAGCTCTTCGACGCGTGGGGCGTCAAGTTCGAGGAGGGGAAGATAACCTGCGACCTCGAGGCGGCGACTAAGCTCAACAACGGACAGGGCGGAGTTGAGTCCAACCCCGCGTTCCTTTCGCTCGGAACGGCCAACATGGACAAGGGCGACCTGATCGTCTCCGACCTCACGAACGTCATGTTCCCGTTCGCCGGCGCGTTCACGTTCGAGAAGAAGGACATGGACATCGCCTTTGCGCCCGTCATCACGACGTCTAAGGACAACTCCTGCTCGACGGACAAGATGTCGATGCAGTACGGCGGGATGAAGGACATGGTTCCTGACGGCAAGGAGCGCATCCTCGCCGCGCGCCTCTCCGGCATGTTCAAGACCGCGTTCCCGAAGGGGCCCGACGGGACGAACGACGTCTCCAAGGCGCTCGCGGAGGGCAAGGGCAACGTCCTTCTCTTCGCCGACAGCGATTTCCTCGCCGACGACTTCTGCGTCCGCATGATGAGGACGCCGTTCGGCTCGATTCCGCAGCTCATCAACGAGAACCTCACTCTCTTCTCGAACGCGATGGAGCAGTTCGCCGGGCGCGAGGAGCTCATCGGCGTCCGCTCGCGCGGCGCGTCGGATCGTCCGTTCACCGTCGTGAACGAGCTTGAGGCGGAGGCGACGAAGAAGTGGCAGGCGAAGGAGGCCGAGTTCCAGGAGGAGCTCCAGCAGACGCAGCAGCGCCTCTCCGCGCTCCAGAAGGAGAAGAAGGGCGGCGAGCGCTTCATCCTCTCGAAGGAGCAGCAGGACGAGATCGTCAAGCTCCGCAAGAGCCAGGCCGAGACCCGCAAGCAGCTCAAGAACGTCCGCAAGGAGCTCACCGCCGACATCGACTCGCTGGGCCTCAGGCTCAAGGTTGTAAACATCGCGCTGGTGCCCGTTCTCGTCGTGCTGTTCGGGCTTCTGCGCGGCTTCCTGCGCAGGAAGCGCGCGTAAGGGTTGTCGAAAAAATTGGAAAGGATTTTTGAAATGACTACAAAGCAACTTGCAATCCTACTTGGCGCGGCCGCCGTTCTTGGCGGCGCTGCGCTGTTCCTCTCATCCGGCTCGAAGCCCTCGGGCGCGAAGCTCAACGGAAAGGCCATCTTCCCGAAGCTCGACATCTCGCAGGTCGCGCGCGTCGAGCTCGGCGACAAGCTCAAGCTCGCGTCGGGCGAGAAGGGGTGGACGGTCGAGACGTACCACAACTATCCGGCGGACCACGCGAAGCTCACCGAGAACCTCCTGAAGCTCACCGAGCTCAAGGTGGGGCAGGTCTCGCGCGGAAAGAAGATCGAGAACGCCGACGTCCTGACGCTCAAGGACGCTTCCGGCAAGGAGGTCGCGTCCATTCCGCTCGGCGAGAAGCACGCCAAGTGGGGCCACGGACGCTACGCGACGTTCGAGGGAGAGACCGTTCTCGTCTCCGACTCCTTGGACGCGTTCGGCACTGACGGCAAGTCGTGGGTCGAGACGAAGATCGTCGACACTCCGTGGATCTCGTTCAATGACATCGCTGAAGGAGTCTCCGAAGAGGACCTCGGCTTCGCGACAGGCGTCGTCGCGAAGGTTACGATCGCCGGCGACACGAACCGCGTCGCCACGATCGGCAACAAGGTGAAGGACGGAAACGACCGCTACCTGAAGCTCGACAACTCCGAATGGGTCTACATCGTCTCCGGATACTCCGTCGACAGCCTTCTCCCGAAGCCCCCGAAGGAAGAGGAGAAGAAGGACGAGGCAAAGGAGGAAGCGCCCAAGGCCGAGGAACCTGCAGCCGAGGAGACGAAGGTCGAGGAGCCCGCGAAGGCGGAGGAACCCGCGAAGGAAGAGCCTGCGAAGGAGTGATTCGGCAGGAATCGCTAGGCAAAAAAAGAGGAGGGCGGCGTTACTGCCGTCCTCCTCTTTTTGCATCCCTTCGGTTGCTTAGGCCTTGGGCCAGAATTTGTCGCTGAGCTTGGAGGGAATGCCGACCTCGCCTTTCTCGAAGTTGTCGGCGAGGATCTTCCATCCGAGGTCGAGTGCGTCGATGAGGTCGATGTTCACGGAGAGGTCCATCATCTTCTCCTCGAATTCCGCGCCGTACTTGAGGAGCTTTTGGTCCCATGCGGACATCTTGAAGCCCATGGACTGCTTTTCGACGGTCTCCTTGTACTGGGCGTAGAGCTTGATCATCGCGTCCATGAGGGTGCGGTGGTCTTCGCGGGTCTTGTTGATGTTGACCTTCTTGCCGTCGATTTCGACGAACTTGTCAACGCCCTTGTTGACCTGCTGCTTGAGACGGGAGAGCGAGCCGAACGGCTCGATGCGTCCGTTCCGCAGGTAGAACTGCCCCTCGGTGATGTATCCGGTGTTGTCCGGCACGGGGTGCGTCACGTCGTCGCCAGGCATCGTGGTGACTGCGAGGATCGTAATCGAGCCCGCGCCGTCGAAGTCCACGGCCTTTTCGTAGCGCGCGGCGAGCTGCGAGTAGAGGTCGCCCGGATAGCCGCGGTTGGAGGGGATCTGCTCCATCGTGATGGCGATCTCCTTCATGGCGTCCGCGAAAGAGGTCATGTCCGTGAGCAGGACAAGCACGTCCTTGCCCTGGAGCGCGAACTTCTCCGCGACCGCGAGCGAGACGTCCGGAACGAGCACGCATTCGACCGTCGGGTCGGCCGCGGTGTGGACGAACATGACCGTCTTTGCGAGGGCGCCGGACTTGTCGAGCGTGCTGCGGAACTTGAGGTACTCGTCGTACTTGAGCCCCATGCCGCCGATGATGATCACGTCCGAGTCGGCCTGGAGCGCGATGCGCGCGAGGAGCTCGTTGTAGGGTTCGCCTGCCTTTGCGAAGATCGGGAGCTTCTGGGAGATGACGAGCGAGTTGAACAGGTCGATCATCGGGATGTTCGTCTTGACCATCCTGTTCGGCATGATGCGCTTCGCCGGGTTGACGGAGGGCTGTCCGATCGGCGAGGGATTCTCGTTGATCGCGGGTCCTCCGTCGCGCGGAACGCCCGAGCCCGTGAAGGCGCGTCCAAGGAGCGCCTCGGAGAAGGGCACCT
>Ga0129306_1001340_pt1 | contig 28443 bp, 21 predicted proteins | sample P827metagenome_FD_94438 | JGI IMG/M metagenome (GOLD analysis project Ga0129306, IMG submission 94438) | Capybara group fecal microbial communities from Wisconsin, USA - P827 metagenome | ecosystem: Host-associated > Mammals > Digestive system > Large intestine > Fecal | place: USA: Wisconsin...
AGACGCGCCGCCAGCGTTCGTTCTGAGCCAGGATCAAACTCTCCATGATTATTTCAATACCCCGAAGGGTAATGATTACCATAAACAGTTCAAACCAGCTTAAAATATTTGCTGAATTGATTTTCAATCGAATCTCGAGAACCGAGATTCGCGGGTTGTGTTTTTCTTGATACTAAAAACACTAAAAAATTATTTAGTCAGTTATTTCCTTCCCTGATCTGTCAAAGAACTTTTTGTTCAGTTCGTGTGTCACAACTCAGTGTTGCGACGGTGAATAAGAATATATACCTCTCACTCAAAAGTGTCAATAGTTCAACCTCGTTTTTTTAAACTTTTTTTCACTTTTTTTGCATTTTTTTATTATTTTGTACAGATTATAGACATACCGACCGAAATATCCGCATCCATTTCTAATATCAATTTTTCAGAATATTTAATTTTCTTACCCTTCTCTATTTTCAATGGGCTGATAATCGGTTTATAATCACTATCTACATTAGCACCAAGCCAATTCCACCACACATAATTGTTACTCTCCCAAAGCCCAAATGTAATACCATTAAAATTATTCGAAATACTTCCATTAAAAATAAGTTCAACTGTATCACCTTTCCGTGGTAAATCATCTTTCTTAAAGAGACTGGTAATAACTAAATCAGCAGAATAATACTTGATTTCAGACATTTCATTTGTTTCATTAAACTCTTCATCAAATGTTTTGAATAACAAAGATTTTGCAATCTTTGTAAAATCTATCTTATAAGTTTTTGGAGCTCGAGGAGTTACTGTATGTGTAGATTGGGAAACTCTCTGGATTGAAGCAACCGAACTATAACCTGCAGCAGGATGATTTTCTAACTGCCAGTTTGCATCATATACAAACTGAACATTAACATCAAAAAGGGGATCTTCTTTTACTGTTGAAACAATTTTTCCTGCAACAGGCTCTCCTGCATTTAGATTATTAAAATCAATATAATCATTTGAATATGCATTATGCCAGCTGTTTGCCTTAGAACCATCAAAAAGTTGGAATGCCAGATACGGAATATCTTTATCTATAGTCATATTATAACTTAATACTATAATATCACCTTTTTTCGGCATATCACCACGGATAAGATGTCTGAATGAAATTGTATTTCGATAACACTTCGCCCACTCATTATCATCCCAATCGAGAGGAATTGTTGAACCTAAATTACTATCTGCAAAATCTAAATAGAAAACCTTTGGGATATCAGTGATTCCAGTTTTTTCACACATAGCTTTTACATCAAAAGAATTTACAGAACGTTCAAATGTAAATTTAGCCTGTTTTCCAACATCAGGAGTTTTGCGCCATTCTCTTTCCCATTCTCCATCATAATGAAAACGAATCATAACACTATCTTTTGGCGGGTTATCAACAGGGAAGAGGAACTTTGCAGAAAATGGAACTCCTGCTTTTATATCTTCTATACTTGGCCAATATGCTGTTGAAATTTCTTGCCAGCCTTTACCATTATCCACCAGTTGAATATTCAGATGAGGAATATCAATATCTGAGATGCCGCGAATATTAACTTCTATAAAATCTCCTTTTCTTGGAAAAACCCCTGTAAACAGAGCATTATATTTTCTATCTAAAAAACAAAGAGTACTATCACTATTTTTCTGGAATTTGCCGTCTGAAATTATATCCGAATCACAGATATCTATTACCCATTTCTCAGCAGAAGAAGTCTTGAACTCATAAGAATCTGTTGATTTATTGACACGTTCAATCTGTATGTGCGCAGCTTTTCCAATTTTTTCCATACTGCCATAGTCGCCCCAGCAAAGGTCATAACCAAGACCTATGCGAAAACGACCATTTGAATTCTCTCGAATTTCAAATTCGTGATCAATTTCATACGGAACACCTGCTTTTATATTAGTTGCAACTTCTTCGCCCCATGTAAGATTCAGCCATTCTTTAGCATCATCATTAAAGGTTGCATTAAGATACGGAATATCAATGTCACTTATAATTTTTCCGGTAAGTCGAACCCTGTCGCCCTTTTGCGGTAAAGCAAATGCTGTATTTGCTGTAAAATCCAAATCATAAGAATAGCCGGAATCTCCTGAATTATCATCATGCCAGTAATTACAGGTACTACCACTAATAGGAAATCCATCTGCCATATCGAGAATCCAGACATCTGGTCTTGAAACTTTTGTTGTTTTTGAATTTTTGTTTGATTTACTTTTTGGTGCTGCAAAAACTGATAACGAACATAGAACCAAAGAAGTTGCAATTAAAAATCTTTTTACGGTTGCTGATTTCATACACATCTCCAATAAAAATAATATGTTAAATTATTTCACTGAGTATTTATAACTGTCAAATAATTAAATGTTATTATTTAGAAGCGCAAGCCTGTTCTCTTCCCTCCTATTTCATTTTCTAAAAAATTTGTTATACTAGCGGCATGAATTACATTTACAATAACAAAGAAGAAATGAATCATCTTTTAGATAGATTCACTAGATATGTAAAAATCTGGTCGGAAAGTGACGGCAAGGCTGCAGACAACGGAGTTTTCCCGTCTACAGAAAGACAATGGGATATTGCTAAAGTACTTGTAAAAGAACTTCGCAATATGGGCACACGCAATGTGTATCTTACAGACTGGTGCTACGTAGTTGCTAAAATTGATTCTAATATAGTAGATCCTGAAGAACGAAAAAAATATCCTACCATACTTTTGATGGCTCATATGGATACTGTAGATGAAGTAACCGGTGAAAATGTAAAACCTGTTATTTCAATGCTTTCTGCATCAGAATCTCCTACAGGCGAAGAAGATACTATTGTCCGCTCGGACGGCACTACCCTTCTTGGAGCAGATGACAAAGCTGGAGTTTCTGCTATTATGGCAGCGGTAGATTATTTGATGAGACATTATGAAGAAGAAGGTCTTAAACATGGGCCGATTGAAGTAATGTTCTCTCCAGATGAAGAAACCGGTCACGGAATGGATAAAGTTCCACTTAATATCCTTAAAGCAGATTTTGCCGTTACTGCTGACGGCGGTGATGAAGGTGAACTCGAATGCGAATGCTTTAATGCCTGGGCATGTACAATCAAATTTACAGGAAAAGCATGCCACACTAGCTCAGCAAAATCTGGCGGAATGATAAATGCAGTAACTCTGGCAAGTAATTTTGCAGCTGCACTCCCGCATGATATGGCCCCGGAAACAACAGAAAATTACGAAGGTTTTATTGCCCCAATGGAAATTACAGGAACTATCGAAAGTGCTTCTGTAGAAATGCTTCTTCGTTCCTTTAATATAGAAGAAATCGAAAAAGAAAAAGAAATCATCAAATCAACTGCAGAAAAAGTTATTGCTCAGTTTGGTGGCAGCTATGAACTTGAGTTTAAACAGCAATATCTTAATATGAAAGAAAAGATGGATCAGCATCCGGAAATCATGCAGAAACTTGAAAAAGCATATGAAGCTGCTGGTGTAAAAGTTCGCAGACAGCCAATCCGTGGTGGAACTGATGGTTCCCGCCTTACTGAGCTTGGAATTCCTACTCCAAATATCTTTACAGGAGCTCATGAATTTCATTCAAGAAGTGAGTGGCTTTCTCTAAACCAATGTGCAAAATGCGCCGATGTATTAATTAACTTATTAACACAAAAGGTGGAATAATGCACGAATATGTAATTGAGGGTGGATATCCTATTCAGGGGACAGTTACAGCCAGCGGAAATAAGAACGCAGCATTACCTTGTATTGCAGCAACTCTTATGACCGATGAGCCGGTTATTCTTCATAATATTCCAGAGATTCAGGATACAAACGTAATGTTTGAAATCTTAAAATCTCTTGGTGCAAAGGTTGAAAAACTCAGTAAACATAACTGGAAAATCCAGTGTGACGATATAAAGACTACAGAACTTCCAAGTGATCTTACAAAAAAGGTACGCGGTTCTATTGTTTTTGCGGGACCTCTTCTTGCAAGTAAAGGAAAATGTGAAATGACTCCTCCGGGTGGTGACGTTATTGGCCGCCGCCGTGTAGACACACATTTTCTTGCACTTAAGGCACTTGGCGCAAATATCCATGTAAATGGACGATTTGAATTTTCTGCAACAAAGCTGGTAGGAGCTGATATCTTTTTGGATGAAGCATCAGTTACTGCAACAGAAAATGCTGTAATGGCAGCAGCTCTTTCTGAAGGTGAAACTATTCTTCAGAACTGTGCAAGTGAACCTCATGTTCAAGACATCTGTAAGATGCTCGTTGCAATGGGTGCAAAAATCAGCGGAATTGGAAGTAATATTCTTCGAATCACTGGTGTTCAAAAACTTCATGGCTGTGACTTTACAATTGGACCTGATTATATTGAAATCGGCTCATACATTGGTATGGCTGCAGCTACAAAAGGAAAGATTACAATTAAGGGTGTTCGCGCAGAAGAAATGCGCCCGCTCAAATACAGTTTTGCAAAGCTTGGAATTACCTGGAGCATTCAGGGCGACGAGTTAACTGTACCTAACACACAGAACCTTAAAGTAAATGATGATCTTGGAAACGCAATTCCAAAGATTGATGATATGCCTTGGCCTGGATTCCCTGCAGATCTTACTTCAATTATGACAGTAACTGCAACTCAGGTTGATGGAACAGTTTTGATTTTTGAAAAGATGTTCGAGAGCCGAATGTTCTTTGTTGATAAGCTGATTTCTATGGGTGCAAAAATTACTTTGTGCGATCCACACCGTGCAGTTGTGTGCGGACCAAGCATGCTGCATGGCGATCATCTGGTTTCTCCTGATATTCGTGCAGGTATGGCAATGGTAATTGCAGCCATGTGTGCTCACGGAACAAGCCGAATCAGCAACGTATATCAGATTGAACGAGGATACGAAGATTTGGTTGGCCAGTTAAAGAAACTGGGGGCTCATATCGAAACGGTTGAGATTTCTTAATTTCCTAAAAATCTAACAGTACTAGGCCTCGACCTAGTATTTTTTTTAGTTTCGAAATGATTGCAGGATTTTTTGAAATCTCTTCAAGAGCGGATGTTCGTTCTGACTCAGAAGCTTCCGGGCGAAAAGCAAGCAACAAATTGAGATTTATTTTATTGAGTGTATCAACTGAAGTACACTGTTCTTCCATCAAATAAAGCCAGCGATATTCATTACCACAAAGAATTGGATTTCCTCCAAGCCACCACAGATTTTTTACAGTTGTTTCATTTAGAGTAGCTGCACGAGCATGATTTTTCTGTTCATATTCTTCTATCAGATTATTAATAAAGTCTCTTGAAACCGATGGCTTTGGAACCTGAAAGTTAAACCATTTTTGAACATGCTGATCAAGGCGCTCTCCATGCATCCAGGAATTGAGGGCAAGCTCAAGAGGAGCCCCGAACTTATTGAATTTTTCTTCGCCCTTAAAATGCAGATTGTTTCGGGCAAATGCAGAACTTGATTCTTCGCTTGAGACAAGTTCCAGAGTACCGTCCTTTTGCCATTGATTATAAACTGTAGAATTTCTGGTTAAAACAAACTTATGCCAGAAAGCACTGTCAAGTAAACCTGCAGCGAAGAACTGACGCAGCGTCTCCACAGAGTCGATAATAGACTGCGGCGTATCATTCCAGAAGCCGTAAATCATATAGGAATGCACGAGAATGCCAGCCTCTTTGAATGCGCAGCAGGCCTGGGTAATTGAGGCGATGTCGGTACCTTTGTTGATTGCTTCAAGTCCTGTTCCTGTTGCAGATTCAATTCCTGCACTTACACCGCCTAGCCCGCAATAACTTAAAAAGGCTGCGAGATCTTTCGTAAAAGTCTTTTCAAAGCGAACATTTCCCCAGAAATAAAGCGGATTTCCGGCACGGGCGTTGAGCAAAGCAAACTTTTTGAGCGCAACAGGTGGGAGCGCTTCGTCTACAAAGTGGATTCCGAACACACCTTTTTCACGGGCTGTATTTAAGAGGCCGTTGAAAAGTGGTTCAATATCAGTTGGTTTATAGCCGCAAACGTAATCAAGAGATGTGTCACAAAATGCACAGCGATGCCAGTAACAGCCGTGTGCTAAATATGCTTTTATCCAGGTACCATCTGTCCAGATACGGTGCATTGCGTTTGTATCATCACACATACGTGGATAAAGTGAAAAATCTATATCGGAATAATCAGGTATGATTTTTGCAGTTATTTGATTTTCGTATTTTTCTGATGCCGGGTCCTGCCAGAGAGGTTCAGTTATTTTTACTGAGCCGTCTGGTTGTTTGGTGAAGAGGCGGAGTTTGTATAAGGAAGATGCTGAAACAAGTTCAGCATGACGGCTTTGGAGTAATGCATTGTAAGAGCCGTAGCCGCGGTCGTAGGAAATTGCGTCTATGTATTTTGCAAGGGCCGGGTCGCGGGCTTCACGAAGTTCGGTATTTACAAAGCCGCCGCCTATGCATACAAAAACTTTTTCTCCAAAATTCTGATTGAACCACCGAGCTGTATAAAGCGCCGGCAAAAAAGTTCCCGCAAATGGAATTGAAATACAAATTAATTCGGCGGAAAAGTCTATAAAACACTTTTCCAAAACCGGTTTATAAAAATGTTCCATCACTGGAGAATCAATCTGCTTTTCAAAATCAGAAAAACTTCGGGTATCTACAGCAAGCGATTCTGCATAACGGACAAGAGAGAACTGCGGATCAAATGCAACGGTGATATAATCAGACAAATCTGCGAGTGCAAAACTGCACAAAAAGCGCATATCATCAACGGTAGGCTCGCGGCCACTTTCTGAAACTTCCGAAAGGTAGTTTTCCATACGACTGCCACGTGGAGCAAAAGGAGAATACAAAAACTGATGTTCTTTCTCACGCACACCGCCACCACTTAAAACGGCAGTTATAAAATCTATCCAGTTAATCCAGTTTTGTTTTTGAGTTATATACCGGCGGAGATTAAAGGCAGTATTATCATCACCTTTGCGTTCTGCTTCAGCTGCAAGTTTAAGAGCATTTGCCTCGGAAAGTTCAAAAAGTCTTGTAAGCCCAGCCTGGCTAAAAACTTCATAAAATAGACGGATATTCAAATCGTGCCAGACAACATCATCACTACTCTGGGCGCCACCTTCTGCATGTGTAAAAAAAGCTTTGAGATATGCCCCTGAAGGATACGGAGAATTAAATTGAACTACTGGCGGGGTGATAATTATTGTCTTCATTGTTTTTATTATATCATAAAATCAAACCTGTGTTATAATATTCTTATGATTGAACTTGAAACTCGCGTAAAAATTCCGTTTCTCTGGGGTAAGGCTGTTTTTAAGAAATCTAACTGGTCTCAGATTAATCTGATAGTTGGACCTAACGGCAGTGGTAAAACTTTACTCGCTCAAAAGATTTCGGAACAGTTTGAAAGCGCGGGGTATTCAGTACGTTTTTTGAAATCAGACAGAAATTATGCCGACCAGATCAGGATTTTAAAGAGCAATGAAAAAATCCGTTTGAAAATCGAAAAAGTTCTTTCAAGTATGTTTGGAAAATCTATCTCCTTTATAGAAGATATTGATGGCACTTTGATTCCGATTGTTGAAAATAAGGCCTGGAACGTTGAATATATGCTCGAGGAAGCAGAATGCCATGGCTTACGCGAAATCATTTCGCTTCTGGTAAATCTTTATGATTCTACTGCGGACGACTGCCTGTTTATTGATGAACCGGAACTGCATCTTCATCCTCAATTTCAGACTTTTTTTATGAATGAGATTCGAAAGGAAGTTTCGCATAGCAGCCGACGGATGTTCTTTTTGATTTCACACTCCCCTTTTTATATTGATTTAAGAACACCGGAAGAACTGACGGGTGTAATTGTTTGTCACATCAACAAAGCTCCGACAAGTATTGAAGAATTAAATGATGAAGATGATGCCCTGTTCCGCAGATTTTTACCTCGCTTTAATACCTATCACAAACAGTTCTTTTTTTCTGACAACCAGATTTTTGTAGAAGGTTATACCGACCAGCAGATGTTCACTTATCTTTTGACTTTCATTGAAAATGAATACAGCGCGGCTGGCACTGGAATTATTGACGTTGGCGGCAAGGATGAACTTGGCGTTTTCTGCAAGGTGTGTTCGTTATTGGGAACTAACGGCCGCATAATTACAGATCTGGACTCTTTATTCAGCGGCAAGCTTCGCGACGTTGCAAATGAAGATGAACGTGTTACCAGCTGGCTTGAAAAACAAAGAGAACGGCAGGAAGATTTCTATTCGACAATTTTTTCCCCTAAAGAAATGGCACAGGAAATCACTCTCAGCAAACTGATTTTCAGACTTGAAAGATATCTTATAAAAATTGGACAAGAGTTAGAGCCTCTCATTGAAGAAACTGATAATGAAAAATCCAGCAAAAAGTACTCTGACAAAATGAATCTCTTTCTTTCAAAACTTCATTCTCTCAAAGATAAACATGAAAATGCAGAAAGCGTAGACACATACAAAACTGTATTGCTTCAAGGAGTGAATACACTTGGGGATGAACTTATTGCATATCTGGCTCCACAAACAGCAGACACCCTACCAATTGTAAAAAATCTGGTTGCATTCATTCTGGCAGCGGCAGAAGCGGCACGTATATACATTTTGTCTAAGGGATGTATTGAACACTACTACTCGCGCACCAATATTCAATACATGCCAGTTTCTGCAAAAGACAGACTTTTCAGAACCGAGTTGGAATTTATTCAGGATTCTCATCGCAAAGTTGTACGAAAGAATTATCCGGAACTTATTGAACTTTTGGAAAAGGCTGCTGGCAAAAACTGATTATCTCAAACTAAAAACAATATTCATTTATCTGGCAGTTATCAATATTTGTAGAGCTGAACTCTTCGTTTGTTTCAGAATTGAAATATGAATGAATCATTCTGGCAATTCCACCGTGAGTTACAAGCAGAAAAGTTTTGTTTTCTTTTTCGCTGCGAGCTTTGAGTTCATCAAGTAAATTGTAAATTCTCTGCCCCAGGCGCAGCATAGATTCACCACCATTATAATCACACGCAAACTGTTTCTTTGCTTCGTGGAAAACTCCCCGGTGCGTAGCCCATTCATGACCTTCGAACTCGCCGAAATTCTGCTCTATAAGGCGAGGATCAAGAGTAAGTGGCAGGCTGTTTTCTTCAGCAACAATTTTTGCTGTATCAGCTGCACGGCTCAAAGGAGAATATAAAATCTCATCAATTTTGAGGCCGCTCTCTTGGATTTTCTTTGCAAGTTCGTGAGCCTGCTCTATTCCTCTTGCAGTAAGCGGAGTATCTGTAACTCCCTGAACCTTACATTCAACATTCCACTGTGATTCACCGTGTCTGGTAACATAGATTTTTTTACTCATAAAATGATTATAGCAGATTCGTTTTCTATATTAAACTTATCGTGAGTATGCTATAATTCACATATTCAAATAAAGAGGAAAAATGAGACTTATTTTTATTCGCCACGGCGATCCTGATTATACACACGACAATCTTACAGAAAAAGGAAAACGCGAAGTAGAGCTTCTTACAAAACGTGTCTGCTCCTGGAAAAATATCACACAGTTTTACCAGTCTCCCTTAGGACGTGCAAAAGCAACTGCAGCACCTTCTTTGGAGAAACTTGGACGCACTGCAATTACCTGTGACTGGCTTCAGGAATTCAAATATAAAACCCGTATGCCTGAGAACTACCCAAACAAAAAATGGATTGGGCAGCAGGTTATGTGCTGGGATTTACTGCCTGAATTTTTCACTTCTGATAAAAAATTTTTTGATAAGGATGAATGGGCTGACTCTCGCTTTATGAAGCCTGGCCACATTAAAAAGCATTATCAGAAAGTCTGTGACGGCTTTGATGAGATTCTTGCACAATACGGATATATCAGAAATAAAAAAGATTTTTATGATGTACAGAATCCGGTACCAAACCATAACTGGAGCGAACCGATTGAAAAATATCATTTAAAATCGGTAAAAGATGATTACCCTGAAGAAACAACTCTTGTATTCTTCTGCCATCTCGGTGTTATGTTTACAATTATTGCACATCTAACAGGACTAAGTCCGATGCAGTTGTGGCAAGGCTTTTATGTTGCACCTACATCTATTACTGTACTCAACAGCGAGGAACGTTTACCGGGCCAGGCATGGTTCCGGGTTGAACGATTAGGCGACACTAACCATTTAACCAACGGCGGTGAACCAATTAGCTCAAGCGGCTATTTTGCCAACGTACTTTCGGAAACTTGATAATAACAAATTTTTCATTTATAATTTTATGTGGGTAAGGACTAATGTCCTTTTAGGGGAAATCAATGGCTTATGTAAAAAATCTGTTCGATCAGAACTTTATTCAATATGCGAGTTACGTTATCCGTGACCGCGCGATTCCTGAAATTACAGACGGACTTAAACCAGTTCAAAGACGAATTATTCATACTCTTATAAAAACAGACGACGGACGTTTTACCAAGGTTGCAAACGTGTGTGGTAAAGTTATGGCTTATCATCCGCACGGAGATGCTTCTATTTATACAGCACTTGTAAATCTTGCTAACAAAGAGATTTTTATCGACAAGCAGGGAAACTTTGGTAACATGTACACGGGTGATGGTGCTTCTGCGCCCCGATACATTGAGTGCCGCCTTCGACCAATTACAAAAGATATCTTAAATACAAATCCACGAATTACTCAGTACGTGGACACTTACGATGGCCGCGATGTAGAACCTACTTCATTCCAGGCAAAGCTCCCGCTCGTTTTGATTATGGGTGCCGAAGGTATTGCCGTTGGTATGAGTACTAATATTCTCAGCCACAATATTCACGAAGTAATTGATGCAGAAAAGAAATGTCTGCGCGATGAAAAGTTCCAGCTCTTCCCGGACTTCCCTACCGGCGGTCTTATCGATGTAAGTGAATATCAAGATGGACTTGGAAAAATCATCACCCGTGCAAAAATGGACACAAGTGATGAAAAGAAAATTGTAATCACAGAACTTCCATACGGCTCAACTACAGAAAGCCTTTGTAACTCAATTGAAAAGGCTGTTAAAAATGGAAAAATCAAAGCCACTTCAATTCAGGACTATACTTCAGACAAAGTAAATATTGAAATCCGTCTGCAGCGTGGTGTTTACACAAAAGATGTTGTAGATTCCCTTTACGCATTCACAGACTGTGAACAGACAATCTACTGTAACCTGCTTGTAATCAAAGACAACATGCCGGTACAGATGACCTGTACACAGGTAATTGAACATCACGCAAAACAGCTGGTTGGAATCTTAAAGCGCGAGCTTGAACTTGAAAAAGAAGACTTACTTGAAAAACTTCACCTGCGCACACTCGAGCGTATTTTCGTTGAAGAGAGAATCTATAAGAAAATCGAGCAGCAGAAAACTGAAGAAGGCGTTATCAAGGCTGTAAAAGACGGCTTTAAGCCATTTACAAAAGAGCTTATTCGTCCGATTACAGATGAAGATGTTGATCACCTTTTGAAAATCCCAATCCGCCGAATCTCGCTTTATGATATGAGTAAGAACAAGGCCGAGGTTGAAGCAATCAACGCCCGCATCAAGGAAATCAACCGCCTGCTCAAGCACCTCGTAGACTACGCTGTAAGCTGGCTCGACGGAATTGAAAAGAAGCTCGCAGCCCTTGGCGAAGGAACACTTGAGCGCCATACTCATATTACAAACATCAATGCCGTAGACGTAAAGGCAGTTACAAAACGTGATCTTGCACTTCGCTACGACGAAAAGAATGGAAATCTTGGAACAGAAGTTTCTGGTGGCAACGAACTTTTCAAGGTTACACCTTACGACAAGATTCTTTATGTTCGAAAGAGCGGAATCTATTCAGTTTCAGAAACTCCGAAAAAACTTTTTGTTGGTCCGGAAATGCGCTACTGCGGATTTGCCGACAAGGAAAGCCTTTCAAAGGTTCTGTTTACAATTTTGTACCGCGACCCGGCAACACAGTTTGTTCACATCAAGCGCTGCAAAATCCAGGGCTTTATCATGAACCGCGACTACTTTTTTGCACCTGAAGGTTGCGAAGTTCTCCATGTAGATACCCGCAAGAGTTTCACCTTCCAGCTAAATTATGTTAAGAAGCCACGTCTTAAGGTACTTACCGAAAAGTTCAAGGCCGACAAGTTTGAGGAAAAGAGCCTTAAAGCAAAAGGTATCCGCGTTGTAAATAAGGAAGTTCAGGATATCACTATCGAGTAAATTATGTCATCCCGAACTTGATTCGGGATCTACATTATAGATGCTGAAACAAGTTCAGCATGACTACGTTGATTTATGGAAGTTCTAAAACAATACATCAAATACGAAGAAACCATAAAAGGTTCGCGCTTTCTCTCCGAACTCTTTCCGTGCAGCAACCAGGCAGAGGCACGCGAACTTGTAAAATCGCAGAAAGCTAAGTATGCAGACGCCACCCACGTAGTTCACGCTTTCGTAATCGGGCCTGGTGCAGAAGTAATGGGCATGAGCGACGACGGAGAACCAAGCGGCACCGCCGGCCGCCCCGCTCTCGATGTATTGCGTGGCCGAGGCTGCACAAACACCGTACTCACAATAACCCGCTGGTTCGGCGGCACACTGCTTGGAACAGGCGGCCTGGTAAAAGCCTACGGCAACGGCGCAAAAGGAGTTCTTGCAGCAGCGGATGCAGCCGGACTTTTTGAAGAACTCGTTGCAAAAAAATTCTTCACCTTCACAACTGATTATTCTCTCTATAAACTTATAAAAAATAACCTGGAACTCTTCCACATCTCAAATCTTACCGAAGATTTCGGAACAGAAATCTCTATCACAGGCGAAATACACGAAAGCGAGTCTCAGGCCTTTATAAGTAAACTCCTTGATATTTCGAATGGGAAAATTCTAGTACACTAATTCCTAGAGGAACTAAAATGAAAAAACTATTAACCTTAGCCGTAATTTCTATTACGGCCTTTACACTTTTCTCATGTACTGGAAAATCTAAGAACACCACAGCTGCACAAGATGAATCAAAAAAGCAGGAAGAAACAGTTATGAAACCTGCTGCAACTGAATCAAACGGAATGGCTGCAAAATTTATGAAATCTGCAGAAAAAGCAAAAGAGGAAGCTAAAGCACAGGCTGCCGAAATAGAAGGTTTTGAACAGAAAGAACCTATTTTTGAGTCAGCTGCACGACACGGCTTTAAGTTTGGAACAGTAATCAATCCACAGACTCTTGAAAGAAAATCTTATACCAATATGGTTAAGGCTGATTTCAATAGCCTAACTGCTGCAAATGAATTCAAGGCATACTCACTGCTTGCTATGTCATCAAGCCAGAAAAGTGAAAATGGCATGCCTGTAATGAACTATTCCAGAGCAGACAGCATTGCAAAATTCGCCCAGGAAAATGGAATTGGAATCCGCGGCCACGTTCTTGTTTGGGATGCTTATATGCCAGACTGGTTCTTCCGCGAAGGCTATAGATATGATACCGACCTTGTTTCTTCTGACGTTATGAAAAAGCGTCTTCAGCATTATATTGAAGATGTAATCACACACTTCGAAACAAATTTCCCTGGTGTAGTTTACTGCTGGGATGTTGTAAATGAAGCAGTTGGTGATGGAGCAAACGAATACAAGGAAGGAGATGAACGCCATGTTCGTACAATCCGGGGTGGTACTACAAACTATTTCTACGACGTTATCGGACCTGATTATGTAGAACTCTCTTTCAAATATGCACGCGAAACTGTAAAAAAACTCAACGCAAATATCAAGCTTTTCTACAACGATTACAGCACCTTCTACTCTCCAAAACGTGAAGCAATCGGTAAACTTATTGAAAGCATCAACAAAAATGAAAAACTCTGTGACGGAGTTGGAATGCAGGGCTATGTAGGCGGCTATGGCCAGCAGGGTGGATGTATGAGTGCAAACGACATCAACCTCTTCAAAAATGCAATTGTCTTTTACAGCAATATGGGACTCGAAGTTCACGTTACCGAACTCGCCCTCCGCAACTACGACAAAACAAAAGCTGTTCAGCATGCAAACTACTATGAAAACTTCTTCAAAATGTTAGCTTCTGTAGCAGATGAATATAAGACCCTCACCTGTGTAGCAATCTGGGGAATCTGCGATAATCCATCTCTTTCAAAGGATGATTACAGCTATAAAATGAACGGTCCATATTGCGGTATGTACAATTACGACTGCACTAAGAAACCAGAGTTCTTTAAAGTAATTAAAGCTTTGGAATAAACAACATATTACAAAACTGATTTCAACCCATCGAGCGAATCAAATATGTTACAACACATTTTTTTGATTTCCTCGGTGGGTTTTACTTTGTCTATTACCATAATCGGGTGAAGACCTGCTGCATGTGCACTTCGGATTCCATTCAAACTGTCTTCAATTGCAACACAATCTTCTGGATTCATACCAATAGACTTACAAGCCATAAGATAGATTTCTGGATTCGGCTTACTGTGTTCTACCATCTCCCCTGTTGTGCGGGTTTCAAAAAAATCGATTACACCAGCTGCGCGTAGCTGACGTTCTACGGTAGGACCACGGGTTGATGAAGCAAGGGCAAGTCTGTAACGAGGCTTAAGATATTCGAGAGTTTCCTTTGCATAAGGTAAAAGTGGAATACCATCCTTTTCTTCGATTTCATGGAAGAGTTCTGAAGTACGCTCAAGAAATGCTTCGCTATCAAAATCCTGACCGTAATATTTTTTCAAAGTTTGAATTGTGTCGTTTTTGTTTGAACCGCGACAGGCATTTAAAATTTCATCGTTTACAAAAAGTCCTTTTTCTTCTGCCGCTTTTCTCCAGGTTATATCAGAAATTGATTCAGAATCGAGAATTACCCCATCCATATCAAAAATAATTGCTTTTATATTTTCCATCTTACTGTCACTCATAATGAGCAGATTTTATCATAATAGAAAAATCACCTCAATAATGATATATTTGAAATATGAAAAAGATCTTTACAACTATTGCCGCACTTGTGCTCTTTTCTATTACTGCCATCGCACAAGACGCTACTATATATCTTTGGCGAAATATAAAAGGAATGGAAAAACAGCCTTCTGTAATGTTTATGCATAAACCTTCAGGAGATGTAGAAAATACTCACACAGCCGTAATAGTTTGTCCAGGTGGAAGTTATCATCATTTGGGATTAAAAGGTGAAGGCAACACAACTGCAACCTGGTTTGCAGAAAATGGAGTAACAGCTTTTGTTTTAAAATATCGCACCGCAGAAAGTTTTTATCATCATCCTACAATGCTTCAGGATATTCAAAGAGCGATTCAGTTAGTTCGTGAAAATGCAGAAGAATGGGATATCAATCCTGAAAAAGTTGGAATTATTGGATTTTCTGCAGGCGGACACCTTGTAACAATGGCAGGAGAATTCTGGCAGACACATGATGAAATTGCAAAGCTTGGAATTGAATGCGAAGTATCGCTTCGCCCAGATTTTGTAATTCCAGTGTATCCGGTAGTAAGTATGCAGGATGATATTGCACACCGCTGGAGTCGCAACAGCCTGCTTGGTAAAGGAAAGAAAAATCAGACAAAGGAACGAAAGGACGAGTTCTCTCTGGAACTTAATGTTCCTGCCGACATGCCGCCAACCTATGTAGTAGTCTGCGATGACGATCCAATTGTAATTCCAGAGAACTCACTCCGTCTCTACGCCGCTTTACAAGATGCAAACATTCCAAGCCACCTCGCCCGCTACGAATGGGGCAAACACGGCTTTGGAATGAAAAACAACGCGTTCATGAAAGAGTTCCACTGGAATGAAGAACTGCGAGCGTGGTTAGTTGAACTCGGGTTTATGTATTAAACTGTCACCCCGAACTTGTTTCGGGGTCTTATAATAGATGCTGAAACAAGTTCAGCATGACACTTATTTTACGCCCAGCGCGATTTCCAAAACTTCCCTCACATCACTCACAGGAATAAACTTAATTCCCTGCTTTACGTGTTCTGGAATATCTTCCAGGTCACGTTCGTTTGCTTTTGGAATAATAATTGTCTTTATCTTATTACGCTTTGCAGCAACAGTCTTTTCGCGAAGACCTCCGATTGGCAGAACCTGACCTGTCAGAGAAAGCTCACCTGTCATTGCAAGGTTAGGCTTAATCTTTTTGTCGAGAAGCAATGAAACAAAAGTTGTTGCCATTGTGATACCGGCACTTGGACCATCTTTTGGAGTTGCTCCCTCAGGAATATGCAAGTGAACGATATTTTCTTCGAACCACTTTGCATCTTTTACGCCACGTTCGAGAACAAACTTTCTTGCCCAGTCAAAGGCAATCTGGCTTGATTCCTTCATTACGTCGCCCATCTGACCAGTGAGTACGAGACCTGCTTTTCCGGCAAAGGAAGTTGATTCTATCAATAGTGTATCACCACCCATACTTGTCCAGGCAAGACCAATTGCAGTTCCAGGCACAGCGGCAACTTTAATCTGACTTTCGTCAAATACCGGTTTTCCAAGATATTTGAACAAATCAGGAGCATCTATTGTAATCTGCTTTTTCAAATCAGCCGAAGCATTCTTTGAAGATTCCCGCTCCGTAATCATCTCAGTAACAATCTTTCTGTGAATCTTATCCAGACACTTCTCATAATTACGAACACCAGATTCACGGGCATATTCTTCTGCAATTTCAAGAAGAGCTGCCTTTGTATACTTAACCTGATTTTTTGCAAGTCCATTTTTTACGAGATTTTTTGGAATCAGATATTTCTTTGCAATCTCAAGTTTTTCCTGGTCTATATATCCGCTCAAGTGAATAATTTCTGCACGGTCGAGAAGTGGCTCTGGTACAGTGTCCAGAGAGTTTGCAGTCAAAATAAAGAACACATTGGAAATATCAAATGGCAAATCAAGATATGTATCGCGGAAACTTACATTCTGCTCCGGATCCAATACTTCGAGTAAAGCACTTGCCGGGTCACCATTGTGACTTGAGCCCATCTTATCAACCTCATCAATCAAAAAGACCGGAGTACTGCTCTTTGTAATTTTGAGTCCCTGAATAATTTTTCCAGGCATAGCGCCAATGTAAGTGCGGCGGTGACCTTTAATTTCAGCTTCATCTCTCATGCCGCCAACAGAAAAGCGGTAGAAAGGCTTATTCATTGCATTTGCAATTGATTTACCAACTGAAGTTTTACCAACTCCCGGAGGTCCAACAAGCAGCAGAATAGAACCTTTTGCATCCTTTTTCATTTTGCGAACGGCAAGGTATTCTACGATTCGTTTCTTTACATCTTCAAGTCCAAAGTGGTCATCATCAAGAACCTTCCTTGCACGAGTCAAATCAAAATCATCTACAGCAGGAACCTTCCATGGAAGTTGAGTAATAAGCTCAAGATAATTGCGGGTTACAAGCCATTCTGAAGAATTCGGATCCATCATAGAAAGCTTTGAAAGCTCACTTTCTACAGTCTCTTTTATTTCACCTTCAAAGGCCAGTTCTTCAATTTTTTTCTTAAACTTCTGATAGTCAGTTTCATTTCCATCAGGAGTTTCACCAAGTTCTTCCTGAATAGATTTCATTTCTTCTCGCAAGAAATATTCTCGCTGATTTTTTTCTATGCGGTCATTGAGTTCACTCTGAATCTTTTTCTGAACGCGAAGCAGTTCCTGTTCTTTTTTAATGAATACAAGCACCTGCTCCATTCGCTGACGTACATTTACGGTCTCAAGAATTTTCTGCTGTTCATCTTTATCAACATTCAAAATAGAAGCAATAAAGTCAGCTATTTTTCCTGGATTGTCAATGTTCACCATATTAAGGCGCATTTCTTCAGAGAAAAGAGGATTATTCTCACTAACCTCTTTCATTTCGGAAATCAACGCGCGGGTAAGAGCCTTAACCTCAAAAGTATCAGCTTCTTCATCATCAAGATATTCAACAGCAGCAGCCATTGGAGACGTATTATGCAGGTTTTTACGGATTTTAAAACGCTTTACGGTAGAAATAAAAATATTAATTCCACCATCAGGAAGATTTACCTTTTTGATGATTCGGGCGGCAGTACCAACCTTATGCAAATCAGTTATAGATGGAGTTTCTGCTTCATTTTTAAGCATAACGATTCCAATAAAGCCTTCATTTTCGTAGGCTTCTTCCACTACCTTCACATCGTCGGCAGAATTAATCATAAGCGGAGTAAAAATCCCCGGAAAAATAGGACGCCCCGCAAGAGGAATCAAGGTAAGTTTATTCGGAAGCAACTGATCCGCTGAAATTATAGAATTCTCATTAGAGTTATTATCTTTAGACATACCTTAAATATAATGATTTTTAGAGTATATCGTCAAATTTTTCGTGTCATCCCGAACTTGTTTTCGGGATCTAGCTTTTAGATGCTGAATCAAGTTCAGCATGACAATCATCTATTCTTCCTTCTCCAGTTCCGAAGAAATCATAAGTGCATCCTGATACCAGTCAATCAAAAGCGAGAACTCTTCTGTCTTATAACCTTCAGCTTCTGCACGAATTTTCCATACAGTTCCAGATTCCAGCGACTCTACAGGAACTTCTTCCAAAGGCTGCCATTTGTTTTTATACAAAATCTTAAACTGAGAATCTTCAATTACTGTACCTAACGAACGGTCGTAAGCAACAGTCTTAATAGAAAGATTTCGTTTTGCATTTTTCAGGAAATCACACTCTATCACACATGGCTCATCATCGCAGGTAAAGCTCTTCCACCACACATAAGGACCAACAACAATCTTAATACGATAATCGCCTTTTTTAAGAAAAACCGGACGAGAACTATATGTTATATTTTTTGAAGCAGGACGTTCAGAAACTACCCGAGGTGACCAGAAAATCAGTTTTTCATACCATCCCTTTCCGCGTTCTGCAAAGGTTCTTCTTGTTCCCTCAACCTCTGGAATATCATTTCCATCATTCTCAAAGAAAAAGGCCCTTGCAGGAAGATCCATATTTTGATAAAGCGAACGAGGCATCTGCAACTCCACACTTACCTCTGTATACCATTTTCTCAAAGCAATTTTATGAATAACACCACAATACCAGAGTCCCGCAAAAACTGCAGCAGCCGCAGCAACTCCTAAACATATTCGTCTGATAATACGGCGAGCCTTATCTTTCTGAGCAAGTGCTTCTGGCGAAAACTCGTAAAGTTTTCCTGCAACTACACTTTTTGCAAGCTGAACTCTTAACTCATGAGTATCATAATGCTTAAGATATTTTTTTACCTGTCGCAATACAGAATCAATAGACTGGTAACGACGCTTAGCCTTTGGACGCGTCATCTTATGAATCAGTCGGCAAATGCTTTTTGGTATATTCTTATCTATTTTTTGAGGAGAAATATATCGACCTTTTTTTATAACCTTCAGCGTATCCAGAGAAAGAGTTCCCGGATAAGGTTTTGTCCCCGTCACCATCTCATACAGCATGATTCCAAGGGCGTAAATATCAGCACGATGATCAACTCGGGCACTGTCTTCAAACTGTTCTGGTGGCATATAAGCAGGGGTACCTAAAGCTACACCTGACTGTGTAAGATCACCGGTAGTTACAGTACTTGAACTTCCAGATAATTGTGCGCTAGCGGCAGCTGCACCCATTCCATTTCCCTCGGCATGATCACTTGCGATTCCAAAATCCGCAAGCTTTATCTCACCTCGCTTCGACAAAAGAATATTTCCGGGTTTAATATCGCGGTGGACAATTCCTTTTGAATGAGCATATTTCAAAGCATAACAGGCATCCTGCATAACAAGCATTGCAACAGGGACTGGCAGAGAGGTCTGTCTTTTTATGAGTGAATCCAAAGCAGTTCCATCAACCAGTTCTTCCACCATATAGCGGTAACTGCCTTCTGTAAAATAATCAAAAAGATGAACAATATACGGGCTCTGTAAATCCAAAAGCAGCTGAGCTTCTTTCTTAAAACGTCCGGCATCGCCCGCATGACCACGTGCCGTCATTTTTTTAATTACGACATAGCGCTTTAATGAAGGATGAATTGCCTTGTAAACAACTCCCATTCCGCCTTTTGCAATTATGCCTTGAACCTTGTACTTTCCAATCATCGGTGGAAATTCATCACTCATTTTTTCACCTCTATTATATCTGTCTCTGGATTAAAATTACGCCCAGTATTTACAAATGCAATATTCTGTTTTCCCGGATTATGAATCTGAATATAATTTCCTTTCTGTAAAATCTTATAATTTCCAGTAACAGGTCTGTGCCCTCCAAGACTCACATATCCTTCCGGTACAGGCTTACCATCACCTTCTGCAAAAAGATTCTTTACAGTACCAGCAGCACTATCTGCCTGTGCTTCACCATTATTAGTCCATATCAAACCTTTTACAACTTCAGGATACTTTCTTGCATCAATCAATTCCTGTCGTGAAAAAGTTCTAATTGGTTCAGCATGAGATACAGAACATCTCTTGCCAAAATAATAAAGCGGCAGACTTCGCTCAATACAATTCATAAGATAAAGAATATCATCTCCATAATATTCCTGTACAAAACAGCGGCACATTTCTCCTTCATCAACAAATTTTCTGAAAGAAAAATCTCCTCCACCAGTTTCGTTCAAAATATTTTCATGATTTCCTTTAAGTATATGAACAAGTTCTGGATATTGTTTCTTCAATTTAAAAAGCTCGCACCAGAGGCTAAGTCCTTCCTGCATTTCAGCAGACATCGCAGGACCTGTAAAAATTTCATTTTCAAATTCTGCCGCAGCTGCAGTCCAGCGCTCCCGGGTTCCTCGTTCGGTGTGTAAAATATCACCTACACAAACAAGCCTGATCCGTCCCGCTGCAAGCGCCTCTGCTACAGTAGAATCTTCAAAAATCTTATAAGCGAGAATATTATCTAAAAAACACGGACGAGCATGAAAATCTGGCACCACAATCAATGGCAGTTCATCTTCATGAAAGTCCAATAAACCGCCTGCACTTCCATCCGAAGCCACAGGCCTATATGCAGTTTTTTCCTTTTCAAGAAGGACCGAAACCTCATTTAAAAGCGAAAAAAAATCATCATAAAAAGGAAGCATATCTACGAAATCACCAGACTCATATTTCCGATAGAAATTCTATCTCCTGGATTCAGTTTTACATATTTTTCATTCGGAATTCGTGTTCCATTTATAAAAGTACCATTTGTACTTCCCACATCCTTAATAAAATATGCATCTTTTATTTTCTGAATCATTGCATGATGGCGGCTTGCAAGCTTATTGTCCACAACTACATCATTATCTGTATCACGGCCAATAGTTATCTGTGCAACCAGCTCAACCTTCTTATGATTAAACATAAGATAAGAAGCAGGTTTTCCTTCTCCAAGAGAATCAAGATGGCGTCCTACAGGACTGCCTGTTACAATAGTTGTATCGCTCATAGTTAAATTATAAGACCTCAACCTAATATTCGCAAATTATTTTTAAGCAGTACAAGAGGCTTAAAGATTGGGATATCATCTGCAATTACGTCCTTGAACATACTAAGAATTTCATGCAGTTCTTTTCTTCTCTCTCTACCCATTTCTGCATAGGCCGCAAGCATTTTCGCAGTTGCCTTAAGTGCGTCCTTTTCAAGCTCATTATTAGTCTTAGCCCCGGAAGCTTCCAGAATACAGAACATTGTATCTACAAAATTCTTTTTCTGCTCAGTATCAAGCTTATCAATCCATTCATTAAAGGCACTATAGAAGATTTTACTTTCGTCTGTAAAATCGCCGGCATTTACAAAATCCTTTCCTGAAATCTGCCAGTTCATAGCATCATGCTGCCAGAACGCAAAACCATCACTCTTAACAATTTCATAAAATTTCGGATGATGAAAAATCATTCCTACAACTGAAAATTCCGGATAAAAGGAATAGATTCTATCTTCAACAGCTTTGTACGAGATTGATTCAAAAAACTCCTTAGCAAAGCCAGGTCCATCAAAATTATAAACCTTATCAATACGCTGCTGAAGTTTATCTCCACAATCTACTGCAGTATTAATGACAAGATTCCCACCCTTGGAATGCCCAACCAGAACAAATTTTTCCTTAAAAGCAGCCGCAGCCTCTTCAAAATACTCAAGAGCATCCTTCTGGGCTGGAATTTGTGGAAGCCAGGCAATATTAAAATCTTCCTTCCAGCCTATAATCGTATCATCAGTACCTCGCAGAGCTACAACCGGTTTGCCATTAACCAGATAAGTTACAGCAGCAAACTGTTCGACATTTTCTTCATTATATATATTTCTAAAACCACACAATTCTACATTTCTAAAACGTTCTGATTCTGCCGTCTTAAACATAAGTTCAGTTGTTCGCTTATTAATCAAAAAGCCAATATTAATGCGTGACTCGTAATCCGGAGTTTCAGAAAAATCCTTTGCAACCTGTGAAAAAGTTTTTTTCTCGCTGAATGATTCCGCTACAACTCCATCAAAAATTGAATATGTTAAATGCGCCAGCAAAAGAGCATCAATCTTTCCAAAAGGAACCTGCTCAAAATTCAAATCCCCACGCCAGGTAAGATAATCAAAAAAATCAGCCATTTAAATCCTCCGAAATTAAATTTCAAAGCTTATTTAAAATATAATACAAAAATCTATCAAATCAAAATAAAATCCGATTGATTTACTTTATATCAACTTATTATAATAGAAAAGATTAACCAACAAATAAGGAGTATATAAAATGGATTTGATTTACGGAATCAAAGACAAACCGAAATTCGGTAAAGTTGTGCTGTTCGCTTTGCAGCAGCTTCTCGCAATTATGGCAGCAACAATTGCAGTTCCAGCCATCATCGGACACGGACTTACTGCTTCAGCCGCACTTTTTGGTGCTGGTGTCGGAACAATTGTTTACCTTCTGTTCACAAAAAGTTCAAGCCCAGTTTTCCTTGGAAGCTCATTCGCTTTCATCGGTTCAATGTTCAGTGCATTTGCAGGAGCAGCAACACTCGGCCTCACAGAACAGGCTGGTTACTGGGGACTTATCATTGGTGCCCTCATGGCAGGTCTTGTATATGTAATCATAGCAATAATTGTAAAAATCTGTGGTGTAAACTGGATTAACCGCCTCATGCCACCAGTAATCATTGGACCTACAGTAGCAATCATTGGTCTTAGCCTTTCTGGCAATGCTATTGGTGATCTTATGAAGTCAAGCGTAGAAGGTGGAAGCACATATGTTGCACTCATCTGCGGACTTTTCACACTTGCAGTTACAATGCTCTATTCAACATATGGAAAAAAAGTTGGTCGTCTTATTCCGTTCATTCTTGGAATCCTCGGTGGATACTGTCTTGCAACAATCTTCGCAATCATCGGTAATCTTACAGACACCCCTTCACTGATTGTAATCAATTATGGTGCAATAAAAGCTTTGGACTTTACAAAGTTCTCTGGCTACCTCTCACTTCCAAAGTTCACATTCCTTTTGGGCGGAAGCGAAGGCCTCAAAGCAGTTACTGGCAAATACCTTCTTACATTGTTCACAGCATATGTTCCGGTTGCTTTCGTAGTATTCGCAGAACACCTTGCAGATCACAAAAACCTTTCTGCAATTGTTGGAACAGACCTTCTTAAAGAGCCTGGCCTTACACGCACACTCCTTGGTGATGGTGTTGGTACAATGGTTAGTACATTCTTTGGTGGATGTCCAAACACAACTTACGGTGAATCAATCGGTTGTGTAGCAATTACACGCAATGCTTCTACAATTTCAATCTGGGGATGTGCAATTATCTGTATTATCTTCTCATTGATTTCTCCACTCGTAGCAATTCTCGAAACAATTCCTAGCTGCGTAATGGGCGGTGTTTGTGTTGCTCTCTACGGATTTATCGCAGTATCAGGTTTCAAGATGTTCCAGACAGTAGATCTCAACAAAAACAAAAACCTCTTCGTTGCATCAGTTATCTTTATTACAGGTGTAGGCGGAATGGTAGTAAGCTTCGGCGCAGTTGAAATCCGTACAGTAGCATGTGCTTTGATTCTCGGTATTTTGACTAACTTGATGCTTTCTAAGGAAGTTGACGAAGATTAGTTTCTACACAAAAATGCCTCAGAAGCGAGCCGGCGAGCCGACTTATTTAGACTCCCGGCTTTTTTTTATTTTACTTTAAGAGCGCCGCAATTTCCGGTCGTCTCCATCTTACTGCAATTGTATAAGCGGTATCTCCAGAAACATTCTTAATCGATTTATCAATTCCATAAGAAATCAAAGTTTTTACCATTTCATCATCACTAGTCTTAGCTGCATAGTGCAAAATAGTATTACCCTGTGTATCAGTCATCTTACCGGCATATTTTACGATATTTGCAATCATATTCTTATTCTTCTTTTCAAGAGCAATTGAAATACCGTTCTTTCCTTTTTTATCAATCATCTGGAACGGATTTGCCCCATTTTCCAGAAGAACAATTGCAGTTTTTACATCATTGCCTTCAATTGCATAATTGAGAGCTGTATAACCATCTGCATTTCTAGTATCAACCGGATATCCTTCGTTTATCAGCACTTGGAGAAGTTCATCAGAACCATTTGCCTTTACGACAATATGAACCGGAGTGTTTCCATCACTATCTGTAATTGTGTAATTATTTCCAAGAACCTCACGTATTACACCAATATCTTTTTTAAGAACAATTGAAAAAGGTGTATTTCCCTGTTTATCACGAGAAAGTGGATTTCCGCCAGCCTTTCTAATCAACTTAATAATTTCTTTTTCGCCCATAAAGGCCGCTTCATGATAAGCATTGCGACCATTTACTTCCTGCACATTTGGATTTGCGCCATAACTAAGAAGCAGCTGAACACTGTCTTTACTGCAACCGCGAATTGAATCCATCAAAACTGTTACACCATTAGAATCACTTGTATTTGGATCAGCTCCTGACGCAAGAAGTTTCTTCGCAATTTCAAACTTGCCGGCAACAACTGCTTCTGCAAGCGGAGACTTACCGGCAGTATTCTGAGCGTTTACATTAATTCCAAGAGCTAAAAGCTTATCAATAGAAGCAGGTGCATCCCAACGTACCGCAGTATGCATTGCTGTACTTCCAAGATTATCACGGGCCTTAATATCTGCACCACAATCAACTACAGTCTGAATTATATCAGGATTATTAGTTTTTACTGCGCTGAACAAAGGAGTTTCTCCATTTGCGTTCTTAGCAGAAATATCAGCTCCCTTCATTACAAGACCATTTATAGAATCTTTATACTGCCATTCAGCTGCATAATGGAGAACAGTATTTCCAGTTCCATCCTTTTGTTTAATAGTTTTAGATGTAATGAGCCAATCCTGAACCGAACCACCATACTTGAGAGCCAGACGAAGAGGAGAATTATTGTTTGTATTTGTAGAGAAAATATCTGCATTCTTAGCAAGAAGCAATTCTCCAACCTTCTGACGATTCTTCAAAATAGAAAGGAAAAGTGCTGAGTTACCATCTTTATTACGTGTATTAACATCCTTCATCAAGCTGATGATATACTGGATTTTAGCCAAAGGAGCATCGCAGATAAGTGCAAGATGAAGTGGAGTATTACCATTTGAATCTGTAGAACCTGCATTAGCTTCATTTACAACAGCCTCAAGCATTTCTGAACTTCCAGCAAGTGCAATTGAAAGTGGAGAATTTCCGTTAGTATCCTGAGTGTGAATATCTGCACCAGCAGCTGTAAGCAGTCTTACAGTTTCCAGATCATTTTTCTGAACTGCTATTGCGAGTGGTGTTACACCTTCCTTATTGCGGGCATCAACATCAGCTCCACCATCAATAAGAATTGAGAAAGTATTTGCACCAACATTAAGCATAGATGCTGTATGCAAAACTGTATCACCAAACATATCTTTTTGAGAAAGATCAGCACGGAAAGATATTAAAAGTTTATAGATTTCTGCAGTTTTATTCTTTGGAAGAATAAGCATTACAGGAGTTTTTCCAAGATTATCGCGGGCATCTACACTAGCGCCAGAATTAAGCAAGGCCTTTGCAATTTCAACATTTCCATATCGAACAGCCTCATGTAATGGGGTTGCTCCAGAGCTGTCCTGAACTGTTGTGTCCGCATTATTTTCAAGAAGATACTTTGCAATTGCATTGTGACCATAAATTGCAGCAAGATGAAGTGGAGTCTGACCATCATCAAAGCGTGAATTTACATTGCGAGCCAGCATTGCATCCTGGAAATATGCGAAATCAGTTGCAACTTCGTCAGCTCCGCCCATAATGAGTTCTGCTGCAATTTCAACAAATTCTTCATCATCAAGATTTTCAAAAGCTACATCAAGAGGTGTTTTACCATTGTCATCTTTTACAGAAATTGGAATTCCCTTTGTAATACAATGACGAATTCCCTTAAGATTTTTTGTTTTTACAAAATAATGAACAATAGACTGTCCTTCTATATCGCGAAGTTCACCAGCCTTTGTTGTAATAAACAGATCATAATACGAATCATCTGCCAAAAGACCACGATCAAGAGCAGTAACTCCTTCTGAATCACGAGAAAAAAGTGTACTGCTTACTGCAGAAAGAGCCTTTGCTGCCTTTCTGGAATTATTTTTAATTGCAACATGAAGAGGTGTATCTCCATCAAAATTCTTAAGTTCCGGATCAGCACCTTTGAAGATAAAATATGTTACGAGTTCTTCATCATCAATTCTAGCAGCAATATGTAATACTGTATTTCCACTTTCATCTGCTGCATTTATATCAGTAGGCATTACAAATTCCTGCTTTGCCTCTGCTATACGGTTTTGCATAATGAGTTGCTGGGGTGTAAGTTTTGACTCTGGTTTAGATGATGCACAGCCGGAAAATATAATAAGTCCGGCTAAAGCAATAATTTCAAAGTATGATTTTTTTCTATTCATATTTCCCCTCTGAATATACTAATCTATTCTGTTTATCGGGAAATTTTGATACTCAATTTACTGATTTTTTAATAATTCAAGCATTTTTCTGAAAGCACTGTCTTCTTTGTTGAGTTCTCGTGAACCACGTGTTATTTTACAAAGCGACATGCTGAATTTATTTGCAATTTCACGCTGGGTAGTACCAGCATCAATTTCCTTTACTAAAAGCCAACGATTAGCAATATCTTTTAATTCAGGTTTTGTAAAAAGACAATTGAAAAAATCATAAACAAAAGCTTCATCACCTGATTTCATAATCAGATGACAAAGTTCTTTTATAGTAGCTGCAATTTCTTCTTCTGAAATACCTTTTGTTTCTTTGTTATCATTCATAGAAACATTATATCAGAAAATACTGAAATTGCAAATACTTCGTCATTACGAGTGTAGCGGAGTAATCTACTTCTTCAAAAGCTTCTCTACTGCCTCTGCGGCTGGAGACAATTCTGGGATATCAAGGCTTTCGATATCTCCGGCATCAACGGCTCGACTTGTTTCTTCCTGCATTGGAATACGGGCAAGAACAGGAATATTAAAATTCTTTGCAATTTCATCTATATTACTCTTGCCAAATACAGTAATTTCTTTACCACAGTCAGGGCATTTTACATAGCTCATGTTTTCAACAATTCCAAGAATTGGAATGTTCATCATATTTGCCATATTAACAGCTTTTTCAACAATTACACGTACAAGTTGCTGAGGTGAACTTACAACAATAATTCCATCTACTGGAAGGGACTGGAAAACTGTAAGGGGAACATCACCTGTTCCTGGGGGCATATCTACGAACATGAAGTCTACATCTTTCCATACAACATCAGTCCAGAACTGCTTTACAGCACCTGCGATTACTGGACCACGCCAGATTACAGGATCTGTTTCATTCTGAAGAAGGAAATTCATAGACATCAACTGGATACCAGAATCTGTAACTACTGGATTAAGAGCATCCTGCCCATCAATAGCCTGTGCTCGTTCTTCTCCAACACCAAAGCTTTCAGGAATAGAAGGTCCTGTAATATCTGCATCAAGAATAGCAGAACGGAATCCATCTTTATTTACACGAGCGGCAAGTAAACTTGTAACAAGAGACTTACCTACACCACCCTTACCACTAACAATACCAATAACTTTTTTTACGCTGCTGCCAGCGCGCAGACTAACATGAAAATCTCTTTTCTCGCATTTTTCACCGCATGAACTGCAGTCGTGTGAACATTCTGCCATTTAATTACCTCTAGTTAAAATATAATAATATAGAATATAAAAGGCAAGTTAAATAAAAAAAGCCAGATTCCGCATCTGACTTGATTTAAACAAAAAAAAGCTGGCAGCTACCTACTTTCCCGGAACGAATCCAGTATCATCGGCGTAAGAGAGCTTGACTTCCGTGTTCGGAATGGGAACGGGTATTACCTCTCCACTATGGCCACCA
>Ga0129306_1001341_pt1 | contig 28407 bp, 32 predicted proteins | sample P827metagenome_FD_94438 | JGI IMG/M metagenome (GOLD analysis project Ga0129306, IMG submission 94438) | Capybara group fecal microbial communities from Wisconsin, USA - P827 metagenome | ecosystem: Host-associated > Mammals > Digestive system > Large intestine > Fecal | place: USA: Wisconsin...
ACATGACGGGCGTGAATTGAAACATCAGCGGGCACATGCCGACGACGCCGCCTTCGGGTCGCCCGTCACACGACGGGCGTGAATTGAAACACCTACATCCTGCGCAACGCGAAGAAGTGGGCGACGTCGCCCGTCACACGACGGGCGTGAATTGAAACATACAGGAATCTGTACCGATCGATCGTGTGGTTGCGTCGCCCGTCACACGACGGGCGTGAATTGAAATGACGCCGCCAGGATGGCGGCTTTCCCAGTCAGTCGCGCGCCACGCGATGGGCGGGGATTGAAACCGGCCGCCGCCAGGATGGCGGCTTTCCCAGTCGGTCGCGCGGCACGCGATGGGCGGGGATTGAAACCGGCCGCCGCCAGGATGGCGGCTTTCCCAGTCAGTCGCCCGTGACACGATGGGCGTGAAATCTGTTAAGGCGTTCCTACGTTCATATGGGACGACTTTTGCTTCAAGGGCCAGAGCGTCGGCCGAAAAGAAGGCTGGGCCGATAGGGAAGCTCGGAGGCGGAGCTGCCTCGGCGAACTCGAAGGTGGCGTTTGTCGGTGAGTCACAGGCTCGCACCAAGTCCATTTCTTGCTGTTAGGTGAGGCTAACTGCTTGCGGGTCAAGGCACATTTTTGATAAAATATTCTCTAATTAACCAAACGAAGGAAGGTTTAAAAATGGTCTATTCGACTGAAGTTGAGCATCAGTGCCCGCTCATGAAGGGGTGCAACCACGGTCCGGCGCCGATTCCCGAAGAGGGTAAGTGGGTGCAGGCCAAGCAGATCAAGGACATCAGCGGCTACACGCACGGCGTGGGCTGGTGCGCTCCGCAGCAGGGTGCGTGCAAGCTCTCCCTCAACGTGAAGAACGGCATCATCGAGGAGGCGCTCGTCGAGACGATCGGCTGCTCGGGCATGACGCACTCCGCGGCCATGGCATCCGAGATCCTCGTCGGCAAGACGATTCTCGAGGCGCTCAACACCGACCTCGTGTGCGACGCCATCAACACGGCGATGCGCGAGCTCTTCCTCCAGATTGTCTACGGCCGCACGCAGAGCGCGTTCTCCGATGGCGGACTCGTCATCGGCGCCGGTCTTGAGGACCTCGGCAAGGGGCTCCGCTCGATGGTCGGCACGATGTACGCGACGAAGGCAAAAGGCCCGCGCTACCTCGAGATGACCGAGGGCTACTGCACGCGCATGGCGCTCAACAAGGACGGAGAGGTGATCGGCTACGAGTTCGTCTCGCTCGGCAAGATGACCGACTTCATCAAGAAGGGCCTCTCTCCGAACGAGGCGTGGGAGAAGGCGAAGGGCCACTACGGCCAGTTCGAGGGCGCCGCGAAGTACATCGATCCCCGCAAGGAATAAGTGAAGGAGAATTTCAAAAATGGCTAACAAGAAAGTTGCAAAGAAGGCCGCTTCCGCCGAGAAGCTGTTCGAAGGCTACGAGCGCCGCGAGGCCAAGATCCTCGCCGCGCTGAAGCCCTACGGCATCAAGTCCATCGAGGAGTGCCGCGACATCTGCCTCAAGGCCGGCTTCGATCCCTACAAGATCGTCGAGGAGACTCAGCCGATCTGCTTCGAGAACGCGAAGTGGGCGTACACCGTCGGCGCCGCGATGGCGATCAAGAAGGGCTGCGCGAAGGCCAAGGACGCCGCCGCCGAGATCGGCGTCGGACTCCAGGCGTTCTGCATCCCCGGCTCCGTCGCGGAGAACCGCCAGGTCGGCCGCGGACACGGCAACCTCGGCGCGATGCTCCTCGACGACGCGACCGAGTGCTTCGCGTTCCTCGCGGGCCACGAGTCCTTCGCCGCGGCCGAGGGCGCGATCAAGATCGCGCTCAACGCCAACAAGGTGCGCAAGACGAACCTCCGCGTCATCCTCAACGGACTCGGCAAGGACGCCGCGTACATCATCAGCCGCATCAACGGCTTCACGTACGTCAAGACGGCGTTCAACAACAAGACCGAGAAGGTCAAGGTCGTTGAGAAGAAGGCGTTCTCCAAGGGCCCGCGCGCGGCGGTCAACTGCTACGGCGCGGACAACGTCCCCGAAGGCGTCGCGATCATGAAGCTCGAGAACGTCGGCGTCTCCATCACCGGAAACTCCACGAACCCGACGCGCTTCCAGCATCCGGTCGCCGGCACCTACAAGAAGTGGTGCATCGAGAACGGCAAGAAGTACTTCTCCGTCGCCTCGGGCGGCGGCACCGGCCGTACGCTACACCCCGACAACATGGCCGCCGGTCCTTCCAGCTACGGCATGACGGACACGATGGGCCGCATGCACTCCGACGCGCAGTTCGCGGGCTCCAGCTCCGTTCCGGCGCACGTCGAGATGATGGGCCTCATCGGCATGGGCAACAACCCGATGGTCGGCGCGACGGTCGCAGTCGCGGTCGCCGTCGAGGAGAGCTTCAAGAAGTAAGCCCGGCTCCTTCGGAAACGGCCTTCGCGGAAGGCCGTTGCATAAAAAACCACACCCCTCCACGGGGTGTGTTTTTTTTGGCTCTTCGGAGTTTTTAGTGGAAGAATATGAGTAACACTCCGAATACCGCCGGGAATGGGTGCTGAGGACTTCGAGGGCGTGGAGGGTGTCGCGTTCGGACCCGAGGGTGCGCGCGTGCGCTCCTGGGCGGCGCTCGGCGCGGATAAGATCTACCTCGCGAGGCCCGATTTTTTCGGCGCGGTACTTTCACAGCTGCGGTGGATTTTGATATAATATACAGAAGAAACCACCTTAATAGAAACAGGAGTCAAGAAAATGGGCGAAGTCATCGGAGCCGGAGAGCTTCACAAGGGCGTCAAGCTTCTCATCGATGGGGAGCCGTGGGAAATCACGGAGTTCTCCTTCTCCAAGCCGGGCAAGGGCCAGGCGATCTACAACTGCAAGCTGCGCAACATGATGACCGGCGGCGGCTGCACGAAGAGCTACCGCTCGGGCGACAAGTTCGAGAAGCCCGAGCTCGTGCAGATGAGCGTCACGTATTCGTACGACGACGGCACGGCGTTCGTCTTCACGGACGAGAACTTCGAGGAGATCCGCGTCTCCTACGACGTCATGGGCGACAAGAAGTACTTCCTCATGGACGAGATGGAGGTCAAGGCGCTGTTCTTCAACGACAAGGTCATCGGCGTCGACCTGCCGCAGCTTGTCGAGCGCAAGGTCATCAAGGTCGAGCCCGGAGTCAAGGGCAACACGGCGTCCGGCAAGGTCACCAAGCCCGCGACCGTCGAAGGCGGCTACGTCTGCGCGGTTCCGCTCTTCATCAACGAAGGCGACGTGATCCGCATCAACACCGAGACGGGCGAGTACAACGACCGCACTTCCACGAAGTGATTTCCGCTGCCAGGGGGCAGAATCTCTAAGCGAGGCAATGTCATGTCCATGTGGAACAGGGAGAAGGAAACTCTTTCGCGCGACGAGTACGCGAAGCTGCAGCTCGAGGGGCTGAAGAAGTCCCTCGCGCGCGTGTGGAACAACGAGTTCTACCGCTCGCGTCTTGCGAAGGGCGGGGTCGGCTCGCCAGAGGACGTCAAGTCGCTTGACGACCTCGCGAAGCTGCCGTTCTTCACGAAGGAGGACTTCCGCGAGGCTTATCCGCTGAAGATGAGTTGCGTCGACAGGAAGGAGCTTCTCGAGTTCCACATGTCCTCCGGCTCCACCGGCACTCCCGTCGTCATGGCGTACACCAAGGGCGACCTCCTTCAGTGGGCGGAGTGCATGGCGCGCTGCTACGCGATGGCAGGGCTTGAGAAGGGCGACGCGTTCCAGATCATCCCCACCTTCGGGCTCTTCAACGGCGGCTTCGGATTCTACCACGGCGCGCGCAAGGCGGGTCTCTTCACCGTGCCTGCGTCGTCCGGCAACACAGAGCGGCAGATCCGCCTCATGAAGGACTTCCGCTCCAAGGGCTTTGCGTCCGTCGTCTCGTATGTTCCGCGCCTCATCGAGAAGCTCGACGAGTGTCCTGAGGGGGAGCGCGACCTGCCGTACCTCAAGGTCGGCATCTTCGGCAGCGAGACGTTCTCGGACGAGACGAGGAAGCGCATCGAGTCGCGTCTCGGCATCGAGTGCTTCGACATCTACGGAATGACCGAGACCGGCGGCGTGGGCACGACGGGACAGGACTGCAGGTGCCACTGCGGACTCCACGTCTTTGAAGACCAGTACATCACCGAGGTGATCGATCCGGTGACGGGGAAGGTCCTTCCCGACGGAGAGTACGGCGAGCTTGTCTTCACGTCCCTGACGCGCGAGGCGATGCCGATCATCCGCTACAGGACGCATGACATCAGCCGCATCCTCAGCCGCGAGAAGTGCGCGTGCGGCAGGACGTCGCTCCGCATCGACCGCATCACGGGCCGAACGGACGACATGCTCATCGTGAAGGGCGTGAACTTCTATCCGCGCCAGGTCGAGCAGGCGCTCAAGGAGATTCCCGGCGTGGCGGACGAGTTCCAGATCATCCTCGAGGAGCGCCACGGAATGACCGAGGTCACGATCAACGTCGAGGCAGCGGAAGGCGTGACGGGACACACCGTCGCAAAGCATCTCCGCGAGAGGCTTGGCTTCCTCCCGAAGGGCGACGTCTTCCCGATCGGTTCCCTGCCGCGCACCGAAGGCAAGGCCAAGCGCGTCATAAAGAAAGTGGTTGAATGAACCTCATCGCGTCATTCCAGGTTGATCACACGAAGATCGTCCCCGGCATCTACGAATCCCGGGTGGACGAGATCGGCGGTGATTACGCGACGACGTTCGACATCCGGATGAAGACGCCGAACAAGGAGCCGGCGATCCATCCGAACGCGATGCACACGATCGAGCACGTCGTCGCGACGTTCCTCAGGAACGACGCGGAGTGGAAGGACCGCATCGTGTACTGGGGTCCGATGGGATGCCTCACCGGCTGCTATCTCATCGTGAAGGGGCGTCCGAAGTCGCAGGAGCTTCAGCCGCTTCTCCTCCGCGCGTTCGAGCATCTGCGCGACTACGAGGGCGAAGTGCCCGGCGCGACGCCCGTCAACTGCGGAAACTACCTCCTGCACGACCTCCCGATGGCTAAGTGGGAGGCGGCGAGGTATGTCGAGATCTTGAAGACTAGTGCACGCTACGAGTACGAGATGACAAAGCGCATCGACACGGAGGGCGGCACGTTCTACGATTCGTGATTTTTCGGGCGGTTAGCTCAGTTGGTTAGAGCAGGACCTTTACACGGTCAAGGTCGGGGGTTCGAGTCCCTCACCGCCCACCACCGAAAGGTTTGCATGGTTGGATTACCGGCACTCATGGCCGCGGTCCTAGCGGCGTCGTCGATCGGCTTCGCCGAGTCGAAGGCGCTTGCCGTCCAGATTCACCTGGACCGGGCGGGCTTTTCGTGCAGCACGATCGACGGACAGTGGGGCGCGAAGTCCGAAAACGCGTTGAGGGCCTACGAGGCGATGCGGACGAAAGACCGCAGGCCCGCCACCGCCGCCTCTCCCGAGCAGGCGTTCGACTGGTATTTCGCCGATGCGCCGGAGCCGTTCAAGGTCGTCGAGGTCACGCAGGCGGACCTCGATGCGCTCGTGTCGATTCCCGAGGGCCCTGCGGAGCGCGCAAGGCTCGACCGCATGGGCTACGAGTCGATCAAGGAGATGTTTGCGGAGCGGGGGCACCTCTCGCAGATTGCGCTTGCGAAGATGAACCCCGGCGTCGACTGGGAGAACGTGAAGCCAGGGCTAAAGCTTGTGATTCCCGATTTCCCGTCCATCGCAGATGAGATAGCGGCGGGCGAGAGGGGGCGTCCGAACCGCCCGAAGCGTCCGGAAGCCGCGCTCGTCAAGGTGTCGATCTCCAAGAGCCAGGTGTGCGCGTACGGTGCGGACGGAAAACTCCTCGCGCTCTTCCCGTGCTCAATCGCCGCGAACAAGGCGAAGGTGCCTCCGCACGGCGAACTCAAGGTCACGAGCTACGTCGCGTGGCCGAACTACACCTACACGCCGGACTACACTCCGCCTGGGAAGAAGGTGCAGCGCCACATCTGGCCGGAGGGCGAGAACTGCCCTGTAGGCGTCGCGTGGATGGGGCTCAACCTCCCGGGCTACGGAATCCACGGCACGCCGCGTCCCGAGTCCATCGGCTTCACCGGCTCGCACGGATGCTTCCGCCTCGCGAACTGGAACGCGGCGCGTCTCTACGCGATGTGCCGCAGCGGAACCAAGGTGGTGATCGAGCCGTGAACTTCCTTGCGATAGACTTCGAGACGACGGGATACGACTTCGGCGCGGCGAATGAGCCGTGGCAGCTCGGGTACGCGCGCGTGGAGGACGGCGCGATAACCGAGACGGGCGAGTGGTTCTTCGACGTCGAGGGCGCGCCGGAGCGTGCGCACGAGGCGGATGCGCTCGGGACGCTGCAGAGCTCGTTCGAGACGTGGGCCCCGAAGCTGATGGGCGTCAGGCTCGTCGCGCACAACATCGCGTGCGAGCGGACGATCCTCACGCGCGCCGCGCCGCTTACGAAGTGGGGTCCGTGGGTGGACACCATGAAGCTCGCGAAGGCGCGCTATCCGGGTCTTCCCTCGTACAAGCTCGGCGATCTCTGCGAGATGTTCGGACAGGTGCCGATGATCGACGGGAGGACGTGGCACGACGGACTCTTCGACGCAGTCGCGTGCGCTAACCTCGCGCTGTTTCTTGGCGAATGACCCCGCTGTGCCGCGATTTTTGGTATAATATCATCTATGAACATCGTGATATTGCTGGGTGCCCCGGGTTCGGGGAAGGGCACGGTCGCGGGCAAGCTCGCGTCCGAGAACGACGGACTTAAGCACGTCTCGTCCGGAGACCTCCTCCGCGGCGCCGTTGCCAAAGGCACTGCGGCCGGCGTTGAGGCCAAGGGCTACATGGAGAAGGGCAACCTCGTTCCTGACGCGTTGATCGCGCAGATGATCAAGGACGTGGTCGCGGAGACGACGGGTGACGTAACGATGCTGCTCGACGGCTTCCCGCGCAACCTCGCCCAGGCGAAGATCCTCGAGGAGATGGGTGCGCCCGTGAAGAGTGCAGTGCTCATCGACGTTCCGGACTCGATCATCCAGGACCGCATTGCCGGACGCCGCACGTGCCCGAAGTGCAAGGCCGGCTACCACGTCCGCAACCTTCCGCCGAAGGTGGAGGGAATCTGCGACGTCTGCGGCGAGAAGCTCGTAATCCGCAAGGACGACAATCCCGAGACGGTGAAGGACCGCCTCGTCGTCTACCATCGCGAGACCGAGCCGCTCATCGCGTTCTACAGCGAGAAGGGCCTTCTGAAGTCCGTTGACGGCACGATCGGCGTCGACAACGTCGCCGCGGCGTTCCTCAAGGCGATGTGATGAAAGTCGACATAAAGACAAAGGCGCAGATAGAGAAGATGCGCGAGGCGTGCCGCATGAGCGCGGAGATCCGCGACATGTGCGCCGCGGCCGTCGAGCCCGGCATGACCACCGCCGACATCGACGACATCGTGATTGCGTACTGCGAGAAGCACCACGTCAAGGCGAGCTTCTACGAGTTCCCGGGCGGGAGGTATGCGCCCGACTTCCCGGGGCATCTGTGCGTCTCTATAAACGACGAAGTCATCCACGGCGTTCCGGACCGCAACCGGGTGATAATGCCGGGTGACCTCGTGAAGACGGACGTCGGCATCTTCAAGAACGGATACAACGGCGACACTTCCAGGACCGTCGCGCTCGGAGTCACCGATCCGGAGGTCCTGCGCCTCGTCGAGGTGACGCGCCAGTGCCTGAAGGCCGGCATCGCGGCGTGCGGCCCCGGCGTGCATCTCGGAGACGTCGGCTACGCGATCCAGAAGGTCGCTGAGGACGCTGGCTTCGGAGTGGTACGGGACTGGATCGGACACGGCGTCGGGCGGACCGTCCACGAGGAGCCCGAGGTGCCGAACTACGGGAAGCCCGGAACGAAGCTCGTCCTGAGGCCCGGAATGACGATCGCGATCGAGCCGATGATATCGATGACGAAGAAGGGCGAGCAGACGGACGTCCTTCCGAACGGCTGGACGGTCGTCACGCGCGACAGGTGCCTCTCGGCGCACTTCGAGCATACCGTGGCGATCACGGACGACGGATGCGAGATTCTCACTTTGCCGGCGGACTATCCCTGAAGCTCTTAAGCCCGAAGGCGCTTAGGTCGAATGGCGGCTGATTGCTTGGGAGCGGATTGTCCGTCCGGCGCTATTCTGAAAGGAAACGCGACATGACTGTCAGGTTCTACGCCAACGCGTCGAAGAGCGCGGCGCGCGCGGCCGCCGTGCGGCTCGCGGCGGAGGCCGCGAGGCTTGGCCTCGCCGTGTCGCGGCGCGGCGCATGCGACGCGGTCGTGGCGCTTGGCGGCGACGGAACGATCCTCCGTGCCGTGAGGCGCTTCCCCGACATTCCCGTCCTCGGGTTCAACCTCGGCTCGCTCGGCTATCTCGCGAGCGTAGGCGAGGAGGATTTCGTCAACGCGCTCGCGGCGCTCGCCGCGGGGAACTTCGCCGTCTCCGAGCGCGCGATGCTCGAGGTGGACGGGGTGACGGCGCTGAACGACGTCGCGATCATGCGCGAGATGACGGGGCACGCGGCGATACTGGACCTCTCCGCGAACGGAAGCTCCGCTACGCGCTATATGGCGGACGGAGTGATCGTCGCGACGCCAACGGGCTCCACCGCGTATTCGCTCGCGGCGGGAGGTCCGGTCCTGATGCCAGACTCGCGCAGCTTCGTGGTGACGCCGATGAATCCGCACGCGCTCGGCGTGAGGCCGATGGTAGTGAGCGACTCGGTGCGGCTGCGGGTTACTTCGCGCCGCCACGTGGCGGGGGCGAGGGAGAGGGTCGGAGTGTATGCGGACGGAGAGAACGTCCGCATGCTCAAGCCGGGCGACACGGTGGAGATTGCGAAGTCGCAGCGCTCCGCGAAGCTCATCGAGCTCGAGGGGTATGATCCGTACGAGGTTCTGAACAGAAAGCTGGGGTGGTCCAAATGACGATAGAGGAACTCAACGAAGCCGTGGAGACGGGAGAGATCGACGAGGTCATCCGCGTCTGCGAGGCGCGGCAGGTGAAGGCGCTTTCCGCATTGGCGGACAGGATATGCGCGCAGAAGGGCGTGAGGGTTATACTCCTCTGCGGCGGCTCCTCGGCCGGAAAGACGACTACGGCGAAGCGCCTCTGCACGCAGCTCAGGGTCAACGGCGCGAAGGCGCTACACTTGTCGACGGACGACTACTTCGTGGGCGACGCGAGGAATCCGCGCCATCCGGACGGAACCTTCGACTACGAGACGATCGAGGCAGTCGATTCCGCGCGTCTCGCGCAGGACCTGAAGTCGCTCATCGCGGGCGAGAGCGTGCATCTGCGGCGCTTTGACTTTGTGAAGCACGACGGATTCGATTCCGAGGCCGAGACGTCGATCACGGCTGACACCTACATCGTCCTTGAGGGAATCCACGCGCTGAATCCTCTTCTCACGCAGGACCTTCCAGAGAAGTGCAAGTTCCGTCTCTTCATCGAGCCGAAGACGCAGCTCACGGTTTTCGCGCTGACGAAGCTCCCCCCGCAGGACGGGAGGCTGCTGAGGCGTCTCGTGAGGGACAACCAGTTTCGCAAGATGAGTCCGCTCGAGACGTTCACCCTCTGGCCGCAGGTGCTTGACGGAGAGGAGAAGTGGATCAACCCCTACAGGAAGTTTGCGGACGCGGAGTTCGACTCGGGGCTCGAGTACGAGCTCGCTGTGCTGAAGCCGTATGCGGCGGGGCTCGTCGAGCTTGTGCGCAGGCGCCGTCCGGAGGAGAAGAAGTCGTATCTTTTCACGGAGCTCTTCGAGGCGATCCGCCCGGCGCATCCGAACATCGTTCCCGGCGACTCGATCCTCCGCGAGACCATCGGCGGCAGCCAGCTTGAATACTGAATCAAACCCGATTCACGGACGCGGACGATTTGGTATAATATTGCGCAATCTCGGCGAAGGGTCGCCGGGAGGCAATAAGGTGATTTCGCGATGCTATACTATCTGTCTCAGCTTCTGACGCCGTACTGGGGTCCGTTCCGCATGCTCCAGTCCCACGCCCTGCTCCTCGCGGGCGGTACCTTCTTTGCGGCAATCCTGACCTGGCTGCTGCTGCCCAGGCTGTGGGGCAGGCTACCGCAGGACCACGGCAAGGCGATACTGAAGGACATGGACGGCATGAAGTCGAAGGGCAAGCCGACCGGCACCGGGCTCGTAGTGTCGCTCGTCGCGCTTCCTGTGATTGTCCTCTTCGCGCCGCTCGCGTTCTGGGACCTCATGGCCGTCTTCGCGCTGTACCTCGCGATGCTGTTCGGATACCTCGACGACCGCGCGGCTGTTCCGTGGGGCGAACTCAAGAAGGGGCTCCTGGACCTAGTCGTGTCCGTCGCGATCGCGTTCTTCATATTCCGCGGACACGCTGAGCAGACTGCGGACGGACTCAAGATGATCGCGTGGCTTCCGTTCGTCAAGGGCATCTGGCTCATCCCCGGCTGGACGTATGTCCCGCTTGCGGCGTTCATACTTTGGTTCACGATGAACGCGACGAACTGCTCCGACGGAGTCGACGGACTCGCCGGAACGCTCACCACGATAACGCTCGCGATGCTCGCGTTCACGCTGTACGTCGTCGTCGGCTATCGTCCGGTCGCGCACTACTTCCTCATCCCCGTCTACGCCGAGGCGGCGCGCTGGGCGATCGTCGTTATGGTCGTTGCGGGCGCGTTCGCGGGATACCTCTGGTACAACGCCGAGCCGTCGAAGATACTGATGGGCGACGCGGGGAGCCGATTCCTGGGAATCCTCGTAGCGACCGCGTCGATGATGACGGGCAATCCGTTCTTCGTCCTGTTCCTCGCGCCCGTAGTGCTGGTGAACGGAGGCGGCGGACTCGGCAAGCTCGTGCTCCTGCGCGTCGCGAAGCGACTCGGCTTCCAGATCGGCGACGACAGCGTCATCCGCAAGGTGCGCTTCCCGCTGCACGACCACTGCAAGAAGAACCTCGGCTGGTCGAACGCGCAGGTGCTCATGCGCTTCGTCCTGCTTCAGGTGGCGGTGATGCCGATTCTCCTTCTCATCCTCTTCAAGGTGCGGTAGCTCAGCGCCGAAGGTTTGACCGCCCGGCCACGGATTGTGTATAATATCTCCATCTGAACCACGAACCACGCTTTACGCACCACCATGAACCGCAGAATACTTCTTGGCGTCACCGGATCGATCGCAGCCTACAAGGCCGCGGAACTTGTTCGTCTCTTCGTCAAGGCCGGAGACGACGTGCGCGTCGTGATGACGCCTGCCGCTACCGAGTTCGTCTCGCCGCTCACCTTCCAGACGCTTTCGAGGAACCCCGTCTACGTCGAGGAGTTCAAGCGTCCGATGGAGTGGCGCCCCGAGCACATCTCGCTTGCGGATTCCGATCTCGTCGTCGTCGCGCCGGCGACTGCGAACACGATCGCGAAGCTGCGCTACGGCCTTGCGGACAATCTCCTCACCTCCACGATCCTTGCGACGCGCGCGCCTGTCGCAATCGCCCCTGCGATGAACGACGGGATGTGGGAGAACGAGGTCACGAAGGAGAACATCGCCGCCCTCGAGCGCCGCGGGGTGAAGATTATCGCGCCCGGATACGGAGACCTCGCGTGCGGGACGAGCGGACTCGGACGCATGGCCGAGCCGGGCGAGATATTCAACGCGCTGTGATTGGCGGTCAGTCCTTCTGGACCCACTTTCCGGAGTCGTCCTGGTACCATGTGCCGGAGGGCACCTTGGTGCGCATTTTCGCGGCGTAGCGCTTCTGGACGGCTTCGAGCGTGGTTCCGTTTGTCTTCGCGATCTCGCTGAAGCGCTTCATGCGCTTTGCGTTTTCGTCGGCGATCAGGATGCGGTCGTCGTCCGTCGCGCCGTCGCGCTCCTCGAGCATCGCGCGGTTCGTGAAGCCCGCCGCCTTGCGGTCGACCATCTCCTTCACGGCCTTGTAGTTGCCCTTCGGCTTCTGCTGGTCTTCGTCCGCGAACGCCTTGTCGAGATCCTTGTCGACCTTGAGGTTGACGTCCATGGTGATGTGGATCGGCTTTATTTCGCTTTCGGTCTTGACCTGGATGCATCCTGCCGCGCAGACCGCGGCGGCCGCGAGTATGATGTGGGCTTTCATTTCTGCTTCTCCTTGCCTGTATATCGTTTGAATTTAAGTCCGAGGTTGACAATCTCGTCTACATCGCCGTGGAAGGCGATGTTCAGATTGACCGGAACGGTGGTGTTCCCGCGCGTCGCGGAGCCTTCGATCTTGATGCCGAGGGTGGAATCCTCCCCGTCCTCTCCGCGCGCGAGCTCGATCTTTAGCACGTTGTAGTCGAGGTCGGCGAGAACCTTCGCGAGGTTGCCGCGTTCCGCCTCCGGCACGCCGCCTAGCTCGAGGTTGTCGAGAATCGGCTTCGGATCGTCGATGCGCATCTTGCCGGTCTCTCCCGGCGTCGAGAAGAGGTATGTGTTCTTGATGTGCAGCTCGCGTCCGTCCTTCAGGAAGAACGGCATCTTCCCGTGGAGGCGTCCCGAGGCCTGCCCGCGGAAGTACGCGAGCCGCGAGAGGACCTGTCCGGCGTCTATGCCGTCCGCGAACACCGTCGCGCCGGCGCTGAGCTTCTCGGGGTCGAGGAAGAGGGAGTAGAGCCTCAGCTCGCCTCCGCAGCAGTCCGCGCCCGCCTCGGTGACGAGGTAGGAGCGTTCCGTCGCGCGCACGGACGCGAAGGCGTTGGAGAGGACGAAGCCCGCGGCTGTGACCGAGTCGGCGCGCGGGAACATTGGCGCAATGTCGCGGTGGTCTGCAATCGCGTCCACGCCGAAGCGCAGGCGCAGGGCGGTGATTTCGACTGGCGTGCCGCCCGGGGTTACGAGGGACGCGTCGAGGTCTTTCAGTCCGCCGCGCGCGGACCACGCGGGGACCGGGCGCTTCGGGGTGCACGAGCCTTCGGCGTCGAGGGAGAAGGAGCCGTTGAACGCGAGGTCCTTCGTCATCGGCGAGCCGAGGCGGGAGAGGACGGTCGCTAGAACAGGATCGTCCTGGGATACGGCGCGCTCCTTGACGTTTGCGTTGAAGCGCCATTCCTTCGCACCCTGCGCGGAGAAGTCTGCGTAGAGCATCCAGTCCGTGCCGTCGAGCGATAGGCGCAGGTCGCCGTCCGCGCGGATGAACCCGAACCTGACGTTGGCCGTCGCGGTGTAGCGCCAGTCGAGGAGTCGTCCCTTGGCGCGCACGCGGAATCCGTCCGGCTTGCCGCGGCGTATGTCGAGATCGACCGTGGCCTTCTTCGACTCCACCAGCTCGGCGAGCTTCCCCTTGATGCGCGGGGAGAGGTCGAACTCGAGTTCCGGAATCGGCACATGCGTGAGGAGATAGGGGACGGAGAGCACGAAAGCCGCGAGCGCGAGGAGCAGCACGACGGCCGCCGTCAGCAGCCACCGAAGGATGCGCCGCTTCCACGAAACGGACTTTCCGGACTTCTTCCCGTCTGTCTCCATATGGAGATATTATACCAAATTCGCAACGCCCCTTGCGCGAACGCGTAGTCTTTGGTAAAATGGTCCCATCAAAAACAGGAAAGGACACCAGATATGAAAAAATACGTCTGCAAGGTATGCGGATACGTCTATGATCCGGAGAACAACAACGGCGTTGCGTTCGAGGACCTTCCCGAGGACTGGACCTGCCCCATGTGCGGGGTCGGCAAAGACCAGTTCGAGGAAATGTAATCAAGCGGCTTAACAACGAAAGGAACAAACAAAATGGCTAAGTGGGTTTGCCCCGTTTGCGGGTATGTACACGAAGGTGACTCGGCTCCCGAGAAGTGCCCCCAGTGCGGCGTTCCGGGCTCGAAGTTCCTCAAGCAGACCGGAGGGCTCGACTTCGTCGCCGAGCATCACGTCGGAGACGGAATCGTCGACGACGCGGAGGTGACGCAGGGCCTCAAGGACCACTTCAACGGCGAGTGCTGCGAGGTCGGCATGTACCTCGCGATGTCGCGCCAGGCGGACCGCGAGGGCTATCCCGAGGTCGCCGAGGCGTACAAGCGCATCGCGTTCGAGGAGGCCGAGCACGCGGCGAAGTTCGCGGAGCTCCTCGGCAAGACGATCGACATCGTCACCGACTCCACGAAGGAGAACCTCCGCAGGCGCATGGAGGCCGAGTGCGGCGCTACCGCCGGAAAGCTCGCCATCGCCAAGCGCGCGAAGGAGCTCGGCTATGACGCGATCCACGACACCGTCCATGAGATGGCGAAGGACGAGGCGCGTCACGGCAAGGCGTTCCAGGGCCTCTACAACCGCTACTTCAAGTAGTCCGAGGCAGGAATTGCGGCCAGGGGCCTGCGCGGCGCATTTGCCGCGCGGGCCCTTTGGTTTTGGACAGCCTCTCCCGGGTTTGCAAAAAAATGCATTTTTGCTGTAACCTTTCCGCCGGTCCCGTGTAGACAGTTCGAAAAACCGAATAAGGGAGAGATATGAACATTAATTTCAACAATATAGGCATCAGAAGCGCTGCGTTCGGCATAGGCGACCAGGTGACGGCGGAGAGTCAGAGGCCGGAGGGCCAGAAACCGAACGGGCTTAAGCTCTCTAGTACCGAGAATCTGCAGGTCAACGATCTGCTCGGCGGCAGCGAGCCGGTCGCCGAAGTGCCCGCGGAGGCGCTTGTGCGCGACGACAGGCTCGGCAGACTTGTAGACTCCGCCTTCTGTCTTCCGGCGCCGCCTATGCCCGATTTCACGGCATAATGCGCCATAGAACGCCATCTTCGCGGCACTGGTCTGCCGTCTTGCAATGATTTTGCACCTCATTGAGCCGTGCGTGCGAAATTATGATATAATATCTTACTAAATTTCACAAGGAGCGAAGAAAAATGAAACTAGCTGATCTCAAGGGCAAGACCGTAGGCGTGTGCGTTTCGGGCGGACTCGACTCGAAGACCATCTGCTGCGTCCTCAAGGACGCCGGCGTCAAGGTGAAGGCGTTCAGCGCGAACGTCGGCCAGCCGGACGAGAAGGACATCAACGACATCAAGAAGAAGATGGCCCCGACGGGAGTCGAGACGACGATCGTCGACGTGACGAAGGAAATGGCCGACATCTGCTTCGAGACGGTCAAGTGCCAGGCGATGTACGACGGCGGCTACTGGAACTCGACGGGCATCGCCCGCGCGGTGACGGTGCAGAAGCTCCTCCCCGCGATGAAGAAGGCCGGGTGCGTTGCGCTCGTCCACGGCGCGACCGGGCGCGGCAACGACCAGATGCGCTTCGAGCGCTACACGAACGTGATGGATCCGAAGTTCGGCGTCTACGCCCCCTGGCGCGACGCGGACCTCCTCGCGAAGTTCCCCGGCCGCACGCAGATGGTCGAGTTCCTCGCGAAGCGCGGCATCGTCGCGTTCGTCGGCACGAAGAAGAAATATTCCACCGACGCCAACCTCGCGGGCCTCTCGCATGAGGCGGAGGACCTCGAGTCCATGGAGACCTCCATGCGCATCGTGAAGCCCACGATGGGCGTGTGGCCCGAGAAGGCGCCGAACAAGGTCGAGAAGGTCACTCTTAAGTTCGAGAAGGGACGCTGCGTCGCCGTCAACGGCAAGAAGATGACGCCCTACGAGGTCATGCTCGAGATGAACAAGACCGGCGGCAGGAACGGCATCGGAATGAAGCACGCCCTCGAAAACCGCATCATCGGCACGAAGAGCCGCGGCGTCTACGAGGCGCCCGGAATGGAGGTCCTCTCCTGGGGCCTCAAGTACATCTACGAGGGAATCATGGACCGCCGCTCGACGAAGCTCTTCCAGGAGCTGTCGAAGTTCGTCGCCGACCAGATCTACGACGGACGCTGGTTCGACCCCGCGACCCAGGCCGCGCGCGCCGCAATCCAGGTGTGGGCCGACAAGGCGACGGCCGAGGTCACGCTCGGGCTCTACAAGGGCAACATCTTCTTCGAGTCCCTCACGGGCCTCAAGGCCACGATCTACAACGAGGCCGACAGCTCGATGGAGGCTTCCAACGGACTGAACCCGCACAGCTCGCAGGGCTTCGCCGAGATTCAGTCCGTCGAGGCGAAGATGCTCGCCAAGGCCGGACAGATCAGGGTTTAAAGTTCGAAGTTTGAAGTTTAGAGTTGAGTGATGGCTGAAGAAGAGATAAAGAGCGAAGAAGCGAAAGAAACGGCCGCAGAGACGCCCGTCCCGCCGGAAACGCCCGTCCCGCCCGCAGAGGGCGAAGAGACGGACGCGACCAGCGAGACGGACGCGACCGGCGAGACCGGCGAAGCCGAGAAGCCAGCCGAGGAGAAGCCCGCCGAGCCAGAAAAGCCGGCCGAGCCGGAGAAGCCTGCGGAGCCGGACTGGAAGACGCTCTATGCCCTCACGCTGGCCGACTTCGACAACTACAAGAAGCGCGCGGCGCGCGACCGCGAGGATACGTACCGCTATGCGGAGATGGACATTCTCAAGGATGTACTCCCCGCTGTGGACAACCTCCAGCTCGCTCTTTCCAACGCGAAGGACAACGCGGAGGATCCGTTCGTCAAAGGCGTGAAGCTCGTCTACGACACGCTTCTCAAGTCGCTCAAGGAGCACGGCGCGGAGCCTTTTGATTCCGTGGGCAAGGAGCTCGACACGGAGAAGATGGAGGCGATAGCGACGCTTCCCTCCGCCGACATCGAGGAGGGCAAGGTCTCCATCGAGTCGAAGAAGGGCTGGATGCTCAAGGACAAGGTCCTAAGGGCCGCGCAGGTCGTTGTGAGTTCCGGTAAACCCGCGTAAGTCGGTGGTTGGCTATGGCAGAGAAGCGTGATTATTACGAGGTGCTTGGAGTCGCGAAGACTGCCACGGCGGACGAGATAAAGTCCGCCTACCGCAAGCTCGCGATGAAGTACCACCCCGACCGCAATCCCGGTGACAAGGCCGCAGAGGAGAAGTTCAAGGAGGCGGCGGAGGCGTACGACGTCCTTCACGACCCCGAGAAGCGCCAGCGCTACGACCAGTTCGGACACCAGGCGTTCGAGGGCGGCGGCGGAGGAGGCTACGGCGCGGGCGGAATGAGCATGGACGACATCTTCTCCATGTTCGGCGACCTCTTCGGAGGACGCGGCGGAGGCGGTGGTTTCGGAGGCTTCGAGGACTTCTTCGGCGGCGGCAGGTCGCGGCGCCAGCCCGACTTCAACGGTCCGCGCCGCGGCGACGACATGACGTTCCGCCTCGACATCGACTTCGACGAGGCGCTGTTCGGGTCCGAGCGCACGATCGACATCACTCTTCCGGAGCAGTGCGGCGAGTGCGGCGGAACAGGCGCCGCGAAAGGCTCGAAGCGCGTTACGTGCAAGACGTGCGGCGGACGCGGAGTCGTCATCGGCGGCAGCGGTTTCTTCCAGGTCCGCCAGACCTGCCCGACGTGCGGCGGCGAGGGGTCCGTCATCGAGAAGCCCTGCCGCGCTTGCCGCGGCACGGGACACGTCACGAAACCGCAGCACATCGCGCTCAAGATTCCGGCCGGAGTCGACAACGGCTCGCGGCTTAGGCTCGCGGGCAAGGGCGCGGGCGGACTGAGGGGCGGCGAGAACGGCGATCTCTACGTGAGCCTCGGGGTGCGGGAGAGCGACATCTTCGAGCGCGACGGACTCGACCTCGGCGTCGATGTTCCCGTCTCGCCCGTACTGGCGGCGCTTGGCGGGACGGTGGACGTTCCGACGCCGCAAGGCATGGCGCAGCTGAACCTTCCGGCGGGCACGCCGAACGGGAAGGTGTTCCGTCTGCGCGGCAAGGGCGTTCCGTCCCTGCGTGGCGGCTCGCCCGGAGACCTCCATGCGCGCATAGTCTTCGAAGTTCCGGCCAATCTCGACCGCCGCCAGCGCGAGGCGCTCGAGGCGTTCCAGAAGGCCTGCACGGCCTCGACGTATCCGGAGAAGCAGCGCTTCGAGCAGAAGACGCGCGTCTTCTTCGCGCACAAGGAGAAGCTCGGCAAGTGATTTTTGGCGCACCTGTGGTGGAATGGCAGACACGCTGGATTTAGGTTCCAGTTCCGCAAGGAGTGTGGGTTCAAGTCCCACCAGGTGCACCAGCCGCGCTTGAGCGAAGAATAAGATTTTCTCAAAGAATTCCCCCGCGTCCGCTCCTTTTTTGCTATAATGCACTTTATGGGGCTAAGAGCGAGAGCGGGGCAGGCCGCGCTGGAGTACGTTCTGGCGCTGTGCGCGCTTCTTGTCGTCGTCGGCGCGATGTGGTATCTTGTCGCGGCGGCGCGCAGGAGCGTGGTTCGCACCGAATCGCTCGTGAGTTCAGACTATCCATAACAAGAAAGGAACCGAAGAAATGATGAAGGCGCTCAGAAAAGGTCAGACGATGGTCGAATACATCATCATTGTCTGCTTGATTGCAGTATCGCTCATCGCGGTGTTCACGTACCTGAGCCGCGCCATCGGCAGGAAGGCCGCCGGTGCTGCGGAGGCGATCTCCGAACAGGAGGGCAGCAACGCGAAGAGCGCCGTAGAGAACATCAGCGAAGACACGATCAAGCAGATCGGCGAAGACTGATGGTGCTCGCCGGCTCGCTCCCTATGCGCGGGCTGGCGCCCGCGCTTGTCCGCTCGTCGGCCCGTCGACTTCCGTTCGGCGGGCATGGCGGGCGCGGGGGCGTGCATACCCGCGCCAGAGGCGGGCAGGCGATGCTGGAGACGGTTCTCGCCGTCTTCTTCATAACCCTGATGTTCCTGCTCGTGTTCCAGGTCGCCCATATGGTCACGACGAAGATTCTTCTCGACCATGCGGCGGCCAGGGCGGCGCGCGCGCGGGCAGTGGGGTTCAACGACTGGATGTGCCTCAAGTCGGCGCGCGTGGCGATGATTCCCGTCGCCGGGCCGCGCACATGGCCGGCTGCCGAGGATGGCGACAGGCTCGAGTCGGCGCTCGTCCCGATTTACATGGAGACCGACAACGAGGGGATGGCGAACGGAATCCTAGAGTACGAGCGTTGGCGCGCGATGGACTTCGGCATCCGCTCCGGACTTGGAAACGAGGTCGAGTCGCATCTCGCCCTTGACATCCCGCGCTTCTACTCGCGCGGCGACGAGGATTCCGATACGATCGAAATCGAGGGCGAGGCGCGCGTCGAGTCGCACTTCCCCCTCTACATGAACGACCAGGGGCTTTGACATGAGAAGGGGACAGGTAGCGCTTTATCTGCTTATGGTCCTGGTGGGGATATTCCTCATCGCGCTCCTGAACGTCGATGCGTTCGACTTCGTCCGCGGAAAGAACCGCGCGCAGAACGCGGGCGACGCTGCGGCTCTCGCTGCCGCGCGCAAGCAGGGCCGCCTTCTCAACGAACTCGGCAAGATGAACGTCGCGCATATCCTGGCGGCGGCGAAGAACCAGGTCGCGGAGTGTGATGATATTGTGATGGCCCAGCGCAAGCTCGTGCTGCTCGGCCCCGTCGAGGCGCTCAGGCTCGCGAGCCGCGCGGCGAGGAAGAACGGAATGGCCGACCGCGAGGACTTCGAGCAGATTCTCAGGGAGCACGTCGCCGTAATCCGCACCGTCTACATGGGCGGAACGAGGGAGAACGGCGAACCTTATCCAGAGCCGTATCCGGGCGCGTGGGGCGAATACGCGGCGGCGATCGAGGACGTGCTGGCGGACGGGCTTGCGTGCGGACCCGACAACGTCGAGTTCTACGGGGCGCAGGGCGGACACTACCTGCTCATGAAGGACTTCTACCATGCGATCGCCGGCGAGAACTGGTGCTGGTTCCACTGGCACGCCGAAGGACTCCTCAGGAGCTACAACAACTACCACGACTGGGCTCCGCTCCCCTCGCGCGACGAGAACTCGATGGAGAACAGCGAGATATTCAACCTCCACGTCAGGGCGTGGCAGGGCGCGCTTACCGACATACTCGACACGAACGAGATTCAGCACATCTGCCGCGCCTACGGCGGCGGGGAGATTCCGCAGGAGGAGCTGGAGTCCTCGTTCGTCATAACGAACCGCGAGCAGGTGTGGTTCCTCTTCGACGGCGGACGCCAGGGCGACGGCGGATACAACTGGGGGCGGTGGTTCAACGGACTCTCCCTCGCAGGCGACGACGATGGATATGAATTTCCGATCATCGGCGAGATCAAGCCCGAGTACAACGTCCGCGGATGCGCCGCGATCTGCCGTTGCATACAGGACGTCGAGGCCGTCGCGATCGAGGCGGAGTCGTCCGTAAAGTGGGCCGCGGCGGCAAAGCCCTTCGGCACGGTGGAGAACTTCGACGGGGAGACGGACGTCGTGACGGCGCTCAACTCCTTCGTCGTGCCGTGCTTCTCGCATGTGAGGCTTGTGCCGCTTGACTCCGTCGGCGGAGAGGACTTGTCGACGGCGGACTACGGATGGGTCACGCACATAAGGCACCATCTGGGGCCGTACCTTGAGCACGGTCCCGGCAACGCGCAGGGATGCTTCTACTGCCTCCAGCTCCAGACATGGGAGATCGACGCGTTCAGGGAGTCCGGCATAAGGTGGATAAAGTACAACGCGGGCACGTGCGTCCGCGGAACTGGCGGCGGAGGAGGCCGGGGAGGGACGTCCCATGGGCACTAGACCGGGCCAGGCTTTTGTGGAGATGGCGCTCGGGATGCTCGCTCTCGCGCTCGTCCTCGCGTCGCTTTTCGGCTTCACTTCCTACATTCTTTCCTCGCTCGAGATGCAGCGCGACCTGAGGGCGGACGCCGGACGCGACGCGCTCGAGGCGGGCGGGGGAGACGAGTCGTATTCCTCCAAGACCGCTCACGACGTCGTAGAGGTCGAGCAGTTTGCCGCCGACTACGTCTTCGGCTCGTCCGAGATCGAGGTGCAGGAGGAGGTTCATATCCCCGCGATGGCGGGGCTGGACCAGTAAGATTCTCGTCGCCTGTATGCGAGGTGGAATGACTATGGCCATGAAAGACATGATACTCAGGGGACGCGCGAACGTTCTCGCCGTGACTGGAGTCGACTGCGATGGCGAGGCGTGGGCTCTCGTCGCAAATGGTGCCGTCACGCTCTACACAGACTTTCGCTACATTCCGATGGCGCACCGCGTCGCTCCCGCGCTCAAGGTGCGCGACGTAAAGCGCTTCGACGCGGACCTGCGGCGCGCGTTCGGCGGAAGGGGCGCGTCGGGAAGGCGCGTCGGATTCGAGAAGGCGATTTCTGTCGCCGATTTCGAGAAGCTGAAGAAGATTCTGCCGCGCGTGAAGTTCGTGGATGCCACGCGCGTTCTCCAGAGGCGGCGCGCCGTGAAGTCGGCGGACGAGATAACGAAGATGCGCGCGGCGAGCGACCTCAACGTCGAGATTTGGAAGGATGCGCGGCGGATGTTCCGCGCCGGAATGACCGAGCGCGAGATGGCGGGGATCATCCGCTCCATGATGTACGAGCGCGGCGACGGCGAGGCTTTCGACACGATCGTATGCGTCGGCGCTAACGCCGCGGAGTGCCACCACGTTCCGGACGGGACGGTGTGGAACGGACGCGACGGCGTTCTTGTCGACATGGGGGTGAAGCTCGGCGGATACTGCTCCGACATGACGCGGAACATTCCGCCGAAGCGCCGCTCGGCGCTGTACCGCAAGGTGCACGATCTCGTCCTTAAGGCGAACCGCGCGGCGATTGCCGCCGTCAAGCCTGGCGTTACTGGAAAGGCGCTCGACAAGATAGCGCGCGACGTCATCAAGGCCGGTGGATTCGGCAAGTGCTTCGGGCACTCGCTCGGACACGGAGTCGGACTTGAGATACACGAGACGCCGTATGCGTCTAAGAAGTCCGACTGGACGCTCAAGCCGGGGATGTTCGTTACGATAGAGCCGGGCATCTACCTCGAAGGCAACCTCGGCGTCCGCATCGAGGACCTCGTTCTCGTCACCGAAACAGGATGCGAAGTGCTCACCGCAAGCGCAAAGGAGGACGAATGAAGAAAATGCTAGCAATGACGTGCGCCGCGCTCTGCGCGCTTGCCGCTTCCGCGAAGACGTCGACGCCGAAGGGCTTCACGGACGATCTCGACGCCGCGCTGCGGCGCGCTGCGGAGAACGGACGCAAGGTCGTCGCCGTGTTCAGCGGCAGCGACTGGTGCGGCTGGTGCAAGGAGCTCGACAAGAAGATACTGTCGAAGGAGGCGTTCCTCAAGGTCGCGACGAACACGTACGAGCTTGTGTACATCGACAACCCGATGGACACGAAGGTTCTTTCCGAGACGGGCAGGAAGAACAACCGCCGCATCACGGAGAAGTACGGCGTGAAGGGATTCCCGTCCGTCATCGTGCTCGATGCGAAGGGCGCGGTGATCACGACGGTAGACGGCTATGACGGGGAGTCGGGACCAGAGGACTATCTCTCCATGCTCGAGTCGGAGATTCGCGACGCCCCGGACGTGAAGAAGTACATAGAGCCCATCAAGGACGTCCTGAACCGGCACGACGCGCAGATGGAGGAGGACTCGAAGGTGGCGATGAAGAAGGTCCAGGAGAAGTTCCCCGAGCCTGCGAAGGACTTGGACAAGAAGGAGCTTCGCAAGTACATGCAGGAGGCGATGAAGTACGCGAAGTCCGTCATGTTCGAGGAGGTCTACGCCAAGTACGTCCCGCTTTACGAGAAGGCGTTCGCCGAGGCGAAGGCGATGAAGGTCCCTGAGAACATGGAATCGCGCAAGAAGGAGCTCGTCGAGGAGCAGGAGGAGCGCTTCGAGATGCTCAAGGAGGAGATCAGGAAATACGAGGCCGAGAAGAACGCGCCGAAGAAGGAGTCCGCGGACGGCGAGGATGAGGAAGACGAAGAAGACGACGAAGAAGAGGAAGACGTGTCCGCCGTTCGCCGCGGACTCGACACGTGGCTGAAGGACTGGAGCGAGAACGTCCGCACGAACGCGGCGATCGAGACGTGCGCCTCGTTCCGCGACAAGAAGCTTCGTCCGTTCCTGATGGCGCAGATGGATCCCGGCGGAACGGCCACTGCGGAGGATCGCAAGGTGATGGAAAAGTCCATAGATTACATCTGGGGAGACGGCGGATACAGGCACTTCGGCGACAGGAAGAAGCTCGTCGAGATCCTCGACCGCACGGCGAAGAAGCCGTTCGCGGCGATGGTACGCGCGCTTTCCGACAACAAGGGCATCTCCGGTCCCATGGCCGACTGGATGATCGACGGCGACTTCCACGGCGAGGACATGCGCTGCGTGTTCTGGACGCTTCGCAACAACGGCGCGTTCGGCGACGCGGGGGCGAAGGTCCTCGAGAAGGTCGACAAGTCTTCGGCCGACGAATGGCTCAAGCTGATTCTGCGCATCCACGTCGAGCGCAGGGCCGCGTGGAAGGCCCGCGGCAGCGGGTACGCGAACACGGTCACCGAGGAGGGCTGGGAAGGCTACGGCAACCACGGCGACGCCTGCAAAGCCGCGTTCAGGCGCGCGATGGAGCTTCACGACTATCCCGAGCCCGCCTACCTGTTCTCGTCGCTCGGACCGTTCGACGACAAGATCTTCGTTGCGGCGACCTCTAAGCAGCTCGACTTCGACAATTTCTACGGGAACTTCCTCTGGTATAACTGCTATCCGCGCTGGTGCGGGTCGCTCGCGAAGATGAAGGCGTTCGCCGAGCGCTGCTACGAGACGAAGCGCCACGACACGATGATTCCGTACATGTACGCCGAGTCGATGTTGCGCATGGCAAGGGACTCCGGCGAAAAGCAGGAGGACTACTTCCGTAGGCATGACGACGAACTCGGCAAGATACTGGAGGTGTGCCTGCCTCAGATCAAAAACGCAAACGCCTTCGGGAAGGTGCGCCAGGAGGCCGGCGTCATGGCGACGCTCGCATATTCCATCCGCGGCGATTGGGAGAAGGCGGGCGAGACCTGGAACTCGTTCTGGCACGGGACGCTTCCGACCGAGACGTGGAGCGTCGTCCATGAACTAAGCCACTGGTGGATGATCTGGGACGGAATCTCCGGTCGCAACGGCAAGGAGATGCAGCGCCTGCACGCGGCGTTCGTCGCCGGCGACTTTGCCGGTTTTGTCAAGGGCGCCGAAGAGCTGCGCGCGGGCGGCGCGCAGCTGGACGGCACGGAGAAGACCTACCTCGACCAGATGGAGCTCGCGGCGCGCGTTCAGACCGACCTCCCCGCCGGAAAGGCGATCACCGCCGGTTTCCCGAAGGACAAGATGTCCTGGCTGACTTACGGCGGTCACTGGAGCATGAACGGCGAGTGCGCGTACCCAGGCAATAACTACCGTGCTTCCTGCCCCATCGAGTGGGACATCATCATTCCCGGGGAGTTCAGGCTCGAGCTCGAGCTTTCACCGGAGCCGAACCGCGACAAATGGCGTTTCGACTTCTGCCAGAAGCCCGCGGACCCAATGCTTGTCAAAAGGGACTATCCGTACCTCATGCTCCGCTTCTCGAAGGACGGCGCGAGCGCGGTCTACGGAGAGTGGGACGAGGTGAAGGACGGCGGCAGCGGCACGCCCGTTCCGTTCGCCTACTCCGGCGGGAGCGTGCGCCTCGCCATCGTCTGCAGGGACGGCAGGACGACTGCATTCGTAGGCGACGCGGAGAAGCCCGTCATCGACTCCGACGAACACGCGGAACTTCTCCGTGCCGTGAAGGAGGGCAAGTTCCAGTTCAACGGCGAAGGGATGCGGCTCACCTCGATGAGCGTCCGCCGGCCCTGAGCCGCGCTGCTCAGGTGGACGGGAAGGCCCGACATTTTGTGGGTTGGTTGTCAGAATTCATTATCACCGGCCCGTTTCCTGTCATGGATGTTCATTTTGGAGTTTCGGCATGGCAGGGGGCTCGTTTTCTGCATTTTCACAAACTGGTATATACCAGTAGAAAAAGGGATTGCGATGAATGGTGAAAATTGTGTACAATGGCGGTGTTCGATAGGGGAAGTGTTCCCCGGGTCGATCACTTAAACCTTAAAAAGGGAGCCAAAATGAGTATTGTCCGCAGGCTTAAGTCATTCGCCGCAGCGGCGCTGGCCGTGGCTGCATCCGCCGTTTCGGCCGCCGAGGTGATATCCATCAACTTCACGCAGGACGGCTTCGGCGCGTATCTGACGGGCGGCTTCATGCTGAAACTGCGGTAAGGGTCGTTGTCGCAAAAGGAGTTTGAAATGCGTATAGTCCGTCTGCTTTTGATGTTCAGTGCGGCGGTCGCCGCCGCGTGTGCGCTCCGTGCGGAGCGGATGCAGACCGTATGCCGCGGCGACACGGTCATCGAGATCGACGCGGGCGAAGACCAGGAAATGGTCGACTGGGCGAAGAACACGCTCCTGCCGGTCGTCACCAACTGGTATCCGAGGATCGCGCGCATACTGCGCTCTCCCGGCTACGTCGCGCCGAAGCGCGTGTCGATCCGCTTCATCGAGGGTGACGGTGTCGCGTGGACAGTCGGAGACGCGATCACTCTCAACACGCGCTGGGCGCGCGGCGAGCTGAACCGAGAGGCACCAGGCGCGATCGTCCACGAGCTCGCGCACGTCGTGCAGGCGTACGGCCGCAACGGCCGCAAGAGGCCGCCCGGATGGGTCACTGAGGGTGTCGCAGACTGGGTGCGCTGGATGAACTACGAGAAGCAGCCCGTCCGCGATGCGATCTACGCCGCCGCGAAGGGGCATCGCTACGACGAGAGCTACCGTCCGACCGCCGCATTCCTCGACTTCTGCGAGCGCAGGTACAGCCGCGTCGGCGGTACGAGTGGCAACGCCAGCAGCGGATTCGTCGTTCGCCTCAACGCGGCCGCGCGCGAGGGCACGTACAGCGATGACTTCTGGACGCAGAACTGCGACGGCAGGACGCTGGCTGAGGTCGCCGGGCAGTGGCAGGCGAGCTACGGCGCGGCGCTTACGCCGAGCAACCTCTGCGCATGCGACGCGCAGTCGCCCGACCGGCGGCTTCCTGCTGCGCCGGACGCCAGGCTAAGGGAAGTCGAGCGGCAGCAGAAAGTCTTCGAGGCACGGTTCCCAGGGCAGAAGTAGAATGTAAAGTGTAAAATGGAAAGAGAAAGAGAAGATATGAAAAACATAAACAGGATGGTAAAGTACGATGTCGCGAAGCGACCCCGCAATTTTACATTTTTCATTTTCAACTTTACATTCGCGGCCTCCGCTTTTGCGGCGACCGCGTCCGAGCCGCTCGACTATGTGCGCGCGACGACGGGTACGATCAATTCGTTCGCGTTGTCGGCGGGCAACGTGTATCCCGCCATCTGCCGTCCGTGGGGCGGTCCCATGTGGGCGCCTGTCACCAAGCCCGGACACAGGGAAGGGTGGTTTTACGACTACACGGGCACGCAGTTCTACGGCATGCGCCTCACGCACCAGCCGAGTCCGTGGATGAACGACTTCGGTCAGATCACGGTAGTCCCCGTTTCGGGCCCGGTTGACGAGAAGATGGAAAGCCGCTGCAGCCATTTCAGCCACAAGTCGGAGACGATTCGTCCAGATTACTACCGCGTCTACCTCGGTGACAGCGACATCGGATTTGAGCTGACGGCAGCCAAGAGGTCTTGCGTCATGCGCATCACATACGGCGATGCCGAGAAGCCCGGCTTCGTCGTGGATGCAATGGGCGATGACGGAAAGGTCGAGGTCGACCGAGAGAAGCGGCGGGTCTATGGTGTTTCGGCACGCCGCGCTACGCCTGTGGCAGACGATTTCGGCAATCGGTTCGTCGTCGAATTCGACCGCGAGATCGTGTCCGTCGAAGGCGGCGGCTCATGGTGCTGCGTCCGTTTCGCCCCCGCGAGGCGCGGCGACGTGCTTACGGCGCGGATGGCATCCAGCTTTGTCGACCGCGAATATGCCGTCGCCAATCTGGCCGAGGTCTCGGGCAGGAGCTTTGACGCCGTGCGCGCGGAGTCCGCAAAGGTCTGGAACAGCGTCCTCGGACGCTTCAAGGCCGAGACACCCGACATCGACCGAAAGCGCATGTTCTACACGGCGCTCTACCGCGCGTCGCTTTTCCCGCGCGCGTACTACGACATTGATGCGAGAACGAAGAAGGCGGTGCACCGGAGCCCCACGCCCGGCGGCGTCTTCGAGGGACCGTTCTATGTCGGGACGGGATTCTGGGATACGTTCCGCGCGCTTTTCCCGCTTCTCAACTTCGCCTATCCCGAGGTGAACGCGCTGATGACAGAGGGGCTCGAGAACAGTTGGAAGGAGGCCGGATGGTTTCCGGAGTGGTCGAGCCCAGGGCTTTCCGACTGCATGACTGGCAACAACTCCGCGAGCGTCATCGCGGACGCATGGCTCAGCGGCGCGCGCGGGAATGCCGATGCCGAGACGCTGTGGCAGGGACTTGTCCACGGCGCGAACAACCAGCATCCGAAGCAGGGCGCGACCGGTCGCTGGGGCGTCGCGGACTACAATTCGCTCGGCTATGTCGCGCACGACAACGGCCGGCACGGAACGGTCGCGCGCACGCTCGAATACGCCTACGACGACTGGTGTATCTGGCAGTTCGGCAAGGCGATCGGCAAGAGCGAACAGGAGACGGCGCAGTACAGAAAGAACGCCGGGAACTGGCGCAACGTGATTGACCCGAAGCACCGTCTCGCGAACGGGCGCTGGCGCGACGGCAAGTTCCGCGGCGACTTCAATCCAATCAAGTGGGGCGACGGGGATTTCGTCGAAGGCAATTCGCTGCACTGGACGTGGAGCGTAGTACATGACGTCGCCGGTCTTATGGAAGCGATGGGCGGACGCGATGCGTTCGCGGCGGCGCTTGACGACGTGCTTGCACGTCGGCCCGAGATATGCGAAAGCGACCGGCGCGGAATGTACCACGAGATGCGCGAGATGCAGCTGGCGGACATGGGGCAGTACGCCCACGGCAACCAGCCCGCGCAGCACATGCTCTACCTCTACAACTGGTGCGGCGAGCCGTGGAAGGCCCAGTACTGGGTGCGCGAGGTGATGAACCGTCTCTACTCTCCGACGCCCGACGGGTATTGCGGCGACGAGGACAACGGCCAGACATCTGCCTGGTACGTCTGGAGCGCGCTCGGGTTCTATCCCGTCTGCCCCGGCTCGGGGCAGTACGTGATCGGATCTCCTGCGCTCGAACGCGCCGAAGTCAGGCTGCCTGGCGGGAAGGCGCTTCGGATCGAGGCGCCTGAATCCGCGACGAAGCGCTATGTCGCCTCTGTCTCCCTGAACGGCAAGACCGTCAAGGAGAACTGGCTTTCGGCGGCGGAACTCAAGAAGGGCGGAAAGCTCGTATTCAAGATGAGCGACAAGCCGGTGAAAACGCGCGGAGCGGAGGCTTCCGCCGCGCCATATTCAATGAGTCGGGAGGTGCATAAATGAAGCTGGCTACAATCGCGGTTGCGGCAG
>Ga0129306_1001343_pt1 | contig 28358 bp, 31 predicted proteins | sample P827metagenome_FD_94438 | JGI IMG/M metagenome (GOLD analysis project Ga0129306, IMG submission 94438) | Capybara group fecal microbial communities from Wisconsin, USA - P827 metagenome | ecosystem: Host-associated > Mammals > Digestive system > Large intestine > Fecal | place: USA: Wisconsin...
CCCAAGGGGCCGCCCTACGGGCGGGGCGTCCAGAGGCCGCCCCCTACGAAGCCATATTGTAAACCGTGCGTAGGGGGCGGCGTCCCCGACGCCCCATAATACATCCATAAACTAAAATTTACCGCGCACCGTACTCAGCCAGGTAGGCCTCCATTTTGGCCTTCATCTCGTCGTCGATATACACTTTGCCGTCCACGGGGTTGTTATGCAGAAAGTCGATGACCTCCCGGACGGTGACGATGGGGAATACCTGGATGCCGTAATCCTGGCGCAGCTCATCCAGAGTGGAGCAATCCCGGGTCCCCCGCTCCATCCGGTCCACGGAGACAAACAGGGCCTTCATGTTCACCTTGGCCACATGCTTGAACAGCTCGATGGACTCCCGGACGGCGGTGCCGGCGGTGACCACGTCCTCAATAATGGCCACGTCGTCCCCGTCCTGGGGCTTATAGCCCACCATGGAGCCTCCCTCGCCGTGGTCCTTGACCTCCTTGCGGTTAAAGCAATAAGGCAGGTCCCGATCATAGCTGCGGTACAGGGAAGCGGCGGCGGAGACGGCCAGGGGAATACCCTTGTAGGCCGGACCAAACAGGCAGGTGATGCCCTGAGGCATGTTCTCCTGAATGCAGGCGGCATAGTAGTCCCCCAGCTTGGCAGCCTGAGCGCCGGTCTTATAGTTTCCGGTGTTTACAAAATAGGGGGTTTTCCGCCCACTCTTGGTGACAAAGTCCCCGAAGGTCAGCACGCCGGAGCGGACCATAAACGTGATAAATTCCTCTTTATAAGTCATTCTCTGCAACCTCTCTTTTCTGGCTGGGCCGGGATTAGCCGTATGTAAAATCAAATCGGATTATTATACCATTTTTCTCCCCCTCATACAAGGAATCCCCCTGATTTTTTCATGTAAAACTTTCTTAATCTCTCCTTTACTTTACGCCCTTCCCGATTACTGATATAATAATCATGATAATCGCGTCTCCACGCAACCCATTCTGACAGACAAGGAAGCTGGTCCAAATGTCCTTTTCGTCCCATATCCGGTCCATTTACCGCCATTGCCGGGACCGGTTTTATCTGATCCCGGAGCTGCCCCGGAACATTATAGTCACCGCTGTACTGCTTTGCGGCGCTTATTGCGCCAGCAGCGTTCTGATCTCCCACACCGGCGGCGAGAATAACTCGGCTCTGGTCTTTGTCCTGGCCGTCACCATCATTTCCTTTCTCACCACCGGGTATCTGTACGGCATCCTGGCTTCCATCGTGGGTACCTTCTGCATCAACATCTACTTTATGGAGCCCTACGCCGCCTTCTCTCTGAACCGGACCGGCTATCCTGTGGCCATGCTGTCCATGGTCACCATCTCCTGCGTGGTATGCGCCCTGACCACCCGGGTGAAGCAGCAGGCCGCCGAGGCAATCCGCAGGGAGAAAAACACCAAGGCGCTGTACGAGATGAACGAGAAGCTCAACGAGGAAAAGGCCGCCATCCAGCTGGAATCCGCCCGGGAGACCATCCGCGGCAACATTCTCCGGGCGGTGTCCCATGATCTTCGCACCCCGCTGACCGCCATCTCAGGAGCTGCCTCGGTGCTGCTCAGCAGTCCGGAGGTTTCAGAAAAGAACGTCGCCATGCTCAACGACATCAAAAGTGACGCCGACACCCTGATCGTCATGGTGGAAAACCTGCTGTCCGTCACCCAGATCCAGGACGGGACCATGCCCCTGAAAAAGCGGGAAGAGATGCTGGAGGAGGTAGCGGGAGACGCTATCCTCACCACCCGCCGCCGCTTCCCCGACGCCCATGTGGAGCTGGAACTGTCCGAAGATATTCTATACCTGCCCATGGAGCCCATGCTCATCAAGCAGGTGATGGTCAACCTGTTGGAAAACGCCATCCGCCATTCCGGCGACCGGGAGCACATCACTCTTCACCTGTTCCGCCAGGACGACTGGGCAGTAGTGGAGGTACGGGACCGGGGCAAGGGCCTCTCCCCCGAGCTCTGTCAGGCCATCCAGGCCGGCAAACCATTGAAACGGGACCTGTCCGGCGACGCTACCCGGGGCATGGGGATCGGCCTGTCCGTCTGTCAAAGCATCGTCAAGGCACACAATGGCTTCTTTGCCGCCGGCAACAGCCCGGAAGGCGGCGCGGTGTTCCGCTTTGGCCTTCCCATGGAGGAAAAAACCGATGAGTGAAAAACGAGCGATCCTGGTCATCGAGGATGAGCACGCCATCAGCAACTTTATCTGCCGCGCCCTCAGCTCCAACGACTATAAGCCTATTGCCGCCACCAGCGGCAAGGAGGGCCTGTCCCTCTTTTTCTCCCACAGTCCCGATCTGATCCTGCTGGATCTGGGCCTGCCCGACATGGACGGACTGGAAGTGCTCAGACAGCTCAGCGACCTGCCCCGGGAGACGCCGATCATCATCATCTCCGCCCGGGACCGGGAGTCAGAAAAAGTGAAGGCCCTGGACATGGGGGCGGACGACTATGTGGTCAAGCCTTTCGGCGTGTCCGAACTGCTGGCCCGCATCCGCACCACCCTGCGCCGGGCTGACCGGCTCAAGGTAAGTCAGGGCATCCAGCGCAGCGTCTACCAGGTAAAGGACCTGACCATCGACATCGCCAAACACCAGGTCACGCAGGCAGGGGAACTGATCCATTTCACGCAAAATGAATTCAAGATCCTCGAGCTTCTGGCCATCCACGCCGGCAAGGTGCTCACCTACGACTTCATTCTGGAGCACGTCTGGGGCCCATACGGCAGCAACAACAGTAACCAGATTCTCCGTGTCAACATGGCCAACATCCGCCGCAAACTCAGGGAGAACCCCTCCGAACCCAGGTACATCCACACCGAACTCGGCATCGGCTACCGCATGTTGGAGGACTGAGTTCCTCCCTTTGGCGCTCCGTTTGAATACGTCGAATCCCTTGCGACGGAAGGGATTCGACGTATTTTCCATTTTTCTTATCGGTTTTTTAACGGGCTTTTTCCCCTCGTTAACACCCATTTTATTCTTCCTCTGATATAATCAGCTCAGAACACAGCAAGGAGGTCCCGCAGCATGGAAGCCCGCTTGAAGGAGATTCTGTGGGAAGGGGAAGCGGTCCGCTGGACCGGCCGCCCCCAGCCCTTTCGGCTGATGGGGGCAGACAGCAGGAAGGGGATCGTCATTACCTGGATCATCTCCGCCATCGTTCTGGTGGTCACAGTCCTCCTGTTGGGGCCAGATCTGATCCAAGGTTCCCGCTCCCTGTCTGATATTTTGATTTCGACCGTGGTGATTCTCTTCGTTCCCATCATTCTCTCGGTCCGCCCCTTTCTGGATAAGAAATGTCTGGAACAGGCGACCCTTTACGCCATCACCAACTACCGCGTCATCGCCATCATTAAGGGAGAACCCATTTACCTCCCCATCGGAAAGGGTATGCAGGTAGCCGTTGAGCACAAAGAAAACGGCTGCGGCAACCTGTGTTTCGGTGAAGTGATAGGCAAACCGGCCGGAAAGAGCCGGACGCTCGCCGTCCTCGGCCTCCGGGATCCTGACAGTCAAAATCTGATGCGGGGCCTGATGTTCTACCATGTGGACCAGCCAGAGCAGTTGACACGCTATTTTGCCTGAGCACCGGGGGTTCCTCACTCCTCCGGTGTCCCTCTCTTGGGGCGTTCCAAGCACCGTCGTTCTCTCCCGGCGCGCTTGACCGTCCCACCCCGGCGCCCTCCTTCCGCCAAAGGAGGGCGCCCTTTTGATCAAAAACAGACCCACCGGCCATATTCCGCCGGTGGGTCTGCAAACTTTTCTTCACGATCGTCTCACGGTGACAGTTCCCGGCGCAGCTGGTCCAGCGCCTTCCGCTCCAGGCGGGACACCTGGACCTGGGACACCCCCACCACCCGGGCCGTCTGCACCTGGGTCATACCCCGGTAATAGCGCAGCGCCAGCACCTGCTGCTCCCGCTCCGGCAGCGCCGCTATGGCCGCCCGGAGAGCGAGGCGCTCCACCAGACCGTTTTCCTCGTTTCCTGCGGTGAGGATGCCCTCCAGCGTCAGTCCGCCTTCTCCCGTATCCGCCTGGAGGGAGACCACGGGCTCCGCCGCCGTCTCCGCCGCGGCGATCTCCTCCACGGTCAGGCCGGTCTCCTCCGCCAGTTCGGACAGGCTTGGCTCCCGGCCCAGCGTCCCGGACAGCCGCTCCCGGGCTCCCCGGATGGAAAAGCCCCGCTCCTTGACGCCCCGGCTCACCTTCACCGGCCCGTCGTCCCGGAGGAAGCGGCGGATCTCGCCGGCGATCTTGGGCACCGCGTAGGTGGAAAACTGGGTGCCGTACTCGGGATCAAAGCCGCGGACCGCCTTGAGAAAACCCAGGCATCCCAGCTGGTACAGGTCGTCTGGCTCTACCCCCCGGCCATAGTACCGACGCACCACACTCCAGATCAGGCCGTTATTCTCCTGGAGCACCTGCTCACAGGCCCGGCTGTCCCCGCTTCGGGCCGCCTCCAGCAGGGCTACCGGGGAGGTCGTGCCGCTCACCGCCCCATGCGGCGGGCGATCTTCCGCCGCATGGTCACAGTGGTCCCCTTCCCGGGGGCGGAGCGCACTTTCAGACTGTCCATAAAGCTCTCCATGATGGTAAAGCCCATCCCCGACCGCTCTTCGTTCCCCGTGGTGAACAGGGGGGTCCGGGCCTGCTCCACGTCGGCGATGCCCACCCCCCAGTCCCGGACCACGATCTCCAGGGAATGGTCGTCCCGGAGCCGGAGCTTCAGGACGATCTTGCCCAGGGTGTCGGGGTAGGCGTGGACGATGGCGTTGGTCACCGCCTCGCTGACGGCGGTCTTTACGTCGTTGATCTCCTCCAGGGTGGGGTCCAGCTGGGCGGCGAAGCAGGCTGCCGCCGTCCGGGCAAAGCCCTCGTTGGCCGAGCGGCTGGGGAACTCCAGGGAGACATGGTTTTCCGTTTTCATTATGTAGGTCCTCCTCTGTGTGGGGCCGGGGGACGGCTCCGCCCCGCCCCCGCCCGTTTCCTTATTCAAAGCGGATGATCCGGCCCAGCCCGGCGGCCTGAAACACTTTGTCCGCCTGGGCCGGCGTGTTGACCACCCGCATCCCGCCGCCGGCCTGTCCCATCCGGCGCCATGCCCGCAGCAGCACCGCGATCCCTGAGCTGTCCGTAAAGGTCAGCCCTCCCAGGTCCAGGGTCAGCTGCCGGGGCAGGGCCTCGTCGATCCTCCGGTCCAGCGCCTGCATGACCTCCTTGGCTCCGTGGTGGTCCAGCTCGCCGGACACCGCGGCGGTCAGGCAGCGGTCCTCCTCTGTAAAGGCGACAGGCATAAAATCTCTCCTTTCTCCCGTCACATCCAGGGCTTTTCGCCTCCGTTCTCCCATTATAGGACAGGCCCTCCGTCGGATTTTGCCGCTTCCCGCCCGGCAAAAGATTTCCTCCCGGGGAATGAAGCCTCCCCCCGGCGCAGAAGATAGCCTTGGCCGCACCGGAATCTGGCAAAACATAGGTTTTACAAAACAGGAATTTTGTTTTATAGTGTAGAGAGTTTGAACCCACTATTTGGAATGGGAGGGAGGCCGCGCCATGTCCCGCGAACTCCATTTGACCTCCGGCAGCATTACTCCGCAGCTGATCCGTCTCTGTCTGCCCCTGCTGTGCGCCAACGTGCTCCAGCAGCTGTACAATATCATCAACTCCCTGGTGGTCACCTACTACATCGGGGACAACGCCTTCGCCGCCCTGGGGGTGGCCGAGAGCGTGATGAATCTGTTCATCTACGTCATCACCGGAGCCTGCATGGGCGCCTCGGTCCTCATCGCCCAGTTCTTCGGGGAGAAGAACTATCCCCGGCTGCGGCAGCAGCTGTATGTCTCCGCCGTTCTCATCGGCGGCTGCACTCTGGGTGCGGTGATCCTGGGCCAGCTGTTTCTGCCCCAGCTGCTGCGGGTCATCCAGACTCCCACCGAGCTGATGGCGGACGTATCCACCTATCTGCGGATCATTCTGGTGGGGATGCTGTTCACCTTCACCTACAACTACCTGGCCGCCACCCTCCGGGCGGTGGGCGACACAAAGGCCGCCCTGTACTTTCTCCTCATCTCCCTGGGCTACAATCTGGCCGCCGCCTGGCTGCTGGTGGCGGTGCTGGGGCTGGGCATTACCGGCACCGCCCTGGCCACCGCATCCGCCCAGCTGCTCTCCTCCCTGCTGTGCTTTCTCTATATCCGCCGCCGGCGCTCCTTCCTGACCATCCACCGGGAGGACATGCGGATGGACCGGGCGCTGATCCACCTCACCAGCAGCTATGCCGCCGTAGCCGCCCTCCAGCAGTCCAGCCTCTACCTGGGCAAGCTGATGATCCAGAGCGCCGTCAACGGCATCAGCCTGGTCAGCACCGCCCCCATCTCCGCCTTCACCGCCGCCACCCGGGTGGAAAACTTCATCCAGGCCTTTGGCATGAGCGGATGCGAGTCTATCGCCATCTTCGTAGCCCAGAACCGGGGGGCAGGCAAGGAGGACCGGGTCCTTGGGGGCTTTGCCCGGGGCGCCGCTCTGGTCATCTCCCTTGGCGTCGCCTTCTCCTTTTTCATGCACCTGTGCGCCGCCCCCCTCTCCGGACTGTTCCTGGAGCGCGGCGGGGAGGCGATGCGCCTGTCCGTCTCCTATCTGCAGGCCATCAGCTGGTTCTATTTTCTCTCCTTCACCGGACACTCCTTTGTGGGCTGGTACCGGGGCGTGGGCCGCATGAACATCACCTTTATCGGCACCACCTTACAGATCGCCGTCCGGGTCGTGGGCACCTATCTGCTGGTAAGCTCCATGGGGCTGGACGCCGTGGCTCTGGCCACGGGGCTGGGCTGGGTCATCATCGTCGCCTTCCAGCTCACCGTCTTTTACCTGGACCGGAAGGGCATCTGGCCCCGGCCCGTTCCCCCTGTTTCCTGATCCCCCTCAGCCGCCAAAAACACCCGAAGTGCTCCGGCCGCTCCAACGCCGGAGCACGGCGTTTATCCCGAACAGAACAAAAGAACACTGCCCCATGGGGCAGTGTTCTTTTGTCTTCCGCTTTTTTGTCTCTTCTTCAAAAATAATAGCTCCACTCTATTGACAACGGTCCAGTATGTGCTATACTGTACATGTAGTATATATACAGTATATTCGAAATAACGGTAGAGGGCAGCGACACCGGACCCGCGCGCAGGCCGAAAGTCCAGTCCCCCGCCGCTGATGCCAAACGTCATTCATGCCTTGGCTTTGAATGGCGGAATCGTATTGAAAGGTGCGCCAAATGGATATTATTCTCAGTAACTCCAGCGGAAAACCCATCTACGAACAGATCGCTGACCAGGTCAAGGAGCAGATCATGACCGGCGCTCTGGAGGCGGGGGACGCTCTGCCCTCCATGCGGCTGCTGGCCAAGGAGCTACGGATCTCCGTCATCACTACCAAGCGGGCCTATGAGGAGCTGGAGCGGGACGGTTTTTTGGAAAACGTCCCGGGCAAGGGCTGCTTCGTTGCCCCCCAGAACCGGGAGTTGCTCCGGGAAGCCCAGCTCCGAAAGGTGGAAGAGAAGCTGACCCAAGCGGTGGAGGCGGCCCGAAAGGGCGCCTTCACTCTGGAGGAGCTTCAGGAAATGCTAGACTTATTGTATAAAGGTGACGAACTATGACAAATAGTATTGAAATATCAGGACTGTGCAAGTCTTACGGCGACTTTGCCCTCCGCAACGTATCCCTGACCCTCCCCGGCGGGGCTATCATGGGACTCATCGGGGAGAACGGGGCGGGCAAGACCACCACCATCAAGTGCATCCTCAATCTGATCCGACGGGATGCCGGGACCATTACCCTCATGGGCCATGACAACATCCTGGAGGAGCGGCAGGCCAAGGAGGACGTGGGCGTAGTGCTGGACGAGTGCTTTTTCCACGACTCCCTGCGCCCCCGGGACATCGGCTCCATCCTGGCCCCCGCCTACCGCAGCTGGGATCATGCTCTCTTCCGGGACTATCTGGACAAATTCAAGCTGCCGGAGCGGAAGTTCATCAAGGAATTTTCCCGGGGCATGAAGATGAAGCTGTCTCTGGCCGCCGCCCTGGCCCACCGGCCCCGGCTGCTGATCCTGGACGAGGCCACTGCCGGTCTGGACCCGGTGGTCCGGGATGAGATTTTGGACGAATTTTTGGGGTTCATCCAGGACGAGGACCACTCCATCCTCATCTCCAGCCACATCACCTCCGATTTGGAGAAGGTGGCCGACTACATTACCTACATTCACCGGGGCCAGGTGGTGCTGTCCGACGCCAAGGACGCCATTCTGGATCGCTACGGACGCTTGGGCTGCACCGCCGCCCAGCTGGCGGAAGTGGACCCGGGCGACCTGCTGCGGGTGCGGAAGGGCTCCTTTGGCTGCGAGGGGCTGGTGGCCGACCGGGAAGCCTTCCGCCGGAACTACCCGGAGCTGACGGTGGACCCGGCCTCGCTGGAGGACATCATGCTTTTGATCGGAAAGGGGGAAGCGGTATGATCGGTCTGGTCTGGAAAGATATGCTGGTCATGCGAAAAACGCTGAGAGCTTACGCTCTGTTTCTGGGGTTCTATCTCATTCTGGCGGTCATGGGAGCCTTTGACATCTCCATCGTCACCGCCATGATCCAGGTCATCCTGCTCATGGTACCCATCAGCGCCTTCTCCTATGACGAACAGGCCAAGTGGAACCGCTATGTGATGACCTTCCCCCTGGGCCGCCGGGCGGTGGTGGGAGGGCGCTACCTGTTCAGCCTTTTTACCGCTCTGGCAGCCAGTTCCTTCGGCCTGTTGGTGTGCGTGTTCACCTCTCTGATGGGCCGGAGCCAGCTGGAAGAAAATCTGGCCTCCGTCCTGGCCTCCCTGGGCGTGGGGCTGTTCATCGTGGATATCATGCTCCCCCTGTGCTACAAGCTGGGGCCGGAGCGGGCCCGGCCTTACCTGTACGCGGCGGTGTTCTTCCCCGTCATCGCCCTGTTCCTGGCCTACAAACTGGGCTTCCAGGCCGACCTGTCCGCCCTGGACCGGATGTCCGCCCCGGCGGTTCTGGGACTGTTCGCCCTGGTCCCCCTGGCCGCCCTGCTGGGAATGGGCATCTCCTACCTCGTCTCCTGCCGCATCGTGGCAGACAAGGAGTTCTGAGATGGACGGTTTAAAGATGGGAGTCCTGCTGCTCTGGACGGTCTGCCTGCTGGCCATCACCGGCTGGTTCCTCCGCTTGATCTGGATCGCCCGCCCCCTGGAGCAGGGTCTTACCCTGGCTCTGTTCCTGCTGACGGCCGCCACGCTCCGGCGCAGGCACAGTTGATCGCCCTGCATTGGCCGAAAAGCCCGACCTTTCGGTGAAAGGCCGGGCTTTTTATTTCATTCCGGTATATTTTCCCGGTAAAAACTGGTACAATGAGGACATCTCCTAGAAAGGCGGGATTTCCATGATCCACCTCTACTGCGGTGACGGGAAGGGCAAAACCACGGCGGCCATGGGGCTGGCCCTGCGGACGGCGGGCAGGAACGGAGCCGTTGTCATCGCCCAATTTTTGAAGGGCGGGGACAGCGGGGAGCGGTATGCTCTGGCCCGGGTCCCCCAGGTCACTCTGCTCCCGGTGCCCGACCGGGTCAGCTTTCCCTTTGCGATGTCCCCGGAGGAGCGGGACTGGGAACAGGACCGCAGTCTGGCCCTGCTGGAACAGGCAGTCCGGACCGCCGGAGAGGCAGACTGTGCCCTGTTGCTCCTGGACGAGGTCTGCGGTGCTGTGAACACCGGTCTGCTCCCGGTACAGGCCGTTCTGTCCGCTCTGGATACCCTGTCCTGCGAGATCGTGCTCACCGGACGCGACCCTCATCCCGAATTGGCGCGGCGCGCGGATTATATCACCTGCTGTCAAAAAATACGCCACCCCTTTGACGTTGGCAAACCTGCCCGTCCAGGCGTCGAGTTTTGACCTCAGTCTGTAACTGACGCCGTGCTCCGCGCCTCATCAAAGGCCTCTCCCCCCGGCTTCTCCCGGTTCTCGCTTGAAGCTTTTTCGTTTTCTGCTTCGACTTTTCCCCAGTTCGGCAATAATCGTCAGGATTTTCATCGAATTACTGAAAATTTATTGAATTTTATGTTATAAATTGCTAAAAAAACGTTGCAATATTTCTTGCAGATGGTATAATATCCGTGCCGCGGATATTATACTTCGATTTCAGCCCTTTTCCCGCCCCCTCCGGGGGCCGGAAAAGCAGTCGGTACGTTTTTTATTATTTTCTTTTCCCTTACGGTATAATGTTTCGCACGGTACCTGACGTTCCGCGGGACGCGGAAAAGCTTTGTGAATCGGCGACGGCCCGTTTATGCGCTACAAATGAACGGTGGCCATCCGCCGTCGCAATAAAAAGAAAGGAATGAAGTAAATGGCAACAAAATTCGTGTACCTCTTTTCCGAAGGCAACGGTAAGATGCGTGAGCTGCTGGGCGGCAAGGGCGCCAACCTGGCCGAGATGACCAATCTGGGCATGCCCGTGCCCCAGGGCTTCACCATCACCACCGAGGCCTGTACTCAATATTATGAAGACGGCGAGAAGATCAACGACGAGATCCAGGCCCAGATCATGGAGTATATCGTCAAGATGGAAGAGATCACCGGCAAGAAGTTCGGCGATCTGGAGAACCCCCTGCTGGTCTCCGTCCGTTCCGGCGCCCGCGCCTCCATGCCGGGCATGATGGACACCATCCTGAACCTGGGTCTGAACGAGGACGTGGTGGACGTCATCGCCAAGAAGTCCAACAACCCCCGCTGGGCGTGGGACTGCTACCGCCGCTTTATTCAGATGTATTCCGACGTGGTCATGGAGGTGGGCAAGAAGTACTTTGAGCAGCTCATCGACGAGATGAAGGCCAAGCGCGGCGTCACCCAGGACGTGGAGCTGACCGCCGACGATCTGAAAGAGCTGGCCGCCCAGTTCAAGGCCGAGTACAAGTCCAAGATCGGCCAGGACTTCCCCACCGACCCCAAGGAGCAGCTGATGGGCGCCATCAAGGCCGTGTTCCGTTCCTGGAATAACCCCCGCGCCATCGTGTACCGCCGCATGAACGATATCCCCGGTTCCTGGGGCACCGCCGTCAACGTTCAGTCCATGGCCTTTGGCAACATGGGCGACGACTGCGGCACCGGCGTGGCCTTCACCCGTAACCCCGCTACCGGCGAGAAGAAGCTGATGGGCGAGTTCCTGACCAACGCCCAGGGCGAGGATGTGGTGGCCGGCGTCCGGACTCCCATGCCCATCGACCAGATGGCTGAGAAGTTCCCCGAGGCCTTCGCCCAGTTCCAGACTGTCTGCCAGACTCTGGAGAACCACTACCGCGACATGCAGGACATGGAGTTCACCGTGGAGAACGGCAAGCTCTACATGCTGCAGACCCGCAACGGCAAGCGCACCGCCGCCGCCGCTCTGAAGATCGCCTGCGACCTGGTGGACGAGGGCATGATCTCCGAGCAGGAGGCCGTCGCCATGATCGACCCCCGCAACCTGGACACCCTGCTCCATCCCCAGTTCGATCCCGCCGCTCTGAAGAAGGCCACCCCCGTGGCTTCCGCCCTGCCCGCCTCCCCCGGCGCCGCCTGCGGCAAGATCGTCTTTACCGCCGAGGACGCCAAGGAGTGGGCCGAGCGCGGTGAGAAGGTGGTCCTGGTCCGTCTGGAGACCAGCCCCGAGGACATCGAGGGCATGGTCGCCTCCCAGGGCATCCTGACCGTCCGCGGCGGCATGACCTCTCACGCCGCCGTCGTGGCCCGCGGCATGGGCACCTGCTGTGTCTCCGGCTGCGGCGCCATCAAGATGGACGAGGAGAACAAGAAGTTCGAGCTGGCCGGCAAGACCTATGTGGAGGGCGACTGGATCTCTCTGGACGGCTCCACCGGCAACATCTACGGCGAGGCCATTCCCACCGTGGACGCCTCCATCTCCGGTGAGTTCGGCCGCATCATGGCCTGGGCTGACAAGTACCGTCAGCTGAAGGTCCGCACCAACGCCGATAACCCCCGCGACACCGCCCAGGCCGTCAAGTTCGGCGCCGAGGGCATCGGCCTGTGCCGCACCGAGCACATGTTCTTCGAGGCCGACCGTATCCCCGCTATCCGCCGCATGATCTGCTCCGACACCGTGGAGCAGCGCGAGGCCGCTCTGTCCGTCCTGGAGCCCATGCAGCAGGGCGACTTTGAGGCCATGTACGAGGCCCTGGAGGGCCGTCCCATGACCGTCCGTTTCCTGGATCCCCCCCTGCACGAGTTCGTTCCCACCGAGGAGGCCGACATCGCTCAGCTGGCCCAGGACATGGGCAAGTCCGTGGACGACATCAAGGCCATCATCGCCTCCCTGCACGAGTTCAACCCCATGATGGGTCACCGCGGCTGCCGTCTGGCTGTCACCTATCCTGAGATCGCCGCCATGCAGACCCGCGCCGTCATCAAGGCCGCGCTGAACGTCCAGGCCAAGCACCCCGACTGGAACATGGTCCCCGAGATCATGATCCCCCTGGTTGGCGAGATCAAGGAGCTGGCTTTCGTGAAGAAGACCGTGGTGGAGACCGCCGACGCCATCATCAAGGCCGCCGGCTCTGACATGAAGTATCATGTGGGCACCATGATCGAGATCCCCCGCGCCGCTCTGACCGCCGACGAGATCGCCAAGGAGGCCGAGTTCTTCTCCTTCGGCACCAACGATCTGACCCAGATGACCTTCGGCTTCAGCCGCGACGACGCCGGCAAGTTCCTGGAGGCCTACTACGCCAACAAGATCTATGAGAGCGATCCCTTCGCCCGTCTGGACCAGAACGGCGTGGGCCGTCTGGTGGAGATGGCTGCCAAGCTGGGCCGCCAGACCCGCCCCGACCTGAAGCTGGGCATCTGCGGCGAGCACGGCGGCGACCCCTCCTCCGTGGAGTTCTGCCACAATGTGGGTCTGGACTATGTGTCCTGCTCCCCCTTCCGTGTGCCCATCGCCCGTCTGGCCGCCGCTCAGGCCGCTATCAAAAATCCGAGGAATTAAAACTCACTCGGCTGTGAGGGCATAAAGTGATAAAATACACCCCCGATTCACTGAATCGGGGGTGTATCTTTCTTTTAATTGGAAAAAGTCATGCCTGCATCATATTGTACATATTATCGATTTCATTTAGCGCTTCTTGCAGCTTTTTATCAATTTCCTGTGTAATAAACTCATGCTTGAGCTTGGCAATAAATCTAATATCTGTAAATAGATGCCCAACTGTCGAAATTAAGCTGCCTACATCAAGATTTTTGGGATTATTCGTAATAGTTGCGTTAATAATCGTACTAGTTGTTGCAATAGAATTTGAAATAAGTAATATTTTCTTCGTTCTGGCCTCATAAATCTTTTGCTCAACACCTTCTGGCTTAAAGAGGCCATGCGCCAACCCTATTATAATATCAAGCATCAGCGAAACAATATACGAAGCCCCAGCAATTTTTGCGTCCCGTGCAAAACAAAGTGCGTCATATTGTTCTTTATATAATGCGCTCGCAAAGGACTCATTAAATGTAGAAAGGATTGGTACAGGTAAGCCTACTTTTGTAAACTCATCTGACTTAAAATGTTGAGCCTGTGCAAATATTGCTGCTGGTAAATTGAGAGGATCATCTTGTACAGCCTGATAACTTTCATGGAACAGAGTTCCCAGCGAAACGGGAACGTTAGTGATATGCATCTTAGGCTTTCTCTCTACTCGGTATGATTCAAAGCTATTCAGTGTAATAATATCGGTTAAAATATTAGCAGTTCCAAATAGCCATCCAAGAATTGGATCGTGGCCTAAGGTATATAACCTGTGGTAGCGTCCACCCATATTTATTCCAAGGGCGCTTGAACCGACAGTCGTATCATAAGGCGGCGTTTGATATAAAAGATTGATCCAATAACCCGTTTTATTTTTGGGCAAATGCTTATTTTTGAATTCGTCATTTGCAGTTCTCTGTGCCTTCTTAATAGCCTTATCATCGTGAGCTAAACGCTTTGATGCATCAAAGCTTTCGCCGTAATTGAATTGTTTTGCAACATATGGAAAGATCAACGATTTTGCAACCTGTAAGGCTGTGGCAATCGCTAGAAAACTTAAGTCCGTCTTATTTACAATAGAGGTTTTATGGGAAAACTCTGCATTAATCTCATCGAGCTCTTCCCAACATTTGTCAATTTCTTCCTTGGTAAGCAAATCTTCTAATGTTACATCATTTGGCACATACTGCGATGCTTCACTCACAATGTCATCCCAGTCTTCTAAAACCGGCTTCTGCTCAATTCTATTAGAAGGAGCCGCCGAAAAATTTGGAACGGATATTCCCAGTCCTTCTAACAGGGCGATGGATGCTTCGATACTTGCATCTGCAGTCCGATTCGCTTTTTCGGCTGATTCTAATGCTTTTTTTGAGATGTCTTGGTTATATTTTAGAACTTTATTTCTTTCTATTTCCTGTTCCGAATACTTATAATCGCTCATACTTTCCCCAAATCATACTTCAAATCAGTAATTGCGGATTGCAAAAGGGTATTCAGCGAAGTCAAATAATCAATCCGCTCCTTACTAGCGTTCGTTTCCTCTCTCAGAGCCTTCAAAATAGCGGTTTGTTTGGCAATGGCCTCCTTATAGCAGAGCTCCTTACTTTCTCTGAGCTTTTTGTGTCTAATTGAGCTTGCTGCTCCGACTCCCACAGCGCCAAGTATTGCAACGGGAGCAGCAAGGACTCCCACGCCAGCAGCCATTCCTCCTCCAACTATACCTCCTGCAGCTGCCAATCCACTTGTGATACCTGCCGCAGACAAACCAACAACAGACCCACCAAGATACAGTGCGGCAAAGCTAATTGCACCACCAGCTCCAACTCCCAATGCGCCAGCAAGTGCTTCCGGGATAGCTGATTGTGTAATTGTGCGCTTTTTATCATTTACAGCGGCACCAGCCTCATCCAACACCTTCTGAACAGTTTTCAGCGCTTCTTGAGACTGAAATCTCATGTCTTTCGTTTTTTTAACATAGTTTCCCATAGCATTTTTCTCCTTTTTGTTCAGTAATAGATGTATGTCTCAATAGATTGTCATAAACTGACGTAATCCCCTTGGCTCCTCAGCCACATATCAATACCTTTGCCGAACACTTCTGCTTCCACCGTCCATCCGTCCGCATCTTGCTCTATAATTTCCGCTGTGGGGAGTCTGTCAAGCACCGCCTCAATAGATGGGCCAGTGTACTTAAAGCAAATCTTCTGTAGCCTACCACCATACATGAACTGTACCCTTTTACGGAATTCGCCCTCTTGGAAGCGTTCTCGGTAAGGGACCTGAAAATGCTCGTCCGTAATATGGAACCGCTGGATGCGATCTACACGGTAAATCGTGGGAAACAGATCGTCCGGGTTCTCAAATTCCGTTGCTCGGTCAATGCCTCGGATAAATGCCACCAGATAGAAGTAGTACTCAGAAAACATCAAGCCAACCGGCTCAATCGTCCGCTGGACGTTTTCTCCGCCCTTTAGCTTCTCGTAGGTGATCTCCGTCACCAGTTGCTTTTGAATCGCCTCTCCAAGCTCCCAGAGGCCATCCAGCAAGTGTTTTCCGTGATGAGGCTCAATGTAGAGATGTTTTTCGTTCGCCAGCAAATCAACTACAGCCCGACGATGCTCCACAGGGACGCAGCAATTTACCAGCTTATCAAGAATAGGCAACATCTCGTCCCGCCGCAGAGAGCGGCTCTCCAGCAGGATTTTACATGCAGCCAGTACTTCACTGTTGTTGAGGTAAGCATTATCCCGTTCAATCAGTCGGTAGACTTTCTGCCGAGCATCATAAATTATCTCTCCCGGTGGAGTCTGATTTGCAAAAAAACAGCGCAAATCTTCAATGTCACGTTGAAGGCTGCGCTCGTTGACACCAAAGCGGTCAGCGGCAGCCTTTTTCTGTATTCCAACTCCCTTGATGAAGTCTTGATACAGATACAGCAACCTCGCACTTTTCTCGATTTCCATATGTATCCCTCCTGCCAATCAGTATATACTATGGCATAGACAGGATTTGTCTATTTGAGCAAAAATGAATATTTCCAAAAAAATTATACTCTTAAAGTTCTCTTTTCGCAACCCTTAAAGTTCGCTCTTCGCCACCCTGGCAGTTTATTTATAGGAACAACCTGCGGCGTTAAACTGTTTTTATTATCACCACAGGAGGTTCCCTTATGGATTGGAGATCGATTGGTAAGAGAATCCGGCAGCAGCGAGAGTTTATGGGGCTTACCCGTGAACAGTTTGCGGAGCAGATCGACGTAACCCCAAAATTCTGCTCAGATATTGAAGCTGGTGTTAAAGGAATGTCCGTCCCCACCCTCTGCCGAATTGCCAAGGTACTCCGTCTATCTACCGATTACATTCTGTGGGGCAAGTCCGGGCAGGAAAATCCGGATTCTGTTATGATGGTGCTGGAAAACTGCACTGAGAGAGAACGCTCATATGCCGAGCAGCTGCTAAAAATTTTTGTGGCTGCGATGAATAGTAGTGACAATTAGGTTTACCTTGCTGGAAAAGCGGAGTGACATTCACTCCGCTTTTTTACTATACTCGCGCATGTGAGAAGCATAACCATACTGATCTCCACCAATTTTAGCCGCTGTTTCAAACCATTTCTCCGCCTCTTCCCCTCCATGTGCAGTGTAGTAAAGGTTTACCATCTCCAGGGAATAGTTATCCCGGTGCATAGCTGCCTTGCGATACCAGTGAATGGCCTCCTCAACATTTCGTTTTGTACCATGACCGTAGTAGTAGCAGTTTCCGAGCATTCTTTGCGCACGGACGTCATATGCCGCTGCGTCTTCATATGCCTCAAATGCTTTGATTTTATCTACCGGAACACCTAAACCGAAATAATAGAAGTCTCCATATGTCTGTATCGTTAGCACTGCATGGTAATATCGCTCAAATGCCTTTGATACGTCTCTTTCCACACCTATTCCAAAGTAATAGCAATCTGCAAGCATTTGTTTTGCAATACAATCACCATACTTTGCTGCCTGATTATACCAGTAGACGGCTTTCTCAAAATCAACTTCCACGCCAGCCCCATAGAAATAACAGTTTCCAAGCATTTGCTGGGCATGGTCATCTCCTATAAAATGATCGGCTGCTTTTTGATACCACCGAACAGCCTCGTCCCAGTTTTCCTTCACGCCGATTCCAAAATAATAGTAATCACCCAACCTGGATTGAGAAGAAGCAATAGTATCTGACTTTTGATACCACTGAAATGCTTTTGCTAAATCGCGCTCAACACCGCACCCCCAATAGTATCGCTCTGCCAAAGAGTGTTGAGCACCGTTTTCTCCCCGTTCCGCCGCTTTCAAAGTCCATTCAAACCCTTCCTCTGGGTCTTCACAGCAAAAGTCACCAAGAAGTTCCATAGCATTGGAATTACCATGCTCTGCTGCAACTTTAAACCAACGATACATATTTTCCTCGTCCTCGAACATGTCATACAAGAATCCAATTTTTACTCCATAATTTGGATCTTTTTCCGTTACCAACTTAAAATATTCTTCCGCCTTATCAGGATTCTTTTCGAATAGTTCGCCCTTTTTATAACAACGTCCGGCCACATAAATAGCCTCGGTATAGCCAAGTTCCACTGCTTTTTCCAGCCATTCACGTGCAGCCTCCAGGTCTTGGTCTATAAAATCTTCAAGCGCACAATAGTACATTTCGTATAACCGAAAGTGAGCTTCCGCATTTCCCTGTGCAGCGGCCAGCTTATAATATTTCAAAACCAATTCTTTTGCAGTCTCATCACTGACATCAATGGGGCCATCATGTTCGCCCCGAAGATATTCATCATAGTAGTCCGCAACCCTTACCTGTGCATCTGCGTCTCCAAGAGCAGCTAATCTGTAGTCTTCTGTGTTCATGGTTTACACTCCTTTTTCTTCTGTTCTGTAATGTATATTACTCCACCGCATGGACAGATCCTGTCTATCTGCAAAACTTATTGTTGCTTTATCCGGCGATAAAACGTAGATTTGCTCACGTGCAGCGTCCGCATGGCCTCTGTCGCTGTGATAGCACCGCTTCTCCACTTGGCTGTGACTTGTTCAAACTCCGGAGCTACGATGGGCTTTCTTCCTTTGTACTTTCCCTGTTCCTTAGCAATGGCAATGCCCTCCCGCTGGCGCTGCAGGATGTACTCTCGTTCCAATTCCGCTACAGCTCCAAACACGGTAAGCATAAATTTCCCGGTGGGCGTAGTGGTGTCGATGGCTTCCTTCTTGCTGACGAACTCCACACCTTTTGCGGCCAACTGCTCCACTAGCTCCAGCAAATCACGGGTATTTCTGGCAAACCGGCTGATGGACTCCACGATGACGGTATCGCCTCTGCGGACATACTCCAGCATTTTCTGCAGCTCTGGACGGTTCGTGTTCTTGCCGCTCATACGGTCGATATAAACCTCATCCACGCCCAGGGCTTCCATCAGGGCTTCCTGGCGCATGGTATTCTGTTCCTGTGTGCTGACACGGATATATCCGATTTTCACGAAAAAGACTCCTTTCCAAACGAAATGTCCCATTAGGTTGGTCCTCGCAAGTGGCACATGGCAAAATACGGAAACCGACCCTAATGGGACTCTTTTTACCTGTGCCGATAGGGTACACCCTAACGGTACACGTTACAGGTACGGTAGGACGAACAGATCGCCGCCCGCGTTCAGGAACATCTCAGGCATGGAAAAACGCTCCATATATGTTTTTACCTGCTGGTCAGTCAGGCCTGCAAAGTGGTCACTGTCAGTCGGGGCGGCACAGAGCAAGAACGTGCCGGAGATGATGTCATAGACATTTCCTTCTTCATCCCGCAGCGCCCGGTTCAGCGGCAGATTCAGCAGCTTGCCCTCCTCGTTGCAAATCAGCGCCACAGGCTCGTCAAATGGATAGACTGCTTCAATGGGACTACCCACGATCTTCTGCATGGATTCCAGGCCAGCGTCGATGTCCCGCACCATAGGCTTTTTCTTTGGCTCTACGACAATTACTCGCATGACCAATCCCCCTCACGCGATCACAAATCGCCGGGAAGTACTGCTTCGGCTGAACTGGGCAAACAGATCCGCATGGGTCAGCTTGAACGCCGCACTGTCAAATCGGTTGGTGATGACGGTTTTCCAGGTGATAGTGTAGTCCTTCCCGGACAGCACATCCGTGTTCTTCGCCAGCATTTCCGCTTTCAAAGAATCCTCAATGGCGGTAATGGCCGATTTCACCTCAGCCTCCATGTTGCGCAGTTCCCGCAGTTCCTTCACCTTGGCATCAATTTCGTAAATACCCATCAGTACATCGCTCCCTCATACAAGAATTCTTCAATATCATCCGTGGAAAACCCGGACTCCAGCAGCCTGTCCACCGATTCCGGTGAGAACCCATAGCAGCAGGCCACGGATTTCAGTTCGTCCAGATACTCCTGCTCTACTGTCCGGGCCTTGCCAGTCCGCCTTACCTCCGGCGGCCACATCGGCCAATATCCCCAATGCTGTGCAAGATGTGAAGCGTTAAACGATGCTGTTGCCTGCTGACCGGATGCGGTGATCCTCAAAATATCTCCGCAGTTCAACTCAATGCGCTCCGGCTTACCGAGAGGCAGTCTCAGGAGATTCAACGCTCTTGTCAGGATAGCTTCGGTGGATGCGTAGAGATAAACGCCAGCCCGGGGATAGTGGTACAGGCAGAGGGGATTGTCCCCCTTCACGAAATAGAGGTTTTCCTGCTGATCCAGCACGGTGAACGTAAAAGTGCCCTCGACTTGCTCCGCCATGTATTTCAGGCTGGAGAAGTCGAGGGCTTTTTTCTGTTCGATCAGCTGCACCGCGATATAGCTGTCTGTCTCAATTTTGGTTTTCGGCAGATGATTGGTTCGGCGCAGGAGATGGTCATTGTAGAGAATGCCGTTGTGGGCCAGAGCAAACATCTCTCCAGCCGCATTCCCCAGGAACGGGTGATTATTTCGGTTCCTGCTGGCCCTTCCCTGAGTGGTCATGCGAGTATGGCCCATGATGACTCTGCTATCCTCCGGAATGCGGAAACGCAGCCTGTGGGCCTCCAGAGGACGCTTATAGATGCTCAGGTGGTCATGGGTGCAGTAAGCGATTCCGGTGGCGTCGGTACCCCGTTCCTCACATTCTGTCGCCAGTACAGAGAGAATATGGGCTTTTTCTCTGGCGCTGAACCGCCCGTGGCAGTCGATCATCCCAAATAGGCAGCACATCAGACTTCCTCCTCGCTCTCCACTGGCTCATTGACATACAGCCGCCGCTCCTTTAAGTACTGCACCAACTCAGACTGCGTACAGCCGGAGACAAAAGTGGTCCAGGACATGGCCTTGATCTGGTCATCCGTCAAACAAATCGCCACATCACAGATTCGGTCAAGAAGCTGCAATGTGGCGATGAGGGTATTATATTTGAGGGTGCCGCGGAAGATTCGGAATTCAATGGTATCCGTATTGGTGAGGTTCACGCTGGTATAGCGTCCGCCGTGATAGCCCTTCTTGGCATGATCCAGCAGTTCTTTCGGCTGGTCCTTATAGCCATAGCGGGTGGCCCAGCGTTCCAGCTGACGTGGCGTTCTGCGGCTGAATTTCAGAAGTTCCTCCCAGTTCTTTTCAAAGAAATAGAGAATGCGGGCAATCACTGCGTCCTGGGCTTCCTCGGTATTGCCAAAGGCATCCCGGTTCACATGGACGTGGAGGCCGCAGGTGGTAGCCTGATGGCTGGTATAGCCCAGGCGGATCGCTTCCTGGAGGATTCTTGCCCAGGGCATTTCCTTCATGTGGTACTCCAGCGTCATGGGATGCGTTACCATCTCGAAGCCGTCATCCAGGGAACCGTCATGCTTGCAGTACAGGTTTTCCACGCCGTTTCCGTTGGCGATCTCCATGATTTGCCGTGCGCTGGCATCATTCTCACCGGCTCCATCGATTTCCAGCTCTACGCCAAAATAACGAGAGCCATCGCCGCGGAACAGTGGCTCCGGCTTGTAATAATAGTCTTCAATCATTTTATTCCTCCGTGCATGGGTATGACAGTCGTAGCAGAGCGGGTAATCTTCATCGTCATCCTCATAGTAGGCATCATCCACATGGATGATACGTCCGCAGCGTTCGCAGCTGGTATAGTGCCGGTCATAGCAAGGCTGGCAGAGGGGCGTGTTTTCATCCCCGGCATTATCATCCCGGTAGATACGCTCTCCGCAGCGGGAGCAGATCACAGTCTCTTCATTAGCACAGCGTTCGCAAATTGCATCGTCACCCACCAGGATGCGGTTCACCAGTGGGTGCTCCTGTCCACAGTGACAGCAGGTAAAAGTTTCAGTCATCATCGTCATTCTCCTTGATAAAATAGTCGATTGCCGCACATACCAGCGCGGCGGCAGCAGCCAGCAGGATTCCAAAGATGTCCTTGGAATCCAGGTTCAATTTGTCATTGCTTATCTCGTCCCTTCTTTTCCCTTGCGGCAATTACGCCAAAACAGTTTTGCGCAGCAGAACGCTTACGATTTCCACTAAAACCGTGCGGATCAAGCGCAGCAAACGGATCAGCATATGGTTTCGCTCCTTTCTTGATTTTGATGATTCCCGCCCGAATTTGCAGTTTACAGAGTCAAAATACCGCCGTTTTCTCTGCAAAACAGGAAAAGAGCCAGAGTCCGCAATCGTCGAGAAATTACGGGTTCTGGCTCTTTATCATGTTAATAATATACGGTTGACCGGGACGGAATAACGCAAAATGGGATTAAAAGGGACAACAACCATGTAAGGCGCTATGCCAAAATTTTGAAAGGAGATTTTTATGATGAGATATTATGAACGATACGATGACTATGGTTACGAGCGGGATGACGAGGGATATGAGGAGCAGATCAACGAATACCTGACGCCCCGGGAGGTCATGGAACTGCTGGCCATTGGAAAAAATACGTTCTACAAGATGGTCCAGTCCGGACAGCTGCCTGCCTTCCGGATTGGGCGACAGTGGCGTGTCCGGCGGGTGGATATAGAGTTATGGGCGGCAGGACAGCAGGGCGGCAACAACTAGAAATGTTGGGAAAATAGTGATTTTAACATGAAGATACCCCTATATTTAGAGTTTTAGCCGCCCTGCTGCCTTGTGCCCCGTTATTTATCTTTGCCTTCGTTGTAATGTTAATGCATTTGTGATAAACTCGATTCACAGGTTATACCATTTGAAAGGATTGACGTTTACCGCTTATGGATGTTATGGATGCAGACAGTGTCAAAACAGGAAAGAAATTAGTTCAACAGCCAATATACAAGTCCCTTGCTGCTTTCTCTAGGCACTATGAAATCCGCAAGATATATGGAAAGGAATATGCCAAAATTGCCCCTTCCCCGGAGCAATGCGCAAAGGAGTTAAAAGATTCCATTGATAAATCATGCAAAAGTTTGAAGTTCAGTTTTACAGAAGACATTCCCGTTTCATTTGCTAATGGTGTTAACAATACTCGTCTAAATGCACATGACCGGGCAAAAAAACATGTTAAGGCCAACACGTATCACGAGACCTCATTAGAAAGTCGCGCTGTGGGAAAAACTTTAGACCACATCAATAGTTCACACATTCTAGGTTCAAACTCCGCATTGACTCATCGGCATCAGAAGATTATCACAGATTTCTTGGATGCTATCTCCGTTAACCCGGACATTTTCAGAATTAACCGCCATTACGTGATGACGCAACCTTTATCCATCCTGTTTGAGGAAGTATTGGACGAAGAAGATTCTTATACCAAATTAATTACATCTCAACAATTCGATGAAATTCCAATTGAAAAAGCACAGCAACTTTATAGCCGTATTATTGCCGCAATTGATGCTGCGCCAGTTGACCCATCTACTTTGGCAAATGCAAAGAACGACCAAAAGGCCAAGTTAAGAGAGTTTTTTAATAGCCGATATAATTGTGACATTGCTTCTCCTCATAATCATTGTGATAGAAATAGCGTGGTAGATGTTATTCTAAATGCTGTATGGTACAGCATAATGAAAGAACATTGGGTGCCAAATTATACTCAGTATAAAATGGTTTATGATGATTGGCAGTGGCAAGCCATAGTAGACCACGTCTATGATGAGCTGTACAATGGCGAAGTACTCACCCACAACGCCGATGAACAGCTCCGAGAAAAAGCTAAATTGTGCTCTACTATTCCACTTAAGCATACACTAGAAACCGAATGTCCTGAGATGCTTAAAATGATTGAATATACACGTTACAATCCTAATATCAAAGATGACTCTCCCATAGTGCCATTTTCTTTACCCGAAAGATTAAATAAATTATTATAACAAACGCCCGTTCCTAAAAGACGTAACGATTTCCGAAATTCTTTACCGTCTTTTAGGAACGGGCGTACTTTATACTGGCATTGTAAGGGAGATCGATTAACGCTCCCTGCAAACACGGGCTAACTTCCTGGCACTCCCGTGTATACCGAGGCGCTAGTGCCTCATCATTATCTGCCTATATGGCAAGGAGGAATTCGTATGTTTACCACTTTGACCCCCCAAGAAGCCCAGACCCGTAGCCTAATTTGCCTTGAGAAAGGCAAGAAAGGCATAGCGACCCTGTTCCGTTCTGATGATGGTACCCTTATTTTTGGTGCAGCGCGGCTTCGACAGCCTGTCCTTCGTCTTCGTATCCGATTGGATGATAAGACATGGGATGAGCACAGTTTTAAGGATCTTCTCATTTTAAGGAGCAACTTCGAAAAGTCGGATCATTGGGTCAGCCTTTTCAATTTACCTGGAGAGAATCCGATGGATTGTACGCCGAAGCTTACATTTTCAAGCTTGGTCACCCCGTGCACATTTACTTGCGACGTTATCATGAAGGCTCCGCAGCTTCTCAGGAGAGAAGAGGAGGCTGGCATCTCCAAGTTTTTGACCTATCGCATGAGATTGCATGGATCAGAAGGTGCAGCTATGCTCGTTCAGGACGATGGCGCAGCGCAGTGCACAGCCCTGGAAATCAGCTTAGACAGGCAAGAGGCTGAATTCTCACGCAAGGCAGAACAGAAAGAATACATGAAGGAGGAGACCACCTATGAAGACGCTGAGAGAGCTTACTGCATTTCTGACCCGAGCTTCAGCAGAGATTGATGATAATCACGACGATTCTCTACCCACGCATGATGTGTTAGATCGTTTCTTCCAGACAGACGGGCAACGCTCCTGGGAAGACGAATCCGACTATGCTGCACGTGCAAATGGAGATTCAGATGAGGCACATGATACTGATGTCTCTGAATACTCTGTCACCAGAGTCCGGGAAATGCTACAAAGCATTCCCGGATCAGCCCCCTACATTGCTCCCGCTCTTTCCTTAAGCTCTCGATGGACAGACCACCTTCTTTATGAGGGTGGTGTGCCATTTGACATTGGGCATAGCATTTCCCTGCCGGAAGGAGACTTAGCAGTAGCCGAAGAAATCACGAAAAGATTCGGCTATAAAGCTGGTGCCAGCTTAAAGAAAGTATCCACACCCCCTGATATTTCTAACGGGTTGGGCAAGCGTCAGGAGGCAATGGATACCGCTGCCTTGGAGGCCTTTGTCGTATCACAAGCACAGTGGATGATATATGAGGGATGCCTCTGTATATACGAAGCCCCCTGTTGGCACAAGTTCGAGAATGAGAACGAAGCCATCAAGGAAATTCGGCAGTTGCTCTACCGGCACGGAGAGATTCGAGAGAGTCTGATGATTTCCGATTACAGGAAAATCTACAGTGGCTTACTGTCCAATCCTGAGCTGGAGGCACCTACTCGTTTGGACACTCCCCCGTACACCATCAATTGTGTTGATGGCACCTTGGACCTACTGACACTTCAGCCACACGCTCACTGTCCGGAGGATCACTTTTTCTACTACTTCGAATTGTCTTGGCGTGATGTGGTGAATCCTCCCATGCGCGGCGAATACTTTGAGACATTTGTCGCACAGATCAGCAACGGAAATCCGGCTGTGCGGCAGCAGCTCCTAGAAATGTTGGCCATTGCTATGACGGGTACGCAGCTAAAGCACTTTTTCGCCATGCTTGGCTGTAGTAACTCAGGCAAGAGCCAATGGGGCCGTTTTGTGCAAGAACTGCTTGGACGAGAAAATGTGGAAACTGTTCAGTCCATTGGGGACTTTGGCGCAAGATTTACAACTGGCTCTCTCTATGGAAAGCTGCTTGTTAGTTGTCTCGACCTTCCCAACGGGACACTTCCGCAAACTGCCGTTGGTGTTCTCAAGCAGTTCTGCGGTGACGACTCTGTAAAAGGTGAAATGAAATACAGGAAGAGTTTCACCTACTACAAAAAACCGTTGGTTATGTTGGCAGGAAATCACCCCATCAAGGTTCAACATGCTGACCGAGAGGATGCATTGTTTAACCGCATGGTTGTCATTCCCTTTGCTGATCCTGGTATTGATGCCTCACAGCGGATTCCAAACTTGTATTTGCGTTTCCTTGAGGAAGCTCCGTACATTGTTCGCGAAGCCGCAATTGCTTTCCAAGACCTATCCGCCCGTAATTGGGAACCCACCAAAGTTCCCGTTCCTGCGGAATACGCATTTCAAGAGGGAGACCATCGTGTCTTGGCAGTCAAGGCCTTTGTATCAGCCTGTGTTTCTAGCGAACCCAAAGCAGAGCTATCGACTGCTGATCTATTTCAGGCTTATGACAGCTTTGCGTTTGAACACGGTTATCCCCAAATGGACGCCAATTTTTTCAGCCGTAAGCTATCCGAAGTGCTGAAAGAATTACTTCCAGAAGCCGCTCCAACCAAAAAGGTACACGGCAAGGAAGTCCGCGGCTATACCAATATTGCTTTGGGTTAACTGTTTCCGCATCGTTCGCATCTGTGGTCGTGCATTATTCTGATAGTAACCATAATGGGGAGTATCCTGTTTTTCCGCAGGATACTCCCCCAGCAAAATGGAGGATAAATTACTATGATTGACCCCATTATAACTGACATTTCCGCCGCTATCAAGATGATCGCCGCTCTTCACAAGGCCGGTCTCATCAACGATCCTACTTACCACAGCATCTTGGCAAAGTACGCCCCGGCAACCTGACTGGACGCAGGCACTTTATAACAGAAAGGAGGTGAGCATCCATGGACAATATTCTGAACCGACAGCGCCGGGTGGCGATTTATGGGCGTGTCTCTACCGAGCACGAAGCGCAGATCAACGCACTGGAGAACCAGAAGGCATGGTACGAGGGTATTGCCCAGCAGCATCCTGAATGGACGATCGTCGCCCACTATTTTGACGAAGGGATCACCGGAACTGCGGCAGAAAAGAGGCCTGCGTTTATGCAGATGCTGGCGGATGCTCGCCTCCAGAAGTTTGATCTGATTATCACCCGGGAGGTCTGCCGCTTTGCCCGGAATGTCGTCGATACGCTTTCCATTACCCGCAATCTCAAGGATATGGGCGTTGAAGTCTATTTTATCCAGGATCATATACGAACCATGGATGAAAAGGACGGGGAACTCCGCCTCTCCATCTTTGGAACGCTGGCGCAGGAAGAAAGCCGAAAAATATCAGAACGTGTCAAAGCTGGTCAGAAGATCAGCCGGAAAAAAGGGGTCCTCTACGGTACAGGCAACATCCTTGGCTATGACCGCGTAAACGGGACCTATGTGATCAACCCAGAGCAGGCGTTTGTAGTCCGCAAAATATTTGAGTTGTATGCCTCTGGAATGGGCTATTCGAAAATATGTGCGGAACTGACCCGATTAGGCTGCAAGAACGCTCATGGCAAAGTAGAGTGGAGTATGGACCGTATTGGAAGGATGCTTCGGAATGCGACTTATAAGGGCTACATCGGCTATAACAAGTCCCACAGTGACAATTTCCTCTCGCAGAAGCGTATCAACCATCGGGACGAGGAATTTGAGTACATAAAGGGCAATTTTGAGCCTATCGTGCCAGAAGATCTTTGGAACCGCTGCGAGGAAATTCGCCTTCAAAAGGGTATCCATCTGTTGGATAGTGATGGAATCCCCCGTAAATTCGGTAGGAAAGAGCCGCAGTCTGTTTGGACCTCCAAGCTCCGCTGCAGCTGTGGCTCCTCCTTCCGGCGGTTTCTTTGGCACAGTAACCAGAATGGTCAGAAAACCTACGGCTACGAATGCTACCGGCAAAAACGCAATGTCAGCCGCCGCTATCTGGAGGCTCATGGGCTGGACATTTCCCGCACCTGCACCACGAAGAGCATCCCTTACTGGCATATCGACCTGATGGCCCAAAAGGTCTTTCAGGCCGTCTGGAAAGACAGGAAAGATGCTGTCCTACTGGCCTGTCAAATGATTGAGGAATGCGCAGTTCAGCAGAGCAATCAATCCTCTGCTGTGCTGGACGGACTGCAAAGTAGGGCAGACAAACTGAAAATTCGGTTGAAACGGCTTCGGGAGATCTACGCAGACGGCGATATCAGCCGAGAAGAATTCCTCAGTGACAGCCAGCAACTTCACAATGAATTGGAACACCTGGAGCAGCAGATTCAAGACCTTTCCAACAGGGATTCTGCTGCTGACCCCATCATCGATCTGAAAAAGATTCAGTCCATTCTGAACCAATGGATTGACCTTTCCGCGCCCGTCATCCCGGATGCCCTTATCGACCAATTCATCCTACAGGTGGTTGTTGTGGATGACAACACCTTCAACTGGACGTTGGACTTTTCCACGGATATTCCGGAGGCTGTTCGGAATTTGCCACCCAGCGAAATTGCCCGACAGTCCTATCATGCGCAGAGGACCGATACTCCGATTGATTCCGTACTCAACCGCCACATTACCAACCCGCAGACACTATTCTCCTTTACCATTACCGAGCAAGACGCGCGGGAATACTGCCAGTCCATCGGCATGAAGTTCTTTGCGAAGAAGTGGCAGGATAAAACCGTCATTGTCAGCATATGAGGACAAAATATCTCCTCATATGCTGATTTTTTTGCTAGTTTCGATTGATTAGCAAAATTGGCTTAACGTTCTTAGCTTAATGAAGAGGGGGTGTTTGCTAATTTATTGATTTAGCTAAATTGATTTGCAAATATAGCGCAAACATACAAATACAAGACCGCTCATGTGGGCCGTTTGAAATTGTAGGTTTGTCAATGATGTGTTACACGGAAGGGAAAGCGAGTAAAGTCTGCTTGGGAGAGCACCAGTTGAGGGGTCTCATAGGGAAATTGTTGTACTGACGCTGTCTTTTCGCCAACTGAG
>Ga0129306_1001344_pt1 | contig 28357 bp, 26 predicted proteins | sample P827metagenome_FD_94438 | JGI IMG/M metagenome (GOLD analysis project Ga0129306, IMG submission 94438) | Capybara group fecal microbial communities from Wisconsin, USA - P827 metagenome | ecosystem: Host-associated > Mammals > Digestive system > Large intestine > Fecal | place: USA: Wisconsin...
CAACGTATACTTCGCAATCGGTATTTCAGGTGCTATTCAGCACGTTGCAGGTATGGAAGAATCAGACATCATCATCGCTATCAACAAAGATGAAGATGCTCCTATCTTCGATGTTGCAGACTACGGTATTGTTGGCGACTTAAACAAGATCGTTCCCGAACTTACCGCTAAGTTAAAAGCTGAAATCGCAGCTAAATAATGGTTACTAATTAATTAAATAGGTTCATTTAGGGCGCAACACTTCGGTGTTGCGCCTTTTTTTCATTTTTTGGCCCATGGTGGGCCAATACGGAATTTCCTGTATTTTGGGAGTAGTTTAAGGCCTTGTACCGGCCCATTCTACGTCTGTTTGGGCCAATACGAAAAAAATCGCAGATTGGGAGCATTTTCCCACATCGCGCCATCAATAATTTGCGAGGTGTGGGCTAATATGAATTCCATCTTAAATTGGGAGTAGTTTTTGACCAAAACTACTCCCAATTCAATACATTTTTCATATAGGGAGCAAAACCTGATAATACACCCTCAAAAGAGGCTAAATTTGCTCCCAATTTAAGCTACTTTTTCTATTAGCCCAGATAAGAATTGAACCACCGAGAGCGCAACAAGATTTCTTTTTAAATCACATCATTTTTCTTGGTAATAGCTTACACAGATGATAGAATATTATGTAATAGATAATTGATAATGCTTAATACGGAGATAATAGGTATATGAGGGGAAGAAAAGTTGCAGCTTTAGTTGTTTTATGCATTCTTTGCGGTTGTGGTCAGAAAGTAACGGGGACAATCATGCCTGAAGGCGATGGCTTTTGCTTAGATAATCAAGTTAGTTTGAATACACCTGAGAGTGAAGATTTATATGAAAATGATGAGGACTTTACACATTTCTTTTTTAAGGGGGAATTGGTTGAAATATCCGAATTTCTGGAGGGGGAACCTATCTGGTACACCAGAGGAGATGTGGATGGTGACGGAGCTGCGGAAATCGGTTTAATGTCAAGGCGCTTTATGTGTATTATTAAGCCGGAAAACAAAGAAATAATATTCGATGGACCAAATTACTATAGATTTTTAGATAGTGAGGGTGCCCATGGCCTTGTTTATGAAAGGCAGGGAGGCGCGCCGGATCATACGACGTGGCAGTATTTGACATTAGTAAAAGATGATTGGGAAACGGAATGCGAATGGGAACATTATGAATGGGATCCGTCCACTGATAAAGATCTATACTTGTTTGAAGGGAAAGAATACAGAGTCACTGAATGGTACGAACTGGCCGGAGACTATATTGACAAGAGTGAAAGAACAAGTCCATGGTTCGAAATAGAAACTCTGGATGGCGTTTTTGCAGGAAAAAGTGGCAAGTTATCGTTTGAAGAAAAAGTCAAAAAATATGAAGACGAAATTCTTGAAAAAGAACGACAGGAGTTAGAAAAGTTGGGGAATGAGTATAATATAGTCCCTTGTGCATATTACCGCAGAGTATGGAACTTAGATAACACAAGACTATATTTTTTCTCTGTTCGCATTGCTCCAATAAAGGAAGTTATGAATTCGTACTTGGTTAAGGAGACAGAAAATGGTGTTGAATGTATTTTTGACTACTTTTCATCTGCACGAATAGTGTATTCGCTGTATAACAGTTCGAAATACAATGGTGTTTTTATGAGACATTGTGGTTCGGGGGGAGCCGGTTATCAGACTGAAGACTTATGGTTTATAAATGGGGATGTTACGCCTGTATATTCAACAAGAACGACATGGCTTGCTGACTACCTGAGCTTTTACATGAGTGACGACTATCCTGAGGGAAGTAATCTGGAAACACTACTGGCTCAATCCGGTTTTATAGACAACTATATTAGCAATATTTGGATTAAGCAAATGAAAGTAGGCGATGAGGCGGTCTGGCTTGTTAATGGCTCTGACGATGCACAAGTAAAGCAGGCGCTTGATATTCTCAACGAATCCGATTTATCAGACAGAGTTATGTTTTGCTATGATAATGATGAATTCTTTGAAAAATGCGAAGAGCTAATCAATAGAAATGGTATTAGTATTGAAGAAGTATTAAATGGAAAGCCAACGGTAGGAGAGAGGTTGACTCTTTTCTGGCAGGAAGACTAGTGGAGGAATAATATGTCAAAGAAAAGAATTCTATGCTTCGGCGATTCACTTACTTGGGGATTTGACCCTGTAAGCAGGACAAGATTACCGGAAGATTCAAGATGGCCGAGAGTTTTGGGAGAGGCCCTTGGAAGTGAATATGAAATAATAGAAGAAGGACAAAATGGGCGCACGATTGCTTCAGATGATCCTGCGGAAGGAGAAAAGAACGGGCTTAAGTATATAGGCCCCTGCATGGAAAGCCATTCACCCTTTGATATTATTATCATCATGCTTGGTTCAAATGATTTAAAGAGAAAGTTTTCTTACTCCTCAATGGACATTGCGGGAGAAATGCAAATCATGATTGAAAAGATTAAAGCATACAATCATTTTAGATGCGGAGACTCCTTTAAGATTATCTTGATGTCACCGCCCTTCATCGCAGATTCCATAAAAGAATCATGGCTTGGGGATTGCTTTGGCTATGAAACGTCAGTTAAGGTATCAAAAGAGCTTCCTGACTGGTACGGTCAATTGGCAAAAATGTATGATTGCTACCACTTTGAAGCATCTAAGTATGTGGTTGCTTCAGATGCAGACGGATGCCACTTGGATAGTGAAAATCAGCGCAAATTGGGCCAAGAACTTGCTGAGTTTATAAAGAAGATGAGTGACAACTTAACAAAATAGTATTCATTTTAAGAAAATAGTAGCATTGGGAAAACTTGTTTGATATAATTGTTCACATAAGTTAGCCCTTAGGGGGCAGTTGTGGAGGTATGACCTTATATGGAAACTACTAATTCAGGCAAAGAAACTATTAATAAACATGCGGTTATTATGTATACCATTTTGGCTGTCACAATAACCCTTGGAAATGTTTACCAGTTTATATCTAAGGATATAACGATTGTAACATTGCTTGGTGTTGCGGCTTTTGCAGTTATTCCCGTTACCGCTTGTTGGATTGTTTATTTAAGAGACAATTACAGCGATTTGGTGAGACATATAATTGCGGTGGGTTTTGGAATCTTCTATGCGGTATGTTGCTTTACCGGTCACAGCAGATTGATTTTCGTTTATGCGATTCCCCTTTTGTTTGTGGTTGGAATGTACAATGACATGAAGTTTTCAATTACGGTTTCGGTTATCTGCTCAGCAATTGCTGTTTTCCACGGAGTATGGTTTACGGCAAGAGAAAACTGGGAGAGCGACTCAATCGATAACATGCTTATCGAAGTGCTCGTAATGATTTTTGTGGCACTTTTCTCAATACTTTGTAACAAAATTACTTCTAAGCTTAACGAAGATAAAGTCAGAGTTATAAATGAAACAAGTGAAAAATCCGGAGATCTTCTTCGCACAATAATGCAGACATCCGGAGAAATTACAGACGAAGTTAAAGTCATTTCCGAAAAGATGACTGAGCTTTCTACTTCAAGTGAAGAAACCCTTTCTTCCATGCAGGAAGTTCAGGCCGGAACCACAGATTCCGCTGAAAGCATTCAGAACCAGTTATATAAGACAGAAGAAATTCAGGTTCAGGTTGATAAGGTTACCGAGGCTTCAAAGAACATCGGCGACAACGTTGTAGTTACCGTTGATGCTTGCCACGAAGGCCGTGACAACATGAAGAAACTGATTGAACAGTCAGGTGTTTCCGAAAAGGCAGGAAACGATGTTCTTGGTGAAGTTGAAGGATTAAAGGCTTCAACAGAACAGATGGGCACAATCGTAGAGCTTATTAAGAGCATTGCTTCTCAGACAAGCCTTCTTTCTTTGAACGCATCAATCGAAGCTGCAAGAGCAGGTGATGCGGGAAGAGGATTCTCGGTTGTTGCAACAGAAATTTCTAACCTTGCTAACCAGACTCAGACAGCTACAGGAAACATTACAGACTTGATTGAAGGCCTTTCCGATAAGATGAACGTGGTTGTTGAAGCAATCAACTCACTTGTAGAAAGCAACAAGGTTCAGAATGAATCCGCAAACGTTACTGCCGGAAGCTTTGAAAAGATTATTGAAAGCATAAGAGAAATCAGAACCAATTCAAACAACCTTACAGGCGTTGTTGAAACACTTGTTAAAGACAACAACGAAATCGTTGAAAGCATTCAGAACATCTCGGCTATTACCGAAGAAGTTTCAGCTCATTCAACCACCACCTGCGAAGCAACAGAGCACAATAAAGCCGTTGTTGAATCGGTTCAGACATCTATCGAAAAGATGCTTAAACTTGCAGATGAATTAAAAGCACTTGAATAAAGAAAAATAAAGGGAAAAGGGGCTTGTAAGAGCCCCTTTTTTTACGCCTTTTAGTAGACTTTTACAAAACAGAGTGTTACAATTTTAACGATGATTTTTAAGGGTTAATTCATATTCCCTAAGATATAGATTTAAGGAGGATGCAAACAATGAGCATTATGTTTGACGACATTATCAGCAAAGTTACTTCTTTCCCCACAAAGACAGTAGCTGTTGCATGTGCGGAAGACACACCCGTACTTGAAGCTGTTAAGGCAGCAAAGGAAAAGAAAATTGCCAACTCTATTTTGGTAGGTGATGAAGACAAGATTCGTGCAATTGCAAAAGAAATTAACATGGATCTTTCAGATTACAAGATTATCGACAAGAAAGACACAATGGAAGCAGCTTTAACCGCAGTTAAGCTTGTTCATGACGGAGAAGCTGATATCTACATGAAGGGTCTTATCGATTCTAAGTCATTCTTAAAGGGACTTCTTGATAAGGAAGTTGGCTTAAGAAACCCTAACGTAAAGACACTTTCACACGTATGTGTATTTGAAATAAAGGGCTACGATCACCTTTTCTTCTTAACAGACGTAGCATTCCTTCCCTATCCTACACTTGAGCAGAAGGTTGATATCATCAACAACACAGTTAAGGTTTGTGAAGCTTGCGGTATAAAGAACCCCAAGGTTGCTCCCCTTGCTACAGTTGAAGTTGTTAACCCCAAGATGCCTTGTACAGTAGAAGCAGGCGAGCTTACAGCCATGAACGAACGTGGCGAAATCAAGAACTGTATCGTTGACGGTCCTTTGTCAATGGACCTTGCCATCGATCCCGAAGCTGCAAAGCACAAAGGAGCTACAAACAGAAAGATTCAGGGTGATGCAGACATTCTTCTTTTCCCTGATATTCACGCAGGTAACCTTGTTTACAAGACTTTGGTTCACACTACTGAAGTTAAGAACGGATGTATCCTTACAGGTACCAGCGCACCTGCAATCTTAACAAGCCGTTCAGATACATTTGAAGTAAAGCTTAACTCTATTGCACTTGCAGCAGTAGTTGCCGAATCACTTAAGAAGGAGAAATAAGATGGGAAAATTAAGTTTAATCATTAACCCCGGTTCCACTTCAACAAAGATTGGTGTATTTGATGACGAAAAGCTTTTATTTGATGAAACACTTCGCCATTCAACAGAAGAAATCGCTAAGTATTCTTCAATTTACGAACAGAAGGATTTTAGAAAGAGAGTAATCTTAGATATCTTAAAAGAAAAGAACTTTGACATTAAGTCACTTAGCTTTATCGTAGGAAGAGGCGGAATGTTAAAGCCCATTCCCGGCGGTACATACAAAGTAACCGATAAGCTTTTGGAAGACTTAAAGGTTGGTGTTTCAGGTCAGCACGCTTCAAACCTTGGTGGCGTACTTGCCAGAGAAATCGGAGATGAACTTGGAATTGCTTCTTACATCGTTGACCCCGTTGTAGTTGACGAACTTGCAGATGTAGCAAGATTTTCAGGTGTTCCCGAGCTTCCCAGAAAGTCAATCTTCCATGCCCTTAACCAAAAGGCAGTAGCTAAGAGATATGCTAAGGAAGTAGGAAAGAAATACGAAGATTTAAACCTTATCGTGGTTCATATGGGCGGCGGTGTTTCCGTAGGTGCTCATAAGGGCGGTAAGATTGTTGATGTAAACAACGCTCTTGACGGAGAAGGTGCTTTCTCACCCGAACGTTCAGGTGCGGTTCCCGCAGGTGACCTTGTAAAGATGTGCTTCTCAGGAAAGTACACACAGGCTGAAGTTTACAAAAAGCTTGTAGGTAACGGCGGATTCAATGCATACCTTGGCACCAACGATGCTCGTATAGTTGAAGCTAAGGCTAACGAAGGTGATGCAAAAGCTAAGGCTGTATTCGAAGCTTTCCACTATCAGGTATCAAAGGACATCGGAGCTATGTCCACAGTACTTAAGGGAAAAGTAGACCAGATCATTCTTACAGGCGGTATCGCATACGGTAAGTCCACATGTGACGCCATCAAAGAAAGAGTCGGCTACATCGCACCCATCACCGTATATCCCGGTGAAGACGAACTCTTGGCTCTTTGCCAGGGCGGATTAAGAGTAGAAACAGGCGAAGAAAAGGCTTGTGAATACTAAATCCGAGCATATTGAGAATTTTGACTCCGAGGGTCAACAGACCTTCGGAGTCCTTTTTTTCATTCATATTTTCTTAACAATTGCGTAATCCCCTTTTTATTGAAGAATAGAGCACAATCTGATACAATAATCATCGGGTTTTTATGTTTAAATAAGGGGAACCCTCGTGAAAGGACAGTATAAATGAGCGTAATTGATAAAGTTTTTGGCACGCATTCGGAGAGAGAAATTAAGAAGATTATGCCTACCGTTAAGGCAATCGAGGATTTACGTCCTCAGATGATGGCGCTTTCCGATGAAGCCTTAAAAGATAAAACAAAGGAATTTAAAAAGAGATTATCTCAGGGCGAGACACTCGACGATCTTTTGGTAGAAGCATTTGCGGTAGCAAGAGAAGCCACAAGACGTGTTATTCATACAGAGCACTTCCCAGTGCAGATCATGGGTGGTATTATTCTTCACCAGGGACGCTTGGCAGAAATGCGTACAGGTGAAGGTAAGACACAGACAGACATTTTGCCCGTATACTTAAATGCCCTTGAAGGAAAGGGCGTTCATGTCGTTACGGTTAACGAATACCTTGCAAACCGTGACGCCACATGGATGGGTGAAGTTCATAGATTTTTAGGCTTAAGCGTAGGGGTTTCTTTAAACTCAATGACTCCCGCTGAAAAGAAGGAAGCATACGCTTGCGATATTACATACGTTACAAACAACGAACTCGGATTTGACTACCTTCGTGACAACATGGCGATTTATGAAAAGGACCTTGTTTTAAGAGACCTTCATTACGCCATCATCGACGAAGTCGACTCCATTTTGATCGATGAAGCAAGAACGCCATTGATTATTTCAGGTCAGGGCACAAAGTCTACAAGCATTTATGCTATGGCTGATATCTTGGCAAAGCAGTTACACCGTGGTGAAGATATTGAAGAAGTCGGTAAGCTTGATATGATGCTTGGTAATGTGAAAGAAGAAACCGGAGACTTCATCGTTAATGAAAAGGATAAGGTTGTAACACTTACCGAAAGAGGTGTGGCTGAAACCGAAAAGTTCTTCCACATTCAAAACCTTGCAGACTCAGAAAACATGGAAATCCAGCATGCGGTTATTACAGCGTTAAAGGCTAATAATCTTATGTTTAAGGATAAAGACTATATCGTTAAAGAAGGCGAAGTTATCATCATCGATGAATTTACCGGACGTATCATGCCGGGCCGTCGCTATTCAGACGGACTTCATCAGGCAATCGAGGCTAAAGAAAACGTTAACATTAAGCGTGAATCTAAGACTCTTGCCACCATCACCTTCCAGAACTTCTTTAACAAATATAAAAAGAAAGCCGGCATGACCGGTACAGCTTTAACAGAAGAGCGAGAATTCAGAGACATTTACGGAATGGACGTTGTTTCCATCCCCACAAACAAGCCGGTACAAAGAATCGACCTTGATGACTCTGTATTTATCACAAGAAAAGAAAAGTTAGAAGCAATCGTTAGAGATATTGCGGAAACACACGCAAAGGGACAGCCTATCTTGGTTGGTACCGTTACTATCGAAGCTTCCGAAGAGCTTTCAAGACTTTTAAAGAAGCAGGGCATTCAGCATACAGTCTTAAATGCTAAATTCCATGAAATGGAAGCTGAAATCATCGCCGATGCCGGTAGAGAAGGTGCCGTAACAATTGCTACAAACATGGCAGGTCGTGGTACCGATATTAAGCTTGATGAAAAGTCAAAAGAGCTTGGCGGACTTAAAGTTATCGGTACAGAGCGTCACGAATCAAGACGTATTGATAACCAGTTGCGCGGACGTTCCGGTCGTCAGGGTGACCCCGGTGTTTCCAAGTTCTATGTATCAATGGAAGACGATTTGATGCGTCTCTTTGGTTCAGACAGAACAAAGCAGATGTTTCAGTCAATGGGCATCGAATACGGCCAGGAAATCAAGCATAAGATGGTTTCTAACGCCATTGAAAGAGCCCAGAAAAAGATAGAAGAGCGTAACTTTGAAACAAGAAAACGACTCCTTGAATACGACCAGGTAATGAACGAGCAGCGTGAAATCATCTACGCTGAAAGAAGACGAGTTCTCGAAGGCGAAAGCATGAGAGACGTAATTTATAAGATGATTACAGACATTACCGAAATGGCCGTTGACCAGGTAATCGGAGAAGATCAGAGCAAAGATGAATGGAACTACGCTGAGTTAAACCAGCTTCTTTTATCCATCATTCCCATAGAGCCTGTCACAAAAGAACGTGTTAAGGGCCATAAGAAGAACGAATTAAAGCAGCAGTTAAAGGAAGAAGCCGTTAAGCTTTATGAGGCCAAAGAAGCCGAATTCCCTCAGCCTGAAATGATTCGTGAGCTTGAAAGAATCGTGCTCCTTAAGTCCATTGACTCTAAGTGGATGGTTCACATCGATGATATGGTTCAGTTAAGAGACGGTATCGGACTTGTGGCTTATGCTCAGAAAGACCCCGTACAGGAATACAAAGCTCAGGCATACGACATGTTCGAAGAAATGACACAGAACATTCGCGAACAGACCGTATCCGTTCTTTTAAGAATCCGTATCGGTAACTCTATGGAAAGAGAGCAGGCGGCTAAGGTAACGGGCACAAATAAAGACGACACTCTTACAAAGGGCCCCGTTAAAAAGACAGAAAACAAGATTTACCCTAACGATCCCTGCCCTTGCGGTTCCGGTAAAAAATACAAACAGTGCTGTGGTAGAAAATAAATATGGTTTTACTTGATAACATGAAGATAGAGGTTCTTAACTACGAAGAACCCCTTAAAGAGCTGGCTCAGTCATTGCATCTTGAGGACAACGATAAAAGAATCGAAGAGCTCGAGATGGAAATGCAGGCTCCCACGTTTTGGGACAATCCTGAGAGAGCCAACAAACTTACAATAGAATTAAAGTCCATGCAATCCCTTAAAGAAACCGTCAACGGCTTATTTACCCAGTTTGACGATATTCTTACTTTGATAGAGATGGGTGAAGAAGAAACCGATGAAAACTATCCTAATGAAGTAAGGGCAGAGCTTGACGATTTCATAAAAAAGTTTGAAGACCTAAGAATCTCAAATCTTTTAAACGAAGAATACGATAAGAGCAATGCGATTTTAAGGCTTAATGCAGGAGCAGGCGGAACAGAGTCCTGTGACTGGGCGGGAATGCTTTACAGAATGTACACACGCTGGGCAGAAAGAAAAGGCTTTTCAATCGAAGTTCTTGATTTCCTTGAAGGCGATGAAGCAGGCATTAAAAACGTAACCTTCCAGATTAACGGCCTTAACGCATACGGCTATATGAAGTCGGAAAAAGGTGTTCACAGACTAGTAAGAATCTCACCTTTCAATGCGCAGGGTAAAAGGCAGACATCCTTTGTTTCTTTGGACGTAATGCCTGATATAGAAGAAGATTTGGACATCGATATTCCCGAAGAAGATATAAGAATCGATGTGTTTAGATCAAGCGGCGCAGGCGGACAGAAGGTTAATAAAACATCTTCAGCCATCCGTATCACCCACATTCCCACAGGAATTGTGGTACAGTGCCAAAACGAGCGAAGCCAGTATCAAAACAAAGATAAGGCAATGCAGATGTTAAAAGCAAAGCTCTTTCTTTTAAAGAAAGAAGCCAATGCCGAAAAGCTTTCGGACATTCGAGGAGAAGTAAAAGAAATCGGATGGGGCTCACAGATTCGCTCTTACGTTTTACAGCCTTACACAATGGTTAAAGACCATCGTACAAACGCTGAAAACGCCAACGCATCCGCTGTATTGGACGGAGACTTGGATTTGTTTATAAACGCATATCTTAAATGGAACAACCAAAAAGAATCAGAGTAAACAAAAGGATAGGTCATTGACCTATCCTTTTATGATGCTTAAATTATTTAAAATGGACCGCTAACCCCGTCCCCTAGGACCATTCTCCGGTTCCGGTGTTGGCCTGTTCTGCCGCTCTCTTTTGCTCACGTTCAGGTGTTAAAGGCTCTTCGCCGATAGCATCAAGATAGAAGTTGGCAGTTACAACACCAATCCAGGGCTGTAACCAGAAGTTACCGACATTACATGCATATGTAGCCACAATTGATAAAGGTATGTAGCAAAGTGACATAAGGAAATATGTAAATCGCCTTCCTTTAAGAAGCTCGCAACTTCTTCTTATTATTTCAATGACGGGCATGTCCGGATTGTCTATAAGAATAAAGTAAACAAACAAAATGAAGAATTCATATGCGAATAGAATCAAGCTCTGCAAAATTACCAAACCGTAGAGAGCGCCAATCAAGTGAATCGAACCAAACATTACTTTCTTCAAAACAAAGAAAAGAAGGGCGATTATAACGTCTACCGATAACGGAAATAATCTTAAGATCAAAATCTTATCAATGTTTAAGCCACCTAAGGTGAAGATATCGTTGATTTTAACGGTTTCCGAAGTCCTTGCAATTTTAAGATATGCTCTTGAAAGTCCGGCAGATAAAATGCCGAGAAAAAGAACTATAACCCAAGAAATAATAAGTGGAATAATATTAAACCTTGAAATCACAAAAAAAACTAAGGGAATAATCATCACGGTTGTACTGATTAAGTTTACAAGGATTGAAGGTCCGATGATACTTCCGAATCGGCCGATTAACTGACCTCTTGCATCGGCAAATATCTTTCGAATTGTTTGTGCACTATTAGAAAACATTTACAAGACCTCCGTAATTCATGATATATTTCAAAATCTCGGAAGCCTTTAAACCAAATTCTTCCATACAAAAATCACCGATAAGCATATCATATATTTTAAAAGCTTCGGAAATTTCCGCCGAACCGGTGCTTGGATATATAGGAGAAACGGCATACATAAGTATTATTGAAAAAAAGATTCCTAATACGATACCTATCGAAGCAAATATGAGACCGAGTCTGGCTTTAAAGTCTCTTTTGTAATAGTACCCTTTTGATATGAATCCCATAAAAATAGAAGTGCATCCAAGCTGAATTGCAAAGCCGGCAAACAGTTTAACTAACAAAGCGCAAACCATTGAGGCAATTCCAAAGCCAAATGCAACGGATGAGAAATTCCGCCTGACATTCTCATTCATATAATTGTCCATAAGTGTCTCCCCATGTAATTAAAATTTCTTTAATATCTTATCATCTATTGCCTTAATATACAATTGTCATGATATAATTAGACTTGCATTGAAAATGCAACAAACATTATCAGGAGAGTTTTAGATGGATATTTGTAAACAGATTTCAGAAGAATTAAAAGTTCAAAAGTGGCAGGTAGAGGCTGCGGTTTCTTTAATCGATGAAGGAAACACCATTCCTTTTATCGCAAGATACCGTAAAGAAGTTACCGGAAAGCTTGACGATGAGCAGCTTAGAACCCTTTTTGAGCGTTTGACATATCTTCGCAATTTGGAAGAGAAAAAAGAAACCGTACTTGCTAGCATCGAAAGCCAGGGAATGCTTACAGATGAGTTAAAAGAAAAAATCCTGGCAGCAGAAACCATGGTGCTCGTGGAAGATTTGTATCGTCCTTATAGGCCAAAGAGAAAGACCCGTGCATCCGTTGCCAAAGAAAAAGGCCTTGAGCCCTTGGCAAATTACATTTTGGAAATGTCTGCAACAGAGCCTTTGACTGTTGAGGCCGCAAAGTACGTTAACGAAGAAAAGGAAGTAAAGAACATTCCTGAAGCGTTGCAGGGAGCCCTTGATATTATCGCTGAAATGATTTCAGATAATGCGGATTACAGAACCTACATCCGTAAGCTTACATTTGACGAAGGTATCATTGAATCACAGGCAAAAGATGAAAAGGCTCAGTCTGTTTACGAAATGTACTATGCGTATGAAGAACCCGTTAAGAAAATCGCAGGTCACAGAGTCCTTGCCATAAACCGAGGTGAGGCAGAAAAGGTTTTGACTATCAAAGTCAACGCTCCTGAAGACCGCATTCTTCAATACCTTGAAAAGCAGGTTATTACTAAGGATAACGAATTCACCACACCTGCCCTTAAAGAAACCGTTAAGGATGCATACGACAGACTCATTTCTCCCGCAATCGAACGTGAAATTCGTTCGGAGCTTACAGAAAAAGCGGAAGACGGCGCTATCGAAGTATTCGGTAAAAACTTAACTCAGTTACTTATGGCTCCTCCGATTGTTGGAAAGACAGTTCTTGGCTGGGACCCCGCATTCAGAACCGGATGTAAAATCTGCGTTGTAGACCCTACGGGAAAGGTTTTAACCACAACCGTTGTTTACCCCACAGAGCCGCAGAATAAAGTAGAAGAAACAAAAGACATAATAAAGAAGATTATAAAGAAGTACGGAGTTAACCTTATTTCCCTTGGTAACGGTACCGCATCAAGAGAATCCGAGCAGGTTATTGCCGAAATCATCAAAGAAATCGATGTACCCGTTCAATACATTATCGTTAATGAGGCAGGCGCCAGCGTTTACTCCGCAAGTAAGCTTGCAACGGAAGAATTCCCCGATTTAAACGTAGGAGAACGTTCTTCCGCATCAATGGCAAGAAGACTTCAGGATCCTTTGGCTGAGCTTGTTAAAATCGATCCAAAGTCAATCGGTGTAGGTCAGTATCAGCACGACTGCGACCAAAAGAAACTAAGCGAAGCCCTTTCAGGCGTTGTCGAAGACTGCGTTAATAAGGTAGGGGTTGACTTAAACACAGCATCAGCTCCTTTGCTTGAGTATATTTCCGGTATCACAAAGGTTATTGCCAAAAACATCGTTGAATACAGAGAAAAGAACGGAAGATTTACAAACAGAAATCAGCTTTTATCCGTTCCCAAGCTTGGCCCCAAAGCATTTGAACAGTGCGCAGGCTTTATGAGAATCACAGACGGAGATAACCCTCTTGATGCAACAAGCGTGCATCCCGAATCCTATGAAGCTGCTATGAAGCTTCTTGATAAGTTATCTCTCACAATGGATGACATCAAGGAAAACTGGAAAAAGTCAGCTTCCGAAGCAAAAGCAAAACCTTCTTTTGAAAAGAAGCCTGAAAAGAAGAAAGAACAAAAGATTGTAATAAAGAACACAAACACTGCAATGGGCGCAGCCTTGGCAGCAGCTTTAGGCGGTTCTTTTGCTTACGCAGGAGATTCAAAGCCTGAAAAGAAGGAGTCTAAACCTGTTTCTTCATCCTCAAGTTTATTATCAAGAATTAAGGATAAAGAAAAAACTGCAAAAGAGCTTGGAATCGGTGAAATCACCCTTGAAGATATCTTAAAGGAGCTTGATAAGCCTGCAAGAGACCCTCGTTCCGATATGCCCGCTCCAATTTTAAGAAGCGATGTCCTTGACTTAAAGGACTTAAAGCCCGGCATGATCTTAAAGGGTACTGTAAGAAATGTAATCGACTTTGGTGCATTTGTTGACATCGGAGTGCATCAGGACGGACTTGTGCATATTTCACGAATCACGGATAAGTACATTAAGCACCCTCTTGAAGCCCTTTCCGTAGGAGATATCGTGGATGTTAAGGTGCTTGACGTGGATGTTCAAAAGAAGAGAATTTCTCTTACAATGAGACTTGATGAAAAAGAACCCGTTAAAAAATAAACAAGTATTGTTAAAATTGTACTAGCGATATTAAAAATGTCCGATTTTTAGTAGCATATTTCTAAACTATAATGGCATTGTCGAAACACAAACGACAATGCCATTAATAATTTTATACAGGGAGGCTACTTTTATGAAAAAGAAGTTAGTATCAGTATTATTAGCATCAGCCATGGTATTATCTTTGGCTGCTTGTGGCGTTAAGGCGCCCGAAACACCCGCTAGCACAGCAGCTCCTGCAGCTAGCACAGAAGAAACAAAGACAGAAGAAGCTAAGACAGAAGAACCTGCCGAAGCTCCTGCAGAGGTTATCAAGCTTACAATGGCTGAAGTTAACCCTCTTGACACAATCGTTGGTATGACAGACCAGAAGTTCGTTGAAGAAGTTGAAGCTCTTTCAGGCGGTTCAATCAAGATTGACCTCCAGGCAGGCGGCGTTCTTGGTTCAGAAAACGACGTACTCGACACAATGTTAGGTGAAGGCGGCACAATCGATCTTTCTCGTATTTCCGCATTCGCATTAACACCTTACGGCGGAGAAAAGTCAAAGCTTTTATCTCTTCCTTACACATTTGTAAGCCGCGATCACTTCTGGAATTTTGCTACATCAGATCTTGCTCAGGAATTCTTACTTGAGCCCTCAGAAAACGGAAGCAAGGTTAGAGGTCTTTTCTACGGAGAAGAAGGTTTCCGTCACTTCTTTACAAGAGATGCAATCACAGACATCTCTTCTTTAAAGGGAATGAAGATCCGTGTTTCCAACGACCCCGTTATGAACGGTCTTGTTGAAGGCCTTGGCGCATCTGCAACAGTAGTAGCATTTGGTGAACTTTACCAGGCACTTCAGACAGGTGTAGTTGATGCAGCTGAACAGCCCATCGCTAACTACAAGGCAAACGGATTCCAGGAAGTTGCTCCTTACATGATTCTTGACGGACACACACTTGGTGCTATCCAGGTTATCATCACAGACGCTGCTTGGAACAAGCTTTCAGAAGAACAGCAGAACGTTCTTATCGAGGCAGGTAAGGTTGCTTCAGAATACAACCGTCAGATTTCAGAAGAAAAAGAAAACGAAGTTCTTGAAGCATTAAAGGCAGAAGGAACAACAATCGTTGAAGTTACTGACGTTACACCTTGGCAGGAAGCTGTTAAGCCTGTAGTTGAAGAAAACACAAAGGGTCTTGAAGATTTATATCAGAAGATCGTTGATATGAAGTAATCCATATAATTTCTTATAAATAATAATGGAGAGGGCACGGGTCATAAAAAGCCCGTGCCTTCTTTGGAGAATAATACGTATGAAGAGTTTTTTTAATGTAGTTGATAAGATAAAACCCTTATATGATGTCACTTACCAAGTGATGCTTTTCTTATGTAAGATTTTTCTTGTTGCAGACATTTGCATAACCGGCATGAGCGTATTGGGAAGATATGTTTCTTTCGTTCCCGATCCTTCATGGAGTGAAGAAGTGGTTCTTACACTTATGGCTTACATGGCCGTTTTATCCGGTGCTCTTGCAATCAGAAAGAAAACACACATAAGAATGACAGCTTTGGACAGATATTTCCCCAAGGCTGTTATTAAGGTATTAGATGTACTTGACGACGTGGCTGTATGCGCACTTGGCGTAGTTATGCTCGTTGTAGGATGGAAATATGCCAAAACAATCGGAGCGAGAGGCTCTTATGTAAGCTTACCCAAGCTTTCAAGATTCTGGATGTATTTCCCCATTCCCGTTGCAGGTTTTGCAATGATTATTTTTGAACTTGAAGCCATTTATAACCATATAAAAGGCATTTTTATAAAGGAGGTAAATAAGTAATGGTAGTTAATCATGCAGCGATTGCAATATTGCTTATTAGCTTTCTTGTACTCATTTTATTAAGATTTAAAATCGCGTATGCAGTAGCGATTTCATCAGTTTTATGTCTCCTTTACCAGGGACTTCCCCTTTCAACCGTTTGTCAGCAGATGGTAAAAGGTATCAGTTCATTCAGTTTGATGGCTGTTCCTTTCTTTATCACCATGGGATGTCTTATGGGATTTGGAGGAATATCCGAAAAGCTCATCGCTTTGGCGGATGCCTGTGTAGGTTGGATGACAGGCGGAATGGCGATGGTTAACATTGTTGCGTCATATTTCTTTGGCGGTATCTCCGGATCTGCGGCCGCTGATACCGCATCCCTGGGAAGTATTTTGATTCCCATGATGGTTGAGCAAGGATACGACGACGACTTTTCAACAGCCGTTACCATTACATCATCATGTGAAGGACTTTTGGTTCCTCCCAGCCACAACATGGTAATTTATGCCATGAGTGCAGGTGGCGTTTCAGTTGGAAGCTTGTTCCTTGCAGGATATATTCCCGGAGCATTGCTTGCTTTATCACTTATGGTAGGTTCTTACATCATTTCAAAGAGAAGACACTATCCTAAGGGCGATAAGTTTAACTTTAAAAAGTTTATTAAACAGCTCGGCACATCATTCTGGGCCCTTGCTTCTGTAATCATCGTAGTTGTGGGCGTTGTAGGCGGTGTGTTTACGGCAACGGAATCTGCGGCTATCGCAGTATTCTACAGCCTTATCGTAAGCGTATACATTTACAAAGGCTTAACATGGAAGGGCGTTTGGCAGACACTTGAAAAGTGTGTTGATACACTTGCAATCGTACTTATCCTTATTGCAACATCAAACGTATTCGGATATTGCTTAACCACACTCCATGTACCGGACCTTGCGGCAAACGCAATCATCGGACTTACAAGAAATCCTATTTTGATTGCTTTGCTTATTAACCTTATTTTACTTGTACTTGGATGTATCATGGATATGGCACCCATTATCCTTATTGCCACACCTATTTTACTTCCTATTGCAAAATCAATCGGTATCGATCCCATTCAGTTTGGTATAATGATGATACTTAACTGTGGTATCGGACTTTTAACACCTCCTGTAGGCGCGGTATTGTTTATTGGCTCTGCAGTTGGTAAAGTAAAGATGGAGAAAGTTGTTAAGGCAACGCTTCCTTTCTATCTTTGCATGATTGCGGTACTTATTTTGCTTACATTCATTCCTGAAATAAGCATGTTCTTACCGAATCTTATTATGAAATAACAGGAGACTATTATGGAATACACCTTTAAGTCGGATGTAAAGCCAAAGGATTTGTTTAAAATTGCTATGACAAGGATATATAAAAGCTATACGTGTGTTATAAACATTGTTTTCACCGTGGCTATGATTGCTCTGGCAATAAGATTTTTCAAAGATGCGGCGCCCTTCTTTAAAGGTTTGATAATTTTTGGTATAATAATGTTTCCCATCCTCCAGCCCCTTGCCATCTATTCAAGGAGCGTTAAGCAACTTGAAAATCTCCCTGCCCAAATGGACATCCATTTCGATGACAAGGGGATGGAAATTAATTGTGACGGTAAGTCGCAGTTTCTTCCCTGGAGTAAGATCACAAACGCCTTCAAGCAGTTAAATATGATTGTTATCATGTCTGACGATAAGCATGGTTACATGATTACGGACAGGGTGCTTTTAGAAAAGAAAGACGAGTTTTTTGACTTTGTTTGTGATAAAATTAGAAAATAAGAATAAACAAAAGGAAGAGGTGGCATAGTTTGGCCACCTTTTACTGAATTATGATAAAGAAGATTAAGTCATTTTGGGACAACTTAAAAATCAAAAATAAAATCGCTTTCTTTACGGGAAGCGTATTTATGATTATTCTTTTCTCCATCATCTTTGATGTTTGGGTGTTAAGGCTTTTTATGTTTGACTTTAATGACATTATGACCGATAACCTAAGGGGCGGCGAGATTGTGTCGGCTATAGACAAAGAAACCGACGCCTTTACCCAATATGTAAGAAGCCCCATGGGAGAGAGCGAAAGCGAACTTAATGATGCAATGAAGCACTTAAAGTCGGCGCTTTCTTCACTTAACTTAGACTATAACCGCTTAAAGGACAACAGATTCTCTCAGATTCAGGCTTTAAAGACCTGTTATAGCGTTTATTGCGATTGTCGCGATGAAGTTTTATCCGGAGAATTAGCCGGAAAAGAATATGTTGATAAGCTTTACAGCGTTTACGATATGCAAAAGTATCTATATAACTACGCAAAGAGATATGAGGAATCCACTTTGATAGAGGGAAACGAAAGATACAATGAAATCCTTCCCTGGCTCTTTACGATTCCAATCGTAACAATCGTTTTCTTTGTTATTTTGTTTTTTGCAGTTATGGAAATTTCAAGGGCCATGAAGAAATCATTCACAGAGCCCGTCCTCAAGCTTGCAAATGCCTCAAGAGAAATTGCGGCAAATAATTTCTATATAGATGATTTAAAGACGGACAGTAAAGATGAAATCGGTGAGCTTATTGTTGCATTTAATAAAATGAAATACGCAACCGGCGAATACATCGATGCTTTGGAAGAAAAAAGGCAGGCCCTTGATTCCCTTCACGCTAAGGAACTTGAGACACTTGAAGCGGAAAAGCAGCTTGATGCCATGAACCTTGAGCTTTTAAAGAACCAGATTAACCCACATTTCTTATTTAACACACTTAACGTTATAGGCGGCATGGCAAACTTGGAAAGCGCCCCAACCACCGAGAAAATGGCGGTTGCTTTAAGTTCGATTTTTAGATACAACCTTAAAACTCAGGAAAAAGAAGTGCTTTTATCAAGAGAGCTTAAGGTGGCGGAAGATTATATGTATCTTCAAAAGATGCGTTTTGGAGACAGAGTTAAATATGAAGTTATGAGTGAGGTTGATGCGGATTCCGTTATGGTGCCCACCTTCACACTTCAGCCCCTTTTGGAAAATGCCATCATTCACGGGATTTCTCCAAAGATTTCAGGCGGCGAAATTAAAGTTATAATCAGAAGAGCAGATGATTTATTAAAGATAGAAGTTAAGGATACCGGTAAGGGCATAAGCCCCGAAGACTTAAAGGGCTTAAGAGACAGCCTCTATGGCAAAAGAAACCTTGGTATCGGCATAGGAATGGGAAACATTTACAGGCGCTTAAAAGCCATGTATCCCACTTCAGACATGGAAGTTGACAGCCGTTTGGGCGAAGGATCAACAATTACGCTTATTTTGCCATTTAAAGAAGGGTTAGAAGCTAGTAAGGAAGAAGCGTAAAGAGGAGAAGCAGCATGAAAAAGATTCTTATTGCAGATGATGAACCAATCGAAAGACAGGTAGTATGTAAGAAAGTTACATCAGCTTACGGTTCGGAAGTCGAAGTACATATGGCGGCAAACGGCCTTGAAGCGGTTGAAATTTTTAACGATAAAAGATGCGATGTGGTGATTTTGGACATTGCGATGCCCGGGATGAACGGGATAGAAGCCGCAAGCCTTATAAGAAAGCAGGCGCCCCTTTGCCCCATCATTTTTCTTACCGCATTTGATGACTTTAATTACGCCAAAAAGGCAATCGAAATAAAGGCCCTTGATTATTTGCTTAAGCCTACCACCGATGAAGACCTTTTTGCCACTATTGAAGAGGCTTTCAGCATTTGTGACTCAATCGGTCAACAAGAAGAATTAAAGGAAGAAGAAGCTCCCAAGAGAGAAGAAATCAATTGGGAAGAGAAAGAAATAGACACATCCGAAGCCAAAACTTCCGAAATGGTAAGAGTGGTTAAAAAGTATTTGGAAGAGCACTTCCAAGAAGACATTTCTTTACAGGATGTGGCGGATGTTTTGGGCTATTCCGATGTTTACTTTTGTAAAATCTTTAAGCAGGCCTTCGGAAAGAGCTTTATCGTATACTTAAATGAAATGCGCATAGCAAAGGCCAAAGAAGCCCTTGCAAATCCCTTTATAAATATAAAGGATGTAAGTGCTAAGGCAGGATACAGAGAGCAAAACTATTTTGCCAGAGTATTTAAGAGAATGACAGGTAAAACACCTACGGAATACAGAAACGACTGTTTAAAACAGAGGCCTTCAAATGACTAGGAAAAGTAAGATTATTTTATTAAGTTCATTAGCCTTTCTTGTGTTTGCAAGCGTATTAACTATCGCTTTAATTAAGTTAAACAAAAAAAGCGAAGTGGTGCCCGAATATGTTTTTTTGTACGCAGAAAACCAGACAAAAGACTATCCCACAACTTTGGGCGGACAATACTTTGCAGACCTTGTGTATGAAAGAACCGGCGGTAAAATTAAGATATTGATTAAGTACGCAGCGGAAATGGGGTCTGAAGGCGAAGCAATCGACCAGGTAAAGTACGGTGGCGTTGCATTCGCACGAGTTTCTTTGTCCCAGCTTGCAGAAAAAATCCCTGATATGACCCTTTTGATGCTTCCGTACATGTATGACGATTCAGCTCATATGTGGAGAGTGCTTGAAGGTGAAATCGGAGACGAATTCTTGCAAAAAGCCGATGAATACGACCTTGTGGGGCTTTCATGGTATGATGCGGGCGCCAGAAACTTCTATAGCTCAAGCGCACCCATCAGACGCTTGGAAGATTTGCAAGGAATGACAATCCGTGCTCAGGAATCGGAAATTATGTCAGATATGGTGTCTGCCCTTGGAGCAAATCCCGTAAAGGTGGTTTATTCGGAAGTTTATTCAGCAATAGAGACAGGACTGGTTGACGGTGCGGAAAACAACTGGCCTTCCTATGAATCTATGAAGCACTATAAAGTGGCCAAATACTATACCGTAGACGAGCACGCAAGAGTCCCCGAAATGCAGATTTGCTCAAAGGCAGTCTGGGATTCTTTAAGCGATGAATACAAAGAAATCATTTCTGAATGTGCCAAGGAATCGGCGGTTTATGAAAGGAAACTTTGGAAAGAAAGAGAAGAAAGCTCAAAGCAAATTGCCGTTGAAAACGGAACCGAAGTCATAGAATTATCAACGGATGAAAAGAGGCGCTTCAGAGCCGCAATGACCGAACTTTATGAAAAGTATGCCGGGGACAATCTTTCTTTGGTTCAAAAAATAATTGACTATTAAAAGGGTCGGGAAGAAATTCCCGACTTTTTAAATTTTTTCTTTACAACGGATAGATAAATGATTATTATAAATGCGTAAATAAAATAAATCTTCGGGGTTGGGTGCAATTCCCTACCGGCGGTATAGTCCGCGACCCAAGGAAACTTGGCTGATTTGGTGAAATTCCAAAACCGACGGTAAAGTCCGGATGAAAGAAGAAAGAATACGTTTATTTTCGTGCCCTGAATTTTCGTTCAGGGCATTTTTTTTCTTTTTTTCTAATTAAATTTTAGGAGGAAAAGAAAATGAAAAAAAATCAAATTACCCCCAGGTACATTGCCGTTATCGCTATGTTTACGGCTTTGTCATTTATTTCTGTAGTGATCTCAAAGGTCATTCCCAACGTAGCAGGCTTTTTAAGCTATGAGCCAAAGGACGCAGTCATTGCCATTGCAGGCTTTGTCTTCGGACCTGTATCAAGCGTACTTATTTCCGTATTGGTTTCTTTGATTGAAATGTTCACAATCAGCTCAACGGGAATCTACGGATTTATCATGAATGTTATCGCAACCCTTGCATTCGTGCTTCCCCCCACAATCATGTACAAAAAGAAAAGAACCCAGGGATGCGCCATCGCAGGCCTTGCAATCGGCGTTGTGTGTATGACGGTTGTAATGCTTTTATGGAACTACATCATCACTCCTTTATACATGAAAGTAGACAGAAGCGTGGTTGTAGGAATGATGCTTCCCGTGTTCTTGCCCTTTAACTTAATTAAAGGCGGTATCAACGCAGGCATCACCCTTGTTTTATATAAGCCCATCGTTAACGCATTAAGAGGCGCTAAGCTTGTTGAGTACTCTGACGCAGAGCACTCAAAGGGCAGATTCAGCCTCGGCTTTTTCTTAATCTCACTTTTGATTTTAGTAACTTTCGTGCTTGCTTTCCTTGCGTTAATTGATGTAATTTAAGGTAAGAGAAAACGAAGGACGTACTATGAATAAAGATTTACCGTTAACACTTACGGGACGTGTCACCCATGGAAATCACCTTGGAAGCACAGTAGACATTCCCACCGCAAACATTTTAATAGACAAAAACACCCTAAAAGATTTAGCTTACGGAGTCTATTTCTCTTATGTGTATATAGACTCAAAACCTTACAAAGCGGTTACGAATGTCGGAATAAAACCCACCATCAAAGATGATTCATCCATAAATGCAGAGAGTTTCATATTTGATTTTGACGGTGATCTTTACGATAAAGAAATAGAAGTTAAACTTCTTGAATTCGAAAGACCTGAAATGAAGTTTTCTTCATTTGATGAGCTTTCAAAACAAATGAAACATGATTTAGAGGCTGCCAAAGCCTACCATAAATAATCCAGTCCCCGAGATTAACATCTCGGGGACATTTTTTGTGCGGCGCATTGTCCCAATACGAATTCTACTCCATTTTGGGAGCAATTCTGTGACATCACCGCCGTGTTATGTCAACCGCAAGGGCCAATACAGAATCCATGCTATTTTGGGAGTAAATTGAACTTGTTTTAGTTGTGTTATGTTAACTTACTGGGCCAATAAGAAATCCATGCCAAATTGGGAGCAGAAAATGCCATTTTCTACTCCCAATTTCGAATTCTTTTTGTATTGGCCCAAACAATAGAGAAATCGCAGGGCTTTTCCGTAAAATTACTCCCAATTTCGATTATTTTTTATATTGGCCCAGCGAGAGCGTGTCGAAAAACATTATATAATCCCACGCCCCATTCAATTTATGCGCTTGCTACCTGCACGAAGAGTAATTATACTTGCAACCACAGGAGAAAAAATATACAATTTAGATATCTATGAGAATTGAAACATTTAGCGCTAAAGAAACATTTGAATTAGGAAAAAGTATTGGTGAAAAGGCACTTCCCGGAAGTGTGTATACCCTTATCGGGGACCTTGGCGTAGGCAAGACCGTGTTTACCCAGGGAGTGGCAGAAGGCCTTGGAATAACGGAGCCTGTTAACAGTCCTACATTTACCATTGTGCAGGTTTATGATGAAGGGAGACTTCCCTTCTATCATTTTGATGTGTATAGAATCGGCGATGAATCCGAGATGGATGAAATCGGATACGAAGAGTACTTTTACGGAGACGGCGTTTGCTTTATTGAGTGGGCCGATCTTATAAAGGGAATTATCCCTAAGAAGCATACAAGGATTGAAATTAAGAAAGACCTTCAAAAAGGCTTTGACTATAGAGAGATAGAAATTACGGAGTTTGAATAATGAAGATAATCGGAATGGATTCTTCGGGGCTTACGGCTTCCGTTGCAATCGTTGAAGATGATAAACTTACAGCCGTTTATTCGGTTAATTATAAAAAGACCCATTCGCAGACACTTGTGCCCATGCTTGATGAAATAGCAAAGATGACAGAGCTTGACTTAAGTACGGTTGATGCTATTGCAATCGCTAAAGGCCCGGGTTCTTTTACAGGATTAAGAATAGGAAGTGCCACGGCAAAGGGACTTGGCCTTGCTCTTTCAATCCCTATTGTGGAAGTGCCAACAACAGATGCCCTTGCGTATAACTATTTTGGAACGGACAGGCTTATCTGCCCCATTATGGATGCAAGAAGAGAACAGGTTTATACAGGCCTTTATGAGTTTAAAGATGATGAGCTTAGTGTGTTAAAAGAAGCTACTGCGGAACCCATTGAAGAAACCGTTGAAAGAGTTAACTCTTACGGAAGACATGTTATTTTCCTTGGGGACGGAGTAAGCGTATTTAAAGAAAAGATTCTTTCTTTAATAAAGGTTCCAGTAACCTTTTCCGATGCCGCAAAGTGTATGCAAAGTGCAGCATCAGTAGCAACCCTCGGCCTTAAGCTTTTTAAAGAAGGAAAGGCAGTTCCCGCGAGCGAGCACGTGCCCGATTATTTAAGACTTTCTCAGGCTGAAAGAGAAAAGGCCGAAAAAGAAAACGGTGGCAAAGATGAAGCTTGAAACCAAAAAGTTGGAGCCTTCTGATTTAGACAGAGTGTGTGAAATCGAAGAAGCTTCTTTTTCCATGCCATGGAAAAGGGAAGACTTTGAAGATTTAATTGAAAGAACCGAAGCAAACTATCTGGTGATTTTGGTTGACGATTATTTAATCGGAACGGCAGGATATACATATAACGGATTTGAAGGGTACGTAAACAACGTGGCCATCGATCCTTCATACAGAGGAAAGGGCTATTCGAAAGTCTTGATGGAGGCTTTGATTGAGGATGGCCTAAAGAAAGGCGTTAAGGAATTTACCCTGGAAGTAAGAGTTTCAAACCTTCCCGCCAACCGACTTTATGAAAGCCTTGGCTTTGTAAGCGAAGGAATAAGAAAAAATTTTTACGAAAAGCCCACAGAAGATGCAAATGTAATGTGGCTTAGAAAATGAGGTAACAGATGTTAGAAGTTGCACTCCTTGGTACGGGCGGCATGATGCCGCTTCCGCGCAGGTGGCTTACGTCACTTATGGCGCGCTACAACGGAAGCAATATATTGATAGACTGCGGTGAGGGCACCCAGATTGCTTTAAAAGAACAGGGCTGGAGCCCTAAACCGATTGATGTAATGTGCTTTACACATTTCCATGCGGACCACATTTCGGGACTGCCCGGAATGCTTCTTACAATGGGAAATGCGGACAGAACAGAGCCCGTTGTAATGATTGGGCCAAAAGGCCTTACAAAAGTGGTGCCTGCCTTAAGATGTGTGGCGCCGGAACTTCCTTTTGATATATCTTTAATCGAAATACAGGGAAATTTCCAATCGTTTGACATGGGAGGCTATTCTATCGAAGCCTTCAGAGTTAATCACAATGTCATTTGCTACGGATATAATATAGTTGTAAAAAGACAGCCTGCCTTTGACCCCGTAAGAGCCAAGGAAGCGGGAATTCCTCTAAAGTTTTGGAACCCTTTGCAAAAAGGAAACACTTGCGAAGAGGATGGTAAAATTTATACTCCCGACATGGTTTTGGGTGCAGAAAGAAAAGGCCTTAAAGTTACATATTGTACCGATTCACGTCCTACGGATTTTATTGTTGAAAATGCAAAAGGCGCGGATTTGTTTATTTGCGAAGGAATGTATGCAGAGGCCGATAAAATCGAAAAGGCCAAAGAACATAAGCACATGACGTTTTCAGAAGCTGCCACAATGGCAAAGGATGCAAATGTTAAAGAGCTTTGGCTTACCCACTATTCGCCTTCGCTTACAAGGCCAAAGGATTTTGAAAAAGAAGCTACATCGATTTTTGCAAACACTGTTATAAGCAAGGATGGACAGACTACCGATATAATGTTTGAAGACTAATCATACATGGGGATAACCGATTAATGAAAAAAGACAGGGGACTTAAAAGCGTTATACTGATTTTCTTTTTGGCTGTACTTGCGGTAGGGCTTTATTACAGATTGTCAAATAAGAGTGTCGGAAAGAGCGAAGAGGAGGTTCCCGTAAAGGTAACCGAGATTCAAAGAGTACTTTCAAGAAACCTTACTACATCATATCCTCCCACTCCCAAGGAAGTGGTTAAGTATTTTAGCGAAATAACTCAGTGCTTTTATAATGAAAAAATTGAATCCGATGAAGAGCTTGAAAAACTTGCGGATCAAATGCTTCTTTTGTATGATACTGAGTTGGTCAATTACAAAACTCACGACGATTATATGGTCGACCTTAAGTCCGATATTGCATTTTACAATGCAAACGGCTACACTATATCAAGTTTCGCACCAAGTGCCAGCACCGACGTTGAAACCTTTGAAGAAGACGGATTCGAATGGGCAAGGCTTTGGTGTATGTACACTATAAAGAGCGGCAAATACTATAAACAATTAAACGAAGTCTTTATATTAAGAAAGGATGAAAACAGCCATTGGAAGATTTATGGCTGGGAAGAAGTTGATGGATGATAAATTAATACTCGCCATCGAGAGTTCTTGTGATGAGACTGCGGCAGCGGTTGTAAAGAACGGAAGAGACGTTTTATCAAATATAATATCTTCGCAGATAGACCTTCACACACTCTACGGAGGGGTGGTGCCGGAGATAGCATCAAGAAAACACACCGAGCAGATCAATCAGGTTGTGGAGGAAGCACTTAAAGAAGCAAAGGTATCCTTAAAAGATATCGATGCAATAGCAGTTACCTATGGCCCCGGACTCGTAGGGGCTCTTTTAGTGGGCGTATCAATGGCCAAGGCCTTAAGCTTTGCCACAAAGATTCCTTTGGTGGGGGTACACCACATAGAAGGACATATAAGCGCAAACTATATTGAAAACAAAGACTTGGAACCTCCCTTTGTGTGCCTGGTGGTTTCGGGCGGTCACTCTCACTTAGTAAGAGTACTTGATTACGGAAAGTATGAAATCCTTGGAAGAACAAGAGATGACGCTGCGGGAGAAGCCTTTGACAAAGTAGCAAGAGCAATAGGCTTAGGATACCCCGGTGGCCCTAAAATCGATAAGGTTTCTTATAAAGGAAATCCCGATGCTATTAAGTTTCCAAGAGCCAAGGTAGAAGGATCCGTATACGACTTTTCTTTCAGCGGACTTAAATCCGCAGTTTTAAACTACTTAAATCAGTGCGAAATGAAGAATGAGCCCATAGTTCAAGAGGACGTAGCGGCATCCTTCCAAAAAGCGGTTGTTGATGTGCTTGTGGAGCACTCAATGACAGCCATAAAAGAATTTAACGTAGATAAGTTTGCAATTGCGGGAGGCGTTGCCTCAAACTCTCATTTAAGAGATGCTTTGGAAAAGGCCTGCAAAGAGGCAGGGGTTTCTTTTTACAAACCATCCCCCATACTTTGCACAGACAACGCAGCAATGATAGGCGCTGCCGGATACTACGAATTTATAAACGGTAACGTAAGCGGGTACGACTTAAATGCCATACCCAATTTAAGACTTGGAGAAAGATAATGAGACACGTAGGCATTTTGCTTTCTGCGGGAAAAGGAAAAAGGATGGGGACAGACACTCCCAAACAGTACATGGACTTGCTTGGCAAGCCCGTGATTTACTATAGCCTTAAAACCATGCAGGAAAGCTTTCTTTCCGAGATTATAATGGTGGTCTCAAAAGATGACATCGATTATGTGAAGAAAGAAATTGTCGATAAGTATTCCTTTAATAAAGTAACGAAAATTGTGGCAGGCGGAGCAGAAAGAAGCGATTCTGTTTATTTGGGACTAAAGGAAATTGAAAACCCGTCCGATGTATATGTGTACATCCATGACGGTGCGCGCCCGATGCTTACACGCGAGCACGTGCTCAATTTAAAAGAAGATGTAGAGTGCTTTGGCACCGCCGTTTTGGGCGTTACTTCAAAAGACACTGTTAAGCTTATAGATGAAGACGGATTTGTAAGAGCCACTCCGAAAAGAGACTATGTTGTGAACGTGCAGACCCCCCAGGTCTTTGTGGCATCGGATATTTTAAATGCCTACGAAGCCTTTTTAAAAGACGAAGGGGCATTTGTTACGGACGATGCATCTGTAATGGAGTGCTATGGAAATCTCCCGGTTCATATTACAAAGGGAAGTTATACCAATATAAAGCTCACTACTCCCGAGGATTTTTTGTTGGCTGAAAAACTGATAAAAGAAGTTTAAAAAATCCAAAGATTTTTTTGAAATTCTTGTTGACACAAAGCAGTGTTTTTGTTAGTATATTCCTTGCGCGAAATCAAGTCGATTCGCGAGGCTATATATATAAGAAATAAGTTATGGAGAGGTATCGAAGCGGTCATAACGAGGCGGTCTTGAAAACCGTTTGTCCGAAAGGGCACATGGGTTCGAATCCCATCCTCTCCGCTCGGCATTTTGAATATCGTAAGAATTCAAGCTTTTGGAGAAGTACTCAAGAGGTTGAAGAGACACCCCTGGAAAGGGTGCAGGTCGTTAATAGCGGCGCGAGGGTTCAAATCCCTCCTTCTCCGTTTGGTACAGATCCGGTACCGAAAATCGGTCAAAAATCTTTTTAAAAAATCTTTTAAAAAGTGCTTGACTCCCACGAGAAAAGATGTTAACATTTCATCTCGTGTGGCGAACATGAAAGTGCCTCAAACACTTGAATTTAAGCCATTTGAACATTGACAATCGAACAACAATGCAACCCTGAAAATCTTTGAGAATTTCAGAGAGTCTGAAAGAACAGACTAAAAACAAACTACCCAAGAAACAGTAAACGGGAAAGATTAGCCAAAGTTA
>Ga0129306_1001346_pt1 | contig 28343 bp, 27 predicted proteins | sample P827metagenome_FD_94438 | JGI IMG/M metagenome (GOLD analysis project Ga0129306, IMG submission 94438) | Capybara group fecal microbial communities from Wisconsin, USA - P827 metagenome | ecosystem: Host-associated > Mammals > Digestive system > Large intestine > Fecal | place: USA: Wisconsin...
CATTCCCTTTTTCCCTGACATAGCAACGCCCCCTATGTAGTTATTGTCCTACATAGGGGGCCTTTTGTCTATTGTCCGTTTTTACTGGTCCGGTTCATCAAGAGCGGGAAGCCTTTTTTATTACGTCAAATAACTCCCCACTCCAGGGATCAGGGAGAGCAGCCAGGCGAAGGGGACGGACAGCAGGAAAAATACCGCCGCAAAGAACGGCACCGACACCACCGGGGAGAAGGCCAGCAGGGACACCCCCAGCCGCTGGAACACCAACACCCAAAGCTGGTGGAACAGATAGATGCCGAGGGCATACGCCCCCAGCTGGGACACCGAGCGGCGGCGGGAGCGTTCCTCACTGATCCCCAGCACATAGCGGAACAGCGTGCAGAAAGCCGCGGCGGTAAGGACCGCATTGGGGGCGGTATACAGGTACCACAGGTCCCGTCCTCCCCCAAAGAAGGACTTGCCCATCAGAGTCAGTACCATGCCCAAAATGCCCAGGATATACAAAAGAAACTCCGGCACCCGTCCGACGGTGTAGTGCCGCAAGTACCAGCCCCCCACATAGCAGCCCGCCCAGCCCAGCACCAGATGGACCCGCAGCCGGTCCAGAAGGGTCACCACCACCCCGTTGGGATGGAAAGCGGACCACATAGGCAGGACGGAGGCAAATAGGAAGCAGAGGACCAAAAAGTACCGGACCTCTCCCCTGCTGGCCGAAGAGACAAAGCGGTGGAGCACCGGATGGACCAGGTACAGTCCGATGAGGGGGTACAGGACCCACAGGTGGAAGTAGGTATTGCCCTTTGCGGCGGACACCAGAGCCGCCCACACGCCGCCCAAGCTCAAAACGCCGCCTCCCAGCAGCTGGGACGCCACAGCGTAGAGCGCCCCCCAGAACACAAGCAACCCAAAAGCGGGCAGAACCAGCCCCGCCATGGCCGAGGAGAAGCTGGGCTTGCCCTCCTCCAGCGCGAACATGCCCCACAGCATGAACAGCGCGGGGATAGACCAGGATGTCAGTCCCTCGTATACTGAGAGCACCTGCCACGCCCCGGAGCCTGGGCTCACGCTCTGCTGTCCGCTCTGAGCCAGCAGGAGCATGATGGCGCACAGGACCGTGAAAGCGCGAAAAAAGCCGGGCCAGCCGATATTGCGATCACCCTTGGCCATTACCTTTTCTCCGGCACGATCTCGATCCAGTAGCCGTCGGGATCGGTGATGAAGTAGATGCCCATGGCGGGGTTCTCAAAGCAGACGCAGCCCATGGCCTTGTGCTTTTCATAGAGCTCCTGGTAGCGGTCGGTGACAAAAGCCAGGTGGAACTCGCACTCCCCCAGATTATAGGGCTCGGTCCGGTCCCGGAGCCAGGTCAGCTCCAGCTGGAAATCGCTGCCCTCCCGGTCCCCCAGGTAGACCAGCTTGAAGGAGCCGTCAGAGGCCTCTTTCTCCCGCACCGGCGTCAGGTCCAGCGCCTCCCGGTAAAAGGCCAGACTCTTGTCCAAGTCCAAAATATTGAAGTTGAAATGATTGAATTTGATCATACGGGATTTCTCCTTTTCGTGGGTAAAACTTCTCCCCCATTATATCCAAGCTCCTGCCGAATTGCAACCGGAAGCGCCGTTTCTTCCACACCGCCGGCATTGGTCTGTGTTTTCCGCCGGCAGCGAAACTGTCAAAAAAGCCGAAGTCCCCTGTAGCATGGAGCCAAGTCAAAGCCGGCGGCACACAGGTGCCGCCGGCTCTCGTAGCTTTGTATTGGTTCGGACCCTTCCGGTCACATGCCCTTCAGCTGCTCCTCCAGCTTGGCCACCAGCTCAGTGAGCTTGACGGCGCGCTCCCGCTCCGCGGCCACCACATGCTCGGGGGCCTTGTTGACGAAACCGGGGTTGTTCAGCTTGGTATTCAGCTTGTCCAGCTCGGCGGAGTTCTTTTTCAGCTCCTTCTCCACACGGGCCTTCTCCTTCTCCAGATCCACCAGCTCGGCCAGGGGCATGAACACCTGGGCCGCATGGGTGACCACAGAGACCATACCGGCGGCGGCGGGCGCCTGGTCGGCGGAAACGATGGTCACGTCGCTGGCGTAGGCCAGCTTCTTCAGGAAGGGGACGCCCAGCTCAAAGACCTTGGCCTCTCCGGTCGCCACGGTGAGGTGGGCCTTCTTGGAGGGGGGCACGTTCATCTCGGAGCGGCGGGTACGGACGGCCCGGATGGCGTCCATGATGAGCTCCATGGCCTGCTCCTCCTCGGCAAAGTTCAGCGCCTCGTCCGCCTTGGGCCAGTCGGACAGCATCAGGAAGTCGCCCTCGTGGGGCAGAGCCTGCCAGATCTCCTCGGTGATGAAAGGCATGAAGGGGTGCAGCAGCTTCAGCATCTGGGTCAGCACGTAGCACAGCACCTGCTGGGCCCGTACCTTGCTGTCCTCGTCGTCGCCCTGGAGGCGGGTCTTGGTCAGCTCGATATACCAGTCACAGTAGTCGTCCCAGATGAAGTCATAGATCTTCTGCGCGGCCACACCCAGCTCGTAGTGGTCCATGTTCTCGGTGACCTCGGGGATGACCCGGTTCAGCTTGGACAGGATCCACTTGTCCTCCAGTTCCAGCTTCTGGGGCAGCTCGCACTTGTCGATGGTCAGGTTCATCATCAGGAAGCGGCTGGCGTTCCAGATCTTGTTGGCAAAGTTGCGCATGGCCTCACACCGCTCGGTGTAGAAGCGCATGTCGTTGCCGGGGCTGTTGCCGGTGACCAGATTGAAGCGCAGGGCGTCGGCGCCGTACTTGTCGGCGATCTCCAGGGGGTCGATGCCGTTGCCCAGAGACTTGGACATCTTACGGCCCTTGTCGTCCCGGACCAGACCGTGGATAAAGACGGTGTGGAAGGGGGGCTGCTTGGTCTGCTCGCAGGCGGAGAAGATCATGCGGGCCACCCAGAAGAAGATGATGTCGTAGCCGGTGACCAGCACGTCGGTGGGATAGAAATACTCCAGATCCTCGGTCTTGTCAGGCCAGCCCAGGGTGGAGAAGGGCCACAGGGCGCTGGAGAACCAGGTGTCCAGCACGTCGGGGTCCCGGTGGATTTTGGTGCTGCCGCACTTCTCGCAGCAGGTGGCGTCGGTGCGGGAGACGGTCATGTGGCCGCAGTCGTCGCAGTACCAGACGGGGATCTGGTGGCCCCACCACAGCTGGCGGGAAATACACCAGTCATGGACGTTCTCCATCCAGTTGGTGTAGGTCTTGGCGAAGCGGTCGGGAACAAACTTGGTCTCGCCCTCGTAGACCACCCGCAGGGCCTCCTTGGCCAGAGGCTCCATCTTGACGAACCACTGGGCGGAGATAATAGGCTCCACGTCGCTGTGGCAGCGGTAGCAGGTGCCCACGTTGTGGGAGTAGGGCTCGATCTTCTCCATCAGACCCAGGGCCTCCAGATCGGCCACCACGGCCTTCCGGGCCTCATAGCGGTCCATTCCCTCATACTTGCCGCCGTTGGCGTTGACCACGCCGTTGTCATCCAGGACCCGGATGGTGTCCAGATTGTGGCGCAGGCCCACCTCGAAGTCGTTGGGGTCGTGGGCGGGGGTCATCTTCACGCAGCCGGTGCCGAAGTCCATCTCCACGTACTCGTCGGCCACGATGGGGATCTCCCGGTTCATCAGGGGCAGGATACAGGTCTTGCCCACCAGATGCTTATACCGCTCGTCGTTGGGGTTGACAGCCACGCCGGTGTCGCCCATCATGGTCTCAGGCCGGGTGGTGGCCACCACCAGATAGCCGGAGCCGTCGGCCAGGGGGTAGCGCATGTGCCACAGGTGGCCGGGCTTGTCCTGATACTCCACCTCAGCGTCAGACAGGGCGGTGACGCAGTGGGGGCACCAGTTGATGATGCGGCTGCCCTTGTAGATGAGGCCCTTCTCATACAGGTTGCAGAAGGTCTCCCGGACGGCCTTGGAGCAGCCCTCGTCCATGGTGAACCGGGCGCGGTCCCAGTCACAGGAGATGCCCATCTTCTTCTGCTGCTTGACGATGCGGTCGCCGTACTTCTGCTTCCAGTCCCACACCCGGTCCAGGAACTTCTCCCGGCCCAGGTCATAGCGGGTCAGGCCCTCGTTGACCCGCAGCTCTTCCTCCACCTTGATCTGGGTGGCGATGCCGGCGTGGTCGATGCCGGGGACCCACAGGGCCGCGTAGCCCTGCATCCGCTTGAAGCGGATCAGGATATCCTGAAGGGCGCAGTCCATGGCGTGGCCCATGTGGAGCTGGCCGGTGACGTTGGGCGGGGGCATACGATGGTGAAGGGCTTCTTCTTGGGGTCCCGGTGGCCCTTGAAGCAGCCGGCCTTCTCCCACTTTTCATAGATGCGGGCCTCGGCCTCCTGGGGCTCGTAGACCTTTGGCAGTTCAATACCCATTGAAATTCTCCTTTTTTATTGGTTTTATTTCACTGTAATGACAGGTTTTCCACATGTTTCTTGCAAAAAAGCGTTCGGCTGTTCACAGCGCAAGTTCAAGATAAGGGCGCACGCCGCCCGTGTGTGCGGACGGTCACAGCGCTGAAACGATCGTTAACAGGAGCAGCGGCCAGTCCGCAATCAATAGCCGCCCTTGATCCGGGACCTCACGGTTTTTCTTCCGCTATGGCACAAAAAACGCCCTGAGTCTTTCGACTCAGGGCGAACAAAAGTCCGTGGTACCACCTGGATTCCCCTTGCGGGGCGCTCATGCCTCTGTAACGGGAGGACCCGACGGCGCTTACTATTTTTCAGTACCGGGACTCCGGGACCACTTCCATCCCACCGGGCGGCGCCTTCCACCAAACGGCGTCTCTCTTTGCCCCGGCTCCGGAATGTACTTCTTCCCATCCAAGTCTCTAACGGATGATATTATATCCAAATTCCCGCATGGTGTCAAGGTTTCGCCGCTTTTTCCTCCGGACCGGTGCCTTTTCGCCCTACCCAGGTCAGCGGCTTGCTGCATTTTTCCACCAGCCAGCTCCGCATCTCTTCCACGGTGCCGCCCCGGACATTGGCCTTGTCCAACATCAAGCCCCGGCCATCCTCCATGATGACGTAGATGCTGCGCTCCGCCTCCAGCAGCTGCTGGCATTGGGCATACGGATAGCGGCCGCTCTCCTTGCCCCGAACCACCAGGATATTGTCTTTTTCCAGCGTAAAGTAGCTGCTCTCCGTATTCTCCTCCATCGTCCGGTTGGCGCTCCAGGCCGATATCTGGTAGAAAAAGATGCCACGCACCAGCAGAAGCGCGCCTATAATGCAGCAGATCAGCGGCAGCAGCACACCGCCCTTCCGCAGGACCAACAGCAGCCCCACGCCCATGCAAAAGACGCCCCAGGACAGGCAAAAGCTGCGCCTGCGAAGGTTCTGCTTCCGTGCGAAGGTCTTGGCCGCCACCCGCTGAAGTTCTTCCAATTGTTCGAAATCATAGTCCGTATGTGTTTTGATCACCGTCATGGCTGTCCTCCCACCTCTCTCAGCAGAGAAACCGCCCTGAGAAAACAGGTCTCAGGGCGGCAGCTCATTTCTTTCCGCTCCGGTTCTTCTGATAGATGATATTCAGTCCCTTGAGGAGCAGGTCCCGTTCTACCTTGATCTCCCGCCGGCACAGAGGGATGATAAACTGGGCCATTCCGCCGGTGGCCACCACGGTGGTGGAATAACCCAACTCCTCCTCGACCCGGTCCAGCATCCCGTCGATCATGGCGGCGGCGCCGTACATGACGCCGCTGCGCATACAGTCCACGGTGTTCTTGCCGATGACCCGCCGGGGCTTGTCCAGACTGATGCCGGGCAGCTGGGCGGTGCGGGAGGTCAGAGCCTCCAGAGAGACCCGGACGCCGGGGATAATGCATCCGCCCAGATAAGTGTTGCCTGTTCCCACCACCTCAATGGTGGTGGCGGTGCCCAGGTCCAGGAGAGTCAGAGGGGGCTCATACTCCGCCAGAGCGGCCACCGCGATGACGATCCGGTCGCTGCCCACCTGGGAGGGGGTATCCATCTGGATGTTCAGCCCCGTCTTGACGCCGGGGCCCACCACCATGGGCGGCTTGCCGATGACCTTTATCACGCCGGTCCGCACCGAGTTGAACACCGGGGGCACCACCGAGGAGATGATGCAGCCCTCAATATCCTCGGGCTTGGTATCGAACAGGGAGAGGACGTTTTTGATATCCACAGCGTACTGATCCGAGGTCTTGATGCGGTCGGTGGCGACACGGGCCTCAAAGACGATCTGATTGTCCCGGATGCCGCCAATCACAATGTTGGTATTGCCAATGTCGATGGCTAAGAGCATAGACGTTCACCTTCAGCGGGAAAGGCCCTTCCCTTTCCCTTTTTATTTCTGACTTCCCGCCGCGGAGGTCCGATTCGTCACATGGAGCAGCGCCTTGCCGATGGCGGTGACCAGCACCAGGGCAGCGATGGCTTCCATCACACCGGAGCCGGTGACTGTTGCCATGACCAAACCGTACACGGCAGAGATGGCCACCTGCTTGGCCTGGGCGTACTGCTCAGCCAGCAGAAAATAGATACTGCCCATGACAAAGGCGGTGTTGGTCATGGACCCCACAAAGCCCACCACGGGCAGAGCCACGAAGTCATGGAGCTTCAGCTTCTTCAGCCCGATCCACAGCCAGCCGGCCACCAGGCCGATCATAACGCGGCAGCCCACGGCGATCCACAGGGCCTTGACCGCCCCCACCGCGCCGCCGGTGCCCACCGCCACAAAGGGGGAGAAGGCAAAGGACAGCAGCGTGGGCGCCACCGTGTTGCTGATGACGGAGCAGACGCCAAAGACGCCGCCCAGAATACTGCCGGCCAGGGGACCAAACAGGATCGCGCCCAGGATCACGGGGATATGTACGGTGGTAGCCTTGATGATGGGCAGCTGGATCATGCCCAGTGGGGTGTTAGCCAGCAGGACCACAATGGCGGCCATCAGCGCTACCCCCACCATCCAGTGGGTGTCATGCTTGCGGGTTTTCATATTCAATTACCTCCTGCTGCCGCTCTCCGCATGGGAGATGCAGCGCAATATTGAAGAGACAGCGTACCTTTGGTCGTCCCCGGTCTCTTATTCGTAGTATTATACAGGAATCAGTGCCGTTTCGCAAGAAAAAATTTTTTGACGGACGCGAAGCTGGAGGGGAACAGTTCCTGTTCTCCCCTGTCCGGCAGAAAAAAACAGGGGCCGTCACCGGCCCCTGTTTGTCCCTGTGTTTCAGTCCTTCTTGTCGTTCTCGTGGAGCTTCTTGCCCACATGGGCCATGACCTGGATCATGGTCAGAGCCGCCAGACGCTCGGTGCAGTTGGTGGGGTCATAGGGAGGAGCCACCTCCACCAGATCCATGGCCACCACCTTGCCGGTCTGGCAGATGGCCTTGAGCATATCCATGCTCTCGTCATAGGTAATGCCGCCGGGCAGCGGGGAGGCCGCGCCGGGGGCCAGAGTCATATCGTAGCCGTCGATGTCGAAGGTGATGTAGTAGGCCTCGGCATCGGGGATCTGGTCCAGAACATACTGGACGCCCTTCTCGTGGAGCTCCCGGGCGGAGATCAGGCGGCTGCCGTAGGCCCGGGCGTCGTCATAGTCGCTCTTCTTGCCGCTGCCCATGCCCCGCAGGCCGATCTGCACCATATCCCCGATGTGGTCCATCTCGGACATGCGGCGCAGGGGGCTGCCGTTGCCCTGGACCAGGGGGCCCACATGGCTGGTCCAGTCCAGATGGGCGTCAAACTGGATGACGCAGATCTTCTTGCCGTACTCCTCCAGAGCCCGGGCCACGGGGATGCTGATGGAGTGGTCGCCGCCCATGACGATGGGGATGGAGCCGGCCTTGATGATACGGCGGACCGCCCGCTCGATGCATGTGAAGGAGTACTCCCGGTCGCCCTGGAGCACATCGGCGTCGCCGCAGTCGGCAATGGTGATGGGGGCGGCCAGCATCTGCTCGTCGGCCTCGTAATCGTAGTAACCCACCGTGCCCCGTCCATACTGGGTGGAGGCCTCGCGGATACGGCGGGGGCCCATGCGGGCGCCGCTCAAAAAGCCCACGCCCATATCAAAGGGAACGCCCAGGACGCCGAAGTCAGCCTTCAGCTCATCCAGATCCAGACAGATGGGGTACCGGCCAAAGGAACAAATGCCCGTAATGGGCTGGCTGATCAATTCAGGACGCATATTATATTTCCCCTTTCTGATATCGCAGAAAATCTATTGATTTGGGCGAAGCGTTTCCCGCTCCCGTGCCCTTCCTTACGCCCCAAATTATAAACGCGGCTCTCTTCTTTTTCAACTGCAATCGTAAATCTTGTCTCCCCTCCCGCAAAATAAAAAAAGCCGTTTTTTCCCTCCGACGTAAGAAAATATACCCCTCTGCCCCGTCTCCTCCGGACACAAAAAACGCCCCCCGCTTTTGAAAAAGCGGGGGGCGCAAACTCTTTTACCGCAGATGGGGGTCGTCCTTCAAAACGGAAAGGACCCGGTCCGCCTCGTCGGTGGTATTGTAGCCGTGGATCCCGGTCCGGACGTAGCCGCACCGGAAGGAACAGGCGATCTGATGGTCCCGGAGGTACTGGTAGGTCTCCCGGGTATTGGCCGTCCGGAAGGAGACAATGGTGGAACGGGTCCGGTCGGAGAGGGCGCAGGGCGCCAGCTCCACGCCCAGCTCCCGGAGGGAGTCGATGAAATACCCGCTGACACGCCAGGCCTCCCGGCGGATCTCCCGGCAGCCCACCGTCTCCATCAGCGCCAGGGAGGCGTTGAGTCCGGCGATGCCGGGGGCGTTGGGAAGCCCCGCCTCAAACCGGGCGGTCCCTTCCTTCAGGTCAAGCCGGTACTCCACGGAGTCCACATCCCCCGTCACGCTGTCCGCGCCCACGAAGGCGGGCAGCAGCTGGTCGGCCAGTTCCTTCCGCACATAGAGGAATCCGGTGGAAAAGGGGCCCAGCAGCCACTTGGAGGCCAGACCGGCCAAAAAGTCGATCTTGTACCGCTTCACGTCCATGGGCATCACGCCCAGGGACTGGGCGCAGTCCACCACCAAATAGGCTCCGTGGGTCCGGCACCAATCTCCGATGGCCTCCAGGTCCACGGCGTATCCGTCGGCGAACTCTACGCTGCTCACCGAGACCGCCCGGGTGCGGGCGTCGGCGTACCGGCCCAGAAGCTCGACGGTCAGGCCGCCCATCTGGTGTGGGACCATCCGGGCCTCCACCCCTTTAGCCGCCTGGAGCCGCATCCAGGGGTACACATTGGAGGCAAACTCCCGGTCGCAGAAAATCACGTTGTCCCCCTCCCTCAGCGGAAGGGAACCGGCGGCGGTGTTGATCCCATAGGCCACGTTTTCTGTGAAAGCGATCTCCTCCGGCTCCGCACCGATGAGTCGGGCCAGCCGGGCGCGGCATTGGGGAAATACCCGCCCGGCATACTGGTAATACTTCATGGGCATGGCCTGACGCAGCTCCATACACTGCTTCATGGCCTCCGTTACTCCGGGGAACACGGGTCCCATGGAGGCGTTGTCAAAAAAGATCCCCCGGTCCGTGGTCTCCCGGAAGGCGCTCCGGAACGTATCCAACCCGCTCACGTCACAGTCACTCCTTATTTGTTACTTGCCCGCGTCGGCCTGGCTCACCCGGCCGTACTGGATCAGGTCGCAGACCTTATAGGCGATCCAGCGCACGCAGACGATCTGGACCGGTGCGGTCACCAGATTCTGCAGGATCCGGGTGGGCAGCAGCAGCAGGAAGCCCTTCCCTGTCAGAAGGGTCAGCCAGTAGGTCTGGAGCAGAATGCTGAGCAGGATGCTCTGCAGGATGATGCAGGCGCTGACCCGGAGGGTGTTGGCGGGCTTGCGGTACAGGAACAGGCCATACACAATACCGGTGAGGAGGGCGGTGATGGCCATGGGGGGATAGTAGCCGTAGGGGCCCAGGACAGCGATCAGGAAATCACCCATGACGGCGGCGGCGCCGCCCCACAGGGGGCCGTACAGCATGGCGGTGATGACGATGGGCAGGAAAGTAAAGCTGATCTTCACCGTGGGCAGGGAGATGGCCACAAAACGGCCCAGCACCACCTGGATGGCCAGGAGCATTCCGATCACGGTGATCTTTTTCACAGTATTTGACATATTGATTGTCCTCCTATCATTTGCATGTGGTTCTCGTCAATTCAGTTCGCCTTGGCGCAATCTCCTCATACGGGACTGCGCGACATACAAAAAACCTCCTTTTATGTCAAGTGGCTACATAAAAGGAGGCGCTGAATGGAGGCCGTCTCAAGTTATGCAGCAATGGGATGCGGACTCTGCATCGTTAGCGCGAATGCTATTCGTCCCGCCGACAACTCCCCATTCGGCGGACACTGGTGTTTGACGCGCAGGGTCCTACTCTGCTTATGTCCAATGGCGCTTGGGATTTTGGACGCTCCTATCATATCATATGTTTTTAAAAAAACAAGAACAGAATGAAACCATAACGGAAATTTTGCTTTATTTTATTTTGCTTTCCGATCCACCCACTCGGTCTTGAATTTGGAATAGACGATCTTCTGCTCACTGTACAGCCCGTAATAGCCGGACAGCATATAGGACACCCCGCAGCACAGGGCATACAGGGCCAGACTCTCCCCGCCGAACAGCTCAAAGGCCAGCAGCACGGAGCTGATGGGGCAGTTGGTGGCCCCGCAGAACACCGCGGCCATTCCCAGTGCCCCGGAAAAGCCGTGGGGCAGTCCAAGTATGGGCCCCATCCAGGTGCCGAAGGCGCAGCCGGTAAACAGGACGGGGACGATCTCGCCCCCCCGGAAGCCCGCCCCAAGGGTGATGGCGGTAAACAGGATCTTCAGCAAAAACGCCTCGGGAACGGTCTCCCCCGCCAGCATCCGGCGAATCATCAGATCGCCGGCGCCGTTGTAATCCTGGCTCCCCACCAGGAAGGTCAGCGCCAGGACCAGCAAGCCTCCCACCGCCACCCGGACCAAGGGATTGGGAAAATATTTTCCATAAAGATGGGGTGCGGCGTGCATGGCCTTGCAGAACAAAATGGACACCAGGGCGCACAGCACTCCCAGAGCCGCCACCTGGAGCATGGCGGTGGGCGTCAGCGCCGCCGGTGTTCCCGCCTCATAGCCCACAGTGCCATGGAGTCCGCAGAACTGAGCCACCTGCAGGGCGACCAGAGCCGCCGTCACACAGGGCACGATGGCCGCGTAGTACATCACGCCCACGCTGACCACCTCCATGGCAAAGATGGCGGCGGTAAGGGGCGTGCCGAACAGGGCGGAAAAAGCCGCCGCCATGCCGCACATGACCATCAGGCGGCTGTCCTTGGCATCCAGACGGATCCGGCGGCCGATCCAGGCCGCCAGAGAGCCGCCCAGCTGGAGGGCCGCTCCCTCCCGTCCGGCGGAGCCGCCCACCAGATGGGTGATGATGGTGGACAGGAAAATCAGGGGCGCAGTACGCAGCTTCATGGGCTCCGCCTCCCGCACCGCCACCAGCACCAGGTTGGTCCCCCGGTCCCGCTCCATGCCGCAGACCCGGTAGAGCAGTACAATGGACAGGCCTCCCACCGGCAGCAGCCAGATGATCCAGGGCTTCTCGGTCCGCAGCTCCGTGGCCCAGTCGATCCCATAGTGGAAGGCCACGGCCACCGCTCCCACCACCAGGCCAATACTGCAGGCATACAGGACCCATTTCAAAAAGGAAGCTCCCTCCTGGATGTGTCCGCGGCTTCTATCTGACAAAACCATCTCGTTCTCTCCCCGGTCCGGCCGGTATCAGGGGCCGGTCCTTCTCTTTTCGGAAAATTATATCATAAGGCTTCTGGTTTTGCACCCGTCTTTTTTCTTGAAAAGTACGCTCCCCTCTTGCGGCCCATCGGTTTTTATGCTATCATGCAAGTTGTATTATTTTATTTTTCTACATATTTAAGGGGGAATTTTCTGTGCCTGGGGACCAAATATGGCCCATATTATTCGGCATCAGCTTGTTCTGCAACGCCGCGCTGCTTCTGTGGCGGCCTGTGCTCCGTCTGCTCCACCGGGAGGAGACGGTGTCCGAGGACAACATCATGGCCATGGTGGAGGAGGGCGAGGAGTCCGGCGCCATTCAGAGCAATGAAAAGGAACTGATCGAGAACGTCTTTGAATTTGACACCATGACGGCCCGGGACGTGATGGTCCACCGCACCGACATGGTGACCCTGTCTCTGGACGACGATGAGGAGACGGTGGTTGACACCATCCGCCAGTCCGGCCTGTCCCGGTTCCCGGTGTACCAGGAGGATGTGGACGACATCGTGGGCGTTCTGTCCACGCGGGAATATCTGCTCAATTTCCGGCAGCCCCAGCCCCTCCCCATGAAGGACCTGCTCCGGCCGGCCTACTTCGTGCCGGAGACGGTGCCCGCCGACGTGCTGTTCCGCGACATGCAGGGCAAAAAGACCCATCTGGCCCTGGTGGTGGATGAGTACGGCGGCACCAGCGGTCTGGTCACGCTGGAGGATCTGCTGGAGGAGCTGGTGGGCAACATCTACGACGAGTTCGACCCCCAGGAGGAGCAGGACATCATCCGCCTGGAGGACAACAAGTGGCGGGTCTCCGGCTCCGCCGATCTGGAAGAGCTGTCCGAGGCCGTCGGCTTCCGGCTCCCCGACGAGGAGGAGCGGGACTATGACACCCTGGGCGGTCTGGTCTTCTCCCAGCTGTCCGTCATCCCCGAGGACGGCAGCCGCCCGGTGGTAGAGGCCTTGGGCCTGCGCATCAAGGTGGAGGAGCTGTGCGACCGCCGGGTGGAATGGGCTCTGGTGGAAAAGCTGGACTCCGGCGGGGAAAAGAGCAAAACGGAAGAATAAAATCATAATCCCCTCCAACTTAATTTAGCATGAAAAAGGTAGACCATGGTTGTTTTCCATGCGTCTACCTTTATTTTACAGTTTCACACAGCCGGTGATATTCCTTAATGCAAAATACAAAAAGACCGCCCAGCGGCAAAAGCCGCCGGGCGGTCTTGGAGGGTAAAGCGGACAGCCTGTCACGGCGCTTCCCCAGTCTCCCCATCCGCGCAGAACATGGGACGTGCCTCGTCAAACAGGTCCACCATGCCGCAGTAGTTCAAAATCTCATACCTTCGCAGCCACTCCTGCTGCCCGGCGTCCAGCTCCTTCTCCTCCACAAACCGGCCGTCCCCGGTGACAAAGCCCACAGGGGTGATGGCAGGCAGTTCCTGATACATCTGGGCCAGGAAGTTCATATACCCGGTGAGGGGCAGCCCGGCGGTCTGGGCGGTAAGCACGCCCAGGTAGTTGGGACTGATGACCACATCCTGGCGTTCCTCGATGTCATAGTTGGCCCAGATGAAGAAGGGGACGGCGTACTGCCGCAGCACCTCCTCCGTGGTCCGCTCAGCCAGGGGCTTGCCGTACAGTTCCTCGTAGAACGCATTTTTCAAAGGCGGCTGATGGTCCCCGAAGAAGACTACCAGAGTCGGCTCCTCACAGCCGCTGTAATAGTTCAGCAGCTCCTCCAGGGCCTTGTCGCTCTCCACCGACAAAGCGAAATACTGCTCCGCCGTGGAGTCCGCCTTTTTCAGCGCGCCAGGCAGCTGGATGGACCGCTCCAGATTGTTCCAGCCCTGGGCATAGCCGCTGTGGTTCTGCATGGTCACGTTGAAGAAGAATGTGCTGTCCTCCCGCTCGGTACTCTTGAAAATGGTCTGGTAGTCGGACAGGTCGGAGACATAGTGGCGGATATAGTAACCGCTTTCCACATCCTCTTCGTACATCTGGTGGTCAAAATCCAGGTACTGGTAAGCCAGCACCCGATTCCAGCCTGAAGATTTATAGGGGTGGAAGGCGGTAGTCTCGTAGCCCTGGGTCCCGGCCAGGGCAGCCAGTGAGGGCATGCCCTCCTCCACATACAACTGATAGGCCACGGTGTGGGGAGGCTGAAACAGGGTGGAAAAGCCGGTGAGGTACTCAAACTCCACGCTGGCTGTGCCGCCGCCGGTGACGGGGGAGTACATCCAGCCCTTGATGGTGTTCTCCTCCAGGGAGTGGAGGAAGGGCAGCGGGTCCTCCGAGGCCTCAAAGGTATCAAAGACAGAAAAGTCGGCAAAGGACTCGTTCATAATGGCCACGATGTTCACCGGCCTGGTGGCAGAGGCGTCCCCTTCCGCGGCGGGATACTCCTCCATCAGCTCCAGCACCGCTTCCTCAGAGTAGTCCTTCGGCTTATCCACTGAACTGTACCGCAGGGCAACGGTGAAGTTCAGCAGGAAGCCGTTGCGCTGGGTGACCCACTGCTGGGTGTAGATGTCCAAAGCGGGCAGCATCCCGGTACAGAAGAAGGCGTAGCTATATCCGCCGATAGCCGCCCACAGGATCAGACTCCAGAGCAGCGGGATCTTCGCCCGTTTTCTCTGGGGAACGCACATCCACACCAGAAACAGGTAGGCCACCAGCAGCACCGCCGCCTGGACGATATACTGGTCAAAGGAGTAGTCAAAGCCGCCGGCCACGTTGGCGGCGGTCCGCCAGCCGGAGATATCCGCCGGGAACAGGATCCGGCCCCGGAACCTCAGAATATAGTGGTTCAGCAGCCCCACCAGGAAAGAGAGGACCGCGGCCAGGGCGGCGGAGCGCCGGTTCCGCCCCAACACCAGGCGGCAGACGAGGAACAGACTGTAATACCACACCATGTTCATCAGCACTTGCCAGTCGTCCAGATCCTCGAAAATGTTATTCTGATTTAAGATCTCCACCATCCACAGACAGACCCAGGGTCCCAGCAGAAACACCACACGAGACAGCCATTTGCCCGGATGCTCCCGCATATCGGCCACCAGTCTGGGAAAGGTGTCCTTGTACAAAAGCGCTTTCATTTGTTTCCTCCATGCGGCCCTCGCCGCAATACAATAGCATACCCCCTCAGGAAAAAATTTCAAGAGGGGTGGAAAAATCTTTAAAGATTTTTTAGAATTCCATGGCGTTTTCAAATGATTAGACGTTAACCCTTCGAAAAGGTTGCGCTCACGGCTCTCCTTTTTTCACGATAAGACCTTTCCCACCAGTTCACGGGGACGGCCGCCGGCGCGGGTTGATGAATATTTTTTTGTATATTCATTTTCTATCCTCTCTGTCCGCGTGCAGTCCCTATTTCCATCTTTCATGGGGATATCAGCGGAATTTTCAAAAATTTTCCGCCCTTTTACCTAAAAAACGCCTGTTTTTCTTTTGTCTTTTGAATATTTATCTATTGACTGTGCATACACCCTTGGAGTATACTCATAGAAAAGCTTCCGGAATCTCTCCGGCGGCACATTGAAAAGGAGATTTTATCATGAAGAAGTTTCTTGCTATGACTATGGCTCTGGCCATGGTCCTCAGCCTGGCCGCCTGCGGCGGCAACGGCGGTTCCAGCTCCAAGGGTTCCGCCTCCAGCGCCGGCACCTCCGCCAGCGCCTCCACCTCCGAGCCCGCCGCCCTCTCCACCATCGAAGCTGGCAAGCTGATCATGTCCACCAACGCTTCCTTCCCCCCCTATGAGATGACCGATGACTCCGGCAAGGTCGTGGGCATTGACCCGGAGATTGCCGCCGCCATCGCCGAGAAGCTGGGCCTGGAGCTGGTCATTGACGACATCGACTTCGACGCCGCCCTGCTGGCCGTTCAGCAGGGGAAGAGCGACGTGGTGCTGGCCGGCCTTTCCTACCGTGAGGACCGCGACCTGGTCATGGATTTCACTGACAGCTACGCCACCGGCTATCAGGTCATCATCGTCCGGGAAGGCGACAAGACCATTGCCGGCACCAACGACGACCTGCAGCTGGTCGATGCCGACGGAAACGTGCTGGAAGACATTCAGATCGGCGTACAGCGGGGCACTACCGGCGAGATCTACTGCCAGGACGCCCACGGCGCGGAGCATGTCACCTCTCTGGACAACGGCTCCGTGGCTGTCCAGGCCCTGCTCAACGGCCAGGTTGACTGCGTCGTCATCGACAAGGGCCCCGCTCAGGAGTACGTGAAGGCCAACCAGGGTCTGGAGATTCTGGAGGCTGAGTATGTTGTGGAGGACTACTGCGCCGCCGTGAACGAGGGCAACACCCAGCTGCTGACCGCCATCAACGACGCTCTGAACGAGCTGATCGCCGACGGCACCGTTCAGCAGATCATTGACAAGTACATCTCCGCAAACTAATTGAAATTCTACTCCGCAAAGGAGCGGCATACGCCGCTCCTTTACCCTATATGCAGAAATAAGAGAGAGGGAGTTACATGGATTTGGCCTACTATTACGAGCTGTGGCGCGGCATGATGCTGTCGAAGGAACCGGGCGTCGCCGACGCCGTCGCCTGGTGGCAGGAATTTTTTGTCCGCTTCTATCAGGCCTTTCTCGAGGCTGACCGCTGGCAGCAGTACCTCCGGGGCGTCACGACCACCCTGTACGTCACCGCGCTGGCCCTGTGTCTGGGCGTGGTCCTGGGCGTGGTGGTGGCCATGGTTCGTACCGCTCACGACCAGCAGCGGCCCGGTCAGCGCAATTTTGTTCTGGGACTTTTCAATTTTGTGTGCCGGATCTATGTCACCATTATCCGGGGCACCCCCATGATGGTGCAGATTCTTATCATGGGCATGGTGATTTTTGCCAGCAGCCGTAACTTTACCATGGTAGGCGCCCTGACGCTGGGCATCAACTCAGGGGCCTATGTGGCGGAGATCATCCGGGGCGGCCTCATGTCCCTGGACCAGGGGCAGTCGGAGGCCGGCCGTTCCCTGGGCTTGAACTACCTAGACACCATGCGGTTTATCATCATCCCCCAGGCCTTTAAGGCCATCCTCCCCTCCCTGGGCAACGAGTTCATTGTCCTGTTAAAAGACACGTCCATGATCTCCGTCATCGGCGGTCAGGAGCTCATCTATGCCGCCCGAGGCGTCATTGGCCGTACCTATGAAGCCATGTTCCCCCTCATCGGCAGTGCCTGTATATATCTGGTTCTGGTTATGATCTTCAGCTGGCTCCAGGGCAGGCTGGAAAGGAGGCTGCGTCAAAGTGATCGACGTTAAAAACCTGTCCAAGTCCTTTGGGGACCACCTGGTCCTGGACGACATCTCCGAGCACATCTACCCCGGCGAGAAGGTGGTGGTCATCGGCCCCTCCGGCTCCGGCAAGTCCACCTTCCTGCGCTGCCTCAATCTGCTGGAGACGCCCACCAAGGGCACCATCACTTTTGAGGGCACCGTCATTACCGATCCCAAGGTAAAGATCGACACGATCCGCCAGCAGATGGGCATGGTTTTCCAGCACTTCAACTTGTTCCCCAACATGACCATCCGAAAAAACATTACCCTGGCTCCGGTACGCACGGGCCTCATGAAGCAGGAAGAGGCGGACGATACCGCCACCGCCCTGCTCCAGCGGGTGGGGCTGGAGGACAAGGCAGACGCCTACCCCAACCAGCTGTCCGGCGGCCAGAAGCAGCGCATTGCCATCGTCCGTGCTCTGGCCATGAAGCCCAAGGTCATGCTCTTTGACGAGCCTACCTCCGCCCTGGACCCCGAAATGGTAGGCGAAGTGCTGGAGGTCATGAAGCAGCTGGCTGACGAGGGCATGACCATGGTGGTAGTCACCCATGAGATGGGCTTCGCCCGGGAGGTGGGCAGCCGGGTGCTGTTCATGGACGGAGGCAAAATCGTGGAGCAGAACACCCCCAAGGAATTCTTCGACCACCCTCAAAACCCCCGCACCCAGCTGTTTCTGTCCAAAGTTCTGTAACTGTTTCCTGCAAGCTCCCCCGTACACCGTGCGGGGGAGCTTTTGTTCAGCAAAGAGCCGGACACCCGAGGGTGTCCGGCTCTGATCATATATGATACGCTCTATGTACCGCTTAGTAATTTTCGGCCTTCAGGTGGAAGTAAGCCTGGGGATGGGCACAGACGGGACAGACTTCGGGGGCCTGCTTGCCCACATGGATATGGCCGCAGTTGGCGCACTGCCAGATCATGTCGCCGTCCCGGGAGAAGACGATGCCGCCCTCCACATTGGCCAGCAGCTTCAGATAGCGCTCCTCGTGCTCCTTCTCGATCTTGCCCACTTCCTCAAACAGGTAGGCGATGTGGTCGAAGCCCTCCTCCTTGGCCTCCTTGGCCATGGTGGCGTACATGTCGGTCCACTCGTAGTTCTCGCCCTCGGCGGCGGCCTTCAGATTCTCAGGGGTGGTGCCGATGCCCTCCAGCAGCTTGAACCAGATCTTGGCGTGCTCCTTCTCGTTGGCCGCGGTCTCCTCAAAGATATTGGCGATCTGGACATAGCCGTCCTTCTTGGCCTTGGAGGCAAAGTAGGTGTACTTGTTCCGGGCCTGGGACTCACCGGCAAAAGCGGTCCACAGATTCTGTTCGGTCTTGCTTCCCTTCAGTTCAGGCATAATAATTTCCTCACTTTCTTACTTAAATTATTAGGAATTATTCTTGTTAGTGTATTCATAGTATAGCACACCGCTCCCTCTCCTGTCAATGGGGCGGCAAAAAAATCTCCCTCCGGGCGGTCGAGGTGTGCATATGGAACAGACGGCACCGAGGCATGTACCGTCTCCCTTGACAATTGGATGAGCGCCGGTATAATGTGCTTATCCGCAATGATAAAAGCGCATATTTTGATCAAAAATCGGGCTTGTTTGAAAATAGCAAAAGGCGGCCGCAGTCGGTGCTTTGCTGTTTTTCAAAGACACCTGGTATGACACCATATAGGATGGCGGTATATAGGGAGGTAACTTATGAAAAAAATCACATTTGAATGCTGCTGCGGCTCCGCTGCAGATGCCATCGCTGCCTATCAGGGCGGCGCAAGCCGTGTTGAACTGAACTCCGACTTGTTCCACGGCGGTCTGACTCCGACCCTGGGCGAGCTGCTCACCGTGAAAAAGCATTGTCCAGATCTGAAGGTCCTGTGCATGGTTCGCCCCAGAGAGGGCGGTTTCTGCTACACAGATGTGGAATATGAGACCACCCTGGCCGACGCGAAGCTCTTCCTTGACAACGGGGCTGACGGCATCGTCTTCGGCTTTCTGCATGAGGATGCCACCGTCGACGCGGAACGTACGAAAGAAATTCTGACGGTCATCGGGGACAAGGAATCCGTGTTCCACCGGGCCATTGATGTGGTTCCCGACTGGAAAACGGCGCTGGACATTCTGATGGACCTGGGCGTCACCCGGGTACTGTCCAGCGGCCAGAAGCCCACCGTTCCCGAGGGTATTTTCACCCTCAAGGAGATGATCGAGTATGCCGACGGACGCATTCAGATCCTGCCCGGCGCCGGTATCACCCCAGAAAACGCCCCCTGGGTCCGGGAGATGACCGGCGCCACCCAGATGCACGCCGCCATGCACCGCACCGTCTATGACCGCAGCACCACCGGCAACCCCGCCATCTATTTTGGCGGCGCCGTCTATCCTCCGGAGGATCGCTATTCCGTCACCCATCCTGACGATATCGCCGCATTCGTAGCCAGTGTAAATCGCGAATAACGATTCGCCCCTCTGCCGCAAAACGGCAGAGGGGCGAAGTTTTTTATGTGTTGGATCAGACGCGCTTCCAGGTTGCACCTCCGGGCACGTCGGTGATCTCAATGCCCTGGGCCTTCAGCTCGTCACGGATGCGGTCGGCCTCAGCAAAATTCTTGGCCTTCTTGGCCTCGTACCGCGCCAGGACAAGGGCGTCCACAGCGGGATCTCCCTCCCCGGTAATGGTGTAACCGCCGGCAGCCTGAGCGGTCTGGGCTTTGGCCTGCTCCTCACGGACCATGGCGGCCTTCTCCAGCAGAGACAGGGACAGCACCTGGTCAAAGCTGGCCAGGATGGCCCGCTTGGTGGCATCGTTGGTCTTGGCCTTCAACACGTCGTAGAGAGCGGTGACGCCCATGGAGGTATTCAGGTCGTTGCCCACCTGCTGCTCAAATTTCTCCTTGAACTCGGCAGCCACAGCCTCGTCCACCGGGCCGTCGTTCTCCTTCAGGGCGGCGATACGCTTGATGAGCTTATTGTAAGCTCCCTGGGCGTTGTCCAGGTTCTCCCAGGAGAACACCAGGCCCTTGCGGTAGTGGGACTGGAGGCAGAAGAAGCGGTAGGCCAGAGGGTCATAACCCTTCTCCTCCAGAAGGGAGACGGTGAGGAACTCCCCCTTGGATTTGGACATCTTGCCGGAGTTGGTGTTCAGGTGGTGGACATGGAACCACTGCTTGCACCAGGGATGGCCCAGGTAGGACTCGGACTGGGCGATCTCGTTGGTGTGGTGGGGGAAGGCGTTATCGATGCCGCCGCAGTGGAGGTCCAGGTACTCGCCGTTGTACTTCAGAGAGATGCCGGAGCACTCGATGTGCCAGCCGGGATAGCCCACGCCCCAGGGGGAGTCCCACTTCAGAGCCTGGTCCTCAAACTTGGACTTGGTGAACCAGAGGACGAAGTCATTTTTGTTGCGCTTGTTGGTGTCCTCCTCCACGCCTTCCCGGACGCCCACGGCCAGATCCTCCTCGTCGTGGTCGTTGAAGACGTAGTAGCGGCCCAGCTTTGAGGTGTCGAAGTAGACGTTGCCCCCGGCCACATAGGCATAGCCCTTGTCCAGCAGTCCGGAGACGATCTTGATATAGTCGTCGATGCGGTTGGTGGCGGGCTCAACCACGTCGGGGCGCTTGATATTCAGCTTCTCGCAGTCGGCGAAGAAGGCGTTGGTATAGTACTGGGCGATCTCCATGACGGTCTTGTGCTCCCGGCGGGCGCCCTTGAGCATCTTGTCCTCGCCGGTGTCGGCGTCGGAGCTGAGGTGGCCCACGTCGGTAATGTTCATGACACGGTTCACGTCATAGCCGGACCAGCGGAGGAATTTCTCCAGCACGTCCTCCATGATGTAGGAACGCAGGTTGCCGATGTGGGCAAAGTGGTACACCGTGGGGCCGCAGGTGTACATCTCCACATGGCCGGGGGTATGGGTCGTGAACTCTTCCTTTTTATGGGTGGCGGAATTGTATAACAGCATGGTCGTTTCTCCTTCTGCAAATATTTTCTGTTTGTTCTGAGACAGCCGGACTTTGGCAAGGCCCTCTCACGTTTCGCTTTGCTCTTCCATCCGTCTTTCCAGCTCCTCTACCCGCGCGGTCAGAGTGGCCAGCTTTTCCAGGGTAGGATTGTTCACGCTGGTCTGGTCCACATCGTCGGCGTAGTGGGTGACCCGGCCGGCAATCCGGACGATCTGGGCGGGAATGCCCACGGCGGTGGCGTTCTCCGGCACCTCGCTGAGCACCACGGAGTTGGCGGCGATACGGGCGCCATCCCCCACCTTGAAGGGGCCCAGGATCTTGGCGCCGCAGCCGATGAGCACATTATTGCCGATGGTGGGATGGCGTTTGCCCTGGTCCTTGCCGGTGCCTCCCAGGGTCACACCATGGTAGAGCAGCACGTCATCCCCCACCTCGGCAGTCTCACCGATGACGATGCCCATACCGTGGTCAATGACGAAGCGGCGGCCGATCTTGGCGCCGGGGTGGATCTCGATCCCGGTCCAGAACCGGCTCCACTGGGAGACGAACCGGGCCAGAAACCGCCAGTTATGACAGTATAGCCAGTGGGCCAGGCGGTGATACAGGGTGGCGTGGACCCCTTGGTACAGCAAAAAGATCTCCAGCTTGGACCGGGCCGCCGGGTCCCGGCGCTGGTATGCCTCCAGCGTCTCATTCAGAGCTTTGAACATGGGCTTTCTCCTCCACACTTCATGGTCGCGGACAAACAAAAAAGCCTCTCACGCCCATCACGGGCATAAGAGGCGACAAAATCGCGGTTCCACTCTCATTTCTCACTGTTCCGGCCGCTATCGGGGCCGAACCGGGGGCCATTACGCCCCGCGCTCCCGGACGCACTTCACGCTCCGCCGCGGCAGGCCCCCTTTCAGCCGGTGAAGGGCCCTCTCTGTTCGTTGGCTCAACGCTACTCTTCCCGTTCCTCGCGCTGGTTACAGCTCATTATATTATCATCTCCCCCCACCGGTGTCAAGTCCGGCGGCGCTTTTCCTCGCCATTTTTCTCGGTTTTCTCCCTATGTTCCCTCGTCTCCCGGTCCTTTCAGACCGCAAAAGGCCCCGGCGCTCCTTTCAGCGCCGGGGCCCTATGACATCTTCTTCCGTCCTCAGCACAGGCCCAGGATATGACGGACCTCGCCGATCATATAGAGGGAGCCGCAGATGCACACGACATCCTCCGGTGAGGCCAGCTCAAGAACGGTCTCCACGCCCTGCCGGGTGGAGTCGCAGGGGACGGCCCGCTGTCCCTTCTCTTCCATATAAGCGGCCAGATCCCGGGCAGTCATGGCCCGGGGGCTGTCCGGTGTGATGGTGACAAAGCCCTTGGCTAGAGGGATGATCTGCTCAAACATGGCGCCATAGTCCTTGTCCGCCAGCACGCCGGTCAAAAACCAGATCTTCCGGTCCGGATACAGCTGTCTCAGACTCTGGCTCAAGGCCTCCATACACTGGGGGTTGTGGCCGCCGTCCAGAATCACGTCGGGGTCCCGGCACACCAGTTCCATCCGGGCGGGCCAAACAGCCCGCTCCAGGCCCTGCTTCAAAGCCTCATCCGGGATGGTCCAGCCCCGTGCTCTCAGGGCCTTGACGATGTCGATGGCCACGGTGGCGTTGAAGGTCTGATAATCGCCCAACAGACCGATGCGGAAGGGGCCCTCGCCCCGGTAGCGGAACACCTGGCCCTCCCGGCCGGAGGACAGGATCTCCAGGGTATCCGGTGCGGTGACGGTGAGGGTGACGCCCGCCTCCCGGCAGGCCCGCTCCACCACTTCCTCCACCTCCCGGCTTTGGTGGTAGAGGACCGCGGAACAACCCGGCTTGATGATCCCGGACTTTTCGGCGGCGATCAGCGCCCGGGTGTTGCCCAGTTCCTGGGTGTGTTCCAAGCCGATGTTGGTAATGACGGCCACTTCGGGGGAGGGGATCACATTGGTGGCGTCCAGGCGGCCGCCCAGGCCCACCTCCAGCACCACCAGGTCGCAGCCCGCCTCCTGGAAATAGAGCATCCCCAAGGCGGTCATCAAATCAAACTCGGTGGCCGTATCCTCCATCTCCCGGCCGGCCTTGATGACCCGCTCTCCGATGCGGCCCAGGTCCTGGTCGGGGATGGCCTGTCCGTTGACCTGGAACCGCTCGTGGAAGCGCCACAGGTGGGGCGAGGTGTACAGTCCCGTTTTCAGTCCCGCCTGGGACAGGACGGAGGCCACCATCGCCGCGGTGGAGCCCTTTCCGTTGGTTCCGGTAATATGGACGAATTTCAGGCTTTTATGGGGGTCCCCCAGCCTCCGCAGCAGCTCCGTGATCCGGGTCAGCCCAGGCGTCCGTCCGGTCCACGCCTCCTGGTGGATGAGTTCAACAGCTTCCTGGCCGGTCATAAGCCGCGCCTCCTTACCATACGTTTTCCTTACTCCAGGGCCAATCCCTGGGTGCGCAAAGCCGCCTCCACCGTGTGGGCGGCCAGCACCGTGGAGGTCACCGCACCCACGCCCCCGGGCACCGGGGTCAGGGCGGCCACCACGGGTTCTACCTCGTCAAAGGCCACGTCTCCGTGGAGCTTTCCGTCCGCCCCCGGGCTGACCCCCACATCGACCACCACCTGGCCGGGACGGACATGCTCCCGGCCGATGAGTCCGGCCTTCCCGGCGGCGGAGATGATGACATCCGCCCCCTGGCACAGTTCCGTCATCCGGGCCGGGTCGGTGAAGATGTTGCACACCGACACCGTGGCTCCCTGGTTCATCAGCAGGATGGCCGTGGGCATTCCCACCGTCATGCCGCTGCCTATCATGGCCACGTTCCGTCCGGTCAGCTCCACCTGGTAGTAGCGCAGCAGCTCCATGCAGGCCGCGGCGGTACAGGGCGGGAATCCAGCCGCCCCCCGGACCATCAGTCCCCCCATAGAGGTACTGGTCATGGAGTCGATATCCTTTTCCGGGCATAGGGCCCCCATCACCCCGGAGGTGTTCAGCCGGTCAGGCAGGGGGCGGAACAGCAGACAGCCGTGAATACGGCAATTTCCGCTGATGTCCTCCAGAACGCGGATCAGTTCTCCCTCGCTCACGTCCTCCGGCAGCAGGGTACGGATCACCGCGATGCCCAGGGACTGGGCCCGCTTGGTAAAGCCCCGCTCATAGGACAGGTCGGCGGGGCGCTCCCCCACCCGGACAATGGCCACGGTGGGCGTCACCTCCCGGCTGCGCAGCAGAGTCACCCCCGCCCGGATCCGGGTACACAGCGCCTCGGCCACCGGGGCGCCGGCGAGCAGTTGGGCCATGGGAATTCAGCTCCTTTCCAATGGGTCGTCCCGTTTTCGCTGGGACTCAGCGGGTGAAAATCACCGCAGCCATAAGGGCGGCGCCCGCCTCTGTGACCAACTTCACGGTCTGGCTGGGATCGGCCTGGCGGCACAGCAGGAACTGGCCCTCCTGAGCTGCCACCCCGTCCACCTTGACCGCGCCGGACACACAGTACAGAGCTACGGTGCAGTTGGGGTAGTCCAGAGGCGCGGGGACACTGGCGGTCCAGGTGCAGGCGGAGCCGGGCTCCAGCACCAGAGACTGTGCGCTGCCCAGGGCCTGTCCCTTGCGGAGCATCAGATTGTAGTCAGTACACTTGCCCCAGGACTCCACCGGGGTACCGCCGTCAAAGGAGCACAGGGTCAGCGGGGCCAGAGAGAACCGCTCTCTCTCCCCCACCTTCATGTCCAGCTCGCCGTGCAGCACGGAGATCAGCCGGACATAGTCGGGCAGCGGCGTAAAATCGGAGTGCTCCAGCTCCACCTTAGCGGAGCTGAACCGCCACAAAAAGTCCCGGTCGGCGTACACGGCGCCCTCAGGCGCAATGGCCATCTGGGTGGTGGTCCCGCCGGACCACAGCGTGGTAAGATACTGATCCTGGGTCAAAAGCGTCCATTCCATGGTAGATTCTCCCTTCCAGCAGTGCCGGCCGGGGGCCGGCTCTTTTTGTATCGTAAATGGGGCTGCGCGCGGCGATCATAATTACATTCCGGAAAAACAGCCAGCACGGACCACTCTTCCGGGATCACGGGCCGACGGTCCGGGGATCAACCGCCGCGCAGCCGGTATAACTGTCGTGATAATAGCAACCGAGGAAGGCCGCCGAAGCGACCTCCCTCGGTCTCGGACAGGCGTGACCCATCCGTCAATGATTTACATAGCGGCCAGAACAGTCTCGTAGATCTTGTCGGCCAGAGGCAGAGCGCGGGCCAGCATGGCCTCGCCCTTGGCGCGGTAATCGGCGGCCAGCTCCTTGTTCTTCAGGCTGCCGATGTTGATGAGCACGTTCAGCCAGGCGCCCTGGATGGCGGCGCGCAGGGACAGGGCGGACACGCCCAGGTCGCTGGCGGCGCTGTCGTTGGTCTTGCCCAGCAGCTCGGCGGTCAGCTCCAGAGTCTCGGTAGCCAGCTCCATCATCTCAAAGGGAGTGGCGGTGCAGCCCTCCAGGCCCTTCTGGATGGCGGCGGAGCGGGCGGCCTTCTCCTCGTCGGTAGCCTTGGGCATACCAAACGCGGCGCTGACCACGTTGAAAGCCTCGGTGTCACGGTCCATCACGTCCACAAAGCGGGCCTTCAGATCGGTGGCCTTCGCCTGGCTGGCGATGACAAACTCCTGATACTCGGCGTACTTCTCCTTGCTCTTGCCCACGGTGGTCAGACCGCACACCATGGCGGTCAGAGCGGCGCCCAGAGCGCCCTCCAGAGCAGCGGCGGAGCCGCCGCCGGGAGCGGGAGCGTCGGAAGCCAGCAGGTCAACAAACTCAGAAGTCTGCAGTTCGGCTAATTTCTTCATGTCGTTTTTCTCCTTTTATCTTTCCGGTCTTCGGCTTACTTCATGTCCAGGAGGTGATACTCCATGATCTGGTTGTGGCAGTCGAAGTCGCGGGCCTTCAGGTAGAACTCGGCGCAGTCGATCATGGCCTTGGCGGGAGTCAGTCCGACGATCTCGCTGTCCACGATGTAGGTGCCGTAGCGCTCGGCCAGAGCCTTGATCTGCTCATAGACCACATACAGGGGGGTGTCCTCATAGTTGACCATGTTCATGGAGACCTGAGCGATGCCGCGGTCCTCCATCATGAAGCCCATGGCCTTGCAGCTGCGGAAGCCGCCGGAGGAACCACGGATGACCTTGGCGATCTTCTTGGCGACCTCAACATCGGAAGTGGCCAGGTTCACGTTGAAAGCGACCAGGGGCATACGGGCGCCGATGGCGGTGATGCCGGCAGTGGGGTGGATCTTCCGCTCGCCGTAGTCGGGAGCCCAGTCAGGCTGCAGCAGCTTCTCGGGCATACCCTCGAACTCGCCCTTGCGGCAGGTAGCCAGGTTGCGGCGCTCGGGACGGGTGGCGGAGTCCTCATACAGGAAGGAGGGGACCTTCAGCTCGTCCCAGATGCGCTGAGCCAGCCGCTTGGTCAGCTCCACGCACTCCTCAACGGTGACGTCCTTGGACTGGGGAACGAAGGGGATGACGTCGGTGGCGCCCATGCGCTTGTGCTCGCCCTTGTGCTTGGTCATGTCGATGCGCTCGGTGGCGACCTTGGTCAGCTGGAAAGCGACCTCCTCGATGGCGTCGATGTTGCCGATCAGGGTGAACACGCAGCGGTTGTGGTTGCCGTCGGTCTGGGCGTCGAACAGGGTGCAGCCGGGGACGCTGTTGGCGGTCTCCACCAGAGCGTTATAGGTGGCCTCGTCCTTCTCCTTGCTGCAGCTAAAATTGGGGATGCATTCTACGAGCTTTGCCATGTTGATTTCCTCCACTTCATAAATTTCATTTGGGGTTTTCGATTCAGTATTTGGGAAAACACAACGAAAACGAAAGGGCAGATTTGCTTCTTTTCCTCTGTTATGACTATATCATATCAGCACCGTGCCCGTTTTGCAAGGTCTGGACAAAGGCGTTTTCTTTTTGATATTTAAAAAAATTAAGCAGAATGCCGTTTTTTCCCTTTGTCCGAAAGGGTCTTTTTCCCTTTTCTCCCCTCCAGACCCGCCGCCGGACACCCTTCTGTTAAGCGTTCCAATCCGTGGCTCTGGCCATAGCGATGAACTGTTTTACGCAGCTGGCGTAATAGATGTCGTCGCTCCACACCAGGACGGGGTAAGACTTGGAATGGATGCCCTCGATGGGCTTGGCGTAAATATCAGAATTAGGGTGGGTCCCCACGATGGACCGGGGCAGAAAGCTGACGCCGAACCCCGCCTGGACCATCTGCATGGCCATGGGCGTGTCATAGCACTGGCAGACGATATTGGCGGAAACGCCCTTCCGCTCGCACTCGTTGATCAGGTGGTTGCTGTACCCCCACAAATCGTCGCTGCGCAGCAGACACATGGGGACACCCTTCAGGGCCTGGATGGGAACGGAATTCTCCCCCGGGGCCGGGTCGGTGTCCGCAGTCATGACCAGTTCCAGAGGGTCTTCCCCCAGCACCTTTTCCCGCAGGCCAGAGACCTCTTCCGTCTGGCTTCGGAGGAACAGGACATGGAGCTTTCCCCGGTTCAGATCGTCCAGCAGATCGGTGGGGGCGCCCAGCCGGATATACAGCTCCACCTGAGGATACTGCTCATGGAATTCCCGCAGGTGGTCCATCACCACCGGGATATTGGAATAAATAATGCCGATCTTCAGCTGACCCCGCACCCCCGCGCCCACATCCCGGACGCTGTCCGCCATCATACGCAGATTTTGGAACATCTGCTGGCTCTGCTCATAGAGGCAGCGCCCCGCCTCCGTCAGTTCAATCCCTTTATTATTCCTTAAAAACAGGCACACACCCAGCTCGTCTTCCAGCATGGAAATCTGCCGGCTCACCGGGGGCTGGGCCACATGGAGCTTTCGGGCCGCCATGGAGATGCTTTTGGCTTCCGCCACGGCAGAAAAATATTCTAACTGCTTAAAATTCATAGTATCATATCCCGCTTTTATTTTATAGATTTTATTGCTTATACTTTTTTCGTATAGCAAATATATAATATCGGTACTTTTCATTCTACAGATTTTCGGTTAAAATGCAATATGTAAAGAGAATCATTTATGCCCGGAAAGTAAATTCTCACAAATTTTTTAGAAATGAGGGAACTGCAATGAATGGTGTAAACGAAGCTATGACCATCAAGCTGGACTACGAGTTGCCCGAGTATCCCACTTTTGAGGAGGGTCTTCGCCGCGCTCCCCGCCGCGAGTCCCACCTGAGTGAGGCTGACAAGGCGCTCGCCATCAAGAACGCTCTGCGCTACATCCATCCCGACCATC
>Ga0129306_1001347_pt1 | contig 28301 bp, 26 predicted proteins | sample P827metagenome_FD_94438 | JGI IMG/M metagenome (GOLD analysis project Ga0129306, IMG submission 94438) | Capybara group fecal microbial communities from Wisconsin, USA - P827 metagenome | ecosystem: Host-associated > Mammals > Digestive system > Large intestine > Fecal | place: USA: Wisconsin...
CCCCTACGCACGGTTTACAATATGGCTTCGCAGGGGGCGGCCTCTGGACGCCCCGCCCGTAGGGCGGCCCCTTGGGGCCGCCGCCAAAATGGCAGCCGTCGGACGGCGGGGGACGATTCCCCCTGTCGGGGGGAAATGGCCGAAGGCCAAAAGAGGGAGGGATAAGCCCCCGCCCTACCAAGCCCTCACCCTACATGAAACGATAAACTAAAATTTACGGAAATCCTGTTTTGAAAGTTTAAACCGCACAGCTTAGATAGAATGAAACTCACCCATGAGGGGTGACACCATGAAACTGCGCGACCTTTTGGCCGGCGTCCCCCTCGTGGGGGAGAAATCTGATCTGGACATGGAAATTTCTTCCATATCCTACGACAGCAGGACCCTTGCTCCCGGCGCCCTTTTTGTGGCCATGTCGGGGGATAAGACCGACGGCCACCGTTATATCCAGGCAGCTTTGGACCGGGGGGCGGCGGCGGTCCTGTGCCAGATTCCGCCCGACGGGCCGGGTCCCTGGCTGGTGACGGAGGACAGCCGGCTGGCGTTGGCTCTGGTCTCGGCCAACTGGTTTGGCCGGCCGGGGAATGGGATGACCCTCGTCGCCGTCACCGGGACCAACGGCAAGACCACCACCACCAGCCTCATCAAGGAGATGCTGGAGGGGGCTCTGGGGGCCAAGGTGGGGCTAGTGGGCACCAACCGGAACATGGTGGGACAGAGGTCGCTGCCCGCCCGCCGGACCACGCCGGAGAGCTATGAGCTCCAGGCCCTCCTGCGCCAAATGGCCGACGAGGGCTGTGCCTATGTGGTGATGGAGGTTTCCTCCCACGCTCTGGTCCAGCACCGGACGGCGGGGCTTACCTTCGATGTGGGCGTCTTCACCAACCTGACCCAGGACCATCTGGATTACCACCGGACCATGGAGGAGTACCGCCAGGCCAAGGGCATCCTCTTTACCCGGTGCCGCCGGGCTGTCCTGAATCTGGACGACGAGGCGGGACGCTGGTATCTGGAGCGCCTGCCCTGCCCGGGATTCACTTACTCGGAGAATCGGGCTCAGGCGGACCTGACCGCCCGGAATATCCGGCTGTTTCCCAGCCATGTGGAGTTTGAGGCGGTGACGCTGGGGCATATTTCCCGGGTACACCTGCCCATTCCCGGAGGATTTTCCATCTACAACGCCCTGGCCGCCCTGTCGGCGGGACTCTGTCTGGAGCTTGACCTGGCTGAGCTGACCGCCGCCCTGCGAAGCGTCCACGGGGTAAAGGGCCGGGTGGAGATCGTACCCGTGCCCAGAGCCTATACTGTCATCATCGACTACGCCCACTCTCCCAACGCCCTGGAGAATATCCTGATGACCGCCCGGGACTTTACGGCGGGCCGGCTGATTTGCCTGTTCGGCTGCGGAGGGGACCGGGACCGGACCAAGCGGCCCATCATGGGGAGCATCGTCCAGGAACTGGCGGACGTGGCGGTGGTCACCTCCGACAACCCCCGCACCGAGGACCCGGAGGCTATTATCGCTGAGATCCTGTCGGGAATGGAACCTGACCGGGCCCATATCCACGTGGAGCCTGACCGGGCGGAGGCCATCGGCTGGGCCCTGTCCAAGGGGCAGCCGGGGGACGTCATCGTCCTGGCAGGGAAGGGGCACGAGACCTATCAGGAGATCCAGGGAGTCCGGTATCCCATGGACGAGCGGGAAATCGTCAAAAAGTGGTTTGAAACCTGCACGGGACGACAAGAAAGGACTGGAAATATCCCGGCGGGCATAGTATAATAATAGGCCGCATACAGCCCAGCAAAAGAGAAAGAAAACCTGGAGGTTTCCGACATGACATATATCCTCAGTTTTATCGTGGCCTTTGGCGTAGCCGCCATCTTGGGCCAGATCCTGATCCCAGTGCTGCGCCGATTGAAGGCGGGGCAGGCCATCCGCGAGGACGGCCCCACCTGGCACATGTCCAAGCAGGGCACTCCCACCATGGGAGGCCTGATGTTCATCGCGGCCATCGGCGCGGCAGTGGTGGTGGCCGGCTGGGATGAGATGATGCGGGGCAGCTGGAACCACATCTATGTGTTCCTCTTCGCCCTGGTCTTTGGTGTCATCGGATTCATCGACGATTTTCAGAAGCTGCGCCACCACGCCAACGAGGGCCTCACCGCCGCCCAGAAGTTTCTCCTTCAGTTGGCGGCGGCGGTGGCGTTCACCGTCCTGCTGCGGCAGACCGGTTACCTGACCCCCAACCTGTACATCCCCTTCTTCAATGTGGAACTGCCCATGCCCTGGGTGGTCTATATGGTCTTCGCCGCCTTCGTCATGGTGGGCACCGTCAACGCGGTGAACCTGACCGACGGCGTGGACGGTCTGGCCACCGGCGTCACCATCCCCGTGGCGTTGTTCTATGTGGCGGTGTCCGCCTGGTACGGGCGCAGCGATCTGACCGTCCTGTCCGCTGCCCTGGCCGGCGGACTGTCCGCCTTCCTGATCTATAACTTCCACCCCGCCAAGGTGTTTATGGGGGACACCGGCTCCCTCTTCCTGGGCGGCATGGTGTGCGGCCTGGCCTTCGCCCTGAACATCCCCCTGATCATCCCCGTGGTGGGCCTGGTCTATGTGGCGGAGGTGCTGTCCGACATCATCCAGGTGGCCTATTTTAAAAAGACCCACGGCAAGCGGTTCTTCCGTATGGCGCCCCTCCACCACCACCTGGAGTTGGGGGGCTGGAGCGAGACCAAGCTGTTCTGTGTCTTTTCCGGCGTCACCCTGATCCTGGGTGTTTTGGCTTTCCTGGGAGTCATGAACCGCTACCCCGTGTGAGCGAGAAGTTCAGTGCGGCAAAACCGCAAAACCAAATGGAAGCCTGGCGAAGCGGGCGTCCTTGAGATAGGAAGAGCAAAGAAACGCAGCGCAGAATGGCCGTCAGGCCGTCCTGAGACGGGGCGGACTTTGCTTCGACGAAGGAGGTGAGACCATTGGCCCGCAAACCGAAACGCGATCTGACTATGGAGGAGCAGCTGGCCCGGGGGCCGGTGGATCTCCCCTTCCTGATGCTGACCATGATGCTGGTCGGTATCGGCCTCATCATGGTCTTTTCCGCCTCCTACGCTTCGGCCTACTATGACTCCAGCGTCAGCTCCCCGCTGTTCTATATCAGACGTCAGAGCCTGTTTGCCGCGGCGGGCGTGGTGATCATGTACCTGGTGTCCAAAATCAACTACCAGACCCTGCGGGTGCTGTCCATCCCCCTGCTGATTGGCTCCATCGTCCTGCTGATCCTGGTGTTGACTCCCCTGGGTGTGGACATCAATGGAGCCCAGCGTTGGATGTATATGTTTCTGGTGGCCGGTCCCACCTTCCAGCCCTCGGAGATTGCCAAGGTAGCCGTCATCATCTTTTTCGCTGCCCGGCTGTCCAAGCGGGACACGGAGAAAAAGCGGAAATTCACCAACCGGACCCTGACCGGCCGGACGCTGAACCGGCTGGAGCGGATCGGCTTTCTGGAGCTGGTGCCCTACGGTCTGGTGCTGGGCACTGTCCTGGTCCTGGTGGTGCTTGAACCCCACATGTCGGGCACCATCCTGATCATGGTGGGGGCGGCCTCCGTCCTCTTCGCCGCCGGGATCCACCTGGGCTGGTTCATCTCCCTGGGCTCCCTGGCGGTGGCGGGCCTGACCTTCATCATTTTCAATACCGACTACATGACCTCCCGCATCAACCTGTGGCTGGACCCCTGGCTGGACCCCCGCGGCAAAGGCTATCAGGTCATCCAATCCCTGTATGCAATCGGCTCCGGCGGCCTGCTGGGTCTGGGCCTGGGCAACAGCCGCCAGAAGTTCCTCTACATCCCCGAGCCGGAGAACGACTTTATCTTCGCCATCGTGGTGGAGGAGCTGGGGCTGGTGGGGGCGCTGGTCGTGCTGATCCTCTTTGCCCTGCTGATCCTCCGGGGCTACTGGCTGGCCATCCACGCCCGGGACAAATTCGGCGCACTGACCATCGTGGGCATCATCACCCTGCTGGCGGTCCAGGTCTTCCTGAACATCGGCGTGGTCACCAATCTGATCCCCAATACCGGCATCTCCCTGCCCTTCTTCAGCTACGGCGGCACCGCTCTGATGATCCACATGGCGGAGATGGGCGTGGTGCTGAGTATTTCACGCCAGATCCCAGCCCCCAAGAGGGATTAGATGAGAGATATGAGATAGGAGATAAGAGATAAGAGATATTGCGTCTCCTTTTCTTTTATCTCATGTCTCTTATCTTTTTATTTGAACTGAATGAGGTGTAACGAATGAATATCCTCTTTACCTGCGGCGGGACCGCCGGACATGTGAACCCGGCGGTGGCCCTGGCCCGCATCTTCCAGGAAAAGCACCCCGGCTGCCGCGTACTTTTTGTGGGGGCCGATGGTGGTATGGAAAACAAGCTGGTGCCCAAGGAGGGCTATCAGATCCGCTCCGTGACCATTACCAACTTCCACCGTTCCTTCGCGCCGGCGGACATTGCCCACAACCTGGGGACGCTGGTGAATATGCAGAAGTCCAAGAAGCAGGCTCGGGCCATTCTGGACGAGTTCCGGCCCGATCTGGTGGTTGGGACCGGGGGCTATGCCTCTTTCCCCGTGGTCAATGAGGCCGCGCACCGGGGTATCCCCACCGCTGTCCACGAGTCCAACGCCGTCCCCGGCCTGACCACCAAGGCCCTGTCCAAGGTGGTGGACCGGGTGATGGTGGGCTTTGAAGAGAGCCGGGCATACTATGACGACCCCTCCAAGGTGGTGGTCACCGGCACTCCGGTCCGGGGAGACTTTTTCAAATACACCCGGCAGGAGGCACGGGAAAAGCTGGGGTTCACTGACGACCGGCCCCTGCTGCTGTCCTACTGGGGGTCCCTGGGGGCCGAGGTCATGAACCAGAAGATGGTGGACTTCATCGCCAAGGAGTGCTATGAGGGGGCACCCTACCGCCATATCCACGGGGCTGGACGGGACTTTCCCTGGATGCAGGAGGAACTGCTCCGCCGGGGCCTGAAGCTGGGAGACAACGGCATCGAAGTCCGGGAGTATATCTACGACATGCCCCTGGTTATGGCCGCCGCCGATCTGGTGCTGTGCCGGGCCGGCGCCTCTACCATTTCAGAACTTACCGCTATTGCCAAGCCCGCCGTGCTGGTGCCCTCCCCCAACGTTACCGCCAACCACCAGGAGAAGAACGCCCGGGTGCTGGCCGACCAGGGGGCGGCGGTGCTCCTGCGGGAGCAGGACTGCGTGGAGGATACCCTCTATGACACCGCCGGGCTCATTCTCCGGGAGCGGGACCGCCGGGACGCCATGATCCGGGCCCTGAATTCCATGGCTGTACCCGACGCCGGAGAAAAAATCTACAAGACTCTGCGGGAGATCATGAAATAAATTTTAGTTTATCGTTTCATGTAGGGTGAGGGCTTGCCCCCGCCGTCCGACGGCCGCCCGTAGGGCGGCCCCAAGGGGCCGCCCTACGGGCGGGGCGTCCAGAGGCCGCCCCCTACGAAGCCATATGGTAAACCGTGTGTATGGGGCGGCGTCCCCGACGCCCCATAATACATCCATAAACTAAAATTTGTTCCAGAACCTCGGCTCGTTTTCCATTAGAAACCAATTCCCGCTTTTTCGCATAGGATAGCCTGAATCAACGAGACTTGGAGGCTATCCCATGAGTTGTTATCAAATTGAGGGCGGGCGTCCTCTGGATGGCCGCCTGACGGTCCAGGGGGCCAAAAACAGTGTGCTGCCCATTCTGGCCGCTACCCTGCTGGCCCCCGGGCAAAGTGTGATCCACAACTGTCCCGATTTGTCCGACGTGTCAGCCACCCTGGACATTCTGGCTCTGCTGGGCTGCCGGGTGGACCGGGAGGGGGACACCGTCACGGTGGATGCCTCGACCCTGGTTCGGGCGGATATCCCGGACCGCCTGATGCGGGAGATGCGGTCCTCCGTCATTTTTCTGGGGGCCCTGCTGGCGCGGCTGGGCACGGCGGAGCTGTCCTATCCCGGCGGCTGTGAGCTGGGGCCCCGGCCCATCGACCTGCATCTCACCGCCCTGCGGACCCTGGGGGCCGATATTCGGGAGGAGCAGGGCTGTCTGCGCTGCCGGGGAAGCCGGAAGATGCGGGGGCGGGAGCTGTGCCTCTCCATGCCCAGCGTGGGGGCCACGGAAAACGCCATGCTGGCCGCCTGCGGCTGTCCCGGCGTCACCGCCATCGTGGGGGCGGCACGGGAGCCGGAGATCGTGGATCTGCAAAATTTCCTCCGGGCCATGGGCGCGGAGATCTCCGGCGCGGGGGATTCCGTCATCCGCATCCGGGGCGGAAGGTTCCTCCATCCGGCGGAATACCGGGTGGTGGGGGACCGGATCGCCGCCGCCACCTACCTGTGTGCAGCGGGGGCGGCGGGAGGACGGGTGGAGCTGACCGGCGTGGACCCCGATCACCTGACCGCGGTTCTGGCCTGCCTGGAGCAAGCGGGCTGTTTGGTCCATACCGGCCCGGGGCTCCTTGCCCTGGAGTGCCGGGGGCCTCTGCGGGGGATATCTCCGGTGCGTACCGCGCCATATCCCGGCTTCCCCACCGATGCCCAGGCGCTGCTGATGGCTGCCCTGGCGGGCGGGGAAGGGACCACCATGTTCGTGGAGAACATCTTTGACAGCCGTTACCGGCATGTGGATGAGCTGCGCCGGATGGGCGCGGATATCCAGGTGGCCGGAAGAGTGGCGGTGGTGACCGGGACCGGCCGGCTCCGGGGTGCCGAGGTGCGAAGCACCGATCTGCGGGGGGGCGCGGCCCTGGTAGTGGCCGGACTGGGGGCCGAGGGGCGCACCACCGTCTCGGACCTGAGGCATATCCGCCGGGGCTACGACGGACTGGACCGGGGCCTCCGGGCCCTGGGGGCCGACATTTGGGAGGTCCCCTGAAAAAGATGTATGGCAGGCGTGTGCCCGCAAGTCTATATACGCAGGAGAATACCATATGGCATCAGCGAGAAACAACCGCAGACGCAGACGGGGCAGAGGCCGCCTTGGCCCTCTGTTCAAGCTGCTGTGCGTCTTGGCGGTGGTTGTGGCACTGACCCTGGGCGCCACCGTGTTTTTCCAGGTGGAGACGGTGGCGGTGTCGGGCAACAACCGCTACACCGAGGAAAAGGTAGTCCAGGCCAGCGGGATCCAGCTGGGTGACAATCTGTTCCACATGAACAAGAATCAGGTTGCCCGGCAGATCCGTCAGCAGCTGCCCTATATTGGGGAAGTTACCATCCGCCGCAGCTGGCCCAGTACCATCGTCATCACAGTGACGGAATGGGACGCGGTGGCCCGGGTGGAAGCGCCGCCCGCCGGAACGGTAGTCACCATGCCGGAGGGGGAAGGAGAAGCCTCGGACAGCTCTGTTCAGGAGGAAGTGCCGAAGGTTGCCACCGAGGACTGGCTGATCAATGTGAAAGGAAAACTGCTGGAACCCGCTCCTGCCGACAGTACGGCTATTCTGGTGTCCGGCATCACTCCTATAATGCCCCGGGCAGGCACGATGCTGGCCGTGCCCCCGGAAGAGCAGGCCCGGTATGACGCGCTGCTGGCACTGCTGGACGGTCTGGAAGAGCGGGGGATGATGCAGAGCGTGTCCGCCATCCGGCTGAGCTCCACCCAGGTGGAGATGCGCTATCTGGACCGTTTCGACGTGAAGATGCCGCTGAATTCCGACTTCATTTATAAGCTTCGGGCACTGGAGGCGGCGGTGGCGGAGGCGGAGAAGTCCCTGGGGGAGCAGACCGCCGGAACCTTCGACCTGACCCAGGAGGAGTATACCGCGGTATATTCTCCCGATTAAGAGGAAATCCTGGAAAGTTTCGCCGGAAGCGTGATTTTCTCTTGACCTGCCGTGAAAAGAGCGATACAATATAACAAAATATTGACATCTCGGCGGGTTGCCCCACACAATAACTTGTTTTTTGGGGGAACTTCGACATTTACATAGGAGGAACGACAATGGCCTTCGGATTGGATATGGGTCCTGACAGCGTGGTAAATATTAAAGTGATCGGTGTGGGCGGCGGCGGCAACAACGTGGTCAACCGCATGGTTCGCACCGGAACCAAGGGCGTGGATTTCATTGCCGTCAATACGGATAAGCAGGCGCTGGCCGTGTCCAGCGCCACCTTTAAGATTCAGATCGGTGAAAAGCTGACCAACGGCCAGGGTGCCGGCTCCGATCCCGAGGTGGGCCGCAAGTCCGCCGAGGAGAACCGGACCCAGATCTCCAAGGCCCTGGAGGACGCCGACATGGTGTTTATCACCGCCGGCATGGGCGGCGGCACCGGTACCGGCGCGGCCCCCATCGTGGCCGATATTGCCAAGGAACTGGGTGTGCTCACGGTAGGCGTGGTGACCAAGCCCTTCCGGTTTGAGGGTATGCGCCGGATGAAGCAGGCCGAGGGCGGCATCGCCGAACTGCGGAACAAGGTGGACTCTCTGGTCATCATCCCCAACGAGCGGCTGAAGCTGGCCACCGACCAGAAGATCACCATGGTCAACGCCTTCGAGATCGCCGACGATGTGCTCCAGCAGGCCGTCCAGTCCATCTCCGACCTGATCAAGAACACCGGCTTCATCAATCTGGATTTCGCCGACGTGTCCGCCATCATGAAGGACGCCGGCCGTGCCCACATGGGCGTGGGCCGTGCCGCCGGCAAGAATAAGGCCGAAGAGGCCGCCCGTATGGCCATCTCCAGCCCCCTGCTGGAGACCTCTATCAACGGCGCCCGGGGCGTGCTGATCAACGTCACCGGCTCCATGGATATCGGTCTGGAGGAAGTGGAGACCGCCGCCAACCTGGTCCAGGAGGCCGCCCACCCCGACGCCAACATCATCTTCGGCGCCGCCTTCGACGAGAGCCTGGAGGACGAGATCCGGGTCACTGTTATCGCCACCGGCTTTGAGGAGGCCCCCGCGGCTGCCCCTGCTGCTCCCGCGGCGCCCGCTTCTCCTAAGGAGGCTCCCAGAGCCGCCGCGCCCCAGCCTGCCGCCGTTGCCCCTCAGGGGGATGTAACAGCCGAGGTACCCAAGGCGGAGGAAAAGCCTTCGGTCAGCGACGATGACTGGGACATTCTGGAGCGGATCTTCAGCAAGAAGCGCTGATCTCCCCAAAACAGAACATAAAAGCCCGCGTCCATTTGGACGCGGGCTTTTTGAATGCGAATTACAGAAACAGCACCAGGATCGAGGTCAGGATGCCGCACACGCACAGGGAGACGGAACTCATGGCTCCCTGGAGGGCTCCGATCTCCAGCGCCTTGGAGGTGCCGATGGCGTGGCTGCACGCTCCAATGGCCACCCCTTCGGCCACGGGATCGGTGACCCGGAACAGTCTGGCGAACAGGGGAGACAGGATAGCACCCTCTACACCGGTGATGACCACGGAGGCGGCGGTGATGCCTTGGATGCCGCCGCCGCTCTCTGAGATGCCAACGGCGATGGCGGTGGTGATGCTCTTTGGCAGCATGGAGGCGGTGAACACATCCTCCGTGGCAAAGAACCAGCAGAAGGCCAGTACCACGGCAATGCTGGTGAGGCTGCCCATCAGACAGCCCGCCAGGACGGGCAGAAAGTGGGATTTGAGGATCTGGCGCTGTTGGTAGATGTTCAGAGCCAGTACCGCTGTGGCGGGGCCGAGCATCAGCTTGATCATGCTCCCGCCGGCGTTGTAGCTCTCCAGGGGAATGTGAAAGACGGTCAGAACGCCGATGACCAGTAAAGCGGCCACCAAAACCGGGTTGCAGACCAGCAGGCCGGTGCGCTTTTGGAGCCGGAGGGCGAAGCACCAGCAGGCGGCGGTGAGGGTCAGCCCGAAGAAGGGGGAGGAGAGCATGGCGTCAATCATGGCGGGAGCCTCCCTTCCTGCTCAGAAGGCGGGTCAGCAGCTGCACGGTCCAGGCGGTGACCAGATAGACCACCGGAGTGGTCAGCAAGGTGATGACCAGAAAGGGGATGAACTGGGCCCGCAGCGTCTCGGCGTACTCCAGAGTGCCCACCAGGGAGGGGATGAAGAACATTCCCATGTTGGCGATGAAGAAGCCGGAGAGCAGCTGGATATGCTTGGTCTTGACGACCCCGGTCAGCAGCAGGGCAGCCAGGATCAGCATACTGATGACGCTGGCGGGGAAGACGAAGGGGAGGAGGGCGGCGATACCCTCGGAGAGCAGACAGATGCCGAAGATGATGGCGATCTCCGCCATAATGTGCATAGCAGTCACCTCAAAATCGTTCATATGGGGGAACACGTTCCAAAAGGGGGAACAAACCGCCGCAGGCGGACCTGCGGCGGCTGAAAAGACAGGGGGCGGATCAGTCCCAGATGGCGGTGGCGAAGTAGTCTTCGGGAGTCTCGGCCCGGCGGATCAGACGGGTGCTCCCGTCCTCCTGCAGTAGTACCTCGGCGGAGCGGAGCCGGCCGTTGTACTGGTAGCCCATGGCGTGGCCGTGGGCGCCGGTGTCGTGGATGACCAGCAGGTCGCCGATGTCGATCTTGGGCAGCATCCGGTCCACGGCGAACTTGTCGCAGTTCTCACACAGGGAGCCGGTGACGTCGTACTTGTGGTCACAGGGCTGGTCCTCCTTGCCCATGACGGTGATGTGGTGGTAAGCGCCGTAAATGGCGGGACGCATCAGATTGGCGGCGCAGGCGTCCACCCCGATATATTCCTTGTAGGTGTGCTTCTCGTGGAGAACCCGGGTGACCAGATGGCCGTAAGGGGCCAGCATGAACCGGCCCAGCTCGGTGCACAGGGACACATCGCCCATGCCGGCGGGGACCAGGATCTCCTCATAGGCCTTCCGGACGCCCTCGCCGATGACGGAGATGTCGTTGGCGGGCTGCTCGGGACGGTAGGGGACACCCACGCCGCCGGACAGGTTGATGAAGGTGATGTGGCAGCCGGTCTCTTCCTTCAGCTCCACCGCCAGCCGGAACAGAATGGCGGCCAGGGCGGGGTAGTAGTCGTTGGAGATGGTGTTGGAGGCCAGGAAGGCGTGGATGCCGAATTCCTCGGCCCCCAGCTCCTTCAGCCGCCGGAAGGCCAGACTGATCTGCTCCCGGGTCATGCCGTACTTGGCGTCGCCGGGGTTGTCCATGACCTGGAAGCCCTCCTTGCTCTGGCCCAGCGTGAAGGTGCCGCCGGGGTTGTACCGGCAGGAGATCTTCTTGGGAATATAGCCGATGGTGTCCTTTAAGAAGTCGATGTGGGTGATGTCGTCCAGGTTAATGGTGGCGCCCAGCTTGGCGGCCAGGGCGAATTCCTCGGCGGGGGTGTCGTTGGAGGAGAACATGATCTTGCCGCCCTGGAAGCCGCAGCGGTCGGACATCATCAGCTCCGTGAGGGAGGAGCAGTCCACGCCGCAGCCCTCCTCCTTCAGGATCTTCAGAATCTGAGGATTGGGGGTGGCCTTGACGGCGAAATATTCCTGGTAGCCGGGGTTCCAGGAGAAAGCACGGTACAGGGCGCGGGCGTTTTCCCGGATGCCCTTCTCGTCATAGAGATGGAAGGGGGTGGGGTACTGGTCAACGATTTCCTGGAGCTGCTCCAGGGTGACGAAGGGCTTTTTCATATTCGTCTGCTCCTTTTCTGTGATCGGGCAAAAAGAACCCGAAAAATCTTCGGAATCAGGAAAAATAAGCGGAAAATAGGAAAATCACGTATAGTTTATCCAGAACGGGAAAAAAAGTCAATGGTGGAACAGACAACAAGGGACAAAGCGGGAAACTTTCTTTTGCCGATTATAGAAAAATCGGCAAAAATAGATATTTTCTCTTGCGCAGACGGGGGGATTCTGATATGATGGTTCGGCAAGTGAAGGGAGGGAGTACCGTGACGAAGCTGATGCGATCTGTGGAGCTGCTGTCCGTATATGGTACAACTGCCCTTTTCTCTGGCCGCTGACAATCACCTCGCCGTGGTTGTCTTTTTTTGTGTTGTGTAGATCTGAAATGATGAAGGGAGAAACGAAAGATGAATCAAAATGACGCCATTTATGACGCCCGCGTCCTTGGCACCCCCAAGATGCTGGTCCTGGGCGTCCAGCACATGTTCGCCATGTTCGGCGCCACAGTGCTGGTCCCCGCGCTGACCGGCCTGTCCGTCTCCGCCACCCTGCTGTTCGCAGGCCTGGGCACCCTGCTGTTCCACTTCCTGACCAAGATGAAGGTCCCCGCTTTCCTGGGCTCCTCCTTCGCCTTTATCGGCGGCTACGCGGCCATCGCCCCCATGCTGCCCGACGCCTCCGGCAACGCCACCATCCCCAATACCGAGATGCTGCCCTACGCCTGCTTCGGCGTGGCCTGCGCCGGCCTGATGTATGTGATCCTGGCCGCCCTGTTCAAGGTGTTCGGCACTAAGGCGGTCATGCGCTACTTCCCCCCCATCGTCACCGGCCCCATCATTATCTGCATCGGCCTGACCCTGTCCAAGACCGCTATCGACTCCTGCCGTACCAACTGGCCCATCGCTCTGGTGGCCATTCTGGTCGTGGTGGCCTGCAACATCTGGGGCAAGGGTATGGTCAAGATCATCCCCATCCTGCTGGGCGTCATCGCCTCCTATGTGGTGGGCGCCGTCAGCGGCAATGTGGACTTCACCAAGGTGATCGAGGCCCCTTGGCTGGGCCTGCCCTTCCAGTTTGAGAACACCCTGTTTGGCCTGTTCTCCCGCTCCAACCTGGACACCGGCATGCTGGTGACCTCCGCCGTGACCATCATGCCTCTGGCGCTGGCCACCATGGTGGAGCACATCGGCGACATGTGCGCCATCTCCTCCACCTGCGAGCGCAACTATCTGGAGGACCCCGGCTTCCACCGCACTCTGCTGGGCGACGGCCTGGCCACCTCTCTGGCCTCCCTCTTCGGTGCTCCCGCCAACACCACCTACGGCGAGAACACCGGCGTGCTGGCTCTGAGCCGCGTGTACGACCCCAAGGTCATCCGCATCGCCGCCTGCCTGGCCATCCTCTTCTCCTTCAGTCCCAAGTTTGCGGCCCTGGTCTCCGCCATGCCCCAGGCCACCATGGGCGGCGTTTCCATGGTGCTCTACGGCATGATCTCCGCCGTGGGCGTGCGTAACGTGGTGGAGAACCAGGTGAACTTCACCAACAGCCGCAACGTCATTATCGCCGCTCTGATCATGGTGCTGGCCATCGGTATCAACTACTCCGGTGCCGTGACCTTCAGCGTGGGCGGCGCCGCCATCAGCATGTCCGGTCTGGCCGTGGCTGCCATCTCCGGCATCCTGCTCAACGCCATCCTGCCCGGTAAGGACTACGAGTTCGGCACCGACCAAAAGGGCGACACCTCCGTCAACTTTAAGGTCTGAGCTTCCAGCACATTCCGGCCCGCCGCGAATTTGTTTCGCGGCGGGCTTTTTGTCTGAAAAACAGCTCTAAGAAATATGAAAAAAAGATTAAATCCAACACAAGGTCCTTGCGCCTGGGGAGAAAATAGGATAGAATGAATCCATCAAACGGGAGACCGTATTGCAAAAAGGAGGTTCATGACACATGGGATTTTTTGATACTCTGAAGGACAAGGCCACCGATCTGGCCCAGGCCAGTGTTGCCCAGTCCAAGCGTCTGGCGGAGATTGCCAAGCTGAAGACCGCCAATATGGGCGAGGAGGATACCATCAAGAAGGCCTATATTGAGCTGGGCAAGCTGTACTACGCCGAGAAGGGCGCCGCTCCCGACGGCGCTTATGCCGCCGCCTGTGAGAAGATCACCGCGGCCAAAGCCGCCATCGAGGCCAACAACGACCGCATCGCCGAGCTGAAGGAGAGCGGCGACGAGGAGGAGCCCGAGGCCGCCCCTGTGGAGGCTGAGCCCGTGGCTGAGGAGCCTGCCGCTGAGCCTGTGGCCGAGGAGCCTGTGGCTGAGGAGCCCAAGACTGAGGAGTGATCCACAGCCGCCGGTTTGGATGGACCAATGGAATGACTGCCCTGCCGCCTGCCGCGGCAGGGCGTTTTTTTGCATGTTTTTTGCCCGCGGGGGAATGATGAAGGGGAAAAGGAGGGAGCCTATGGAGCAGTTTTACCGCCATCCCCGGGACGTGGTGGGCGGCGACCCGGAGCTGCTGGCCTATTGGAACCAGATCCCGCCCAGAGCCCGGCTGCGTCTGTTGGATAGCACCATTACCGTGTCCACCCTGGGGGAACTGAAAAAGCTGGCGGAGGAGCTGGGACAGGACACCACTGTTCATCCTGAGTGAGCGCCGGAGCGGGAAAAAGTCTGGTTGCGGAGCATGGGAAAACATGGTAGGATAGACCCACAAAAATGAAAAGGAGCGTGTCCCCATGCTGTTTGTAGAGTACCCCAAATGCACCACCTGCCAGCGGGCCAAAAAATTCCTGGACGCCCACGGCGCGGAATATACCGACCGACATATCAAGGAGGACCCTCCCACCGCCGAAGAACTGCGGACCTGGCAGCAGGCCAGCGGCCTGCCACTGAAAAAATTTTTCAACACCTCCGGTTTGCTGTATAAGTCCATGGCCCTGAAGGACAAGCTGCCGGCCATGTCGGAGGAGGAACAGCTGGACCTGCTGTCCTCCGACGGGATGTTGGTCAAGCGGCCTATCCTGGTGGGTGACGGCTTTGTGCTGGTGGGCTTCCGGGAGGGAGAATGGGAGGCCAGGCTCTGAAACGGCTGCGGAGCGGAACGGATTAAAAAACTCCCATTGAAAGGGAAAAAAGACAGGAAAAATATGGCGTCCCTACAATGCCGGCCTTTTGGGGTGGGAGACTGGTAAGCTTGGAAGCGGTCTCCACGGTTGAAGGAGTTCCCGGGCGGCCATAATGAAAGGGCGGGCGGCGATCGTGCCGCCCGTTTTTTCGTTATGAAGGGGGTGGAACAGTGGAACAAGAGCCAAGACAAAAAGGAGGCCCCGTTCTGGCTTGGGCGGCGGCCTTGACGGCAGTTTGTCTGCTGCTGGCCGTTTGTCTGTTCCCAAGAGGGGGCCAAACGGAGGCTGTCTCCGCCGCCGCGGTGCTGGACCTGCCCAGGGGGTCCCGGACCGCGGTCCAGACCGTTTCGGTGGGGAAGTCGGTGATCCCAGTGGGAAAAGCGGTGGGGATTAAGCTGTTTTCCGACGGCGTGCTGGTGGTGGGGCTCTCCCCAGTAGAGACGGAAGAGGGCGCCCAGTATCCGGGGAGAGACTGCGGACTGAAAACCGGGGACGTGATCACCCATATTGACGGAGATGAGGTGGACACGATTGAGCAGATCCAGGAGCTGGTGGCCCGCAGGGAGGGGAATCCCCTGACCATCCAGGCCATGCGGGGACAGAAACAGGTGCAGCTGACCGCCGCGGCGGTGGAAAACAGCCAGGGCGTTTATCAGCTGGGGATCTGGCTTCGGGACTCCATGGCGGGGATTGGGACCGTGACCTTCTATGATCCGGAGACCGGGGTATTTGCCGCCCTGGGTCATGGAATCAACGACGTGGATACCGCCATGCTCATGCCGCTGGAGTCTGGCAGCGTTATGAAGGCCACCGTGTCCGACGTGAAGAAGGGACAGAGCGGCCAGCCGGGAGAACTGCACGGGCAGTTTGACCTGACCCAGGATCTGGGGACCCTGTATGCCAACACTAATCTGGGGATCTTTGGACGGATGCCGGAGAACAGCGTGACCGAGGCCCGGACTCCCGTTCCGACGGCGCGGCATGACCAGGTAAAGACGGGAGAGGCCACTATCCTATCCAACATTCGGGGAGATCAGGTGGAGGAGTTTACCGTCAGGATCACCCATATCTCTCCGGAGGAGGAGGGCAACCGAAATCTGATGCTCCAGGTCACCGATCCCAGGCTGCTGGAGCAGACCGGCGGCATCGTGCAGGGGATGTCGGGGTCGCCTATCCTGCAGGACGGCAGGCTGGTGGGGGCTGTGACCCACGTTTTGGTCAACGATCCCACGCGGGGCTATGGCATCCTGATCGAAAACATGCTGGAGGCCGCGGTGGGCGGCTGACGGTCCTCTCGGGTCCCCTCTGCCAGAGGGGACCCGAGGTCCTGAACAGATCCTATTGGCCCGGCATGCGGCGGGAGGCGCATGGAGTCACGCCGGAAACGGAGTATGCAGGGAAAAATAGGGACCGCGAAAAAATAAGTAAAAGGTCGAAAAACTAAAAAATTGTATGTAAAATATCGCAAAAAGGGCCGGATTGTTGACAAAACGGGAAAAAAACGTCTTGCGCATGCTGTCTGATTATGTTAAATTATAGTCGACTAGTCGAAATGCGCAGGCCGAGCGCGAAGCAAGATATTTTGTATGTTTCAGGAGGAATGGTAATGGAGATCGTTAAGCGCGTCTTGCTTGCGGATACAGGGGAAGATTTTCGAAAGAGCCTGGCTTCCGGCTTTGCCGGCGAGCCGGACCTCCAGGTAGTCGGACAGACGGGGGACGGAGCGGAGCTGCTCCGGCTGACCCGGGAACTGGCGCCCGACGTAGTGGTGATGGAACTGGTGCTCACCGGCATGGACGGGATGCAGGTCTTGGATGAATTGGCAAAGATGGAACCGCGGCCCAAGATCGTCATTTTGTCCAGCTATGTCCGGGGAAATGTGGCGGACATGGCGGCGGCCAGAGGAGCGGATTACTATCTGACCAAGCCCTGCCTTCCCGAGACCGTGTTCGAGCGGGTCCGCCAGCTTACATCGGTGAGCGGACTGGACTCGGAGGAGGATAAAAGAGTAAATCTGGAGACCCAGGTGACCGCCATCATCCACGAGGTAGGGGTCCCGGCCCACATCAAGGGGTATCAGTACCTGCGGGAGGCCATCCTCATTGCGGTGAAGGATATGGATGTGATCAACGCCGTCACCAAGGTCCTCTATCCCGAGGTGGCCAAGCGCTTCGGTACCACCGCCAGCCGGGTGGAGCGGGCCATCCGTCACGCCATCGAGGTGGCCTGGGACCGAGGAGACCTGGAGACGCTGCAGAAATATTTCGGCTATACCGTCTCCAACGCCAAGGGCAAGCCTACCAATTCGGAATTCATCGCCATGATCGCCGACCGGCTCCAGCTGCAAAGAAAGAAAAACGGCTTCTGATTCCAAGGCCGCCCCGGTATGGCTAACCGCCCCTTGAGTTTTTTCTCCGCCTGTGTTAAAATGCCGGAGAAAGGTGGCGAGAATATGACGTTTCAATATACGCCGCGAGGCGTTTGCTCCAGAAAATTTACCATTGAGGTAGAGGACGGGATCATCCGCTCCCTGGATGTGGAAGGAGGCTGCAGTGGAAACCTGCAGGGACTTTCCGCGTTGATGAAGGGAATGAAGGTGGAGGAAGCTATCCAGCGCATGGAGGGGATCCGCTGCGGGATGAAAGCTACTTCCTGTCCGGACCAGATCGCCCAGGCATTGAAGACCTGCGTGTAAACTGGATTGGAGACCAATGAATGACAAAAAATCAACAGGCGCGGCACGTTTCTAAAACTGCCGGCGCCTGTTTTTTTGCGAAATTTTTTCCACCGGCGCATTAGAATAACGGAGCCGGCATATCAGATTGTTGGAGCCGTCCGCCGGTGGAGGACACCTTGAAACGCCGGTTGGAAAAAGGGAAAAGTGGAGGCGGGACGTGCAAAACGAGGATATGAACAGGTGAAACGGAGAAAAATGACGAATATCCTGCAAAATATAGAGCGTCAGGGGAGGACATCTGCATATTTTCTCTAAAAACGAAGGAAAATGTGCAAATATGAAAAGGAAGTCAGAAAAGCCTATTGCTTTTTTGTCCAAGGTACAGTATAATAACTGTGGTTCCCTAAGAGAAAACATTGTGACGAAGCAACTCGAATCGTGAATTGGAGGAATGAAACATGAAGAAGAAACTTGCTCTCGCCCTGGCTGCCGCGATGATTATGAGCCTGGCCCTGGCCGGCTGCGGCGGCAATGACAAGCCCGCCGCGTCCAGCGGCAACGCTTCTGCCGGCGGCTCCGCCAGCGCTTCTGCCAGCGAGCTGGCTTCCGATGGCCTCGCCCCCAAGGACGGCGGCACCAGCCTGACCTTCACCACCGGCGGTGAGACCGGTACTTACTATGGATTTGGCAACGTCATCGCCAACAAGGTCGGCGACCTGACCAGCACCTCTGTCAAGGCCATCAGCTCCGGCGGTTCCGCCGCCAACATCCAGGCGCTGGAAGACGGCGACGCCCAGCTGGGCTTCGTGCAGTCCGACGTTATGGTGTACGCCTTCAACGGCGAGCGGACCTTCGCTGAGACCGGCGCTTGCACCGGCTTCTCCACCGTGGCCAACCTGTACATGGAGCAGGTCCAGATCGTCACTGTCGACCCCAGCATCAAGACCGTGGCTGACCTGGCCGGCAAGAAGGTCTCCGTCGGCGCTGCCGGTTCCGGCGTGTACTTCAACGCCGTTGACGTTCTGGGCGTGTATGGCCTGGACGTGGAGAAGGACATCGTTCCCACCTACCAGTCCTTCGGTGATTCCGCCGAGGCTCTGAAGGATGGCCAGATCGACGCCGCCTTCATCGTGGCCGGCGCTCCCACCACCGCTGTCACCGACCTGGCTTCCGGCCGTGAGATCTCCCTGGTCAGCCTGGATCAGGAGCACATCGACAAGCTGATCGAGTCCTCCCCCTACTACAGCCCCAACACCATCGCCAAGGACGTGTACGGCACTGCTGAGGACGCCACCACCGTGGCCGTGGGCGCTGTGGTCATCGCCCGTGACGACGTGTCCGAGGCTGACGTGTACAACTTCCTGTACGGCACCTTCGAGGATATCCCCAACCTGTCTCACGGCAAGGCCGCTGAGCTGGACCTGGACTTCGCCGCTTCCGTGACTGCCATTGGCTATCACCCCGGCGCTGTGGCTTACTTCGCTGACAAGGGCATCACCGTCCCCGCCAAGTAAGCAGGAAAAACGATTTTATCACGCAATAAGCCTGGTGGCTGCGGCGGGTCACCCGCCGCAGCCACAATTTTCAATCCGGCAGGCCTCGAAGCAGATGCGTCCGCGCCTTGGCGGGACGCGGAGGCATGTGTTCCGTGGTTGTTTCGAAAAACCGCTTGGAGAAAGGAGAACGCACATGGATAAGGAAAAAGAAAAATTGGTACAACCGGAATTGGAAGAGGATTCTGGAGTAGGTACCGCTGCTGATGTTGAGGAGGTCATGAAAAAGTATGACCGAGAATCCAATACCCGCATCTGGGAGGGCTGGCAGAGGACTGCTGTTCGCATTATCGGCATCGCTTTCTCCTGCTACTGTATCTTCTCTACGCTGAAGGGCTGGCCCACTCTGCCCGAGCAGAAACTGAACATCTTCCTGGGCCTGATCCTGATCATGGGCTATCTGCACTACCCCATTAAAAAGGGTATCACCAAGGTCAATTACATGCCCTGGTACGATATTCTCATTATGGTCGTGGGCGCATTTCCCTTCTTCTACTTCGCGGCCAACGCCAACTCGGTGATTCAGCTTGCCACCCGCGTGACCAAGGACCCCAAGATGGTGGTCTTTGCCATCGTCGGTATTCTGGCGCTGATGGAGTTGTGCCGCCGCAGCGTGGGTATCCCCATCCTGTGTGTGCTGGGCGCCCTGCTGATTTACACGTTCTCCAGCGTCCGCTTCGGCAAGGTGATTTATGACCTGTTCTATACCACCAGCGGCGTCATGGGCACCCCCATCAACGTGTGTCAGAAGTACATCGTAGTGTTCATCATCTTTGGCGCATTCCTGGAACGCACCGGCATTTCCAACTTCTTCATCAACCTGGCTAACTGCGTGGCCGGCTCTTCTGCCGGCGGTCCCGCCAAGGTGGCCGTCATCTCCTCCGCCCTGTGCGGCATGGTGTCCGGCTCCTCCGTGGGCAACACCGTGACCACCGGCTCCGTCACCATCCCCATGATGAAGAAGACCGGCTACAAGGGCGAGTTTGCCGGCGCCGTTGAGGCTGCCGCCTCCACCGGCGGTCAGATCATGCCCCCCATCATGGGCGCCGCCGCCTTCCTGATGGCGGAGTACATGGGCATCCCCTACGCTCAGGTGGCCCTGAAGGCCATCCTGCCCGCCGTGCTGTACTTCACCGGCATCTACATTGCCGTCCATCTGGAGGCCAAGAAGCTGGGGCTGAAAGGCATCCCCAGAAGCGAACTCCCCAAGATCGGCAAGCTGCTGCCCAAGATTTACCTGCTGTTGCCTCTGGTGGTGCTGGTGGCCCTGGTGGCTACCCAGGCCCGTACCATGCAGATGTCCGCCGCCATCGCCATCGTGGTCACCATCGTGGTGGGCATCATCAATAACTTTGTGAACAAGGCCGCCAATATCGACGAGCCCTCTGAGCAGTTTACCGTCACCAAGTTCCTGGACGCCCTGGAGGCCGGCGGCAAGAGCGTCATCACCGTGGCGGTGGCTTGTGCCATGGCCGGTCTGGTTGCCGGCTGCATTACCACCACCGGTCTGGCGTCCACGCTGATCACCACCATCGTCAAGGTCTCCGGCGGCAAGGCTATCATTGCCCTGTTCCTGACCATGATCTGCTGCATCATCCTGGGCATGGGCGTGCCCACCACCGCTAACTTCTGCATCATGGCCTCTACTTGCGCCCCCATCCTGATGGATAAGCGCATTGGTATCGTTCCTGTGTGTGCCTACTTCTTTGTGTTCTACTTCGGCATCGTGGCCGACATCACGCCTCCCGTGGCTCTGGCCGCCTACGCCGGCTCCGCCATCGCCAAGGCGCCTCCCATGAAGACGGCCCTCAACGCCACCCGCTTGGCCATCGCCGCGTTTATCGTGCCCTATATCTTTGCGTTCAGCCCCGCAATGCTGTTTGAGTTCGAGTCTGTGGGCATCAGCGGCGCTATGATCCCCGTCTCCGTGGTGCAGATCTGCATTACCTCGCTGCTGGGTATCTTCGGTGTGGCTGCGGCTCTGAACGGCTTCTTGTTCAAGCATATGAACCCCCTGTTCCGGGTGGCCATCGCGGCCGGCGGCCTGTGCATGATGATCCCCGGTACCCTCACCGATGTGGTGGGTCTTGTGGTTGTGGGCGGTGTCTACTTCTATCAGCGCATGAGCGCCAAGAAAGCTGTCCAGGCCTGAGCCAGGAAATATTTCATACGGAAACAAGTAAAAACAAGGCGTCCGGCTGCGGCCGGACGCCTTGCCGTTCCATGAGGGACCAATGCTTCGTGGAAAGGAAAGCATGATAAAAGCCCCTGCGGTTTTTTGTGAAACCGCAGGGGCTTTTTGACGCAAAGTATGGTATTTATCTTCTGCGGGTACCCCGGTAGTTGCCGCGGGCCCGTGCACCCGCACCGGAGTGGTAGCGCCGCCGCTTGCGGAAGACGGTCAGCTTCAAAACCAAGAGGACCACCACAAGCAAGACCAGAACCAGCACCAGCTTGACCCGGGTGCTCTGGAAAAAGGCGATGAACTGGGCCTTTTTGTACAGCAGCTCCGAGCGCTCCACCGAGGTGACGGCCACCAGATCCAAAGTTCCGTAGACCTCACCCTCATAGGACAGCTTCATGGTGCCCAGCACCTGCCCCTCCTGAACGGGAGCTTCTACCTCGGGGGAGAAAAGAGTGATCTCTGTCTCGATCTTGTCCAGATCCAGGTCCTTGGGCAGGGTGCGGGTAATGGAGCCCTGGGGCTTCACGTTGACCTCATCAGCCTGCCGGGAGAGGGTAACGGCTACCTTGTCCACCGGCTCGCTGCCCCGGGTGATGGTCATCCGCTCGAAGTTCTGAAAGCCCCACTTCAGCAGCTTGGTGCTCTCGGTGAATTGCCCCTGTCTGAGCTTGTCATAGCCCTGCTGCTCAATGGGGCCGGAACCCAGGACCACGGAGACCAGCAGAGTGTCCCCGTCCTCCGCCGCCGCCACCAGGCAGCGGCCCGCCTCGTCGGTGGAGCCTGTCTTGCCGCCGATGCACTTGTCATAGACATAGCCGATATAGTGCAGGTTGGAGATCAGACCGTTGGTGTTGTAGTAAAGCCGCTCCCCGGAGAGATTGGTGGCCGGAACAGTGTGGCTGGCGGTCCCGATGATGGTGCGGAACAGGTCATATTCCAGAGCCGCGGTCATGAACAGCGAAATATCGTAGGCGGTGGTGTAGTGGTCATCGTCGTGGAGACCGTGGGGGTTGACGAAGTGGGTGCCCTGGCAGCCCAGCTCCCCAGCCTTCCGGTTCATGTGGGCCACAAATTCCTCAATGCTGCCGTCCACCGCCTCGGCCAGGACCTTGGCCGCGTCGTTGGCGGAGGGGAGAAGCAGGCAGTAGAGCAGCTCCTCCACCGTCAGCTGTTCCCCGGCCTTCAGGTCGGCGCTGGATTCGTTGGCATAGGATTTCTGGGCGGCCAGCTCGCTGACTGTGACCACAGTGTCCGTGGTCAGCTGGCCGGACTCCAAGGCCTCCATCACCAACAGGGCGGTCATCACCTTGGTGATGCTGGCGGGATAGGCCTTGTCATAGGCCCCCTTGCTGTACAGCACCTCGCCGTAATTGGCGTCCACCAGCACCGCGTTGCGGCACTGGAGTTCCGGCTCTTCCAGGGCAAAGGAGGGGACGCACAGCATGGAAAGGACCATGGGGATCAGCAGCAGAAACGAGAATGTACGATATTTTTTCATAGGAAAATCTCCGCATGTATGTTATACTAATTATGTATACGGCACGGCGCCGCAGGAAATGAAGGGATTACATTATATCAAAGGACGGCTCCGTCCGCAAGAGCTGGGGGGAGAAAGATGACTGGAATATCCCGGTATGAAAAGGCGGTCCTGGGCTTGACAGCGGCGTTTCTCCTGTTTACCGGAGGCTGGTTTCTGGCCCGGCAGAATATGGCTGCCCCCTACGAGGTGACCACAGCCCGGCCGGGAACGGAGCAGACGGAGATGTTCCAGAGCGGTCAGCCGGCGAACAGCCGCCCCGACAGCCTGCTGGAGGGAGAGGTCATTGACCTGAATACCGCTGACTTGTACGACCTCCAGCGGCTGCCCGGCATTGGAGAGAAGCGGGCCCAGGCTATTGTGGCCTACCGGGAGGAGCATGGCCCCTTTCAGTCGGTGGAGGACCTGGCCCGGGTGTCCGGCATCGGCCCGGGCATTTTGGACGGCCTGCGGGAGTATGTGACAGTGAACGGCCCTTGAGGGGCGAGGAGTGAAATAAATGGCCAAAATTTTAGTGGTGGACGACGAGCAGGTGCTGGTCAAGGGCATCAAATTCAATCTGGAGCACGAGGGCTACCAAGTGGAAGCGGGCTACGACGGGGAGCAGGCTGTGGAGCTGGCCCGGGAGGGGGGCTTTGACCTGATCATCCTGGACCTGATGATGCCAAAGATCGACGGCCTCCAGGCCTGTATGCGGATCCGGGAGTTCTCCAACGTGGCCGTCATCATGCTGACGGCCAAGGGAGAGGATGCGGATAAGATCATGGGCTTTGAGTGCGGAGCCGACGACTATATCACCAAGCCCTTCAATATCCTGGAACTGAAGGCCCGGGTGCGGGCGCTTCTGCGCCGCTCGGGCGCGGCGGTGCAGAAGCAGTCCGGCGGCACGCTGACGGTAGGCCATATCCGCCTGGACTCCGGGGAGCGGGCGGCCTGGAAGGACGGCCAGCGGGTGGAGTTGACTGCTAAAGAGTTCGATCTGATGGAGCTGCTGATGCGGAACCCGGGCCGGGTGTACAGCCGGGAGAACCTGCTGAATGTGGTGTGGGGCTATGAGTATATCGGGGACTACCGGACGGTGGACGTCCATGTCCGCCGTCTGCGGGAGAAGCTGGAGCTGGACCCCGCCAACCCCGAATACATCCGTACCAAGTGGGGCGTGGGATATTACCTGGCCAATCGGGCAGAAGACAAGAACGGGTGAGTCCCTTTTCCGGAGGAGTTGAGGCTATGAACGGGACAGAGGAGAGCAGGCGCAAGAAAGTACCCTTGTTCGCCTCGCTCCAGATGAAATATGCCATGAGTTATCTGGTGATCTTCGCGGTGGTGCTGGTGCTGATGAACACCTACCCGGTGATGGCCTCCCAGGAGCTGCTGTTTACCTCCAAGCGGGATTCTCTGAAAAGTCAGGCGGCGGTGATGGCTTCGGCCCTGATGGAGCTGGAGTCCCTGTCCGCCGATCAGGTGGTTCGGGTCATGAACATGCTGGACAATATGGGGCTGACCCGGATCCTGGTCACCGATCCCGCCGGACTGATCCTGTATGACAGCACCCGGGACGACTGGGGCGGGACACCCCCTCCGGAGCAGGAGGAACCCAAGGAGCCGGAGTACCGCTACGCATTGTATCAGGAGATCGTGACGGCCCTTCGGGGGAACGATGTGTTTTACTCCCGGTATTCCGATAAGGTGTTTACCTCCACGGCCGCCTGTCCCATTGTCTACCGGGGCATGGTCATAGGGGCCATCTATATTCTGGAGGTAGACGAGGCGCAGGGAGCTCTGCTGCTCAGCCTCCAGCAGAATCTTCGCAATATCTCCCTGGTGATCGCCGCAGTTACGGTGGTCATGAGTACGCTGTTTTCCAAGATACTCACCGCGCGGATCGCCGCGCTGCTCAGTGCGATCCGGATCGTGGGGGAGGGGGAATACGGTCACCGGCTCCAGCCCGCGGGCAAAGACGAGCTGGCCCAGTTGGCTGAAGAGTTCAACCAGCTGACCGACCGCCTCCAGACCACGGAGGAAGTGCGGCGGCGTTTTGTTTCCGATGCCAGCCACGAGCTGAAGACGCCCCTGGCATCGATCCAGCTTCTGTCCGACTCCATTCTTCAGAACCAGCAGATGGACCAGGAGACGGTGCGCGACTTTGTCAACGATATCGGGGAGGAGGCCAGGCGCCTCACCCGCATTACCGAACACCTTCTGGCCTTGACCCGGCTGGACAGCCTGACGGTGGAAAAGACCGGGCCGGTGGATGTGGCCGGCGTGGTGGAGCGGGCGGTGAATATGCTGCTCCCGGTGGCCGATACCGCGGGGGTCACCATCCAGTCCGCTCCGAGGCCGGGGTGCCTGATCCGCTGCACCACCGACGACTTGTACCAGATCTGCTTCAACCTCATTGAGAATGCCATCAAATATAACTTTGCCGGCGGATACGTCTATGTGTCTGCCTATAAGGACGGAGACCAGATCCTCATTGAAGTTGCGGACACTGGGATTGGTATCCCGGAGGAGGACCTGCCCAAGGTGTTCAACCGGTTCTACCGGGTGGACAAGGCCCGCTCCCGGGCTGCCGGCGGTACCGGCCTGGGGCTGTCCATCGTCCGGGACACGGTACGCCGCCATGACGGCTGGGTCACCGCCCGCCGCCGCAACCCGGAGGGCAGTATCTTTACCGTGGGCTTCCCCCAGTACGTCCCGGATCCGGAGGAGGAGATCCCATGAAAAAGCGGTGGATGTTTCTGATACTGGTCCTGTTGGTGCTGGCGGGAATAGCCGGGTGCGGCAGGAGCGGGGACGGCGAAAACGGGGAGTATGTCCTCTATTTTCTGGCCAGCAGTGTGGAAAAGCACGGTCCTGCCCTGAAAACAGAGCCTTACGCCGGCGAGGAGCAGGCGGAACCCACACCGGCGGAACTGGTCCAGGCTCTCCTGGCAGATCCTGCCGCCCAAGACCTGCGTTCTCCCTTTCCCAGAGGGGTCACCATGCAGGACTGCAGCTTTGATCCGGAGCAGCCTGGCAGAGTGGAGGTCACCCTGTCTGAGCGCTACGGAGAGCTGACCGATATTTCTCTGACCCTGGCCGACTACTGTATCGTTCTGACGTTGTCTCAGATCGAGGGAGTCGAGTCTGTGGAGATCATTTCCGGCGGACACGCCGCCCACTACCGCAGCCATCAGGTTTTGACGGCGGAGGAGGCGCTGTTGACCGACTACCTGGCGGACGGGACGCAGGAGGAGACCGGATGATCCGGACAGTGGGGAAGGGGAGAACGGAGCGGCGGCCATGGCACAAAAACTGGGCCGCCCCCCAGTTTGAACCAAGAATCATATTGACAAATGAGCTTTACACCAGTAAGCTAAATTACACGCTAATAGAAAGAAGGAGTCCTCATGAGCGATTACAAGATCAATACCAAATGCGTCCAGGGCGGCTACACCCCCGGCAACGGAGAGCCCCGCCAGATCCCCATCATCCAGTCCACCACCTTCAAGTACGCCACCAGCGAGGATATGGGCAAGCTGTTTGACCTGGAGGCCGACGGTTACTTCTATACCCGGCTCCAAAACCCCACCAACGACTATGTGGCGGCCAAGATCTGCGACCTTGAGGGCGGTACCGCCGCCATGCTCACCTCCTCCGGTCAGGCGGCCAACTTCTACGCTGTTTTCAATATCGCCAACTGCGGAGACCATGTGGTGGCCTCCTCCACCATTTATGGCGGCACTTATAACCTGTTCCATGTGACCATGCGGAAGATGGGCATCGAGTTCACCTTCGTGGAGCCCGACTGCACCGACGAGGAGCTGGAGGCCGCCTTCCGCCCCAATACCAAGGCTGTCTTTGGCGAGACCATCGCCAACCCCGCCCTCACCGTCTTTGATATCGAGCGCTTCGCCAAGGCCGCCCACGCCCACGGCGTGCCCCTGATCATCGACAACACCTTTGCCACGCCCGTCAATTGCCGTCCCTTTGAGTGGGGCTGCGACATCGTCACCCACTCCACCACCAAGTATATGGACGGCCACGGCGCCGGGGTGGGCGGCTGCATCGTGGACAGCGGCAAGTTTGACTGGATGGCTCACGCCGATAAATTCCCCGGCCTGTGCACCCCCGACGACAGCTACCACGGCATCACTTATGCAGAAAAGTTTGGCCAGGCTGGCGCTTTTATTACCAAGTGTACCGCCCAGCTGATGCGGGACTTTGGCTCCATCCAGTCCCCCCAGAACGCTTTCCTGCTGAATCTGGGTCTGGAGAGTCTTCATGTCCGGATGGCCCGCCACTGCGAGAACGGTCTGGCTGTGGCCAAGTTCCTGAAGGACCACCCCAAGGTCAGCTTTGTCACCTATCCCGGTCTGGAGGGGGACAAGTACTATGACCTGGCCCAAAAGTACATGCCCAACGGCACCTGCGGCGTGGTGTCCTTCGGGGTCAAGGGCGGGCGCAAGGCCGCTGAGACCTTCATGAAGCACCTGAAACTGGCCGCCATCGAGACCCATGTGGCCGATGCCCGGACCTGCTGCCTCCACCCCGCTTCCGCCACCCACCGGCAGATGAACGATGCGGAACTGGTGGCCGCCGGCATTACTCCCGACCTGGTGCGTATGTCCTGCGGTATTGAGGACGCCGCTGATCTCATCGCGGATATCGAGCAGGCTCTGGCCCAGGTGTAACAAAAGAAAAGAAGAGAGCGGACGGCCTAGAAGGGCCGTCCGCTCCCTGAGGAAAGGACGAAAACCATGAAATCAGGCACCATACTGATGTATAATTGTTCCGGCCCGGAGTTTTCCAAGCTGCGCCAGATCTTTGCCATGCTGCGCCTGAGAATGCGCCCCGTGGGACCCGACCGCTACCATGTCTCTCTGGCCGAGCTGGCAGAGGGGAAGAGCGAGGCTTCTGCTGAGGCGGGCGAGGCCATTCCCGAGGCTATGCTGGTCTTCTGTGGCCTGGGCGACGCCCTGCTCCATCAGGTGCTGGAGGTCATCCGCGTGGCCAAGCTGCCCCCCATTCCCTTGAAGGCGGTCATGACCGAGACCAACCGGGAGTGGGATACCCGTCAGCTCTATGAGGAGCTGTTGAAGGAGCGGGAGGTTATCGCAGCCCAACAAAAAGCCCGGGAATAAGGGCGGATTGCAAAAATTCCGTTGACAAATCCCGGCAGGGACAGTATAATAATCTAGCGGTTTGAAAAAACCGCGCTTTGCGGCTGTGCTGGAATTGGTAGACTGGCAAGCTTGAGGTGCTTGTGTCCGGATGGGCGTACGGGTTCGACTCCCGTCAGCCGCACCAAAGAAGAAGCCCTGGAACCACAAGGCTTAATAGTGATAAGGTACTATTTAGCTTTGCGAGGGGCAGAGAACGGTGTGACCGCAATGGTCACGCCGTTTTTCTGCGTCCAAGGGTAGATTTTGCAACAACAGGCTCGGAAATCACAGGAATCTCTACGTCATCCACGAAGTTGAAATAGATTTTTACAGAGACCGCCGAAAATTCTGTGTAATCGACGAACCTCGACAGTATGAAAATCTTCGACTAAGTCAAGAATGAGAACAAACATTCAAGACGAAGGAGACGAAGATTATGCAGCCAGTACCAC
>Ga0129306_1001350_pt1 | contig 28218 bp, 28 predicted proteins | sample P827metagenome_FD_94438 | JGI IMG/M metagenome (GOLD analysis project Ga0129306, IMG submission 94438) | Capybara group fecal microbial communities from Wisconsin, USA - P827 metagenome | ecosystem: Host-associated > Mammals > Digestive system > Large intestine > Fecal | place: USA: Wisconsin...
CCGCGGGGGCCACCGAGATTCTTCACACGTCTTATATTGTTCACCACTTTGTGGCCGAACATTCTCACGGGCGTGGAAGCTTTCCATATGGGATTGTCTTTGATTCGTTTAAGCTTAAAGGAGATTTCTTCTTTCTCCTCTTCAAGCTCCGCAAGACGCTCGGACAAGACCGCGTTTCGTTCCTGCTCCTGCTCGTAGAGTTCCTTGTAATCCATTTATTTCACCACCATATATTTATTGGAAAAAGCATACAGCTTTTCCTTGGACATTTTCTTGGTCATAAGTATGCCGACACGATAGTTGCCGGGCTTAAGTTCTGCCCCGGGTATATTAACACAAAATCCGGATTTTTCAACATTTACCTGATCTGTGCAGGAAAGCGCAACATCATTTCTTACGCATCCGTGTATAGGCAAAGAAAACGTCTGAAGCTCGCCCTGAAGCAAAAGCGATATATGATAACATGCGTTATCCGTCCCTGCCACATACGAAAAGCCTTGTACCAGATAGCTGTTGTCGTCTTCTCTGTCAAAAGAAAATCCGCTCTTATTATCAGCATATTCCACGGAAAGAATTACACAGGCATCTTCCCTTGCGCCGCATCCGCTTAAGTCCACAACTGTTTTCTTGGTTGCGGTTTCTTCTGCCCGCTTGTATTCATATTCACTTGCCGGAACGATTCTCGAGTCCAGGCAGTCGGCCAGAAGGTACTTCGAGAAATATGGGTCATAGCCGCGAAGTGAACCGTGTGTTTCGTAGAGGCGTTCTTTTTCCACGTTGAGTCTGACTATCGACTTAGTGTCTTCGTCTCGTCCTCTGGTAATCGACTCGGCATGAACCGCATAAATGTTATTGCATACAACATTCACATATCCCGCCTCAAGAAGTCTGAAGCAGAAATCAACATCGTTAAAAGCAACCTTCAGGGTTTCATCCAATCCGTGAACCTTATCGTAAGCATCACGTCTCACCATCAGGCAAGCTGCGGTAACTGCGGAAACATTCTGAACCGTATGATTAAATCCATGATAATATGATTGCCTGTCATCGCAAAACTGAAGCTTATGCACGGGGCCGATTCGGTTATTGATAACCCCGGCGTGCTGAATAGTGCTTGAATTCGGGTACAAAAGCTTCAGTCCCACAGCGCCGGTAAAGCTGTATTTAAGCTCATCGGCCATAGTTTCGAGGGTGCCTTTTTCTTTAAATGTTATATCGTCATTTAACAAAAGAATCATCGGGTACTTGGATTCCGCCACCCCGATATTGCACTGAGCGGAGAAATTGAAGTCCATGGGATTATATTTGTATATGGCATGGTACTTGGAGAGCACCGCCTCAATATCCTGTTTTTTGTCCGGGTCGCTTCCGTTGTCCACGACGATAATCTCGACTTCGGTATCATCGTAAAGCGAATCAAACAAGGATGATAAACATTGCTCAAGCAAGTGCGGATTGTTCCTCGATGGAATAACGGCCGATATTTTATATTTGTCATTCTTGACCGCCACGAGGTTGCTTGCGTATCTGCCCGCATTCTCGTACTTAATCTCGTTATTGGTATAGTCCTTGGCATGAATCAGAATCTCGCCGACACTGATTACACTCTTACGAAGTGACTTCTCATCTTTAAAGATATATTCAAGAAGCATCCGGTATATCTTTCTCACACCGTACACGTCCTCGGGCATATAAACATCCCTGAACGAACTTCTTCTTATTACAACTACATTACAAAAATAAAAATGATCCAAAAATGCATTGGGAGACCACTCGGGTTTAAAATAAGGATCCTGTCTGGTACCCACCACGCTTCTTCCGTACTTAAGCAAATCTCCCGCGTCGAGTGTCGCGATATCCTCATCGCCATAGAGAACATCAGCTTCGGGATTCTCGAGAAATGCTTTTTGAATAAACGGAATCGCCCTGTCGGTAAGTTCACCGTTCGTAAATATTATAAAGTCTTCCAGTAAATACTTAATCTCAAAAGAAGCATCCACAACAGAATACGGAACGATTCTGAAGCTTGAGCCTTCATAAGTCGTCACATAAGAAAGTTTGGACATGACTTTGGCTTCTCCGGCCTCAGTCTCATCCCCCTTAGAGCGCACGGACATATCGATTCTTTCAAAAGAAGACTCCTTGTCCCTAATCCATTCATCATAGGAAGGAACCGCTCCCTCTATCGACTTGGCATATACCTTATCCGCATGTTTAATTGTCGCATTCTTAATCAGACTTTTAATCATAGCGATCCTGTTTAGAAAAGTTTCTTAATGTTCTTGGCCACCGCTTCCGCAGTATCTGCCGCAAGCGGAACCACTTCAAGTTCCAAATACAAAAAAGTATCTTCATCATGAACAAATCCGTCAACGTTGAAATACAAGTTGGGATCTGCCGTGGAGAATACGAAATTGTTCTTACCTATTCTTACACCGTTGGACAAAACATACTTCTTGCTGTCTACCGGAAAATCCTCTTCTCCAAGCTTAGCTTCTCTGATTGTAACCAGGCAAGGCGCATCGAGAGGATCTACTCTCATAATCGAATTGTCGGTTCCGACAGCTGCAGTAATCTTCGCAACGGTCTCATCCACATACGCGTCTTTGCATTCGTACGCGGTTTCCTCGCTGAATTCGCCTTCACCCTTGCCGGGATAAATCATAACTTTATAAATTGATGAATTATCTTTTATCTTACCCACAAGCGGAATCGGGTTAACACTCTTTAATCCCATGTGTTCTCTTAATTCACCAAGTGACAAATTCCGCCCTGTTACGCGTTTTTGGAAGATTACTTCATCGTTTCTGATATCCTCTGCCGCTTCATGCGAAAGAACAAGCTTGTCAAGTATTAAATCCTGATTTATTTTTTCGCGATACTTATCTTCCAATAAATAACAATACAGAGCCCTGTAAGCAGTCTCACGAACCGGCACACTGCCTTCCTTGCACCATTCGTAGTCTATCAAAGTCCAGTCATCCCCGCTTACAAGAATGTTTGAAAATACAACGTCAAGATCCGCAATATCCGCACCGTCATTGTAGCCCACAAGACTTACATATTTATCAAACAGCGCATAGAAGTTATCCAAATCATTCTTCTTAAGAAGCTTATCAAAAATTCTCGAGAGTTCTACGCCTTCCACATACTCAAAATCTGCGGAAAGCCTTCCGCCTGCTTCAAGTACATTGCACTTATTTATCTTAAGTCCGGAACCCTCATATCTTGCCGAGAGTTTTTCATAGTACTTGCCAAGATTCTTGATATGTTCATCGGCGGCATCGCTAAGCGGACGTTTTCTTACCACTTTACCGCCCGGAGTCGATTCTATCGTAGTAAAAATTCCATACTCGGGAGCTCTGTCATTGGAAAACCTTGCATACTCAACATCCACAGGATTACCGAGCACCACAAGATACGAATTCGAATAATACTGAAAGCTTCCGTCTTCGCAGCACGCATCAAAGGCTTCTTTTTCCGAGAACAAATCGAGTCTGTCCGATTCAAAGTTAAGTCCGTTGTCCACAAGCTCTCCCACCTTGGGAAGTCTCGAATTCGAATACAGACATTTCATAAATCTGTAATCGGGATAAGGATAGAACATCTGAGCCTTGGAGAAGCCTGTTGTCGAAAGAATCTTTCTAAGCCCCGCAAAAGTCAGTCCCGAATCACTCTTGCCTTCTACACCGGTAAAATATTCACTCTCGCCGGCAGCTTTAACCCCGGCAAGATTCCTCATGCCCATGCGATTGTCGGTAATAAATATCACGCGTCCGTTTTTACCCGCCAAACGTTCCGCCTCGGGCAATAATCGTGCATTTCTTACAATTACCCAATTATAGGTCGAATCAATTGTAGATATTGAATCTATTGTTCCTGCACAAACGACAAATTTCTTGCAATTCGAGAATCGCTCTGCAATTATCTCTGCATCTGTCGCGCAACAGCAATATGCTGTGACATTATCAGTCATTTCAAGAAGAGCACCTGTTATTGCGCCGCACTCGGCGTCCAGTTCCAGCACAGAATCACCTTCACGAATCGGCAACCATCTCACCACGTTACCGCGAATATCAGACAGATGATACAGATACTCATACTTGTTTTTGTCCGCAATAATACCCGGATATTCCAATTTGTTCGTATCCCTGACAATCTTCAGAATATCCTCTTTAAGATAACCCTTGTTTTTCTCAGGTTCACAATCTATGAAGTTAACACTTACCTTACCGATAAAGGTGCTATTAACCATCAATAACCTCTTTCAAATATTCAATCGCAACAACTATTTAATCTTCGTCACAGTGATCTTACTGTTCATATCGTAATATCCGACCGTATCCTTGTCAGATATAACCGCTACGCTCATAGCGTAATACATTCTGTGATAAACCGTAAACGTATCGTTTATATATCCGGTGCAGCCAAAAGAAATCAGATACTCGCCGCCCTGCAGGTTCATCTCCTGAGTAAACGTAATCTCGAGTTCACTTCCGGCCTTCACGTTCTCAAGAAACGCTTTCTCAAACATTGTATTGGTGCCGGTCACCTCTACGCCCTTAGGATTAACGAACTTATATGCAAATATGGGTTTCTCCACATCCTTATCAAACCGCACCTTCATGTGTATCGTGAATACATCGCCCTTAATAAGCGCATTCGTGCGAAGTCCTTTAGAATCCGTCACCCAGTATTCTTCGATTACAGCTTCCTTGGAGCCATACTCAAGAAGTTCATTGTTCTCACCGTCCGCAGCGAACATATCGCCCTTATCCTCGGCATACTGACCCACAAGAATCTGCTTGTACACATCTATCATTTCCTTGGGCTTACCCTCAGCGACCTTGTCGCCCTTATTAAGCACCAGTACTCTGTCGCAGTACTTGGAAATCGAACTTAAGTCGTGGGATACGAATATAATCGTCTTACCCGACTTCTTGAATTCTTCAAACTTGTGATAACACTTCGACTGGAAGAACACGTCTCCGACCGAAAGCGCTTCATCGACAATCAATATCTCCGGATCAATATTAATGGCCACGGCAAAAGCAAGACGCACGAACATACCCGAAGAATAAGTCTTAACCGGCTGATACACATAGTCACCGATATCTGCAAACTCCAGTATATCCGGCAAACGCTTCTCGATTTCTTTTTCCGTAAAGCCCATCATGGTACCGTTAAGATAGACGTTCTCGATACCGTTGTATTCCTGATTGAATCCGGCACCGAGTTCCAGCAGTGCCGAAATGCGACCGTTAACCTTCACATCGCCTTCAGTCGCATTAAGAACACCCGTTATTATTTTCAAAAGGGTGGATTTACCGGAGCCGTTGGTTCCGATGATACCTACAGTCTCGCCCTTATAAATGTCTATATCCACGCCCTTAAGAGCATAGTTCACCGAATAGCAATTCTTCTTAAGCCCGAACGCATCAAAAAGACGATCCGAGGGCTTATTGTACAGCTTATAAGCCTTCTTAAGACCCTTTACCGATATGATTTTTTCTCTTGATTCGCCCTCAAGCATTTCTTTACTCATCGATACCTCTATAAAACGTCCGCAAAATGGACCTTAAGTTTCTTAAATATCGCTCTGCCTATAAGCCAAAGCACCAGCACAAGCCCCCAGAAATACGCCGTATAAAGCGGTTCTGTCCAGAAGCCCTTGCTCTCACAAATCGTCGCCCTGTATCCAAGCACCACATAAGCCACAGGGTTAATCACTTTCATGGCAATCTGCCACTTGGGAGAAAGATTCGCTATATTCCAAAGAATGGGGGTCGCCCACATTCCTATTTGCAAAAAGATAGAAATAATCTGATTCAAATCCCTGAAAAATACCACTATCGCCGACGTCGCATAACTAAGCGCCAGAAGCAGCATAAACAGACAAAAACTGTAATAAAGAAGCTGAATCGTGTACAGATTGGGGTAATATTTGTATACTGCCGCCACAATCAGAAGAACACACATGAAAAAGACATGTATAAAGGAAGCGGCTACGACCTTTATAACAGGCAGAATATCAATTTTAAATACCACCTTTTTAACAAGGTAGCTGTACTGCACCAATGCATTGGCGCCGTTTGATAAACCTTCGGAAAAATAAAACCAGGGAACCAGACCCGCAGTCAGGAAAAGAACGTAAGGAACCTCTATTCCGCCCGCAACAGCCGTAGCTCTCTGTTTAAAAATCTTGTCAAAAACGATATAGTACATAAGCACTGTGATAACCGGCTGAACCATCGCCCACAGTGCTCCCAAATAGGAGCCGGCGTAACGAGTCTTAAAATCGTTACGCGCAAGCTTCCATATTAAGCTAAGTGTTTTCTTATTTTCTTTCTGCGACATATTCTTTAAATCCGCCCCACTTGGTATCCTTTTCGCTCATGATAAGTTCAAGGCCTTCTTCGATGGGCCACTTAACAGCAATGTCGGGATCGTTGTATGCAATACCGCCCTCATCGTTGGGATGATAGAAATCGGAACACTTATAAACAAACTCCGCATAATCGGAAAGTACGAGGAAACCGTGAGCAAATCCCTTGGGAATAAAGAACTGTTTCTTGTTCTGCTCGGAAAGTTCAACGCCCATCCACTTACCGAATGTTTTAGAACCTTCGCGAAGGTCTACGCATACATCATATACGGCACCCTTAATAACTCGTACCAATTTATCCTGAGGAAACTGCTTCTGAAAATGAAGACCTCTCAAAACGCCCTTTCTGGACGCCGACTGATTGTCCTGTACAAAGTCCACATTAACACCTACAGCTTCGAAATCCTTCTTCTGGTATGTCTCCATGAAGTAGCCTCTGGCATCCTCTCTTACTTCAGGCGTAATAATAAGAACGCCTTCGATATCACATTTTTCAACTGTCAATTTACCCATTTCATCTTCTCCATTTATTTAATCTTGATTTAATTATCCAAGAATGATTTGCTCAAATTTGCCTCGCCGTCAATACCCGGAACCTTGCCCTTAGAAGAATATTGCCACATATCGTAGTATATATCCTCTACCGGATTGGCATTAAACTGCGCCATCCAAATTCTGTATCCGGAAAGCTTTCTCATATCGAGATTCGTCTTCAGCCAGTTAGACGATGCATACACGCAAGGTTCATATCCGAACCCCTTCACAGTCTCCGCAAACGCCTGCACCACCTTCGTTCTATCTTCACGACTCAACGAATCTGCTCGGCCAAGTCCTCCTGCCTGATCCACACGAATGCATATTGGATAACATATGTTTTTTTCTCGGCAACACGCATATACAGCCGACGCTTCCTCGACAGCTTCCTTCTCGTCAACTGCCTGTGAGAAGAAATAAGCTCCCACATCCAGTCCCGCACGATTGGCAAGTGTCGCATACTCATCGAAGGTCTCGTCAATCACAATGTCGCCCGATATCGAGCCTCTGTAACCGACTCGCAACATCACGAATCGCACTCCGGATTCATAAATCTTATTAAAATCCGTCACCGTGTTCTTATCCGATAAATCCACGCCATACACATAATCGTCTTTGGCAAAAGAAGTATTCTGCTTCTTGTCCGCATATGACTCAGCCCCGACCACCATCGTATCTTCAAGCCTCGTCTCCGCTTCCGTCTTCTCGGCAAACAAAAGCTCTATGTCTTCGATAAACTCATATTCAATCTTACTCTTAACAACAACTTCCGTGGGCTTGTCGGGAACTGTATATCCTTCAATCGGAAGCAGCGTCACCAGGTACTTGCCCGGTTCCATATAATCAATCGTAATCACGCCATCCTTATCGGCGTCGGCGTAATTCTCATAATCATTGGGCTTCTTCTCACTTGCCACAGCAATCTTAAAAGCCTCACCTGTCTTACGCTCACCCTCATAGTCCAATATCTGCACTCGAAGATTGCGTTCCTCGCTCACCGCCTTGACACTTAAATCCTTCATATCTTCAAGAATTCGTGCTGCCAGCGTATCGCTCTCCCGGTCAAAAAAAGACGCATCTTTCTTCCAGGCTTCCAGGTCATAGCCTATCTGTAACTCCGGCTTCTCTTCGCTCACAGAAACAACCTCCGACACCGTACTTGTCGCCGAAGGTTTTTTCTTTCGCAATGAGTCCATATTGGCAAGGATCACGATACCTATTACCGTGACTCCCATTAAAACGCACAGTAATATTACAACGCGTTTGACCTTAGAGTCCATTAGCTACCTCAACAAGATATTTACCGTAAGCGGTCTTCATGAGAGGTTCTGCAAGTTTTAAGAGTTCGTCCTTGTTAATGAAGCCTCTCTTAAAAGCAATTTCTTCTATACAGGAAATGTAAAGTCCCTGTCTCTTCTGGAATGTAGCCACGAAGTTAGCCGCATCCAAAAGCGCATCGTGGTTACCGGTATCAAGCCATGCAAATCCACGTCCCATAGTCTCTACGTGAAGCGTGCCGCGTGACAAATATTCATTGTTGATACTTGTAATCTCTATCTCGCCTCTTGCAGAAGGCTTAACGTTCTTGGCAATTTCAACAACGTCGTTATCGTAAAAATAAAGTCCGGGAACAGCGTAGTTGCTCTTCGGATGCTCAGGCTTCTCTTCGATGGATAATGCCTTACCGTTAGCATCGAACTCTACAACACCGTACTCTCTGGGGTCTCTTACATAATAGCCGAAGATTGTCGCACCGGGTTCAGACTCTGTACGAGCCGCAGCCTGCTGCAATACCTTCGAAAAGCTCTGGCCGTAGAAGATATTGTCACCGAGCACCAAAGCAGCCGCATCGTTACCGATAAATGATTCACCGATAATAAACGCATCCGCAAGTCCTCTCGGGTACTCCTGCACAGCGTAAGAAAAGCTCATTCCAAGCTGGCTTCCATCTCCGAAAAGCTCCTTGAATACGGGAAGATCTCTGGGAGTGGAAATAATAAGCACTTCGCGGATTCCCGCGAGCATCAAAGTTGAAAGAGGGTAATAAATCATGGGCTTATCGTATACAGGCATAATCTGTTTAGAAATTGCCTTGGTAAGAGGATAAAGCCTGGTGCCGGAGCCGCCGGCCAAGATAATACCTTTCATTCCGAGTAATCTCCTTTAACACTTATTTATTCTTATACATTTCTGCGTAATAGTTAACGTAGTCACCGCTGGTAACGTTCTTCATCCAGTCTTCATGCTCGAAGTACCACTTAATGGTAAGCTTGATACCTTCTTTGAACATGGTCTCGGGTTCCCAGCCGATTTCAGCCTTAATCTTGTCGGGAGCGATAGCGTATCTTCTGTCGTGTCCCTTTCTGTCCTCAACGTATGTGATAAGGTCCTTATTGATATGAGCCTTTCTGGGATCTCCTTCGGGAAGCATCTCCTTAAGAGTATCAAGAATAATGTTGATAATCTCGATGTTCTGCTTCTCGTTGTGTCCGCCTACATTGTATGTTTCAAAGAGGCGACCCTTATTTATAACCATATCGATAGCCTTGGCATGGTCCATAACATAGAGCCAGTCTCTTACGTTCTTACCGTCACCGTATACGGGAAGCTTCTTACCGTTAAGAGCATTGTTGATAATAAGGGGAATCAACTTCTCGGGGAACTGGTAAGGGCCGTAGTTATTGGAGCAGTTGGTAATATTTGCAGGGAACTTGTAAGTATCCATATAAGCCTTAACAAGCATATCCGAACTTGCCTTACTTGCCGAATAAGGGCTGTGAGGTGAGTAAGGAGTGGTCTCGTAGAAGTATCCGCCGTCCTCTTCAAGTGAACCGTATACTTCGTCTGTGGATACGTGAAGGAATCTCTTTCCTTCCATATATGAACCGTCGGGAAGCTCCCAGGAAGCCTTCGCATTGTTAAGCATTACAAGTGTTCCGAGAACATTGGTCTTAACAAAAACTTCGGGATTTCTGATGCTTCGATCCACGTGGCTTTCTGCCGCGAAGTGAACCACAACATCGATATCATTCTTCTTAAAAATCTCTTCGATTGCAGGGCTGTCACAAATATCCGCTCTGACAAAAGAATAGTTCTCACGATTCTCGATATCCTTTAAGTTCTCAAGGTTACCTGCGTAAGTAAGCTTGTCTACGTTAATGATTCTGATATCATTACCGTACTTGTTAAACATGTAGTGAATGAAATTGGAGCCGATAAATCCGGCGCCTCCCGTTACAAGGTATGTTCTCATAAAAAATTCTCCTATCGTTTCTTTCTATATTATATTCATACCATAAAATGGTAAAAGAAAGCTTATAAATTAATATCCGAGATAGCTAAGGTCCAGATCGACGTTGCCGCTGATACCCTTAATGGAACCCTGGCTCGAATACTGCCACAAATCGTAGCGAGTAGTATTATAAGTCGGAGCCGATGCATACTGTGCAAGCCAGATTGTGTAAGCGGTAAGCTCGTTAGCATTAAGCTTCGTGTTAAGCCAGTTCTTATTGGCGTAAACACCTGCCTTGTATCCGCTGTTGCTGATGGTCTTACAGAAAGCCTTAACGATGGCAGTTCTTGCTTCCTTGGAAAGACCGTTGGCGCGGGCATTACCCGAACCGCTCTCTACATCGACGAATATAGGATATGAAAGCTTGTATCCCTCAACAAGTGACAGACACATAGATGCCTCTTCAACCGCTTCCGCCTCGGAAACAGCCTGTGTAAAGAAGTATACTCCTACCTTAATGCCTGCATCCGACGCGTTCTTAATGTTGCTTGCGAACTTGTTGTCTTCTACAAGGCTTCCGTATGTGGTACCTCTGTAACCGCAACGAATGATTGCATAAGATACTCCGGACTTGGCAACCTGCTTCCAATCGATGGTGCCGTTCCATGTGGATACGTCGATACCGAAGAGTCCGGTGCCGCCCTTAAGCGCTCCGTCGGAGCCGAAAGAATACTTCGCACCGAGTATTACCTGGTCGCCCGTAACCTTCTTACCGTTGGCGTCGAAATAATATGTCTTACCGTCAATCGTCCACCAACCGTTATAAATATATGATACTTCCACAGATGTGAACAAATCTACACCCGAGTAGTAATCTGCGTAAGTAGCCTCAACGTACTTCTTTGAGGACTTATCGTAAATATATACCTGTTTGCCGTTGTTATCAACAAGCTTGGTCGTCTTATCGGTCTTAGGGTTAGCCACTACAACGATTGTAATGGACTGCTTAATGTTCTTATCGTCGTCGCTGGTACATGTAAGTGTAACAGTGCCGGGCTTAAGACCTGCAACCGTACATGCGGACTTTCTCTCTGCCGCGCCCTCATTACCTGTATATGAAGGAGTACCGTCAATCTTCAAAATGTTGGTATCGCTTGAAGTCCATGTAACCTTACCGGTCTTGGCACCCTTAATGGTAGCAGTAACAGTAAACTTGTCGCCGTCTACAAAGATAGCTTTCTTGGCTGTTCTGTCAAAAGTAAGGGTAGTGCCGGCAGTTACCTTAACAACAACCCATGCACCTTCATAAGTCTTATCATCACCCTTGAACTTAACCTTACACTTAACCTTTACTTCACCGGTCTTAAGTGCGGTTAACTTAACTTCCTGGGAAGTCTTGTTCTCAAGCTTTACAGTTTCTTCCTTAGTATCATCACTTTCCCAAGCATACGACTCAACATCAGCAGAGGGTGTTCTTGCCGCCGTTACCTTAACATTTGAAACCTTATCGGTATCCTTGGCCAAAGAAAGATTAACAGTGCTTGCAGAGTATGAAACCGCAACTTCTGTCTTGGAAATTATACCCTTACAAACATCGCATATTCCGTTGCCATCAGCATCTACACATTCTTCTGTCCACTTATATCCGCAAACAGTACATTTATACTCATGCGTCTTTTTTTCTGTGGTTCCTACGTTTGTAGTTAATTCTTTTTTATCCTTACAATCCTCAGATTGCTGACTTTCGCTCTTGTTAGGGCAATTAGCATCTGTACATTGACGGGTATGATGACCATTATTATCAGTTACCCAATCGTTGCCGTAAGTGTGCGTATGCTGTACAGGCGGATCGACCGGATCATTTCCTGTCGGGTCTTCCGATCCGCCACCCGGATTGGTTCCCGGATCAGTGCCGGGATCTGTTGTACCGCCACCGGGATTATCCGTAGTAACATCTTCGTCAGCCAGTCTCTTAAACCTACCCACCGACGCCTCATTCTTACTCGTAAGGGTCTTCATGGGATCGGTAATTGTATCCTTGGAAATTGCCTTGAAGCCTTCGGAACTTGCAACCTTCGCACTTACTACGTAAGCAACCGTATCCTTAAGCTTTGATTCAACTTCGGTTTCATTGGCAGCGCCGTCTTCGGCAGCATCTACCTGATTGGATTTCTTAATCTCGTTCTTGACGTTAACCTTCTGGTAGTCAAGCTGAGTCTTGACGGTAATGGACTGAATCGTCGCGGTGGAGAAATCATACATGGAATCGTAGCCGTTAAGAGGCACAATCTTAACCTTGTAGATACCCCCCTCAAGATCGGTCTTGTAAATGATACCGTCTTTATTGTCATCCTCCCACTTTTCGGTCTTGCCCGCGGGAGTGGTAACCTCAACCACAAAAGGAACATTGCCGATAAGCTTGTCCTTGGAGTTGACCATCTTAATCTTTAAGTCTTTGACTATGGAAGTAAGTGTAATGTTAACACTTGAAACGCCGCCTTCCTGGTCGGCTTCTTCGTAGTCATAGCTCTTCTGAGCCTCGTACAAAGCATCGAGACGACTGCCCTCTGCAGACGTGATGGCATTGATATTATCCTCACCGATAACTCCGATAGACGCTATCTGCGTTCCGACCGTCGAGAAATCAACGCCCTTATCCTTGGGCGCCTTCTTCGCAAAATAAACAATTCCGAGAAGCACAGCCGCAAGCACAATTACCACAGCTCCGGCCAAAAGAAGGATATTGCTTCCGCCTCTCTCGGCTATCTCGTCACGAGGGTCTTCTTCCTCATCAAAATCTATAACTCCGGTGTCGTATGAAGGCTCCTCGAGTTCATACTCTTCTTCAAGCTCAACCTCACCGACCTCATCACTGAGCGCCTCTTCAACGTCGTACTTATTATAAAGAACAGTGTCGCCCTCAGGCTCAGCCGCATATACAGGCTTCGCATCGTACAAAGAATCAGCTTCGTATTCAGGCTCAGCCTCAGCCGTGTACTCGCCGGAATCATCTATGTCGGCATCGTCGTCCAAGAACACTTCATTGCCGTCTTCATCCACCAAAATGTAGACTTCGTCATCGGTGTTGTTATCGTTGTAGCCCATAACACATCTCCTCTATCCATAATCCCATATCTTAAAAGTGTATTTTCCCCTTAATGTTACGAAAATGCACACAATTTTCAAGATACCATAGTACATTAGATTATAGCATTTATATACGACATTTACAAATTGAATACCTTTGTTTTTTTTGAATAATTTCTTAATATCGTTGCATTTTGTGGATTTATTCTTTTTCCGATAGTACAATAGCCCTATCCGCGAAAGGAGCAGTTTTAATGGAAAAAGAAAAAAGAAGACGAATCGGAATAATTTCCGGTCTCGGCATTGTTATATTGGCAATAATTGTTTTTTGTGTATACAGATTACTTGATTGGGATTCCCGTTCCATCTCTGTCAATACCGCAGATATTGAGGAAGGTGAGTTTGACATCGAGGTGCAGGATATGTACGTCTACCCTTCCGAGGAAGACTTCCCCAATCATATTAAGGACGACGTTGAAGACATTCTTGTACTCGGTAACGTTTACGCCAATAACAATGGTGCCGAGCACTCTATCCTCAATATGCTTAAGGACAATCTCGATGCTAAGTTCTACGACTTAACCATCGATACAAGCCGTATCAGCTGTGACGGTCCCGAAATCGCTTACGGCTGGGATGCCGCTTCCCTCTATCACGTTGTGTGGGAATTGGATCAAAAAGACGTATCGTACCTTCTTTGTACGGACTGGGCCGACCTGTTCCGTGTCGAAGATCGTTACTACGAAATGCTTGAGACTTTCAAGTCTGTAGACCTTAACAAAATCGATACCGTAATAATAATGTACAACCTCATCGACTACTACAACGGCAAGGCTGCTTATGCCATCGCCGAAGACGATGTGCGAGGCGTGCGCGGTTCACTGGAGCAGTCACTTACGCTTCTTCAGAAGAACTACCCTCACTTAAACATTATTCTTGTATCGCCTTACCCTTCGGTCTACACCGACGAAACCGGCAAGCTTGTATACTCAAGTCAGACAGACTATGGTCTTATGACCTCGTCATATTACTTTGAAAACATTTACTACGTAGCCACCAAGTACTGCGTAAGCTTCGTAGACAATTATTCCTACGGCATTAACGAGTCCAACATCACCGAATATGTTGATAACACCATGCTTACCGACAAGGGCATCGATTTCCTCGGTCAGCACATCATCAACTTCATTAAGAACAAAGGCGACGCCAATTATTAAGCGCAGCGCCCTCATAACAGCAATAAAGACCGCATCCATACAAAGATACGGTCTTTTCTTATGCCTTTTCATTCCCCTATATCAAGGGATATTTCGTTAATCTCTTTAATATCTTCCTTAAGCTTCCTGTACCCGATTACTATCATAATCACATGCGTCACGCCGTAGCCTGCAAGCGTTCCCGCAAAAGCAGCCGGATACTTATGAAGTTGCCACAGAATCACCGTTATCGACAGGCACACCGCAGCCGTCACCACGAAGTATATAATGCTCTGAATCACAAATCCTATCTTCTCTACCTCGTACACAAACGCCATAACCGAGAACGTGAAACCGATGAGTCCATACAGCATCACGTTGACATACGCCGCAATCACCGGTGTCGGAAACATCTTCACGAAGTCGGGCGACATGGATATGAATCCCTTCGTCCCGCCTGCGTTCACGACAACATCAATAATCAGATTCACCAATACGCCGGCAAAAGAAGATATAAAAAAGCTTATCATTCCTCTCTTTAAAACCTTTTTCATGAATTCTTCACCGACCTTTCGGATAATAATCTTTCCTTAATCTTGCTCACATTTCTGCGTGATACAAACGTTTCATATCCATTCTTCATGCATATCTTAATAGTGCCCGTAACGCTCATATCAAGATTCTTAATCTTCCCCACATTAACAATTTCGGACTTGGATATTCTTACAAAGTTACGCTCGCCCAGTTCTTCTTCAAGCTCATAAAGCTTTTTCTGCACAGTGTAAGTGCCGTCGGTTCCCAGTATCATAACCTTCTGTCCCTCTGCGTAGGCCGACACTACCTCGCCCGGGTTAAGCATGCACCTGTTGCCGCGCGCATCTACGCCCGCAATCCTCCTGTCGTAGAGTTCGTGCAGCTCGTGCACTATGTCACGCACTTCGCCCGTCTCCTCACTGTTGCACACGTGAAGCTCTATTTCTTTGTACTTACCGTCAATTTCAGTCCTTATCAGCATAGAAAACCCCTCAATAATTTCACTATATCAAGTATAGCACATATCGAGGGGTCTACACTTTTTTATGCAAGATCTGCACGCATCTTGCGGCCAAAGAACATGCACGCAAGCGCCGTAAGCACTGCTGCCGAGCCCGCAACAACAATCATGGGAGTCACGAATGTGTCAAAGCTGAAATCCAGCTTAATTGCAGCCCTTGCAACTTTTGTCGCATACAGGAAAGGAAGGCACTTGCCAAGCTTCGCCATAAATCCTCCAACGCCCTCGACGTCGAACCATATACCGCCTACAATCGCGCCAAAAGAAATAATAATAGAGCACATTCCCGGAGCCGCCTTCTCGTTAAAGATTGTTCCGAAAATCATTCCGATGGCTATAAACATAATCGCCGAAGGAATCACAGCAATCGTTCCTGCCAGGAGCCCGAGCACATTTAACTCAGTTCCCGTAACAAGCGATACGATAAACGATGCCACGAAAGCAATCACTGCCTGCACAATAGCCACAACGATTAACGGAAGTATGTATCCGCCTGTAAAGTTTTTGCTCTTCATGGGCGAAGCAAAAAGTCTGATAAGAAACGAGCCCGAGCGATCCTTGCTTACATTAAGCGCCGAAAACAGCATTACGAATGTCTGCCCGAATATCACTATGCCGCCCGCCAGATTATCGATTCTGAAAAGCGTCATTCCGGCTTCCTTGGGAATGCTTGCATTCACCACCGACATAATCACCAGCATTACTATCGGGAACGCCACGCAGAATATGTAACTAAGCGAATCCCTCGACATCTCTATTAAATTTCTCTTTGCAAAAGAAAGTGTTCTGTTCTTCATGATTAATACTCCTCCGCAATCTTAACAAATACTTCTTCAAGACCCTTCTTACCCGTGCGGGCCTCAAGTTCGGAAAGTGTGCCGTTTGCTACCACCTTACCGTCAATCATTACAAATATTTCATCCGCAAGCGCTTCCGCTTCTTCCATGTAATGAGTCGTAAGAACGATGGTCATGTGTTTCTTAATCTCCTCAATCTCTGTCCACAGCTGTCTGCGAGCCAGAACGTCGAGTCCCAGTGTGGGCTCGTCGAGGAACAGAATTTTGGGCTCTCCGATAATTGCCATGGCGATGGAAAGTTTTCTTTTCCAGCCGCCGGATAAATGCTTTGCTTTCTTGTTACGAAACTCCTCAAGTCCGAAAGCTTCGATAGCCTTCTCAACCGCGCCGTCGATTCTGTTCTTATCCAGATACAGCGAAGCCATAAATTCAAGGTTCTCGCGCACTGTCAAGTTCTCGGCTACTGCGGTATCCTGTGTGGATATGCCCACAAGCTTCTTCACCTCATCGGGTTCCTTCACCACATCGTGACCGAGCACCTGCGCCGTTCCCGCAGTGGGTTTTGACAGGCAGGTAAGCATTCTTATTGTCGTGGTCTTGCCCGCACCGTTGACGCCGAGGAGTGCCACAAGCTTTCCTTCTTCGACGGTTATCGATATACCGTCAACCGCCGTCTTATCTTTGTATCTTTTAATAAGTCCGTTAGTTACAATTGCGTTACTCATAATAAAACCGCTCCTTGTCTAAGTGTTTGTTGTCTTGTTGATGTGATAGTACACATTTCTCAAGGCCAAAGAAACACTTTTGACATGAGCGGTCATTTTTGAAATATGAACGGTAAAAAACCGTTATTTATCCCCAGACTTCGTCGGCGATTTCTTTAACCAGTCTGAGCTTAGCCCACTGCTCTTCTTCGGTGAGCTTGTTGCCGATTTCGCATGATGCAAAGCCGCACTGAGGGCTTAAGTATAAACGGTCGAGGGGTACATAGTGAGCTGCCTCTTTGATTCTGGCGATGACTGCTGCCTTGTCCTCAAGCTTAGGGGACTTGGTGGTGATAAGGCCGAGCACAACCTTCTTATCTGTAGAAATCTTGGCAAGGGGCGCGAAGCCGCCGGAACGCTCGTCGTCGTACTCAAGGAAGAGTGCGTTCACGTTTTCTTTGGCAAATACATAATCTGCTACGGAGTCGTAAGGTCCGCTGGTGAAGTATGTTGAGTGGTAGTTACCGCGGCAGATGTGGGAGTTGATTACCATGTCTGCGGGCTTGCCTTCGAGTGCAAGGTTGTTAACCTTAAGAAGCTCTGCCTTAACGTCGTCAAGGTCGATACCAAGTGACTTGTAGCGAAGCTTGGCTGCGTCGCCTACAAGAGCGCCCCAGGTACAGTCGTCGAACTGAAGATTGCGGCAGCCTGCATCATAGAACTGCTTGATAACGTCGCGGTAAGCAGCGGCTATATCCTGAATAAGTCCTTCGTTGTCAGGATAGAACTTACGAGTGGTCTCGAAGTTGGTAGGGATAATCATCTGCTGGAACATCTGCGCGGGCGCGGGTACCGTGTACTTTGCTACAGTGTTCTCGTCCTCGAACTGCTTAAGGAACTTAAAGTATTCCACGAAGGGATGAGCCTTCGCCTTAATCTTGCCCACAAGATATGTATCGTCAAGAATTGCAAGCTCGTCGTTAAAAGGTACTCCGTTTCCTGTAGCCTTGTGATCTACGCCCTCGAAACCCCACATAAAGTCAAGGTGCCAGAAAGTTCTTCTGAACTCACCGTCGGTAATAACGTGGTAACCCAACTCTTTCTGCTTGGCCACAACCTTGGTGATTTCTTCGTTGATTACCTTGTCGAGCTCCTCCTTAGAAATCTTTCCTGCCTGAAATGCCGCCTTGGCATCCTTAAGTGCCTGCGGTCTTAAGAAACTTCCTACGAAATCGTAGCGAAAAGGTGTCTGTAATGTACTCATTCCTGTATCTCCTCTCGTTTTCCTTTGTGTCTTGAGAGGGATTATAGACCTACCTAATCACTAGGTAAAATATATTTAATTACGCCTTCACCATAGATTTTTTCTATCGTGCATGCTACAATCACATCAGATTCTATTTTAACGAGGTGCCCGCCATGACGCTCAAACAACTCCAATACGCCGTAACCGTCGCAGAAACCGGCAACATGACCGAAGCCGCGCGCAAGCTCTTCATCGCCCAGCCTTCCCTCACATCCGCCATTCACGAACTGGAAAAAGAATACGGCATCACTATATTTACCCGTTCCAACAAGGGAATTGAACTCACCTCAGACGGAGATGAATTCTTAGGATACGCAAGACAGGTCTTAGAGCAGGCCGATCTTATCGAAGAGCGATACACCGGCAAAGCCGTCGGCAAGCAAAGATTCTGTGTTTCCTCACAGCATTATTCTTTTGTCGTCGAAGCATTCGTGCGCCTCATTAAGGAGCAGGGCGGCGGCAAATACGAGTTTCACATGCGCGAGACCCAGACCTACGACATAATCGACGACGTAGCGCACCTTCGAAGCGAGATTGGCATACTCTACCTTAACAAGTTCAATGAGACCGTCATCAGAAAGACCCTCCGCGACAACAATCTTTCTTTTAACACACTCTTCGTAGCGCGGCCCCACGTTTTCATCGGCAAGGGCAACCCCCTTGCTTCGAAAAAGAAACTTACGCTAGACGACTTAAAACCCTACCCGCGCCTTTCATATGAGCAGGGCAGCCACAACTCGTTTTATTTTTCCGAGGAAATCTTGAGTACCGCCGACTGTGACAAAGAACTTGTGGTATGCGACCGCGCCACCCTCTTTAACATGCTCATAGGCCTTAACGGCTACACCATCTGCAGTGGCGTAATCAGTGAAGAATTAAACGGCCCCAACATAATTGCGAGGCCGCTTGAAGTTGATGACTATATGGAAATCGGCTACATCCTACCGGGCACCATTCACCCGTCGCAGCTGACTTTAAATTACATAGATATTCTCAAAGGGCTCGTGTAAGCGCACGGGCCTTTAGCGTAAAATCAGGCCCAAGATAAAGCCCTCTGCCGTTATACCGGGTGATGCAGCGCCTTTCTCAAGTCATGCATATACATTTCCTGCATTCGCGACAAATACCTCTTTGCAAAAGGCTTCAAATACCACTTCTTATCCCTTATCTCCTCGGTAAATTCCACTGTGGTTCTTCCATACTTGTAGGAAAATTCGCCAATCCAGTGTCCTTCCATATTTTTGTTTCCCATGTCAAATTCCCAACGTTTAAGTGGTTCTATGGCCGTCACGCTGAAATATGTGGGCGTCCCATCCATTGAGTATTCCACAAACTGCCTACTGCTTATTATATCGATCTTAGCGACATTGCTTCTCCAGCCGGCTTTCTCAACCGAGGTCACCACATCCCAGACTTCTCTTATATTGTTTGGAAACACTTCTTTTACTGTCGATACTATCATTCTTTCACCTCCATAGCCTTAGGACAGCTTACCACGGCAAAAGAAAACAGACCTAAATCACACCGATTCAGGTCTGCTGTACACTTAATTTAAGGTTTCCTTTATCATTCTAAGCACGCGACACTCCCGCTTTATCATCACGGGATTGAAAGAATCCTTGCTTTTGTATGCTTCATTGGCAGCGATGGCTTCATCTATCGGCACGATTCTAAGCTCGAATTCCGCTTCTTTCTCGTACTCGTCAAGCTCCTGACTCACCAGTTCATCCTCTGTCTCGCAGAAATAATAATAATTTTCCTGCTCGAAGATTACTCCTTCTTCCTTGCCCTTTTGGCGCCTTAAGACGCTTCCGAACTCTTTAATGGTCTCGGGCTTAACCACCATGCCGACTTCTTCCCTAACTTCTCGGATAAGAGCTTCTCTCTTGTCCTCATCGTCGTGAATGCCTCCGCCCGGGAACTTGTAGTACTTCTCAACCTTGCTGTACACAAGCGCTATCTTATCGCCCTTTATGATAATTGCTCTGGCCGAAGGGCGCCTGAATACCCGGTCGTCTTCGTTATAGTCTTTTAAATCAATTGTAAAAAGCTTCTCCATATTGCCCCCCCGTTCTTACAATTTCTTATCAAGGCACACCGCATCGTCTTCCTCGTCATATGGCGGGTAACTGTCGCACACGATGTAACCGTTTCTTTTGTAAAATTCTATTGCATGCGTATTGCCTGCACGACACTCAAGAGCCAGTCTCTCGTAGTCTTCCACGCGGGCTTCTCTCTCCAACGCACGCATCAAAGCGGCACCAAGCCCCTTTTTATTCTCTCTTGCGTAGACACGTTTAATCTCGCCGGTCTTATCATCCATGCGGCGAACGCCGGCACAGCACATCGGCTCATCGGCATCATAGCCTATCAAAAAGAAAGCTCTCTCAAGCTTGAAATCATCCATGCACACATGCATGGTGCCGTTGTGACCCAGAATTCCCATAAGCGTATCGTTTAACTCATTAAGCAGCGTTACCGCGTCCTGTGACTCCACGCTGACTCTTTTAAAAACCACCATTTCTCTTCTCCCAAATAACCATCTTCCGCTATTATACACTAAAAAGCAGACTCGTATTACTAAATTGAGTCTGCTTAATAGATATTTAACAACTTTATTGTACACAAGTGCAATCTTACCGCCCTTGATAATGATTGTTGCCCGCCGAGGGTCTTCTGGAGGCCTTATCGGTTTCCTTGCCGTGCATCAAGTCGATAGTGAAGAGATGTTGATTATATCGGTACCGATTACATTCTTACCGCAAGCACATAGGCTATGCCTTCCGGCGCCTTCATCGGATGTTCCGGCGCATTCTTGTTATAATCCGCGAAGTACCTATCCGTCATATCCGAAGCCTCAAGATGCTCCGTCACTCTGAATCCGCACTCCGTCAAAAGAACACGCATACCCGCCTCCGTGTACAGCGCTTTCATACGCTCACCGGCACCGCTTGCAAGTGCCTTATTTACTATAGTTTCTTTACTCTCCTGAGCCAAAGGATAATCAAAGCATATCTTCGACCCCTTCGGCGTAATGCCTGCTACACTGCGTAACAGTCTCTCCCATTCTTCTTTTTCAAGATAGTAGCTGATTCCGAGCAGGCTTCCGAAGGCTCTATCCGTTTCTTTAAAGCCCTTTTCCAAAAGCTTGTCCGGCCAGGTTTCTTCCGCCAGATTACAGCGTACATACGTCGCGCTCGATTCCTTCCCCAATTTTCCCATTCTGCTTCTTTTGTCTTCAACCATTTCAGGCAAATCGAGCTCATAAACTTTAACCGATGCATCTGTGTTTCTCAAGGCATAAGTATCATACCCTGCCGCAAAGAGTACATACTGCCTGCAACCGTCGGCCTCAGCTTCGGAAAGCTTTCTTTCGCAGAAAGCACTCCTTCCGAGCACCGAAGGTGACAATTGGTTGTCCACGATTAACCTAAGGCCGTCTTCTTTGCTTCCTTTGAACCCGGGCATAAAGAAGTTAATTCCCTGCGCCATGCTCTCCGCTATCTGAGCATATTCCTCGCCGAGAATCTTCTCCGCACAGCTGTCTGCGAAAATGTGTGTTGTGTTGTTCTTGTAGTGATATGCTCTTGCAAAGCAACTCACCTTAGCTGTTGTATTATCCATGATTACCGCCTCCTTCCGATACCGTGATGATAAGACAGATGGCAGCCACACGCTACCTACTCAAAGTAGAATCGCATCGCTAACTTATCTTTTCAAACAGTATCCTCTCGTCTTTCATGGAAATCTTCTTTACCACGTACCCGTAATTCTGCAATTCCTTCTTATAAGTCAGGAAAGAATGCTCAATAGGGAAATTCAGTACGTTTTCAGCCTCTTCGTAAGTCATTACAAGACGGCTTTCCCCGTTTTCTTTGACATATTCCCACAAAGGTTCATACTTACTCATTCTCATTATCGGCTCCCTTCTATCTAACATCCCTTTACAGTCTACATATTAGTGCAAAAGAAAAAGCAGACCCGCCATTACACTAATTTGAGTCTGCTTTACACTTATTTATTCTTTTGTCACTTGCTACGCTTTTATTCCTTGGGATATCCGCACTCCGAGCAGAATCTGCCGCTGTTAACGTGATTGCAGGTCACGCAGGTCCATGTCCCGTCGTCGTGTATGATGTTCTTGGGGCGCTCGATTTTCTTGGGTTCATTACCCTCTATCATATTTAACCCGCTTATGCCCATGAAGTTCTTAACAGGCTCCATAGATCCGATATCGGGGCGTTTGTTCTCGTAATACCACGCCGGCCCATCGGTCTGAAGGGGCTGCGACACAGCTTTCCAAAAATCATCGGCAATTTCACCTATAAGCTTATCATCATGAATCATGAAAAAGTGATCGTCGTCATTCGGCTCCTCATAAACCGTAGGAGTCTCCGAAGGCGAATACTTAGTCTCCCAAATCATAGCATACCGCTTGCCGGCATACCAATGTTTGTAAAGGCTCTTTTTAACCTCATTGCCTTCGTCATCCACCAATACATAATCCGTTTCATCTGTTTTCCTGTGAATTCTTTCAGGTAAAGCCATAATAATTCCTCCTCCGATTCAATTCCCTTCTTTTTATTTCAAATGCCACATTTCACCGTTCGGCATAAGCTGTATGTCTCCCGGAAACGTGTCAGTGATTTTTCCCTCCAAATTCCTTACCACAATCTCTTCCCAATAATTATAGTTCGGCCCATCGCCTTCCTCATGCCACCGGCTAAAGTACAACTTGTCTCCGTCACGTAAAAAGAAAGAATCGTGGTCACCCATCTTAAAGCTCACCCGTTCGGGCCACACAATCTCAAAATCATTGTCGCCCACACACTGTCTCGTCATCGTAAGCGGCTTCGTAGTAAGGTTAAGATTGTAGCAATCCTTAACCGAATCCTGCGGAATCTCGGCCGCAACGCTCGTCTCGTGACTCTTCTCATCGAATCTCACAATCTCTATCACGCCCTTCGGAAAGTCCACCTGTATTAAATATATGGCGCCCTCATAATAAACCGGCGGCGTTGAATACTTACCTTCCGCCTTGGGCACCGGTCTGTATACGGTTCCGTCGGGGTAATGCACCAGCACCAGGCTCCTTCCCTTAACCGGCTCCCCCATCTTGTAAAGTTCTTCCGCCTCATAAAGGTCGCCGTGCTCGTAGCCTATTCCGTAATACCACTCGCCCGTGCCGGACAACGGCTCTATAAATGTAATTCCGTCAGCATCTATGTGTTTCATAAAAATTTCCTCACTGACAATAGCATAACATAAAAAAAGCAGGCTGAACTATATTATTGGTTCAGTCTGCCTTTCAATTCTTACTTGCCGCAATAAACCGCTATCGCCTTACTTGCAAGGGAAGCCGTTCCGACTCCGCCTGCCTTATCGATATTCTCGGTAAACTCATTACCGCTTGAATAAGTCTTTCCAAGGCCCGCAAGAATATCATTGGTACAGTTATAGAAATGCTCAGTGATATAATCCTTAAGCTTCTGTACCATCGCCTGGGCCTCAGCCGATTCGGGCGCCTTGTCCTTTATCTTTCCGAACTCGGCGAAGATTCCCATAAACTCTTCCATCACAGACGCCGTATCCTCCTTGGAACGTCCCTCCGCTTTCTTCTCGTATTCTTTGTATGCGGCGGTGTTACCCCACTGCTCCTTCGCTTTCTTAGCGTATTCGTCTATCTTGGCGGTATCAAATGCTGAAAAATCCATATTTTTTGCTCCTTTCTTTTTCAGTCCACGGGCAAAAGAAATAAGGCTCTCCAAATGTTCTTTCTTTAATGTCAGAAGTTCTATCTGCTGATCTAACGCTTTCGCGCGGTCAAAGTCCGAACTTCCTATTATGTCCTTAATCTCCTTTAAGGGAAATTCCAGCTCTCTAAACAGCAAAATCTGTTGCAACCGTTCTAACGCCGTATCGTCATACAGCCTGTATCCGGACTCCGTGTACTCTGCCGGCTTTAAGAGCCCGATGTTGTCGTAATACTGCAGTGTGCGTATACTCACTCCCGTCAGCTTACTCACTTCATTAACTGTCATCATGGCTTGTCTCCCTTCCGTGTAATAATACCATAAACTATTACGTAACGTCAGAGTCAAGGACTTTTTTATTCTTTTTCAAATTCTTCTTTTGTGATAATTAACTCAAGTGTGTTCCACTGCTCACCGTCAACTTCTGACATATGAGCGGGGATATTATCCGACTCATGGAAACCTATGCTCGTGTAGCACTTTCGCGCCGGCGCATTGTTTTCAAAGACTCCTATAGTAACTTCCGCCACTCCCAGTATCTCAAAAGCATACTTAAGACCGAGCGAGAGCATATTCTGCCCGATTCTCTTGCCGCGCTTTGTGTTATACACAATTACCCAGCCAAATCTCAACACACGATTGTCGCCGTGAATGTATCGCATTATAAAATGTCCTACCACACCGCTTTCGTCAAAAGCAACCATCGGGTGGAAATTATCGGGTTCCTCGCAGTGTCCGTTCTTCTCGAAGTACACTTTATTAATGTCATCAGCAGAAAGCGGGAACTCACCTATAAGGCTTCCGCCCCATTTGTTATATACATCTTTATCCTTGCACCACTGTGCCACGCACTGAGCGTCACAGGGTTTGAATGGTCTTAATCTAAGCATAATAAGCCTCTTACCTCTGCGTATTTTTTACAAAAACATCAAATCTGGGAAGTCTGAAACTAATCTCGCCATAAGAATCAGCATTTATTAAGCCTTTATCCCTTAGGCGTGCTCTATATTGAGAGAACTCATTTTTCTTTTCCTTGGACAATTCCAGAATTTCCGAAACCGACATTTTTTCTTTTTGCACTATAAAGGACATGTACCACTTATCCTTTGGCGAAAGCTCAGACCATATTTTCGAATATACGTAATGGCTCAAAGCATCATCCAATTTAGCCAGAATTTCAATACTCAATTGATGTTTATCATCTTCCCACAAATATTTGCCTAGCGCCTGATATGCAAACGGATACCCTTTAGTAATAAGCGCGCATTCCATAGCCTGTTCATAACTCAACTTCATGGTTTTAGAATATCTGTCAGCTATAAGAGTAATGTTAAGTGGTTCCATTTCATATTTGGGTGTTCGGTAAAGAAACGTAAGATTCTTCTCATTCTCTATGCCTCTGATATTTTCATACAAACCGGCCATAATAAGATATATAGGCAATTCTTCTCTGATCATTATCTGGAAGCTGCTTGCAAACTCGCGCATATATGCGGTGTTTGAAGCCTCATCTACAGTGACGAGCAATCTCTTCTTTTTCTTTTTGATTTCTTTCAGTATAATCTCCAATGCAGACTCTATATCTGCTATCGGAGGCTTTGAAGCCAGACTTACACCGATACCAAACTTTGAAAGATTAACGCTCGCGTCAATGAATTTAGTCAGATAGTCCTTGCTGTCATATAACTTGGCAACAAGGCTCTCAAGCATATTCCTCTCCGGATTTAAGCGAATAATAATCCAGTCATTTGATTCACTTATTTTCTTCTCTATAGCAGTCATAGTTACCGTTTTTCCGCTTCCTCTGGCACCTGTCAGCATGAAACACGGGTTCTGTACATACTCGCTACTGAGTTCATCGACTATTTCATCTATCACAATATCTCTGCTGATATACTGTAACGGAACCTTGCCAAAATTGATTGCAAAAGGATTCTTATCCATACGCGCCTCCAATCTATATTCTTATATACTTTTGCCCCTCTTATATACTCTTATATACTTTATATTGCTATATATACTTCTATATACTTTCAATTAGATTATATACTTTTATATACTTTTGTCAAATCCGGCAAAAGAAAAAAGCGCCCGAAAGCGCTTTTCCAGTATGTTATCGAAACGTATCTAGCATCCACTTATAGAATGCTTCCTTTTCCTCGAACTGCGGATAGTGCGCCGAATTCTCAAAAAGAATGAATTTCTTTTCTCCGTCGCCCTTAATATCCTGCAGGTATTCTTCTGCCGCTTCAGGCGATGTCATGCCGTCATACCGACCCATCACAAAGTATACGGGAATATCTATTTTATCTACGATATCCGTAATCGGGTGCTCGAGCGCCTCCATAATAAGTCCTTCCTGACACTTGCCCGCGCCTGTAAGGTATCTTACCACATCAATCAAGTTGTACTCGGGGCCGAAGAAGAATGCCCGCGTATAATCGCTGTTATCATTTATCAGCCTTGCTCCGAAGCCGTACTCATAGACTTTGTCTCTGGGCGTTATCTGTTTGCCCTCGGAAATCAATCCTCTCATAGCCTCGAGTTCTTCTGCCGCCTTGACATCGCCCCTGTCTCGTGCCGCAGTTATGCACTTATCAAGCGTATTAAGCTCGCTTGATACAGTATCGGACATCTGCCCGATTCCCACATATGCACTATACAAATCAGGCCTCAGCGCTGCTGCCTGCGTGCCGATATAAGTTCCGAAAGAGTGACCGAGGAGTATCACCTTATCTGTTCCCAGATGCTCCTCAATGTACTCGGTAAGTGCAATCAGATCCTCCACATGCGTAGCGGTCGTCACCTGCGAATAATCCTCGCCGAATTTGTACGACTTGCCGCTTCCCCGCTGATCGTAATGAACGATTGTGAAATCCTTCTCCCAATCCTTCTGGTACTTTCTCACGTACGGAATCTCTGAGCAGCAAGGCCCGCCGTGCACGAATATCACCACAGGATTGCTCCTGTCCTCGCCGCGAATCATCAGTTGCAGCTCTGCACCGTTAATCTCTGCTTTTCTAAACTCGCTGACAGCATTCTCGCCCTTAACTTTAGGCATCCACCCGGGCATAGCTGTTCTTACGAGCAGAAAAAGAAGAACCACCACCAATATAATAATAACTATTTTCTTTATCGTTTTTTTAACAGCCATAAATACACCTTTTCCGTATATCATAACACAGATCAGTTTCTTTTGGCCCTGTCATTTAACGAAGCAACCCATTCATCATAAATGCCACGTTCACTCTTACCCAGAACCTTCTCATAATCTTCTGTCTGCAAAAGCTTCACAACCTTGTCCCAGCCATATTTTTTGTCCAGAAACTCAATGTAGTCGTAGGCAAAAGAATATCCGCCGCAGTTTGCAAATCTTACAGGGTTAGCGGTTCTTGTCTCTGCAAAGCTCGGGTACTTCATATAAGGCAAGTCTTCGTCAGCTATCGGTGCACCGTTTGCCAGATACAGCGCACAGCCCTCCGTAAGCCACAAGCGGATACCCGGATTCATGACGCTGATATATGCGTGCACTATCTCGTGGAGCACGGCGTACTTATTGTCATCATATGTATGCGCCGGCCCCGGGTTGGCAGGCGACGTAAGGATTACGTTCGTTCCGATGTTATCGCCTATATACCAGTCAAGGTGCAGTATAGGTCCGATGAAACCGTACTTCTTCATCTGCATGGTCTTCTGATTATCGTATATATATACTTTAACCGCCTGCTTCTCACGAAAGCCGAGCTTTCTTGCTATTCTTTCAACCTCACCGTCGGCGTAGCAAAACGTATCCATGGCCGCAGCGGCTTCTTTCTCATAATATACGTTTATCCATTTTCCCTCGATCATCGACATTCCCGCAGTCTCCGGGTTGAGCGTGGGAAGGAAGTTAACCACAATCACGATGCACAAACCGATAAATGCTACCAGCATTGTCTGTCCGACCTTTCTTTTTATTTTTTCACTGATCTTCATATCTAACCTCTCCTAACTATTACCATATTTGCGGGATAGCGTTTCGCGTTGCACCGATTTGGCTTTCTTTTGCCGTTGAGTGAATGAGTCGTTGTTAGCTCATTCCTCATCACTTAATACAAACTCCATTTTTGCCCCAAATTTTGAGTTTTGGAGCTATATATCTTTCAAAAAAATGTTATAATTGAGCCATTC